>Ga0209341_10001048_pt1 | contig 27832 bp, 27 predicted proteins | sample RifCSP13_2_FD_184020 | JGI IMG/M metagenome (GOLD analysis project Ga0209341, IMG submission 184020) | Soil microbial communities from Rifle, Colorado - Rifle CSP2_sed 13_2 (SPAdes) (version 2) | ecosystem: Environmental > Terrestrial > Deep subsurface > Rock core/Sediment | place: Rifle... | reverse complement strand
CCGCCTCGCACGATGACCGTTCGAGAATAATACGGGCTAGCGCCGCCGGCGCAGCGCCGCGAGCGGGACGCCGAGGAGCGCGAGCAGCGCCACCAGGAGCGTGCCCGCGTGGACGAGGTGGATCGGCGCGTTCCACGCGCGGAAGCGCGCCGCGACCTCCGCCGGCGCCTCCGCCGCGCCCTGGAGCACCGCGGCCTCCAGCGCGCCGAACCCGGACGCGTAGTGGACGACGACCCAGAGGGCGCCCGCGACGGCCGCGACCACGGCCGCCGCGCGGTGCCGGCGCGCGGCGAGCGCCACCGCCGCGAAGGCGAGGACGGCGAGCACCTGGAGGCCCGCGACCGCGTAGTACGCGTCGAGCCCCGCCCGGCCGGCCGAGCCGCGGAACACCGGGTACGTCCGCGCGAGGAGCCCCGACGCGAGCAGCCAGTCGAGGAACCGGGCCAGGATCAGCGCGTGGCCGAGCATGAAGCCGGCGACGACGCCGGTCAGCACCGAGGCCGCGAGCCAGCAGGACCAGAACACGCGATTCGCCACGTCAGAGCCGCATCGGGTTGAAGTCGGTCCCGTCGTCGAACGTGTCGATGCGCTCGCGCGCCTTGAGCCACCCGACGGCCGCGTACGTCAGCGGCGTCGCCGCGGCCTCGTAGGCGACCTTCACCGCCCACTGCCCGGCGATGATCGCGAGCAGGGCCGGCGGCGGCACCGTCCGCGCGAACGCGAGGGTCACGAAGACCACGGTGTCGAGCGCCTGGCCGACGAGCGTCGAGCCGATCGTCCGCGTCCAGAGCCACCGCCCGCGCGTCAGGATCTTCAGCCTCGCGAGCACGTAGGCATTGGCGAACTCGCCGGCGAGGTACCCGAGGAACGACGCGAGCAGGATCCGGGGCGTGGCGCCGAGGACGTCCTCGTAGGCGGCCTGGCCCTTCCAGAACGGCGCCGGCGGCAGGGCGCCGCCGAGCCAGAGGGCGGCCACCATGAGCGCGTTGCACGCGAAGCCGAGCCAGATCACGCGGCGCGCGGCCCCGTAGCCCCAGACCTCGGTCAGCACGTCGCCGAGGACGTACGACAGCGGGAAGATCACGATCGCCGCCGAGAGCACGACGCCGCCCAGCACGATCAGCTTCGAGGCCATCGTGTTGGCGGTGAGCAGGCAGGCGACGAACAGCGCGGCGAGGGTGACGAACCGCCAGCTCATACGTTGGTCGCGATCGCGGGCGGCTCCTCGTAGAGCGCCCGCTCGAGCGCCTTCGCGAGGACCGCGTCGTGCTCGTGGCTGGTGGCGAAGATCCGGCACTGGGCGACCTTGCCCGGCAGGTACTTGAGGATCTCGGTCAGCGGCTCCTCCGAGACCGTGTCGGTCGCCGAGTCGTAGACGTAGATCTGCCGGTCGCCCATCTTGAGCGGGTTGAGCGGCCGCGGGTCCTGCAGCGCCATGTCGATCTCGAAGTTGAAGTCGCGGAGCGCCGGCGGCAGGAAGCTCCGGACCCGGCGCTTCACCGTCTCGGCGTCGAGGAAGCTGTGGCCGCGCCGGGGCTCGAAGAGGTCCAGGACCACCTCGTGCGACATGCGCCACTTGAGCTTCCGGTCGAGGACGTGCCGCCACTCGAGGCCCAGGCGCTGGCGGTCGGGGTCGTCGGCGTCGTGCCACTTGCCCACGTCCTCGAGCAGCGTCCACTCGGTCAGGTGGAGGTACGGGTGCAGCTCCTTGCGCAGGTCGTAGGGAAAGGCGATCCGCATCGTGTCGCGGAAGATCTCCTTGAGGTGCAGGTCGATCCCGCGCGTCGTGCGGTGGTAGTAGACGTTCGTGTACATGTAGAAGCGCGCGTTCAGGAACATCGTGAACGCCTGCAGCCCGCCGCGGTCGAGCGTGAGGCCCTTCTCGGAGAAGAACGAGTAGTAGATGATCCGCTCGATGTCGATCGGCCCGACGGCGACCCCGCACATGTACGCGTCGCGCAGGACGTAGTCCATGTTGTCGGCGGTGAACACGCCCGAGAGGAGCGGCTTGAGGAAGGGCAGCCACCGCGGGTGCGACTCGAGCGGGTGCGTGTAGGTCTTCCCCATCAGGTAGCAGATCCACTCGGGGTCGATCGCCTCGCCCGCGCCGAAGGCGCCGCTGGGGCTGCGCCGGAGGTTCCGGACGATGTCGGCCAGCTCCTCGCGGATGATGCGCTGGCCGACCAGCTCGTGCGTCAGCTCGTAGTCCACGAGGAAGTTGTCGTCGAAGAAGTGGCCGAACGGCCCGTGGCCGACGTCGTGGAGCAGCCCCGCCATGCGCAGCAGCTCCTCGATCAGCGCGGACGAGGGCGCGTCGGGGAAGATCGCGCGCAGCGACGGGTAGAGCTGCTGGGCGAGCCGCCCGGCGAGGTGCATCGCGCCGAGCGAGTGCTGGAAGCGGCTGTGCTCCGCGGCCGGGAACACCCAGCGGGCCGACTGGAGCTGGGGCACGCGCCGGAGCCGCTGGACCCAGGAGGTGTCGATCAGGTCCTGCTCGGTGGCCTCGCCCGGGATCCCGCCCGGGCGCGTGTAGAGGATGTACCGGTGGATCGGGTCGGCGATGAGGCCACGCCCCTGGTAGGTGTCGGCGGCGCCCTTCACGCGGCTCACTGCCTCAGCCGCGGCCGTACTGCCTCGCGTAGTACGCGCGGAACTCGCCCGACTTGAGCGGCCGCCACCACGCCTCGTGCTCGCGGTACCAGGCGACCGTCGCCTCGAGCGCCGCCGCGAAGGCGTGGCGCGGCGCCCAGCCGAGCTGCTGCACCTTCTTCGAGTCGAGCGCGTAGCGGCGGTCGTGGCCGGGCCGGTCCCGGACGGGCTGGATCAGCGTCTCGGGCTTGCCGGTGAGGCGCAGGATCTGGCGCGTGAGCACCACGTTCTCGACCTCGTGGCCGCCCCCGATGTTGTAGACCTCGCCGTCCTTGCCCCGCCGCAGCACGAGGTCGATCGCCGCGCAGTTGTCGAGGACGTAGAGCCAGTCGCGGACGTTCCGGCCGTCGCCGTAGAGGGGCAGCGGCGTGTCCTCGAGCGCGTTCGTGACGAACAGCGGGATGACCTTCTCCGGGTACTGGAAGGGCCCGAAGTTGTTCGACGAGCGCGTGATCACGACCGGTACCCGGTGCGTCTGCCAGTAGGCGAGCGCGAGCAGGTCGCCGCCCGCCTTCGAGGCCGAGTACGGGTTGGAGGGCCTGAGCGCGTCGCCCTCGCGCGAGGAGCCGTGCTCCACCGAGCCGTACACCTCGTCGGTCGAGATGTGGAGCAGGCGCGGGATCTTGAGGTCCCGGACCGCCTCGAGGAGCGTGAACACGCCGAAGACATCGGTCCGGAGGAACTCGTCCGGCTCCATCAGCGAGCGATCCACGTGGGTCGACGCGGCGAGGTTGACCACGGCGTCCACGCCGCGCGCGACGTCGCGGACGAGGGCGGCGTCGCAGATGTCGCCGTGCACGAACGCGTAGCGCGCGTCGCCCTCGACGTCGGCGAGGTTGGCCGGGTTGCCGGCGTACGTGAGCTTGTCGAGGTTGACGACGTGGTCCTCGGGGTGCGCGCCGAGGACGTGGCGGATGAAGTTCGAGCCGATGAAGCCGCACCCGCCGGTGACGAGCAGCTTCACGCGTCTACCCGCGCGTGGGGTCCCAGACGTCGGCGCCCGCGAGGTCCCACGGCAGGCGCCCCTCGTCGCACGTCGCGGGCTCGGGCGAGAAGTGGACGTCCGTGAAGTAGAGGATCCGCCCGGTCGTGACCCCGAGGTTCTTCACGCCGTGCGCGACGCCCGGCGGGATCCGCAGCAGGCGCGAGGTCCCGTCGCCCAGCACGAGCCGCATCCGCGCGCCCTCGGTCGGCGAGCCCTGGCGGACGTCGAGCAGCACGACGAGCAGGCGGTCCGTCGGCGGCACGAACCAGACGTCGGTCTGCCGGACGTGGAGGTGGTACGCCTTGAGCGCACCCGGCGCGAGCTCGCTGTAGTTGGCCTGGCGCACCTCGAAGCCGGGCAGCGCCCCGGTGCGCCCGTCGGCCAGGCGGACGAGCTCCGTCATCGAGCCGCCGTCGTCGTGGTGGCGCCGGAGCTCGACGAGCGCGACGCCGTCGATGGACGGGGCCGCGCCGTAGGCCTGGAGCTGGAAGGCGCGCTTGGCGGGCGGGGTGAGCTCCATCACCGGGGATCTTACGTGTCCGCCTCGACCAGGCGCAACAGGTACTGCCCGTAGGCGTTGTCCTTCATCGGCTTGGCGACGCGCGCGACGTCCGCGGCCGTGATCCAGCCGAGCCGGTAGGCGATCTCCTCCACGCAGGCGACCATGAGCCCCTGCCGCTCCTCGATCGTCTGGATGAAGGTGGAGGCCTGCAGCAGCGCCTCGTGCGTGCCCGTGTCGAGCCACGCGATGCCCCGCCCGAGCTTCTCCACGTGGAGCGCGCCCGCGGCGAGGTAGGCCAGGTTCACGTCGGTGATCTCGAGCTCGCCCCGCGCCGAGGGCCGCAGGCCCGCGGCGATCTCGACGACGCGGTTGTCGTAGAAGTAGAGGCCGGTGACGGCGTACGGCGAGCGCGGCCTGGACGGCTTCTCCTCGAGGCCGATCGCGCGCCCGGCCGCGTCGAACTCGACGACGCCGTAGCGCTCGGGGTCGCGGACCCAGTACGCGAAGACCGTCGCGCCCGTCGCGCGCTCGGAGGCGCGCGTGAGGCACTCGGGCAGGCCGTGGCCGTAGAAGACGTTGTCGCCGAGGGCGAGCGCGACCGTGGCGTCGCCGACGAAGCGCCGGCCGATCACGAACGCCTGCGCGAGCCCTTCCGGGCGCGGCTGCGTCGCGTACTCGATGCGCAGGCCGAGCTGACCGCCGTCGCCGAGCAGGCGCTGGAAGGCCCCCTGGTCTTGCGGGGTCGTGATCACGAGGATCGTGCGGATGCCCGCCAGCATGAGCGTCGAGAGCGGGTAGTAGATCATCGGCTTGTTGTAGATCGGCACGAGCTGCTTGCTGAGAGCGAGCGTCAAGGGGTAGAGGCGACTCCCCGAGCCTCCCGCGAGGATGATGCCCTTTCTGGCATTCGTCATGGAGTTTTGAGAGTATAGCAGTCACCTCGGCTGGGGACGAAGTGGCTGTCAGGGGCAATCACTGTTGACCCGACCGGAAATGGGGGTAATATTCGGGCCATGAAGACCCTCAAGGAGATGCTCGCCGAGGCGCGCCAGGTCGTTCCCGAGGAGGGCCCCGCCGACCTCGAGCGGCGCCTCAAGTCCGGCGACCCGGTCGTCGTCATCGACGTCCGCGACCCCGACGAGTACCGCGACGGCCACGTCGAGGCGGCGACCAACATCAGCCGGGGCTTCCTGGAGTTCCGCATCGGCACCGCCGTGAGCGACCCGAGCACGCCGATCGTCCTCTACTGCCAGACCGGCCTGCGCTCGGTGCTCGCCGCCAAGGCGCTCCGCGAGCTCGGGTACACGACGGTCATCAACCTGCAGGGCGGCTACCAGAAGTGGGTGCAGTCCGGCCTGCCGGTCGTCCGCGAGGTGCCGATGACGCCGGACCAGATCCAGCGCTACAGCCGGCACTTCCTGCTGGCGCAGGTCGGGGACAAGGGGCAGCGGCGGCTGCTGCGCTCCCGGGCGCTGCTGATCGGCGCGGGCGGGCTCGGCTCGCCGACGGCCCTCTACCTCGCCGCGGCGGGCGTCGGCACGCTCGGCCTGATGGACGGCGACGTCGTGGACATCACGAACCTCCAGCGGCAGGTGCTCCACACCACCGCCGACGTCGGCCGGCCGAAGGTCGAGTCGGGCACGCGCACGATCAAGGCGCTCAACCCCGACACGAACGTGATCGCGCTCCCGATGCGCATCACCGTCGACAACGTGATGGACGTCATCAAGGACTACGACCTGGTCGTCGACGGCTCGGACAACTTCGAGACGCGCTACCTGGTCAACGACGCCTGCTACCTGGCGGGCAAGACCAACGTCCACGGCTCGATCTTCCAGTTCGAGGGCATGGCGACGGTCTTCGCGCCGAACGAGGGCCCGTGCTACCGCTGCCTCTACCCGACGCCGCCCCCGCCCGGCCTCGTGCCGTCCTGAAGCGAGGCCGGCGTCCTGGGCGTGCTCCCAGGAGTGGTCGGGCTGGTGCAGGCGACGGAGGCCGTAAAGCTCCTGCTCGGCATCGGCGAGCCGCTGATCGGGCGGCTCTTGACCTACGACGCGCTCGGCATGCGCTTCCGCGAGGTCAAGCTGCGCCGCGATCCGAAGTGCCCGCTCTGCGGCACGTCGCCGACGATCAAGGACCTCTCGATCCACATGGAGGGCGGCGGCGGCGCGTGCGCGGTCGACCCCAACGGCCACGGCACGACGGTGGCCGCAGCCGGCGCCGCGCCCCGGGCGGGCGGCTGATCGGCAGGCGCGTCGTCGTCCCGCGCCCGCTCGACCTCGCGCTCGGTCAGTAGGCGCAGGCGCACGCGGCCGCGGCGCATGACGTCACCGGGCGCGCGCCAGCACGAGGCGCACCGGGGCGCCCTCGTGGTCGACGCGTCCCGCGAGCCGCGCGCCCTCCAGGGTGAGCTCGGCGCGGAACAGCCGGGCGTCCTCGGGGTGCCGCAGCACGACCCCCGTCGCCCCCACGTCGAGCACGACGCGGATCCCGCGCGCGCCCTCCCACCTCACCACCTCCGGGACGGCGGCGGCGAGCGTGTCGGCCAGGAGCAGGCGGCCCTCGCCCCAGCGCCCGACCTGCTCGAACCGGGCCTCGGCGCGGCTCGTGCGCGGCGCCATCACGCCGCGGCCGCTCCACGTGCCGACCCAGCGGCCCGCCACGTCCGCGAGCGCGGCCACCCGGACGTCGAACGGCCCGCCCCACCAGCCCTCGGTCTGCGCGACGGCCACGTCGCGGGGCTCGCTCAGGAGCGGCGGCGCGAAGCGGTTCTTCAGCGAGAACGCCAGGTGGTGCCCCGACGCGAAGTGCGCCGGATGCTCGCGCCACATCGCCCACTCCTCGCTGCTCGCGCACGCCGTCGTCCCGAGCAGCACGCCCCCGACGATCATGATCCGCACGTTCAGGCAGTGCATGCGCGCGCCCTCCTCACGGAGGACCCGCCGCTGCAAGCCGGACACCACCCGGCGGAAGCCCGCAGAATCGGCCCCTTGCGCGCGCCGCGGCCCGCGCAGTCTGGCATCGGTCGTCAGCCCCTTGACAGCCCCGCCGGTTTCCCGCAGAAAGGCGCCATGACGGGGATCGAGCCGTGACGCGCAGTCTCGGCGGCGCGCTCACGCCGGCGCTCGTCGCGCGCCTCTCGCAGCGCGACCTCGCGAGCCGCCTGGGCCTCGCGCTGCCGTTCGTGACGGTGGACGCCGACGGGCGCCCGCACCCGATGCTGGTCTCCTACGTGGAGGTGCGCGCGTACGACGCCGGCACGCTCGGGCTCGTGATCGGCGCGCGGAGCCGGAGCGCGCGGAACCTCGTCGAGCGCGGCACGGGCACCCTGCTCATCGTCGAGCCCGACCTGACCGCCTACGTGAAGACGCGCGCGCTCGACGGTCCCCTGCCCGTCCCGGGCGGCGGCGAGCTCGGGCTCGGCTACTTCCTGCTCGCCGTGGAGGACGTGCTGGAGGACGCGACGGCGGAGTGGGAGGGCGGCATGCGGATGACCGGCGCGCTCCGCTACGCGCCCGCGCCGACGCTCGCCGAGCCCTGGGCGCGCGCGACGCTGGCGGCGCTCGCCGAGCCCCGCGCGCGGGCCTGACTACTTCGGCGCGTCGGGCCTGGGCGCGTTTCGCTCGGGCGGGTCGGGCCGGCGCGGCACGCGGCGCGGCACGGGCTGCCGCTCCCGCTCGCGCTCCTGGTAGAGGCCGATCGTCACCTCGACCTCGGTCGCCTGCCCGTCGCGCACGAGCGACACGCGCACGCGCTTGCCGACCGGCGTGCTCGAGACGAGGCGCTGCAGGTCGCGCGGCGTCTGGAGCGGCGTGCCGTCGATCTCGACGATGACGTCGTTCGGGCGCACGCCGCCCTGCTCGGCGGGCTCGCCCGGCATCACGCCGCGCACGAGGACGCCGCGCGCCTCGGGCAGCCTGAGCCGGGCCGCGTCCTCGTCGGTCACCTCCGCGATGGACACGCCGAGCCAGCCCCACTCGACCTTGCCCTTGGTGGCGAGCTGGGGGAGCAGGAGCTTCACGACGCTCGACGGGATCGCGAACCCGATCGAGCCGTTCCGCGCGGCCATGCTGTTCACGCCGACGACCTGGCCCGCCATGTTCACGAGCGGCCCGCCCGAGTTCCCGGGGTTGACCGCCGCGTCGGTCTGGATGAAGTCGAACCCGGGCGCGGCGACGGCGAGCGGCGCGCCCTTGCGGCTGACGATCCCGAACGACACGGTCTGCTCGAGGCCGAACGGATGGCCCAGGGCGAGCACGAACTCGCCCACCCGCAGCCGGTTCGAGTCGCCGAGCGGCAGCGCGGTGAGGTTCGTGGCGCCCTCGATCTTGACGAGCGCGAGGTCCACGCGCCCGTCGCGCCCGACGACGCGCCCGGCGAACCGCCGCCCGTCGGCGAGCTTCACCTGGATCGCGTCGGCGCCCTCGACGACGTGGGCGTTGGTGACGATGAGCCCGCTCTCGTCCACGACGAAGCCCGAGCCCGTGCTGCGCCGCGGCTCCAGCGGCTCCCCGCGCTCGGCGTCGTCCGGCACGCCGGAGGCCCGGCGGACCCGCACGTGCACGAGCCCGGGCTTGAGCCGCTCGGCCAGGTCCGCGAGCAGGTTGTTGAAGCGCTGGAGCTCGGGCGCCGCCAGCGCGTCCGGGCTGTCCTTCCAGAAGGTGCGGACGCCGTCGGCGCTCGTCGGCCCGGCGCAGCCGATCAGCAGGCCCCCGAGCACGAGCACGACGGCGAGGACGCGGCAGCGGGATGTCGCCATGAGACCCCTCCTTGGGGTGTCCATTGTACCTAGCGGGAGGCCTCGCGCACGAGATGGGGCAGCTCCGGCAGCAGCAGCTTCTCGAGCGCCAGGCGGCAGGCGTTCGGGGAGCCCGGCAGCGAGACGATGATCCGCCGCGCGTGGATGCCCATCTGCGCGCTCGAGAGCATCGCGGCGGCGCCGACCTCCGGGAACGAGAGCATGCGGAACAGCTCGCCGAACCCGGGCAGGCGCTTCTCGAGCAGCGCCTCGATCGCCTCGAACGTGGAGTCGCGCGACGTGATGCCGGTCCCCCCCGTCGCGATCACCGCCTGCACGGCCGGGTCCGCGCACGCCTCGCGGACCACGCGCGCCACGTCGGCGGGCTCGTCGCGGACGATCGTCGCGCCGATGATCTGGTGGCCGGCCGTGAGCAGGAGCTTCTTGATCAGGCCGCCGCTCGAGTCGGTCTCGGGCGTCTTCGTGTCGGAGATGGTGAGCACGAAGCAGCCGATCGAGCGCGGCGCCTGTGCCCTGTGCTCCCGCGGCGTGCTGTCGGGCGCGGTCATGGCCCGTCGGCCGGGTAGGCCCGATCGAGCACTTCCACGAGGTGGAGCACGCGCAGCGGCGCGCCCCGGGCGGCGAGGCCGGCCTGGATCTGGAGGATGCAGCCCGGGTTGGCGGTCACGACGGCCTCGGCGCCCGTCGCGAGCACGTGGCCCACCTTCCGCTCGCGCAGCCGCGTCGCCATCTCCGGCTGGGTGAGGTTGTACAGGCCCGCGGAGCCGCAGCACCAGTCCGACTCCGCCAGCTCGACGACCGAGAGCCCCGGGATCTGCGCGAGGAGCCGGCGCGGCTCGCTCCGGATCTTCTGGCCGTGCACGACGTGGCACGGGTCGTGGTACGTGACCGTCAGCGACACCGGAGCGAGCGGCCCGCGCAGCGGCTCCCGCGCGAGGAACTCCGCGACGTCCACGACCGACGCGGCGAAGCGCCGGGCGCGCTCGGCCCAGGCGGGATCGTCCGCGAGGAGGTGGCCGTACGCCTTCATGTGCGCGCCGCAGCCCGAGGTGTTGACGACCACCGCGTCGGCGCGGGCCGCCTCGAACGCCGCGATCGTGCGCCGCGCCAGCTCGAGCGCCCCCGCGTGCTCGCCGCCGTGCGCGCTGAGCGCGCCGCAGCACCCCTGCGCCGCGGGGACGACGACCTCGCAGCCCTGCCGCGCGAGCACGCGCGCCGTCGCCCGGTTGTGCGCGCCGAAGAGGACCGACTGCACGCAGCCGGCGAGCAGCGCGACGCGCGCGCGGCGCGCGCCGGCCGCCGGGATCAGGGGCGGCAGCGGCGCGCGCTCGGCCGCCCGCGGCAGCGCCGGCAGCAGCGCCTCCCACGCGGCGAGCGGGCCCGGCAGCCGGCGCGCGAGGCCGCTCGCGCGCACGAGCCGGCCGAGGCCGCTCGCCTGGTACGCGCGGAGCGCCGCGGCCGCGAGCGCGAGCCGGCGCGGGCTCGTGAGGAGCACGCCGAAGTTGAGCCAGCGGAACGCGCGCCGCGCGGGACCGCCCGGGCGCTGCCGCTCGAGCTCGGCCTTCGCCGCCTCGATGAGCCGGCCGTAGGGCACGCCCGCCGGGCAGACGGTCTCGCACGCGCGGCAGTCCAGGCACAGCTCGAGGTGGCGCGCCGTCGCGTCGCCGAGCGCGATCCGGCCCTCCGCGAGCGACTTGATCAGGAAGATCCGCCCGCGCGGCGAGTCCATCTCGGTCCCGAGCTCGGCGAAGGTCGGGCAGGAGGCGAGGCAGAGGCCGCAGTGGACGCACTGGTTCACGCCCGCGACGGACAGGCCGTGGAGCGCGAGCGGCGGCGCCGCCGGCGCCTGCTCGTCGAGCGTGTGCGCCATCGTCGTGCCCGCTCAGATCCCGGCGACGAAGCGGCCCGGGTTCAGGATGTTCCGCGGGTCCAGCTCGCGCTTGATCCGCTGCATGATGCGGCCCGCGGCGCCGGGATCGTCCCAGACGGGGACCTGCGCCTTCACCGCGAGCGGCGCCCACTCGAGCGTCGCCTGGCCGCCGCCCGCGTGCGCCATCTCGCGCCACTCGGCGAGCGCGGCGGCGAGCGGGCCGGGCGGCGGCGGCGCCGGCTCGGCGGCGACCGCCGCGCGCACGACGCCCACCCCCGCGTGCGCGGCCCACGCCGACACGAACCCGCGGGCGCGCGCCGCGGTCGCGCCCTGCTCCATCGTCTCGGCGACCTGCATCGGCAGGACCACGAACGTCATCACCGCGGCCGGCGGCTCGACCGCCGCGCGCGCGGCCGGCGCGAGCCGCGGCCAGGTCTCGGGCGGGAGCGCGCGCGCCTGTCGCCCGCCGAGCGGCGCCACGAGGCGCGCGAGCTCGTCGCACTGCCAGGCCACCTGCTCGTCGAGGCCGTCGAAGCCGACGACCAGCACGGCGCCCGGCGCCCGGCCGGCGCCCGCCGCGGCCGCGGCGGCGCCGTCCAGCAGCTCGACGGCGTTGGGGACCAGGTCGGAGCCCATCAGCGCGCGCGCGGCGGCGCCCGCGTCCTTCAGGCGGTCGAAGCTCACGGCCATCAGGCGCTCGGCGTCGGGCCGCGGCCGGAGCTTGAGCGTCGCCTCCACGACGACGCCGAGCGTCCCGTAGGAGCCGACGAAGAGCTTCGGCAGGTCGTAGCCGGCGACGTTCTTCACCACCTTGCCGCCGCCGCGCACGAGGGCGCCCTCCCCGGTGACGACCGTGACGCCGATCAGCAGGTCGCGCGCGGTGCCGTAGAGATGGCGCCGGGGCCCCGAGGCGTCGGCCGCGAGCACGCCGCCGAGCGTCGCGCGCTCGGCGTCGGGCGGGTCGAGCGACAGCCACTGGCCGCGGCCGGCGAGGGCCGCCTGCAGCCCGGCCACCGTGACGCCGGCCTCGACCGTGGCGGTCAGGTCCCCCGGCTCGTGCTCGAGGAGCCGGCTCATGCGGTGGAGCCCCAGCACGACCCCGGCGCGCGCCGCCGGCGCGCCGACCGCCGCCGCCGTCCCGCCGCCCCAGGGCACGACCGGCGCCTCCGCCTCGGCCGCGAGCGCGAGCACGCCGACGACCTCCTCGGTGGAGCCGGGGAAGACGGCGGCGTCGGGCGTGCGCCCCTCGACGACCCAGGGCCCGAGCGCGACGCCGGTGAGCACGTTCGCGGGACCGACGACGCTGCGAAATCCGTCGAGCAGCGCGTCCTGCACGGAGGCGTCCGCCGCCCGCGCTAGAAGCGCTGGGCGAGGCCCTTTGCTTCGATGGCGTGGGGCCGGTAGGCGACGGGCCCGACCTCGGCGCACGACTTGCTGGTCGGGAAGATCTTGCCCGGGTTGCAGAGCCCGGTCGGGTTGAACGCGTGCTTGAGACGCTGCATGAGCGCCAGATCCGCCGCGGAGAAGATGAACGGCATGAAATCCGCCTTCTCGAGGCCGATGCCGTGCTCGCCCGAGATCGAGCCGCCGACCTCGGCGCAGAGCCGCATGATCGCGGCACCCGCCGCGACGACGCGCGCCTCCTCGCCCGGCCGGCGCGGGTCGTAGAGGATGTTCGGGTGGAGGTTGCCGTCGCCCGCGTGGAAGACGTTGCCGACGCGCAGGCCGTGGGCGGCGACGATCTCGTTCACGCGGCGGAGCACGTACGGGAGCCTCGTCCGCGGAATCACGCCGTCCATCACCATGTACGCGGGCGAGACGCGCCCGTAGGCGCCGAACGCCGACTTGCGGCCCTTCCAGAGGAGCTGGCGCTCGGCCTCGTCGCGCGCCGTGCGGACCTCGCGCGCGCCCGAGTCGCGGCACGCCCGCACGATGCGCTCGGCCTGGGCCTCCATCCCGACCGCGAGGCCGTCGAGCTCGACGAGCAGCGCGGCGGCCGCGTCGCGCGGGTAGCCGCAGCCGAACGCGTCCTCGACCGCCTGGATCGTGAGCTGGTCGATCATCTCCACCGCCGCGGGCACGAGCCCGCGCGCGATGATCGCCGACACGGCCGCCGAGGCCTGGTCGATCGCGTCGAACACCGCGAGCACGGTCTTGACCGCCTGCGGCTTCTTGAGGATGCGCACGACGATCTTCGTCGCGATGCCGAACGTGCCCTCCGAGCCGACGAAGACGCCGACGAGGTCGTAGCCCGCGCGCGCGCGCGTGCGCCCCCCGAGCCACGCGATCTCGCCGTCCGGCAGCACGACCTCGAGCCCGAGCACGTGGTTCGTCGTGACGCCGTACTTGAGCGTGTGGGGGCCGCCCGAGTTGTTGGCGATGTTGCCGCCGAGCGTGCAGGCCTGCTGGCTCGACGGGTCGGGCGCGTAGTAGTAGCCCCGCGGGCCGACCCTCCACGACAGGTGCAGGTTCACGAGCCCCGGCTCGACCACGGCAAGCTGGTTGTCGTAGTCCACCTCGAGCACGCGGTTCATCCGCATGAGCGACAGGACGATGCCGCCCTGGGCCGGCAGGCAGCCGCCGGAGAGCCCCGTGCCCGCGCCCCGCGCGACGAACGGCAGGCCCTCGCGGTTGGCCAGGCGCACGACCGCGGACACCTGCTCCGCGGAGGTGGGAAAGACGACGAAGTCGGCCAGCGCGCGGAGCAGGGTGAGCCCGTCGGACTCGTACACGAGCAGCTCGTCGGGATCCGCGAGCACCGCGCCCGCGCCGACGAGGGCCTCGAGCTCCCGGCGAAGCGACGCCTTCCGGGACTCCGTGAGGACCGCCATGGTGGCCGGATTATACCGTGTCCGGCGGGGCGCCGGCCCCCCGCGTTGGGCCGCGGGGGGCCGCGCGACTCCGGCTCCGCGCGGGCCACCACCCGGTGGCCCGACGCCGTCCCTCGCCTACTTCACCGCGTGCTGGCCGCGGGTACAATGGCGGCCGTGGCCGCGCTCCGCCTGCTCGCCGCGCTCCTCCTCGCGGCCGCCGCTGCCGGCGCGGCCGAGCCGCCGGGCCCGACGGCCGAGTGGCTGCTCGGCCAGGTGCGGGCGCTGTCGGCGCCCGAGACCGAAGGGCGCGCCTCCGGCACGCCGGGCGGCGAGCGCGCCGCGCGCCACATCGCCGACGCGCTCCGCGCCGCGGGGCTCCGGACCGAGCTCCAGCCCTTCGCGGTGCCGACCGGCACCCGCCTGGGCCCGGTCAACACGCTCAGCGTCCTCGGCCCGGCGCCGCAGGCGCTCGCGCTCGGCCGCGACTGGGCACCGCTCCCCGTCTCCGCCGACGGCGCCGTCGAGGGCGAGGTGGTCTTCGCCGGCTACGGTATCACCGCGCCCGACCTCGGCTGGGACGACTACGCGGGCCTCGACGCGCGCGGCCGGATCGTGCTCGTGCTCGGCGGCGACCCGCGGCCGGCGGACCCGGGCACGCCCTTCCGCCGGCCCGAGGCCTATCACTACTCGGAGCGCAGCCACAAGCTCATCAACGCGCGCGAGCACGGCGCGCGCGCGATCCTGCTCGTCGCGCACCCCGAGGCGCCAAGCGAGGCGCTGCCGCCGCTCGCGGGCATCGCGCAGCCGGCGGCGATCGCCGCCCTCGGCCTCACGCGCGCGGCCGCCGACCTCCTCGCGGCGCCGGCCGGCACGCGCCTCGCCGACCTCGCTGCCGCGATCGACCGGCCGCTCCAGCCGCGCGCGCGCCCGCTCGCCGGCGTCCGCGCCCGCGTCGAGGTGAGCCTGGTCCGCGAGCGCGGGAGCGCGGCCAACGTCGTCGCCGTCCTGCCCGGCACGGACGGGCGCCTGGCCCGCGAGGCCGTCGTCGTCGGCGCGCACTACGACCACCTCGGGCACGGCGGCGAGGGCTCGCTCGCGCCCGACCGGGTCGGCGCCGTCCACCCGGGCGCGGACGACAACGCCTCGGGCACGGCCGCGGTCCTCGGGCTCGCGCGCGCGTTCGCCGCCGCGGGCGGCGCGCCGCGCACGCTCGTGTTCGTCCTCTTCGCGGGCGAGGAGACGGGCCTGCTCGGCTCGGCGCACTACGTGAAGCACCCGGTCCACCCGCTCGAGGCCACCGTCCTCATGGCGAACCTCGACATGGTCGGGCGTCCGCGCGAGGGCCGCCTCTACGTGGGCGGCGTGGACGGCGGCACCGGCCTGCGCGCCCTCGTCGGGAGCCTGCCCGCGCCGGGCCTCTCGCTCGCGCTGCGCGGCGACCCGATCGCGCGCTCGGACCACACGCCGTTCTACGCCGCCGGCCGCCCCGTCCTGTTCTTCTTCACGGGCGCGCACGCGGACTACCACCGGCCGAGTGACACGTGGGACAAGATCGACGCCCCCGGCCTCGCGGCCGTCACGGCCTTCGTCGCGCGCGTCGTCGCCGCCGTCGCCGCGGCGCCGACGCCGCCCGCGTACGTGCGCGTCGAGACGGCGCCGGCGCCCGCGCGCGCCGGCTACGGCCCGTTCTTCGGCCTGATCCCCGAGTTCGGCGAGTCGGCCGCGCCCGGCGTCCGGGTCGGCGGCGTGCGCCCGGGCAGCCCCGCCGAGCAGGCCGGCGTCCGCGCGGGCGACGTGCTCGTGCGCTTCGGCGGCGTCACGGTGAAGACCCTCGAGGACTTCGCGTTCGCGCTGCGCCGCCATCGGCCCGGCGAGGGCGTGGACGTCGTCGTGCGGCGCGACGGCGCCGAGCAGCGGCTGCGCGCGGTGCTCGGGGAGCGCCGCTGATGTCCGCGCCGGGCCTCGGCCGGCGCGACGCCCTCCGGCTCGGCCTCGGGGCCGCCGCCGCGGCGCTCGGCGCGGGCTGCGCACCCGCCGCGCGCGGCGCCGCCGTGCCCGTGCCGCCCGAGCCACGCGAGCGGCGGCTGGCGAACCTCCGCCAGCTCACGTTCGGCGGCCAGAACGCCGAGGCGTACTGGGACTGGACGGGCACGCGCCTCGTGTTCCAGTCCACGCGCCCGCCCTGGGGGTGCGACCAGATCTTCACGATGCGCGAGGACGGCGGCGACGTGCGGCTCGTCTCGACCGGGCGCGGCCGCACCACCTGCTCGTTCTTCTTCCCCGACGGCCGGCGCGTGATCTACGCCTCGACGCACCTGGCGGACGCCGCGTGCCCGGCGCCGCCGGACCGCTCGCGCGGCTACGTCTGGCCGCTCTACCCGGGCTGGGACATCTTCGCGAGCGACCTGGACGGCGGCCGTCTCACGCGGCTCACCGCCAACGACACCTACGACGCCGAGTGCGCCGTCTCGCCCGACGGGCGGCGGATCGTCTTCACCTCGCTCCGCGCGGGCGACCTCGACCTCTACGTGATGGACGCCGACGGCGGCGCCGTGCGCCGGCTGACCGCGGAGCCCGGCTACGACGGCGGGCCGTTCTTCTCGTGGGACGGGCGCTTCATCGTGTTCCGCGCCGCGCGCCCCGAGACGCGCGCGGAGCTCGAGGAGTACCGGGCGCTGCTCGGCCGGGCGCTCGTCCGCCCGCGGCGGCTCGACGTGTACGTCATGCGGGCCGACGGCACCGGCCTCGCGCGCGTCACGCGCACGGGCGGCGCGAGCTTCGCGCCGTTCATGCACCCGGACTCGCAGCGGATCGTCTTCGCCTCGAACCACCACGACCCCTCGGGGCGCACGTTCGCGCTCTGGCTCGTCGGCGTGGACGGCTCGGGGCTCGAGCGCCTCACGTGGGCCGAGTCGTTCGCGTCCTTCCCGATGTTCTCGCGCGACGGGCGCAAGCTCGTCTTCTGCTCGAACCGCCAGGCGACGGCGCGCGGCGCGCTCAACGTCTTCGTCGCCGACTGGCTGGACTGAGCGCGCGTCAGGCGATCAATCGCGCTGGGTTGACTGCCTCGCGTATCTTGCGCAGTCGGGTGCCAGCGACTTACCGGTCACGGCCTCACATGGAGTTGTGATGCCGCCGCAAGTTCTGTGGCGAGGATCATCTGCCGCTCTTTCTCCTCTGGCCAGCCGCGGATCGTCGCGTGACGTTCCGGCCTATTGTCCGGGTGGATTGCCAGACCGACCTCGAGAACTTCGCGCGTCGTAATGTCCGCGCGCGCCCGAAGCGGCCTGCCGAGCGGGCTCGCGACCAAGCGCTGGCCGAGATCCCAAATCTCATCTGCGCCAAGCCCTCGGACCCGAAACACCGAGGTCTCCATCGAGCGAGGCTCTGGAAGAAACGCGTGATACTTGACGCGCTGATGCATGCTGCTGAACTGGCTCCTCGACAGCAAATAACGCGAGAGTTCTTCCCTCGGTCCAGGCGGAAGCGAGAAAACGCTCCTACGCCTGCGCCGCGAAAAGCTTGCGAAGCGCGAGCGTAATAGGCTCAGGAAGCGCATCAAGGAGATGCTCGCTACCATAGAGGCGTGTATGACCCATGAGAGCGGCATAGCTCAGGCGACCGGCGTCGTTCACGGACACCGTCAGAAGGCGGCGCGGTCCGAGGTCCCACTCGAATGCCAGCTCACCGTCCGGGTGAGCGGACACGTCTGGCGCCGGCAGGGCGCTCGGCAGGAGAGCGACGAGCGCGAACGCCTGTGCAATCGTCGGACTCGTCACCGGCAGCCCGCCGTAGCCGTCCCAATCGGGAGCTGAAGCCTCCTCAGCTGCTTCCTCTATCCGTTCAACGGTCGTCCGGTAGACCTCCTCTACGGACAGAGAACGACTGCTCTCTTCCGAACGAAAAAGCATCGAGCGAAGCCTCAAGGCCTCCGGCCCAACACCGCGATCGCCACCGGACGTGCGAAGCGAGCTGGCCAAACGGATCGGCAGGGCAATGGCTGTCATTCGTAAACCTTGATCAGCTTCTCGGTAAGACTCCCGAAAAAGATCGCATTCTTGTATGTGCGCAGATCGGACAGGATTGGAAGGAGCGCTCCCTCGCTTGTGCTGAACTCACCGGTACGATAGGCGTCGATGTCCAGCAACAGAGTGGGGGCCGCGCTCTGGACACCGACCTCGAGAGCCTGGGTGACGTTTGCCGACAGCTCTCGCTCCGGATCCTGGACGACGACTCGGCTCGAGAACGAGTTGAGCACCTGCGGAATCGACGACGGAAGTCGTGGTCCCGCCGTCAGGTACTCATCGAGGTCACCAGGTGCCGGAGGCAGGCTCAGATGATTGATGTAGCGGAGCGCGACCCGGGTAACAGCTTCCGGCTTGACCAACTCGACGTACGCACGCCAGAGCTTGAGAGCCTCAGGCAAGAGCTCATCCCAGCTCGTATAAGGCTTGAGACGATTGAATGTGAACCCGTCCACTCGAAACTGAGCGATGTTCTTTTCGTCTGGCGTCTTCAGCCAGACTCCCTGCAGACCGAGATCGCGTGAGCGGACGCCCCGCGGGCACCCCTCGGCAAAGTCAACGAGGGACTCGGTGCCCTTCCGCTCGATGCAGATCGGATACGTCGGCGCGAGCCGGTCCTTCGCTTCGCGCAATGTCTCTGCGGCGAACTCCTTCCGCTGCACAACACGGAAGTCAACGATCGCCTCCGTAATCGGAGCGTTGCGTAAGTGTCGAATAGCGGCTTCCAATCGACAATGTCCCTATAGTGCGAGCATTCGCGTTCCAAGCTTCACCGTAGTATAGCCCTCTTCTACGGCGAGGCGCCGAGGAGCGTGCGCGCCGCGCGCGCGATCGCGGCGGCGTCGATGCCGTAGTGGCGGTAGAGGTCGGCGCGCGTCCCGGACTGGCCGAAGTCGTCCACGCCGAGCGGGAGCTGCGGGACGCCGAGCGCCGCGCCGAGGTAGGCGAGCGCGTGCGAGTGGCCGTCGAGCACGGACACGATCGGCACGCCCTCCTCCTCGGGCCCGACCAGCTCCTCGAGGTACGGGCGCGGCGCGCGCAGGCCGCGGTAGAGGCGGTCGGGGCTCGTCACGACGAAGACGCTCGCGTGCACGCCCTCGGCGCCGAGCGCGCGCGCCGCGGCAACCGCCTCCGGCACCACCGCGCCCGCGGCGAAGACGTGGACCGCGGTCGCCTCGGGGTCCCACCCGGGCGCCTGGCGCGCGTCGCGCAGCCGGTAGCCGCCGCGGAGCACGCGCGCGCGGTGGTCGGCCGACGGCGCTGGCGCGAGCGCCTGGTCCACGGGCCGCGTCGAGAGCCGGAGGTAGAGCGACTCGCCCGTGCGCTCCTGGAGGCCGCGCAGGGCGTCGAGCAGGAGCCACTCCACCTCGCGCGCGAACGCCGGCTCGCAGTACGCGAGGCCCGGGAGCGCCACGCCGATCCCGGGGGTGATCACCGACTGGTGGGCGCCGCCCTCGGGCGCCAGGCTCACGCCCGAGGGCGTCGCGACGACGACGAAGCGCGCGCCCGAGTAGAGCGCGTGGTAGAGCGCGTCGAGGCCGCGCGGCACGAACGGGTCGTAGAGCGTGCCGACGGGCAGGAGCGTCGCCCCGCCGAGCTCGGCCGTGAGGCCGAGCGCCCCGAGGAGCAGGAACAGGGTGTGCTCGGCGATGCCGAGCTCGATGTGCTGGCCCGCCGGCCCCTCGCGCCACTGCACGGCCTGCGGCACGTCGGCGAAGACGTGCGGGCGGGCCTCGGGGAAGTACACGCCCTTCCGGTTGATCCAGCCCGCGAGGTGCGTCGTCACCGCGACGTCGGCGGAGACGGTGACGAGCGCCTCGGCGACCGGCAGGCGCGCGAGCGCGCCGAGGACGCGCCCGAACGCCTCCTGGGTCGAGGTCTCGCCCGGGTACGCCTCGTCGAGGGCCTCGGGCACGCGGGCGCGCGGCGGCGCGGGCGCGGGCGGGGTGAAGAGCGGCGGCAGGCGGCGGATCCACTCCGCCTCGGCGCTGCCGGGCGGAAAGCCGTCCCACTCGTGCCCGGGCCGGACGCCGTGGGCCGCGCGTAGCGCCTCGACCTGGGCCGGCGTCAGGAGCGCCGTGTGGTTCGCCGGGTCGCCGGCGAGCGGCAGCCCCCAGCCCTTGATCGTGTGGGCCAGGATCACCGACGGGCGCCCGCGCTCGCGCGCCGCCGCCGCGAGCGCCGCGAGGATCAGGCCGAGGTCGTGGCCGCCGAGGTCGGCCACGAGGGCCGCCACCTGCTCGTCGGGGTACCGCGCGAGCAGGCGGTCGAGCGGCCGGTCGGGCCGGCCCGCAGCGCCCGCGACGAGCGCCTTGCGCGCCTCGCCCGCGGGCAGCCGCAGCAGGCGCTGGTACTCGGCGTTCGACAGCACCTCGAGCCGGCGGCGCAGCCGCACGCCGCCGGGGCGCCGGAACAGCGCGCCGAGCCGGCGGCCCCAGCGGAGCTCCTCCACGCGGAAGCCGCAGGCCTCGAACAGGGCGCGGAGCCGGCGCGTGCGGGCGTCGGGCACGACGCGGTCGAGCGCCTGGCGGTTCACGTCCACGATCCAGAGCACGTTGCCGAGCCGCGCGACGGCCTCCTCGCCGAGCGCCTCCCAGACGTTGCCCTCGTCGAGCTCGGCGTCGCCGACCAGCACGACGACGCGGCCGAGCCCCCGCCCGAGCCCATGATCCACGAGGTAGCGCCCCGCGAGCGCGCCGAGCGTCGCCTGCACCGCACCGAGCCCCATCGAGCCCGTCGAGAGGTCCACCACCTCCGGGTTCTTGCGCCGGCTCGGGTAGGCCTGGAGCCCCTCGAAGCTCCGCAGCGTCGCGAGCGCCGCGCGCTCGAGCCGCCCGCGCAGGTACTGGGCCGCGTAGAACGCGGGCGCGGCGTGCGCTTTCACCGCCACGAGATCGTCGGGGCCCAGGGCCTTGAAGTAGAGCGCGGTGAGCAGACTCACCACCGAGGCGGACGACGCCTGGTGGCCGCCGACCTTGACGCCGTCCGGGTTCGGGCGGACGACGTTCGCGTGGTGGACCATCCAGGTCGCGAGCCACAGCACCTTGGCCTGGATGCGCTCGAGGATCTCCCGCTCGCTCACGTCCGGAGGTAGGCGTGGCGCACGAGGTCCGAGGCGGCGAGCTCGGCGGCCGTGCCCCGGCCGACGACCTCGCCCTTCTGCAGCAGGACGCCGGCGTGCGCGATCTCGAGGGTCTTTCGCGCGTTCTGCTCGACGAGGAAGACGGTCGTCCCGCTCCGGTTGATCGTCTGCACCATCCCGAAGAGCTGCTCGACCAGCAGCGGCGCGAGGCCGAGCGAGGGCTCGTCGAGCAGCAGGAGCTTCGGACGGCTCATGAGCGCGCGCCCGACGGCGAGCATCGCCTGCTCGCCGCCCGACATCGTCGCGGCCCGCTGCCCGCGGCGCTCGGCCAGGCGCGGGAACAGCTCGAAGACGTGGTCGCGCCGCCGCGCGAGGTCGGCCGGCGCCCACTCGACGAAGGCGCCCATCCGGAGGTTCTCCTCCACCGTCATCTTCGGGAACACGCGCCGGCCCTCCGGGACGACGCCGATCCCGAGCTCGACGATCTGGTGCGTGCGGAGCTGGTCGATGCGGCGCCCCCCGAACGTGATCGTGCCCGCGACGGGCCGCACGATGCCGAGGATCGTCCGGATCAGCGTGGTCTTCCCGGCGCCGTTCGGGCCGAGCAGACAGGCGATGCGCCCGGCCTCGACCGCGAGCGAGACGTTCCGGAGCATCGTGATCGGGCCGTAGCGGGTCGAGACGGAGGCCAGCTCAAGCACGCGCCGACTCCCGGCCGAGGTAGGCCTCGCGCACCTCCGCGTGCGCCGCCACGGCGGCGAACGGGCCCTCGGCGATCTTCCGCCCGTAGTTGAGCGCCACGACCCGCTGGCTCACGCCCTCGATCACGAACATGTCGTGCTCGATCACGATCATCGAGAGGCCCGGCATCTCCTCGCGGACGACGGCGAGGTCGCGCATGAGCTCCGCGGTCTCCTCCGGGTTCATCCCCGCCGAGGGCTCGTCGAGCAGCAGCAGACGCGGGCGCGAGGCCAGCGCGCGGCAGATCTCGACGCGCCGTCGGTCGATCTGGGGGAGCTGGCCGACGCGCTCGAACCCGCGCGCCGGCAGCTCGCGGCTGAAGAGCGCGAGCAGGTGCGCGGCCCGCTCGACCGCCTCGCGCATCTCGGCGCGCAGCCGGCCCCGCCGCACGACCGCGTCGAGCAGGCCCGAGCGCCGCCGCGCGTGCATGCCGATCAGGATGTTGTCGAAGACCGAGAGCCCGAGGCAGAGGCGGCTCGCCTGGAACGTCCGCGCGATCCCAAGCCGCGCGATCCGGTGGGTCTCCAGGCCCACGAGGTCGTGCTCGCCGAACCGGATGCGGCCGGCGGCCGGCGCGTAGAGCCCGGTGAGCGCGTTGAAGAGGGTCGTCTTGCCCGAGCCGTTCGGCCCGATCACGCCGAGCGTCTCGCCCTCGCCCACGGCGACGTCCACGGCGTCGAGGGCGACGAGGCCGCCGAAGCGGACGCCGAGGCCCTGGACCTCGAGGAGCCTCATCGCGTCACCGGTAGCGCCGGATGCCCACCGGCCAGAGCCCCTGCGGCCGGTAGAGCAGCATGAACATGATGACGAGCCCGTAGAGCAGCAGCCGGTACTCGTGCAGGAACCGGAACCGCTCCGGCAGGGGCAGCAGCAGGCAGGCGCCGAGCACGACGCCCGGGATCGAGTCCACGCCGCCGATGATGATGACCGAGAGCATGATCAGCGAGTAGCCGAAGTCGAAGTCGGGCGGCGAGACGAAGCCGACCATCACGGCGTACAGCGCGCCGCCCAGGCCGATGAAGAAGTTGCCGATGCAGAACGCGAGCAGCTTGCCCCGCGTGACGGACACGCCCGCGCACCGCGCGGCGATCTCGTCGTCGCGCAGCGTGTTGAGCACGAGCCCGAGCCAGCCGTCGTGCAGCCGCCGCAGCACCGCGGTGGCCACGGCCGCCGTCAGGAGCGCCGCGTAGTAGAAGTTCGCGTGCGCCGGCAGCTCCACGCCGAAGACGACGGGCTTCGCGGTGAACGCGTAGCCCAGGAGGCGGAGCGTCGGGATGTTCTTGATCCCCTGCGGCCCGCCGGTGAACTCGAGGTTGTTCATCAGGATGTTGAAGATGAACACGAACGCGATCGTCACCAGCGCCAGGTAGTGGCCGCGCGTCTTGAGGATTGGCACGAACAGGAGCGTGCCGACCACGACCGCGACCCAGGGCGCCGCGAGCACGGCGGCCCACGCGGGCCAGCCCGCGCTCACGGTCAAGAGACCCACCGTGTAGCCCCCGAGCCCGGCGAACGCGGCCCCCGCGAGGTTGATGAGGCCCGCGCTGCCGATCTGGAGGTTGAGCCCCTGGCCGATCGTCACGTAGAGGAGGGCGAGCGCCGCGACGAACGTCCAGTAGGGGCTTGCGCGGAGCGCGAACGGCAGCGCGAGCGCCAGCGCCGCGCCGCCCGCGAGCGCGGCGCCGCGCTCGGCGGCGAACGCCTCGGCCAGGCGCCGCCGGAGTCCGGGTGCCAGGCGCAGGAGCAGCGCGGCCGCCACGAGGGCCGCGCCCGTGGCCGCGAGCGCCGCCGGGCGCTCGCTGAGGATGCCCGCGACGACCAGCGCGAAGACGATCAGCTCCGCGAGCCAGACTAAGAACATCTCACCGCTCGCACGTCACACGCGCTCCACGCTCTTCTCGCCCAGGATGCCGCGCGGGCGGACGACGAGGAACAGCATCACCACCGCGAAGGCCACGACGTCGCGGAACTCGGAGCCCCGCGGGATCAGCGCGGCGGCCATCGTCTGCAGCAGCCCGAACAGGAGCCCGCCGACGATCGCGCCGTAGACGTTGCCGAAGCCGCCGAGCGCCGCGGCGGAGAAGCCGATCACCCCGCCGGTGATGCCCATGATGAAGTGGATCTCGCTGTAGTAGAGGCCGCTCAGGATCCCCGCGACCGCCGCGAGCGCCGAGCCCAGGAAGAAGGTCGCGTCCACGGTCCGGTCGAGGTTGACGCCCATCATCTGCGCCGCCTCCGGGTCCTGCGCGACCGCGCGGATGGCGGCGCCCATCCGCGTCCGGTTGATGACCAGGTCCACGGCCACCATCGCCGCGAAGCCGATGCCCAGGATCACGAGGTTCTCCCACCGGACGACGACGCCGCCCACCTCGAAGCCGCCCTGGGGCAGCAGGCGCGGGAACGGCTTCGGGTCGGCCCCGCGCGGGTAGAAGATCAGCACCGCCTCGCGCAGCACGAGCCCGAGCGAGAGCGTCGCGAGCAGCGTCATCAACGGCGAGGAGCGCGCGAGCGGCTTGACGCAGACGCGCTCGGCCGCGACGCCCACGAGGCCGGTGGCGAGCATCGAGACGGCGAACGCGAGCGGCAGGGCCAGCAGGCCGCCGGTGAGCCCGACCGCCGCCAGGCCGAGCAGCGCGGAGAGCCCGGCGAAGGCGCCGAGCATGAAGACGTCCCCGTGCGCGAAGTGGATCACGTCGAGCACGCCGAAGAACAGCGTGAACCCGACCGCGATCAGCGCGTACATCACCCCCAGCATCACGCCGTTCAGCGCCTGCTGGAGGAGCAGCTCGAGCGGCGGCACGCGGGCGACCGGCTACATCTTCTTGAACTTCAGGCCGGGCAGCGTGCGCTTGCCGGCGGCATACTCCGAGTCCTCCCAGAGCACCCACTTGCCGTCCTGGCTCACGTACTTGGAGATGAGCGGCACGGTGTTCTGCCCGTGGTCGTCGAACTCGACGGGGCCGATGATCGTGTTCGCGTTCTTCGTCCGCTTGAGCCGCGCGGCCACCTTCGCGCGGTCGGGGCCGACCGCCTCGATCGCGTCGATGACCAGGTTCGCGGCGACGTAGGCGAACGGGCCGTACGCCTCCGACGGCTCCTTGAAGGCGGCCTTCGCGTACGCGTCCAGGAAGCGCCGGCCGCCCGGCAGCTTCTCGGTCGGCGCGCCCTCGACGAAGCAGAGCGTCCCCTCGGCCGAGGGACCCGCCGTCTCGTTGAACGTGTCCGACTTGATGCCGGACGTGCCCTGGAACTGGGCGCGGACGCCGAGCTTGTCCATCTGGACCTTCACGCGCACGCCGTCGGGCGTGAGCCCGCCGTACCAGATCACTTCGGGCCGGTCGGCCTTCGCGCGCGTCAGCTCGGCCGTGTAGTCCTTCTGGTCCTTCGCCGTGCCCTGCGTCGAGAGGATCTTGCCGCCGGCCTTGCCGAGGAACTCGCTGAACCACTTCGCGTGGGCGCGCCCGTAGTCGGTCGTGTCGTGGAGCAGGGCGAACGTCTTGAAGCCGAGCGTCTTGACCGCGAAGTCGGCGGCCACGTTGTTCTGGTTGATCATCGTGCCGTTGACCCGCGAGATCTCGACGTACTGGTGGCTGTAGGTGATCTCGGGGAGCACCGCGCCCCACACCATCGCCGGCATGCCGGCCTTGTGGTAGGTGTCGACCGTCGCGATCGCGGTCACCGAGCAGTAGTGGGTGATGCCCGCGACGACCGCGGGGTCCGAGGTGGCCTTGAGCGCGGCCTGCACGGCCACGGTCGGCTTGCACTCGTCGTCGAGCACCTCGGTCTCGTAGCGGTACTTCGACTTCGGATCGGCGTTACGCTCCTTCACGGCGAGCAGGAACGAGTTCCGCCCGCCGAGGCCGTTCGAGGCCGTGCCGCCGGTGAGCGGGCCGATGAACGCGAGCTTCACGGTCTTCTTCTGGGCCCAGGCCGGGCCGGGCCCGAGCGTCGCGGCGACGCCGAGCGCGGTCGCGCCCTGCAAGATCTCACGGCGGCTCAGGCGGCTCTGGTGCTCGTCCATGGCGTGTCCTCCTCCGGGGAAGTCCGTGCGCTGCCGCAGGCTGCGGGAAGGGTAACGGGGTTCGCCCCGAAAGTAAATCGGGGGCGACGAGCGTACGGGGGGCTTTGGGGGGCCCGTCGAGGCCCCCCATGTTCTCAGACGGGCCGCCGGGCGACGAAGAAGAAGCCGCGGACGGTCATCACGGGCTCGCCCGCGGCGTCCACGCCCGAGATCAGGAAGTGGACGCGCCCGCGGTCGGGCTTACTGCGCGACGCGCCGACCTCCGTCACCTCCGCGCGCGCGGTGACGCGGTCGCCCGGCCGCACGGGCTTGAGCCAGCGGAGCTCGTCCACGCCGGGCGAGGCGAGGCCCGCGGTGTCGCGCATCAGGCCGTCCACGAACAGGCGGATGCACCTGAGCGTCGTCTGCCAGCCGCTCGCGATCACGCCGCCGTACGGCGTGCCCGCGGCGAAGGCCTCGTCGGTGTGGATGGGCTGCGGGTCGTGCTCGCGCGCGAAGGCCACGAGCTCCTCCCGCGTGGGCGTCCACGTCCCGAACTCCCACCGGTCCCCGACCGCGAAGTCCTCGAAGTAGCGGGGCACGGCCCGATGCTAGCAGGAACGGGCTAGGATGGTCTCGTGGCGCGCATGGTGACGCCGCTCGACACGTGGTTCGCGGGCGAGGCCGCGCGCCGGCGCTTCCGCCGACGGTGGCTCGGCCGCGCGCCGGTCGTCCTGCCCCCGCGCGACCGCGCCTGGCGGCGGATCGCGCCGGGCTTCGCCGCGTGCGCGGCGATGGCCGCGAGCGGCCTGCCCTTCCAGATCGTCGCCGACCGGCGCTACGACCGCGCGGGCGACCCGCGGCGGCTCCGGTCGGCGCTCGCGGCGGGCGCGACCGTGTTCCTGCCGCAGGTCCACCAGTCGCTGCCGCGCCTGGCGCGCCTGATGGTCGCGCTGCGCGCGGGGCTCCTCGGCCCCGGCCGCGAGGAGTGCTCGTTCCTCTTCCTCGTCGAGGGCCGTGGGCGCCGTGGCATGGGCCTGCACCACGACGGCGCCGTGGACTCGTTCTGGCTCCAGCTCGCGGGGCGGCGCGCGGTGACGCTCGGCCCGCCGGTGCGCACGGGCACGCCCGCGGACCTGGACGAGCGCCGGGTGGGGCGCGGCAGCGGCTGGCGCACGCTCGAGCTTTCGCCCGGCTCGCTCTTCCACCTGCCGCCGTTCACGCCCCACGCCGTGGTCTGCCGCGGCCGCTCCCTCGCGCTGTCGCTCACCTGGAGCCGCCGCCGCGCGCGGCGCGCCGGCGCCGCCGCGCCCGAGTGGGACGTCGTCGCCGGGCGCGCCGTGCCCCGCCCGCGGCAGCGGCGCGGCATGCTCTGGACCCAGGTGCCCGTCGTCGCGGGCTCGCGCGGGGCCGAGCGGCGCTTCGCGCTGCGCGTCGCGGGGGGCGGCACGCTGCGCCTGCCCGCCCGGCTCCGCCCGGCCGTCCGGACGCTCGCGCTCATGCCCCGCCTGGACGGCGGCGCCGGCGCCCTGGCGCCCCTCGTCGCCCACGGAATCCTCGCGCCCGAGGACCTCCCGCTCCGCGTCGTCCCCGCCGACCCGCGCGCGCTCGACGGCTGGCGCTTCGCGTAGTACCCTCCGCTCCATGCCCGAGCGCACGCGCGACCTCCGCATCGCCGGCTTCCGCCCACTCATCCCGCCGGCGATCCTGCTGGAGGAGCTGCCGCTCGGCGATCGGGGCTCGGAGACCGTCGCCCACGGCCGCCGCGCGATCGTGGACGTCCTGCACGGCCGCGACGACCGGCTCGTCGTGGTCGTCGGCCCCTGCTCGATCCACGATCCCGTCGCCGCGCTCGACTACGCCCGGCGGCTCCGGGCGGCGGCCGAGCAGCACGCGCGCGACCTCTACGTCGTCATGCGCGTCTACTTCGAGAAGCCGCGCACGACCGTCGGCTGGAAGGGGCTGATCAACGACCCGCGCCTCGACGGCAGCTTCTCGATCAACGAGGGCCTGCGCCTCGCGCGCCGCCTGCTGCTCGACCTCGCCGAGCTGGGGCTGCCCGCCGGGTGCGAGTTCCTCGATCCGATCTCGCCCCAGTTCACCTCCGACCTCGTCACCTGGGGCGCGATCGGCGCGCGGACGACCGAGAGCCAGGTGCACCGCGAGCTCGCCTCGGGCCTGTCGATGCCCGTCGGCTTCAAGAACGGCACCGACGGCGGCGTGCAGATCGCGATCGACGCCGTACGCGCGGCGGCGCACCCGCACAGCTTCCTCGGCGTCACCGAGCAGGGGCTCTCGGCGATCTTCTCGACGCACGGCAACCCCGACTGCCACGTGATCCTGCGCGGCGGCGCGACCGGCCCGAACCACGACGCCCGGAGCGTGCAGAAGACGGCCGCGGCGCTG
>Ga0209341_10001047_pt1 | contig 27854 bp, 24 predicted proteins | sample RifCSP13_2_FD_184020 | JGI IMG/M metagenome (GOLD analysis project Ga0209341, IMG submission 184020) | Soil microbial communities from Rifle, Colorado - Rifle CSP2_sed 13_2 (SPAdes) (version 2) | ecosystem: Environmental > Terrestrial > Deep subsurface > Rock core/Sediment | place: Rifle... | reverse complement strand
TCCGAACAGGCATTCCAGGAGCAACATTTTGAAGAAACAGCCTATTTTGAGCCTTTTTACCTGAAAGATTTTATTGCCACCGTTCCTAAAAAAGGATTATCAGTTTAAATTATTGTTCTATTTTTACTTTAATTCTGTGCCTGCTTTAGTATCATAACATTTGCCAATGATGGTTAAGCCCGTTGTCTTAATATTTTTGCTTTCCACTTTTATTCACGGGTACGGTCAGTTTATACCGGTTGTCCTTGATGACAAACCCTACAAGGCAGGGGAAAAACTTATCTTCACCATTAAATTCGGTCCCATAATAGGCGGTACTGCCTCGCTTATTCTTAAACAGGTTTATCATAATAACAAGGTTGTTTTTCATTCGGTAGCCGAAGGCAAAACCGTGGGCATTGCCGAGAAGCTTTACAGTGTTAAGGATGTTTTCGAAAGTTATTTTGACATAAATACCCTTCTTCCTTACAGAATAATCCGTAATGTGAAAGAAGGCAACTACAGAAAACATGAGGAAGCACTGCTCAACCGTGACAGTAATACGGTTTACAGCGTTCGAAAAGATACTGTATTGACAATACCCCCCGAGATTCTCGATATGGTTTCCCTTATCTATTTCATCCGGGCACTCGACTATTCAACTATCATGCCCGGCGATGTACTTAAAACGGTAACTTATTTCGATGACGAATTGTTCCCGTTTGAAATCCGGTACAAAGGGAAAGAAATCATAAAAACCAAATACGGCAAGATCCGGTGTCTGCGCTTTGATCCTGTTGTAGAACCTGGCCGGATGTTTAAATCCGAAGATGATATGACCGTGTGGATATCCGACGACAGAAGTCATGTTCCGGTCAAGGTAAGGTTTGACCTCCTGGTGGGATCCCTGAATGTTGAACTTGATGAGTATACCAATCTGAAATACCCCTTGGTTAAGCCCTCCCATTCAAAGTAGCGACCATTGAATATTCATTCCCCTGTTTTATCAGGATATTTTTGTATCTTTCAACCAAAATCAGATTTTAGCCAAAAAGTGAAAGTGGACCGGACCGATAAGGCTTCAATTAACAGGCTGCAACTTACTACATTCAAGCTGCAATCATTGCTGAATATAACCCAGGCCATCAATGAAAATCTTACACAGAACGAATTGCTGGATATTTATGAAAAATTGCTTACCAAAGACTTGAATATTGGTAAGGTCCTGATCTTTAAATATGAAGGGGCCTGGAAATGCATTCTGCGATCAGGTGAAGTAGGTGAATCCTATGCCAATATTCACGTAGAAAACGACCTGATGTGCATACAGGATATTTCCTTTATCACCTCTTCTCCCAATAAATCGCTGAATGCCTTTGATATAGTTATACCTGTGATCAATAAAGGAACACCCATGGCCTACGTGATCATTGGAGATATTGAAGAAGGTGAAGGTGTAAGCCCGATCATCAAACACCTCAATTTTATTCAAACCCTCACCAACATTATTCTGGTTGCCATAGAAAATATGAGGCTTTTTAAGGAAAGCCTCAGGCAGGAAGCTCTTAAAAAGGAGCTTGAACTGGCTTCTAAAATGCAGAATATGCTCATTCCCAATTCTTCAATTCTACCCAGGAATGAAAAAATCTGCATGAAAGCATTTTACCTTCCCCACTTTGATGTGGGAGGGGATTACTATGATTATATTCCGCTAAACCGGAATGAGTTCGGATTTTGTATTGCAGATGTATCCGGGAAAGGAATGGCGGCAGCATTGTTGATGTCGAATTTCCAGGCCAACCTCAGGGCCTTGTTTACCCATGATATTTCCCTGGATGCTTTGATTGAAAAACTTAACGAACGGGTCCTGCATTCTGCCAACGGTGAAAAATTCATTACCCTGTTCGTGGGTAAATTCAATTATAAAACACGTGAACTGCAATATATCAATGCAGGGCATAACCATCCGATGATGTATCAGACCCTTAAAAAAGAGCTTGAGTTTTTAAGCAAAGGATGTGTGGGTATCGGAATGGTCGATGAAATTCCCCTGATACGCAAGGGATCTGTTACCCTTGAAGAGCCCACCAAGATCATTTGTTATACCGACGGACTTGTTGAACTGATAGACGGCAAGGAAATCTCATTCGGCACTAAGGAACTGGAGGATTGCATAATGAACAACGGCAATATCGATGATAACATTCAGGCAATTATAAAGAAACAGGGCATTTTCAACGGAAGTGCGGCAATATTTGATGATATTTCCATCCTTGGGATCGAGTTTTTCTGATCCCTCACCCCTAATCTCCAGTCTTTGTTCTTTGTTCTTTGCTCTTTATTCTTTGCTCTTCCTTCTCATCCCCAAATAAATCCAGCGCGACAAAAACTGCCGTAAAGCCCCAAAACAATACCGATGCCTTATCGGTATCGAGAAAATTATTAAGTGTACCATGCACCAGGTAGGTGATAAATCCAAGTATTAATCCAAGTGTAATTTGTTTCAGGTAATTGTCCCTGATACGGCTGTAAACCCTGAAACCGGTAAGAAGGCTGACAACACTAATGAGGATAAATGACAGGGAGCCGAATATTCCACTTTCCGCCAATGGGCCAATGTATTCACTATGGGCATTGCCCAGATCACCAAGATCAGTGCTGATGCCGGTTTTTTCCCCTGATATCTGGAACGGTGCATATTTGAACATATAGGTTCCGGGGCCCCACCCGAATACGGGTCGTTCCCTGAACATCCTGAGCGCAGAATTCCAACGGTTTATCCTTTCCAGATTGGATTCATCGGTAGTAATATTGGAGATGGATCTCACATGTTCGCCCAGGCTTGCGGATGATTCCTGCCGGTTTTGTTGCATCTTCCGGATAATTACCGTACGCTGCCCTGCAAAATAAACAAATGCCAGAATACCGCCAATCAGGATATATCGGAAGCGAACCTTCAGGAAGGTCATTACAAGTACCCCTGATGAAAGCAGGACGCTTATCCAGGCTGCCCGTGTATAGGATAACAGCAGGCCTGTTGTAACCAGCAGCCAGGCCCCCCAATAGAAAAACCGTGTTATAATGTTGGTGCTCCGGTGCAGTACCACAGCACCCAGCGCATAAAACAACATGGCCAGCGCAGCCCCGTAAGAAGTATGATCACGAAAGAAGGGCCCCATAACAAAATGCGCTGCCTGCTTGTTAAAAAGACCAAACCCGATTTGACGGCTAATGGTATACACAATTACCACCAACATGGTAATGCTGAAGCACCAAATAAAAATCATTATGTTGGAAGTTTTCCGGAACACCATCACCGCAAGCAGGTAATAGGTAGTGACAAACCAGATTCTGGCCAGCAGGAACTTAAAAGAAACCAGCGGTAACGTACTTGTAATTGAGGTTATGAGCATCCAGAACAGGTTGAAAAGTATGGCATAGGTTACAGGATGATTCAGCAACCGGCGATTGAAAAACCCATCATAAACAACCCTGAATAACAACACGATCATTACTCCGAAAAGCAGGGGCTCGGTAGGTATGGCAAAATCCACGGCAGAGGAAGGAATAAAATCAATAAGCTGAACCGAAACGGGAGTAAGCGATACAATGATAAAATAAATGATGTCGATCCGTGCCAGGGTAAGATAAACCACAATCAGCAATACCGGCAGCAGGTTGAAAACATAGATCTCCCTGAACGTGAGAACCATGTTAACCGCCACGTATACAATCACCAGGAGGATAACAAGGCCTTGTCGCTTCAGGTTAATCCACCGGTGCATGGCTTTAGTCCTGTGCTTTTAAACTGTCAATGACCAGTAACAGCAGTAAGGAGGCAGCAAAAGTTGACAGGGTAGATATTATGACTATTATGGAACGTCTTGGTACTGCCTTTCGCTCAGCTTTGGTTGCCCTGTCAACAATAAAGATCTGCGGAACAGTTTGTTCAACATTGATTTTAAAGGTTGCATATTTGGCCTTGAGTTGTCCGAGCCGTTCAATTTCCGATTCCAGTTTTTTTGAAAGCTCAACATATATGCCGCCAAATTTCGACAGAATATTCATCCGGTTCTGAATGGCAGCGGCTGCTGTTGTGTTACCCTGCGCGAGGGCTGTTGCATAGGCGGTATTCAGTGATGCTGCCTGGGATTCGTAATCAATTACTCCCAATTCTCTGATTTTTCTGAGTGAATCACTTAGCCTGTCGATCTCCAGCTGTGAGCCCAGGTATTCTTTTTCAACAATCGAAAAAGCTTCGCTAGCCCTTTCCCGCTGCATATTGTGCACTGTAGAATCAATATAGGCGGCTATCTCATTGGCAATATCTGCAGCAATCTGGGGATCGGTATCCAATACTTCAATCTCAATGGACATGAATTCAGTTCTCCTGAATTTTACATTTCCCTTGTATTTGCCATCCAACAGGGTATAAGGATAAGGTGATGAAGGATCAATTTCATAATGATTCATCAGATCAAACTTTTTGATAATATGGTCCTTGATCTGCGATGAATGCAATATCTGAAGCATTCTTTCCGCCTCATCATCTTCACCAAATGAAAGAATATCGCGACTGTCCATAGATATGGAGGACGTTTCGACCAGGTTCTTTGAAACAGATACGGATGCTGCAGGAAACAGGATTACATGTGATTTGAATCGCGGGGTGATACTTAAAGATACAATAACGGAAAGAATAAAAGCAAGTACAGAAGCGGCGATAAGTATCCATTTCTTTTCCCAGGTAAACCAGATGAGATCGAATGCATTGTATACTACCGGCTGTTTTTTAATCTTGTGTTCCATAAGATTGCAGTTATTTGGATGCGATCAGGTAATAATTCTTTTTGCCCTTTTGAATAAGAATATATTTATTGTTCAACAGATCTTCCGTCTTTACGATAAGGGAATCATCTTCCAGCCTGGCTTTGTTAAGACTCACACCTCCGCCTTTGATCATGCGTCTTACCTCTCCCTTTGACGGAAAAACAGATGTCCTTTCTCCAAGCAGGTCCAGGATGTTAATACCTGTTTCCAGGGTTTCTTTTTCGATGGTGAACAGGGGTACACCTTCAAAAACACTTAAAAATGTGCCTTCATCCAGCTTTTTTAAGGTTTCCGTAGTCCCTTTCCCAAAAAGTATTTCTGAGGCCTCTGTCGCGGCATCAAGCCCTTCCTGCGAATGTACACGCATCGTAACATCGGTAGCAAGTTTTTTTTGGTTAACAGGGTAAATATTTTAATGTATTTTTCAGCATCTTCATCTGAAACATTTAACCAAAACTGATAAAATGTATAGGTTGAAGATTTTGCAGGATCGAGCCATACATTCCCCTTTTCGGATTTTCCAAATTTACCTCCGTCCGAGCGTGTAACCAGCGGACATGTGAGAGCATAAGCCTCTCCTCCGTCCTTCCGGCGTATAAGTTCGGTACCCGTAACAATATTGCCCCACTGATCCGATCCGCCCATCTGCAGCCTGCAATTCTTATGCTTATACAGGAAATAGAAATCATACCCCTGAACCAGCTGGTAGGAGAATTCGGTAAATGAAATTCCGGTTTCAAGACGCTTTTTCACCGAATCTTTGGTCAACATATAGTTAACCGTAATATGCTTTCCAACATCCCGAAGAAAATCAAGGAATGAAATACTCCTGAACCAGTCATAATTATTCACAATTTCGGCTGAATTCCCACCACAGTTAAAATCGAGGAATTTCTCCAGCTGCTTTTTCTGGCATGTCAGATTGTGCCTGAGGGTATCTTCATCCAGAAATTTACGCTCTTCCGATTTTCCCGAAGGATCGCCTACCATACCGGTAGCTCCTCCAACCAGAACGACAGGCTTATGACCTGCTTTCTGAAAATGTACCAGCAACATAATTGGTAAAAGGTTGCCGATATGCAATGAATCGGCAGTGGGATCAAACCCGATATACCCGGCTGTGGATTCTTTTTTTAACTGCTCTTCAGTGCCCGGCATCATATCATGAATCATGCCCCTCCACCTGAGTTCCTCAACAAATGTCATACCTGAATTTTTTTCGCAAAGATAATATATAAATAGATGAAGGGGAATAATTAAACAAATTCCTTATTCTTTTCATTTTCAGATACTTTGCCAACACCTAATGCGGGAAAAATTGCATGAATAATGGAAGTAAATGGCCGGAAGAATATAGAATGCTCGCGGGACCCTTTGGGCAGTAAAGGAACCCGTTTGTCAATCCGCTCAATATAAACCAGGAGAACACCAACAATCAGAACTGTTTTAACAAGGCTGAAGAAAACACCAAATAGTTTGTTCATCAGGGACAGATCAACTGATTCAATGATTTTTTCAAGCACCTGCCCCAGAAGATGGATAAGCACAAATACGAGAATAAATGTTATTCCCAGGGATATCAGGTAGAGAAATTCCTGGTTGACAGAAACGAATTTTGTCAGCTGGTGGGCGGTAAAACCCGAAAATTTCATGGCAACGTATATTCCAAAAAGCAATGCTGTAACCGAAGCGAGCTGCATGATAAATCCCCGTGTAATGCCCCGGAAAACTGCGTATACAAGCAGCACCAGTATAAACATATCAATGTAGTTCATGGTCTGTTTTTATATATTATTGCTAAAAGTAACCAAAAATCCCCACTTCATCACTTCCCCACTTCATCACCTCATTACTTCATTACTTCCATTATCTTTGCACCATGTCTACCTTCCTGTTCGACAGTATTATTTTTGGGCCTGTATGGAGCCGGCGGCTTGGCGAATCGCTCGGAATTAATTTGTTACCCGTAAAACGCAAAGTATGCAATTTCAGCTGTATATATTGTGAATGCGGCCTCACACCTGTTGAATCCGGTATTTCAGGATTTCCACCTGCCGGTCGTGTGAAAGTGCTGCTGACGATAAAACTTGAAGAAATGAAAAGAAAAGGTGAATACCTTGATAGTATTACCTTTGCTGGCAACGGAGAGCCAACGCTGCATCCAGAATTTCCCGTGATACTGGAGGATACGCTGAAAATCCGTGACCGTATTTTCCCCCTCGCCAGCGTCACTGTTTTGTCCAATGCCACCCGTATTGGCGATAAAAGTATTTTCAATGCCCTGCTGAAAGCCGATCTGAATATTCTTAAACTGGATTCAGCCATTGAAGAAACGCTTTTTCAGATTAATTGCCCTGCCGGAAATTATAATCTCCGTGAGACCATCGAACTACTAAGCAGTTTCAATGGAAAGCTTATCATTCAAACCCTGTTCTTCAGGGGAAGTTACATGGGAAAAAGATTGGATAACACTTCAGAGGAGGAGGTTTCAGCCTGGTTGTCTGTTCTTAAACAAATACGACCCGAAAGTGTGATGATGTATTCTCTTGCACGTGATACCGCGGTGGACGGACTCGAACGGGTTAGCCACGAAGAATTGAATGCCATTGCCGGGCGTGTTGAAAAATCCGGTATAGCTGTTCAGGTAACACCCTGACTAAAACCCATAGCTTGATAAAGGAACAACCGACGGTATTGGTTTGCCCGCTTGACTGGGGTCTGGGGCATGCTTCCAGGATGATTCCGGTAATTCACCGGTTCATGCGAAATGGATTTCAGGTAATGCTGGGAGGATCAGGCCAATCAGGCGAATTGCTAAAGACCACCTTCCCGGAATTGCAATTCATTTACCTGCCTTCCCCGGTGATTCATTACGGACCTGGAAAATTACTCATTCCAAAACTTTTGCTGCAGCTTCCCTGCCTGATATGGTCGGTATTCCGGGAGCACAGGCTGGTGAAAGAGGTAGTAAAAGAACATCATATCGACGTGCTGGTTTCCGATAACCGCTACGGATTATTTTGCAAAAACAAGCATTGCATTTTTGTTACCCATCAGGTGTCTCCGGTATTGCCCCGTATTTTCCGGTGGCTGGAATATCCCGTGTACCTGCTGATTAAAAGCATCATCCACCAGTATGATGAATGCTGGATACCCGATTGGGCTGATGCCGGTAAGAACCTCAGCGGGAAACTATCACACAGGTTCACCCCTCCACGGAATGCAAGGTATATCGGGATACTGTCCCGGTTCAGGGACCTGCCATCCGGTCAGGAATCCTTAACGGATACCCGTTATGAGCTGGCTGTTGTACTCAGCGGGCCGGAGCCGCAGATAAGTATACTGGATAAGCTGATCAGGGATCAGTTGCCGCTGATGGCTCTCAGAACGATAGTTATTAGCGGAATGCGGGAACATGGGGTGAAAAAGCGGGTTAATGAAAGTGATTTGCTGACTGTGGTTCCCCATTTGCCATTCTATGACTTCCAAAGAATTCTTTCAGATGCAAATCTTGTTATTTGCAGATCGGGTTATTCCGGAATAATGGACCTCGTAGCCCTTGGTAAGACAGCATTTCTGATACCCACACCGGGTCAGCCGGAACAGGAATATCTTGCAATATACCTGTCAGAAAAAGGCTTGTTTCAATATGCGCGGCAAAAGAATTTTAATCTGGTATCGGCAATAAACTGGATGAAAAATGATCCCCCGTCCAAATTTATAATGCCTCATGATGAACCGGCAGCATATGCTGTTTTTTCAGTCCTAGATCAGAAATACCATAAGGACGGTCAATATTCCCAATAAGAATCCTGAATACACCTGTGACTGATTATGCGCATTAAGCCGGAGTCGGGCAAAAGCCGTAATACCACTCAATATTAGGGCAATAATCAGGAAGATCATCAGATCCGTGTGGAAACGCAGGGACAAACTTGCAATTAAACCTGTCAATCCGCCCCATCCCACCAGATGTGCGCTGATCTTCCAAAAATACGAAATTGTGAGCACCAGCAGGACAGAAATGCATGATGCAAAAAGGAATCGCTGATAGACGGAACTTACCGGGAGTTTTCTTACCATAAAGTAGGCAACCAGATAAAAGACCAGCGTGATATAGAGGGGTATGAGCCGTTCACGCTGACCGGTAAACTGAATGTTCCTGATCATTTTGGCATAGAGATAAAAAGGTATGAAAGCCACAGGCATTAAAAAAGTGAGAACAAATACCGAGGTATATATGAAATTGGTGAACTTTTGGTCAAGATCGGCTGCATAGGTGCCCGAATTGCTGATGATCAGCAACCCTAACATGGGAATACACAAAGGGTGGGCAATATAGGAAATTATTTGCGCGAATTTCTTTTCCATCTCTATAACTCTTTACGCATACGTGCTACAGGAATATCCAACTGTTCACGGTATTTGGCTATAGTTCGCCTGGCAATATGATACCCCTTTTCATTTAATATCTCAGCGAGCTTGTCATCGGTAAGAGGATGCCGTTTATCCTCCCTGTCGACACAGTCCTCAAGTATCTTTTTTATTTCACGTGTGGATACTTCCTCACCCGATTCTGTCTGCATGCCCTCTGAAAAGAAGTATTTGAGGGGGTAAATGCCGAAATTGGTCTGGATATACTTGCTGTTGGCTACCCTGGAAATTGTGGATACATCAAGACCTGTGAAATCAGCTATGTCTTTCAGGATCATAGGCCTGAGCTTAGTTTCATCACCGGAAATGAAATATTCCCGCTGGTAGTGGATAATGGCATTCATGGTAACCAGCAGGGTATTTTGTCTTTGCCTGATGGCATCAATAAACCATCGGGCAGAATCAAGCTTTTGTTTTACAAAGCTAAGCGCTTCCTTCTGGGTCTTCGTGTTGTGACCCCTGTTATACTGGTAGGTATGCATCATGTCGCTATAGGTCTTGCTTACCTTCAGTTCGGGTATATTTTTTGAGTTCAGACTAAGTTCGAGATCACCATCGTTATTCTCGAGGATAAAATCGGGTATAATATGATTTGTTGATTTGTTGAGCGGATCACTGTATGCACTGCCAGGTTTTGGGTTCAATTTGAGTATTTCATCCAGGGCATCTTTCAGCAGATCGTTAGTGATATTGAGCCGGTTAATAATTTTATCATAATGTTTCCTGGTGAATTCGGGAAAAAAATCCTTCAGTATCCTATGTGCCAGGGCAACCGATGGATTATCCATGTCCTTTGCCTGGATCTGGAGCAGCAGGCATTCCTGAAGACTTCGGGCTCCAACGCCCGGAGGGTCAAGCTCCTGAATAATCTGCAATATTCCAATAAGTTCAATCTCATCGGTTTGAATATTCAATGCAAAAGCAACATCATCAACAATATTTTCAAGCTTCCGGCGGAGATACCCGTCATCATCAATATTCCCAAGGATATAGAGAGAAATCAAATGAAGTTTTTCATCCAATGACCTCAGTCCCAGCTGGTCTTCGAGATGATCATGAAATGAAAGTCCTACTGAAAAAGGTATATCTTCTCTTTTCTCGTCTTTCGAATAATTCTGAGCGTTCAGTTTATAAGAGGGGTAATCGTCTTCTTCGAGGTAATCCTCAAAGGTGAATTCATCCTTGTCCTTATCATTCGGATCGGAGGTCACATCCTCATCCTGATTTTCATTTTGCAGGGAGCTTTCTTCAACTGCACCTTCTTCGAGGGCCGGATTTTCTTCAATCTCCATTTTTATCCTTTGCTCAAGCTGCATCGAAGGTATCTCCAACAGCTTGATCATTTGTATCTGCTGCGGCGATAACTTCTGAAGTAACTTCTGCTGTAATTTCTGCTTGAGCATACTTAAATTTTTGATTCTGCCGCCCGAATATACTAAAAAGCTGCATTTTTAGGAAACCGCGGGAATGGAATTACATCACGAATGTTACTCATACCTGTTACAAAAAGCAGCAGCCTTTCAAATCCCAATCCAAAACCACTGTGTGGTGCAGTACCGAATTTCCGGGTTTCAAGATACCACCACAGATCTTTCATGGGAAGCTTCATTTCATTGATGCGCTGTATGAGTTTATCATAATCTTCCTCGCGTTGTGACCCGCCAATTATCTCCCCGATTTTCGGGAACAGCACATCCATGCCACGCACTGTTTTACCGTCGCTGTTCTGTTTCATATAGAACGCCTTAATAGCACTGGGATAATCAGTGACGATCACGGGCTTGTTAAATTTTCTTTCCACCAGGTAACGTTCATGCTCCGTTTGAAGATCGACTCCCCAGCATACGGGGAATTCAAACTTTTCACCTGATCCCTGGAGAATTTCGATGGCGGTTGTATAGGATATACGCTCAAACTTATTGTCGACAACAAAATTCAGCCTGCCGATCAGATCCTTGTCATACATTCCGGCCAGAAAATCAAGATCGTCACTGCAGTGATCCAGTGCATAGCGGATAAGGTATTTTAAAAAATCTTCCGCCAGGTTCATATTTTCATTGATCTCATAAAATGCCATTTCCGGTTCGATCATCCAGAATTCAGCCAGGTGCCTGGGCGTATTGGAGTTTTCAGCCCTGAAGGTGGGCCCGAATGTATATATACTGGATAATGCCAGTGCACCGAGCTCTCCTTCGAGCTGGCCCGACACAGTTAGGCTGGTTTCGCGACCAAAAAAGTCTTCGCTGAAATTAACGGTACCATCCTCGTTCAACGGGGGATTGCCGGCACTAAGCGTGGTGACCCTGAACATTTCTCCGGCTCCTTCAGCATCAGAAGCGGTAATAATGGGCGTATGCAGGTAATAAAAGCCGTTGTTGTTAAAATAATTGTGAATGGCAAATGACATTGCATGCCTTATGCGCAATATCGCACCGAATGTATTGGTCCTCGGTCGCAAATGAGCAATCTCGCGGAGAAATTCAAGGGTATGCCCTTTCTTCTGCAACGGGTAGATATCCGGATCAGCTGTTCCATATAACTTTACAGTACCCGCATGTATCTCAACATGCTGTTCTTTTCCCGGTGATTCAACAAGCCTCCCGGATACCTCGATACAGGCCCCGGTAGTTACCTTTTTTATAAGTTCTTCATCAAAAAGGGCCATATCAATAACCACCTGGATGTTGTGGATAACGGAACCATCATTCAAGGCCACAAAGGCTATGTTCTTATTACCCCGTCTGGTTCTTACCCAGCCCCTGGCCATAACTTCACTCCCGTATTCGCGGGATGAAAGCAATTCTTTAATTCTCATGAAATGTGATGCTGTTAGTATTTGATCTGCAAAATTAGAATTTTAAGGCAGTTTTAAGATATTAGTTTTAAGTTTTAAGATATTAGTTTTAAGTTTGGTCATATTAATTTCAAATATGTCAATTCAGGTAGAACATGTCAGCAAGGTCTTTGGCCGCCAGGTTGCACTCAATGATATAAATTTTACAGTTAATTCGGGAGAAATTGCAGGGTTTATCGGACCAAACGGAGCCGGTAAATCTACCACAATGAAAATTATCTGTTCCCTGATGGCTCCTTCGGCAGGTGAAGTCCGGATCAATGATATAAATGTGGCGCAGCATTCTGTTGAGATCCGGAGGAAACTGGGATATCTTCCGGAAAATAACCCGCTGTATGTCGAAATGTATGTAAAGGAATACCTCCGCTATGTGGCAGGACTTTATAAGCTTGGAAAAAGGATCAGTTCCAGGGTAACAGAGGTTATCGGCCTGACCGGCCTCGGACCGGAAATGAACAAAAAGATCGGGATATTGTCAAAAGGGTACCGGCAACGGGTGGGCCTTGCACAGGCAATAATTCATGATCCGGAGATCCTGATACTCGATGAGCCAACCTCAGGCCTCGATCCAAACCAGATCGTCGAGATAAGAAACCTGATATCAAGCCTGGGTAAAGAAAAAACTGTTATCCTGTCGACACATATTATGCAGGAGGTTGAGGCAATCTGTCAGCGTGTCATTATTCTCAATAAAGGACAGGTGATCGCAAACGATCTGACAGGAAACATCAGTGCCTGGTCCGGTACAGAATCTCATACGGTGGTGGTTGAATTCAGCCAGGATCCGGATGAAATGATTTTTAAAAGTCTTAGCGGTGCTGCTTTGATCAGAAAACTAAGGGCGGGCACCTGGTTAATCGAGACTGCCGGGGATTACGATATACGGGGAGATCTTTTTAATCTTGCCGTAAGCAACAACCTGGTCATTCTTTCATTGCATCGCAAAGACAGGAAACTCGAAGATGTTTTCCGTGAACTCACCTCTTAAAACCATATATTTATCAACTATATCCATACAATTCGCCGTGATTTAATTTCTCTTTTTATCTTTGCCAATTAATAAGTTAAATTATTATATCTGATGGCATATTTGTTTACTTCCGAATCCGTATCCGAAGGACATCCCGACAAAGTAGCGGACCAAATATCAGACGCGTTGCTGGACGAATTTCTCAGGCGTGATCCTGAATCAAAGGTTGCTTGCGAAACACTTGTCACTACCGGTCTGGTTGTGCTGAGCGGTGAGGTTAAGACCAATGCATATGTTGATGTGCAGCTCGTTGCACGCGAGGTAATAAAAAAAATAGGTTATACCAATTCCGACTATATGTTTGAAGCCGATTCCTGCGGCGTGATCTCCTCCATACATGAGCAATCACAGGATATTAACCGTGGTGTTGAACGCGGTGATGAAGACGAGCAGGGCGCCGGGGACCAGGGCATGATGTTTGGATATGCCTGCAGGGAAACCGATAATTATATGCCGCTTTCACTTGAGCTTTCTCATATGCTGCTCAGGGAACTTTCAGAAATCCGTCGTGAAGGCAAACTGATGACGTACCTCCGGCCTGATGCCAAATCACAGGTAACTGTTGAATACGGTGATGACAAGCTGCCCAAACGGATCCATACCCTAGTGGTTTCAACCCAGCATGACAGTTTCGATGAGGATTCCAACATGTTGAAGAAGATTGAAGATGATGTCAAAACCATTTTATTGCCCCGGATAACAGCCAAACTCCCGGAAAGGGTAAAAATCCTGTTTAAAGGTGATCACCTCCTGTATGTAAATCCTACCGGTAAATTCGTAATTGGTGGCCCTCACGGGGATACCGGGCTTACCGGCCGTAAAATTATCGTTGATACATATGGCGGAAAAGGGGCACACGGGGGAGGAGCTTTTTCAGGTAAGGACAGCTCAAAGGTGGACAGGTCAGCTGCCTATGCCATGCGGCATATTGCTAAAAATATGGTGGCTGCAGGTATAGCCGATGAGGTGCTCACCCAGGTGGCCTATGCCATTGGCGTTGCCAGACCTGTAGGCGTTTATGTCAACACTTTTGGCACCTCAAAAGTCAGCATGGATGACGGTGAAATTGCCCGGAAGATCGCCAATTTGTTCGATCTGCGTCCCGCTATAATTATCAGGCGTTTAGGACTTAAAAATCCCATTTTTCTCGCAACAGCAGCATATGGACACATGGGTAGAGAACCCTATACTAAGAAAGTGAACCTGTTGCTGAACGGAAAACCCGAAGAACGTGCTGTTGAGTTTTTTGCCTGGGAGAAACTCGATTATGTTAATGTAATCAAAAAGGAATTCGGATTATAAACTTCTATACCTAAATCACCAATATCTATTCTATTTACTTCTATTATGAGCAGCTATGAAAAACTTCTAAGGAAGGACGCCAAACTTTCTCTTGTTGGCCTTGGATACGTAGGCCTGCCCATTGCCCTGGCATTTGCCAGCAAAATATCCGTTATCGGCTTTGATATCAATAGCGGACGTGTTGAATTGATGAAAAAGGGGGTTGATCCCAGTAATGAACTCGAACCCGAAGCTTTTTACAATACGGATATTCAATTTACCGCTGATAAAGAAGACCTGAAAAAGGCCTGTTTTCATATTGTAGCCGTTCCTACCCCTATTGATAAACATAATTTGCCCGACCTGAGACCTCTCCTTTCTGCCACCCGCACTGTAGGTTCTATTCTAAAAAAAGGCGATTACGTGGTTTATGAATCAACGGTATATCCCGGCACCACCGATGAGGAATGCAAGGATATCCTGGAGGAATTGTCGGGTTTGACTTGCGGAAAAGATTTCAAACTTGGTTATTCACCCGAGCGAATTAATCCGGGTGATAAAGAACATACCATCACCACGATTACCAAGATTGTTTCGGGTTGTGATGAAGAATCACTGGATGAAATAGCCAGGGTTTATGAGATGGTTGTCAAAGCCGGCGTATTCCGGGCCTCTTCGATAAAAGTGGCTGAAGCTGCCAAAATCATTGAAAACACCCAGCGTGATGTTAATATCGCCCTGATGAATGAGCTTTCCATGATTTTCAATAAAATGAAGATCAATACCTATGAAGTACTTGAAGCGGCGGGAACAAAATGGAATTTTCTGAAGTTTTACCCCGGTTTGGTTGGTGGTCACTGTATTGGTGTTGATCCGTATTATCTTACTTTTAAGGCTGCCGAACTGGGCCATTCTGCTCAGGTAATCAATTCAGGCAGGGCCGTAAATGACGGGATGGGGAAATTCATCGCCACCGAAGTGGTAAAAAAAATGATCCGCGCCGGTAAAAACGTTCTCCATTCAAAGGTGCTGGTAATGGGAGTTACTTTTAAAGAAAATGTCAGTGATATACGCAATTCCAAAGTAGCCGATGTGGTTAATGAATTGAAATCATATGGGGTTACGGTGGATATTATTGACCCCTATGCCTCTTCGGAAGAACTCGAAAAAGAGTATGGATTTTCACTTTGTGCCAGTCCGGGCAATAAATACGATGCCATAATCGTGGCCGTTTCACATAATGAATATTCGGCACTGGGTGAAGATCATTTTTTATCCCTTTCCGCAGAAAATGGTATTGTCATGGATGTTAAGGGCACGTACCGGAAGAAAATCAACAAACTAACCTATATGAGCTTATAAAACCCAAAAATATGAGTATTCAAAAGAAATTTGCCATTATTGGTATAGGCGGTTACATTGCAATAAGACACCTCAAAGCCATAAAGGATACGGGAAATGTATTGCTTGCTTCTCTCGATCCTTCGGACAGCGTAGGTACTATTGACAGTTATTTCCCCGACAGCCACTTTTTCGTTGAATTTGAACGGTTTGACCGGCATGTTGATAAGTTGCGGCGGTCAGGTGTTCAGTTGGATTTTGTCAGCATTTGCTCTCCCAACTACCTCCATGATTCCCATATTCGTTTTGCATTGCGGTCGGGCGCCAGCGCCATCTGTGAAAAACCACTGGTATTAAATCCGTGGAATATTGATGCCCTTTCAGAAATTGAAAAAGAATATAAAAAAAAGATATACAACATACTGCAGTTGCGTCTTCACCCGGTGCTGATCGATCTCAAAAATAAGATAGCCAACGGACCTCCTGATGCCATACATGATCTCGACCTCACTTATATTACCAGCAGGGGGAACTGGTATTTCACATCCTGGAAAGGAGATATTCAGAAATCCGGCGGCATTGCCACGAACATTGGCGTTCACTTTTTTGACATGCTTACCTGGATTTTCGGGAAAGTTAAAAACAACATCGTTCATGTGCTTCAACCCGACAAGGCGTCCGGATATCTTGAACTGGAAAAAGCCAGGGTAAGATGGTACTTAAGTCTCGATTATAAAGACTTACCTGCCCAAGTTATGCAGAAAGGCATGCGCACCTACCGTTCTATTGTCATGGATAACCAGGAGATAGAATTCAGTGAGGGATTCACTGATCTGCACACCAAAAGCTACGAAGAGATCCTTGCGGGAAGGGGATTCGGATTAAATGAGTCACAGACTTCAATTAATATTGTATACCAGATTCGAAACGCTACCCCTGTTGGTTTAAAAGGGGATTACCATGAATTGTGCAAGAACATCATAATATCTTAACGTATTACTATTCCGGTTGTTTATGGAAAAGAAAAAATCAGCACTGATAACAGGAATTACAGGACAGGACGGAGCTTACCTGGCAGAATTCCTGCTTAAAAAAGGGTATCTCGTACACGGAACCAAAAGAAGAAGTTCGCTTTTTAACACGGAACGGATCGATCACCTGTACCTGGATCCGCATGTTGAAAACCGCAATTTTGTTTTACATTACAGTGATCTCACCGATTCCACCAACCTGATCAGGATTATTCAGGAAACACAACCGGATGAGATTTATAACCTGGCTGCCATGAGCCATGTTAAAGTAAGCTTTGATACGCCTGAATACACTGCAAATGCAGATGGCATTGGTGCATTACGAATTCTTGATGCCATCAGGATCCTGAACCTTGTTGAAAAAACAAGGTATTACCAGGCCTCTACCAGCGAACTTTACGGCCTTGTCCAGGAGGTTCCGCAAACGGAAAGAACACCGTTTTACCCCCGGAGCCCATATGCCGTTGCAAAACTGTATGCCTACTGGATAACCGTTAACTACCGCGAAGCATATAATATGTTTGCCTGTAACGGCATCCTGTTCAATCACGAATCGCCGATCCGGGGGGAAACCTTTGTAACCAGGAAGATAACCCGGGCAGTTTCAAGAATAGCCCTGGGCCTGCAGGACAAATTTTACCTGGGTAACCTGTCGGCCAGGCGCGACTGGGGACATGCAAAAGATTACATCCGGGCCATGTACCTTATACTCCAGCAGGACAAACCCGAAGATTTTGTTATCGCTACCGGTATTACCACCCAAATCCGGGATTTTGTAAGAATGGCGTTTCAGGAAGTAGGAATTGAGATTGAGTTCAGGGGTAACGGTGCTGATGAAAACGGTTTTATCGTTTCGTGTTCAGACGACCGCTACCAGGTTAAAAAAGGCAAGGAAGTCCTGGCCATTGACCCAAGATACTTCAGACCCACTGAAGTTGAACTGTTGATCGGCGACCCTACGAAAGCAAAAACCAAACTGAATTGGGAGCCGGAATACGACTTGAAAGCGCTCATCAAAGACATGGTACAAAGTGATATCAAACTAATGCATAAAGAGGTATATTTGCAACAGGGGGGATTCCAGACATTGAATTATTTTGAATAATCTTTTCCATTCATTATGAAAAAAGACAGTAAGATTTATCTTGCAGGACATACAGGCCTGGTTGGCAGTGCCCTGATGCGTAACCTTACAAAGAGAGGATATCATAATATTATCACCAGGAATTACCCTGAAATAGACCTGATAAACCAGCAGTCGGCACATGATTTTTTTGCTGCCGAAAAACCCGAGTATGTATTCCTGGCAGCAGCCAAAGTTGGCGGTATAGTTGCCAACAACATATACAGGGGACAGTTTATTTATGAGAACATCATGATACAGAGCAATGTGATCCATGCCTGTTATCTGAATGGTGTCAAAAAACTCCTCTTTCTTGGAAGTTCCTGTATTTATCCCAAATTAGCACCACAGCCACTGAAAGAGAAATATATGCTTACCGATGCCCTGGAATATACCAATGAACCCTATGCCATAGCAAAAATAGCAGGTATCAAGATGTGCGAAAGTTATAACATCCAGTACGGGACCAATTATATTTCGGTAATGCCAACCAACCTGTACGGAACAAATGATAATTATGACCTCGAAAAATCGCACGTTCTGCCTGCCATTATTCGTAAAATGCACCTTGCCAAATGTTTAATAGAAAATAACTGGGGTGGTATCCGCAAAGATTTCGATAAAAATCCGGTTGAAGGAATAGACGGCAAATCCACTGAGATCGAAATTGGTGAGAAACTTGAAAAGTATGGGATTTACAGGCATAACTCTGCCGAATCCCCGGTAACTGTCAAGCTTTGGGGATCAGGCGCTCCCCGACGGGAGTTCCTGCATTCCGATGACATGGCGGATGCCTGTGTCTACGTTATGGAAAGCGTTGATTTTAAGGATCTGGTAAAAGAAAAATTTGCCGACAGGATTACTTCCAGGGAATCCAAGATCGAGATCAGGAATACACATATTAATATTGGCACCGGAAAAGATCTTACGATCGGGGAACTTGCCACCCTGGTAAAAGAGATCGTCGGATTCGACGGACTTGTATCATGGGATACATCCAAACCCGACGGTACCTTTCAGAAATTACTCAGTGTTAAAAAGATCCATGATCTTGGCTGGCAGGAAAAGATCAGCCTTGGGGATGGAATCCGTAAAGTTTATCAGGAATATCTGGTATAATCTATAAACCCTGTTGGATTTGAAAATTATAAAAATAACCGGATTACTTTATGCAGGCTTTCTGATCCTGGCACTGGCATCATGTACCTCACACCGGCAGCTCGTTTATCTCAAAAACGTAGATTCTTTGTCGGCTGAGAATTTCTATCCGAAAAACCGGCCCGAGTACCTTATTCAAACCAGGGATATACTTTACATTAAGATTTATTCCCTGAACGAGGAAATGAGCAATATGATCAACCAAACCATTGGATCATACCAGCAAAATCTGTTTCAGAATGAGACGAGTTTGTTTATTAATGGTTATACGGTGAGTGATTCAGGCTTTATCGAAATCCCGGTCCTGGGAAAGGTACAGGTGGCCGGCACCACCATGGATGAAGCCATTAGTCTCATACGTCAGCGGACATCAGTGTTTCTTAAAGATGCCACCATTATCGTAAAACTGATCTCTTTTAAAGTTTCTGTAATGGGTGAAGTTAACCGGCCGGGAACATATAATAATTTCAACAGCCAGCTTACCGTACTTGAAGCCATCAGTATGGCAGGGGATATAACCGATTATGGAAACCGCAACCGGATATTGGTCCTGCGTCCCACTTCAGATGGTACCAGAACGTTCCGGCTTGATCTTACCAGTAAAAACATTCTGACTTCAGATGGATTCTTCCTGTTACCCAATGATATCATTTACGTTGAGCCTATCCGGAGCAAATCTTTCCGTATTAATATCCCTACGATATCCCTGACATTAACTTCAATTTCCACCCTGATCCTTATCCTGAATTATATCAGGTAGGTAATACCACTGCCTGTAGTTTATTTACTCCTGTACCTTCTGAAAAAAATGTTAAACACTGCTTTCCAGAAATAACTCCAGTCCGTAAGAAAAGGATGTCTCCTGTATGATCTGAGATACTTCAGCTCAGAATCCATGATTTCCTCAAGGGTTTTGGGGTAGTCGACATAAAAAGGCGGAATCAAACCGGGTTTGGTCCTGATCCGCAGACGCTGAAGTTCGGTGGTATAAAGTTTGAAATAATGCCGGCTCAGAGGTCTTACACCGAACAGTTTAAGATCTCCTTTTACCAGGTTTATCAGCATGGGCAATTCATCAAGCCAGAATGAGCGCATGAAGCGACCAATTGAGGTAACCCTGAAATCATCCCGGAATTTCCCCCCATCCTGAAGACCTGCTTTATCGTATACATAGTCCTGAAGGTATTCGGCAAAAGGATGCATGGTGCGCATTTTATAAACCCTGATGGGTTTCCCATCCTTTCCGATGCGTTCAAGGGCTATCAAAGGACCGTAGCTGGGATTTTTAGGAAAAAGGGGCGGTTTGACTTTTATGGCAACAAAATACAAGCTCTTGTTGATCAGTTTCTCATCCAGTATTTCAAAACCACATGAATAAAGTCTTCCAAATGCTTCAGCCTTTGACAGGACACGATTTTCCCCGCGGGTTAAAATAAAATACAATTTTTTGGTAAGTGCAAATTTTGGGAAAACCCGTTTGATAATAAAATCCAATGCATAATAAAGATAATTTATGCCGGGTGGGAATTTATGGAGAATGCGCTTCTTTCTCATATTCTTCGATTCGAAGAAATCAATAAAGATCCCGCCTACAGGCAATTTTGCATTAACCGATTCAAAAAACTTGTTGATATACCGAAAATCATTTACACGCCTTACATTTATTATACATTCAAATGATTGCTGGATCTGTGCGTCGATATTAAACCTTGTGGTGGTAGCGGTGACCAGTGTGTTGGGAGAATCGACGGCAGCATAGGGAATTACATAATCAAAGGCCTCTTCACCGATCTCACCTTTCAGGAATTCCTCGCGCAGTCTGAAATCATATTTTGCCGGTATCTTTTTCGGGTGCAATACCTGCACCTTTTCATGTTGCCGGGAGCTTCTTCCATTTATAAAGCCCAGCAACGAACCATTTTCATCCCTTACCTGCGTGTTGTACACCAGATAATATAACGATCCGAATGAAAGTTCGGCGATTGTTGCTACGCCAATTGTGCCCAATACAATAAACCGTGAATAATTGAAACTCTGAAAAAGGTACATCATGGTGGTGACCAGGAAAAAGATAACCAGATTGACCACGAAGATCTTTCTGATCGCTATCAGCCAGTCGGTTTTACCAAAAAGGCTGTATTTCTCAAATGAAAAAGAAATGGCAATCCATATCAGCAGGAAAAGGATGAAGGAATTCAGGTAGTTCTCGAAATATCCTGCACTTTCGCCAGGTTTAAGCCAGACACACAATGAAAAGGATGCAGTTACAATTAACAAATCACTAATAAAACCGGCCACTAGTCTTCTCTGCATAATATAAAAATGAAATCCAACATCTCAGCTGGATTGGCATAACAAAGTTACACAAATTGACACCCGGCTGACAATTATTTTTTGCCAATCCGTGCACAATAATAGTAATTATCATACAAAATCGAAAATTACAAAAAAAGCCCCCATTGCCTAAGATGGATTGCGCCTAACAGGGTTGCATTTTGAAATTAAGCTTCAACAATGCGGGGCTTTTAATTCTAGTTGCAGGGGTCGTTTATCAATCCGGGGGTCCCCAAATCACCGGTGCTGTATGCAGTTGTTGATATACACCACGACGATGCCAGCCGGGCGTCGGAATGGTTCATCAGGTTGCGATCAAGGCTCAAAGAAGCCCCGGTTGCTGATGGAAATCCTTCGGCACCATAGTCTACCGAACAAATGATGCTGCCATCCATGCCATCCGTCCCAAAATTACAAAGTGACAAAACGGCACCGGTATTGTTGAGTGATATACCGGTGCCATAAACATAATGATCACTGATAACGGCCTGGTTGGTTCGTGCAAGTATATAGTAGTTGTGGGCCCCGAGAGCTATGTCGCCGGTGACAACGTGAAAGTCATCGTCTTTTCTGAGAACCAGGTTCTGCAGGCTGATTGTCCTGTCCGTATTATTATAAATTTCTATCCATTCACCATCAGTATCTGAAAGAGCCGAAGGGTCGTACATGATCTCGGTGATCAGCAGTTCACCATTCCCGATAGCACCGCCGGCATGGGAATCATCGGTAATCGTGACAATCTCAACAGGATCCGTGGATTCATCGAGATTGACAAGGATCAGTGCTGAACTGCCGCCTGCCGTAGCATTAACATGTATCTCATAGTGCTTTTTGGGCTGGGGGTTGGGAATACTGCCTGAAAGTGTCCGGTTTTCTATTGATCCGTCAGCCTTTTGCCAGGCAAGCAAAACAGCTATATTTAAGGGAAGAGGTTGAAAATAACCGGCCCTGGTCTCTGTTTTTGTGAAAACTAGTGATCCGGCAGTTGAACCTACCGTGGTTGTATAATCGGTGAATGTATTTATTACGGATTCGGAATAAACAATGGAAACCATGGTGTTGGCAAGTTCACAGGTAACAACTACGGATTGCTGTGCGCCCGGACTTACGGTAAATAATTCCGATTCGCCGTAATAATAGGGGTTTTCAAAAGCAGCCGGAATATTGTTGTCCGAATGAGCGGTTACATAATAATCCCCGGCTTCAAGTTCAATTTCTCCGGGCATTTCTGATGCCCTTTGAAAAACAAGGACTTCATCACCTGAGACCGAATAAATTGTAACCCTGAAATCCTCCGGTCCCGAGGTGGATTTAAGGTTCCCATTTACTTCACTGACATGGATAAAAAGTCCGATTTCAATTTTTAGTCTGCCAACAGGTTTTTTCACATCCGGTGCCTCCTTCTGGCATGAACAGGCAAGTAATAACATTACAGGCAACAGGTAATAATAACAGTTTCTTTTCATAACGGGTTTTTTAGGGTTTGACAACATGATTATCTGTTGTATTAATACCGCGACCTGTCAAAAAGTAACCCTGCTCTTACAAGTTTTTTTATCCTGTAATAAAAAAAAATATTAATAGCTCATTATCAGGCATGAAGAACCTGAAAAAAAGTTTATCACGAAAGGTGGTGTAGAATAGTTCACCGGGTGTGTATACCCGGAAAGTCCTTAAGATACGTATTAACCACAAACTCAACCGATTCTTTGACCGGAATGAATTGCAGCCCGATGGCTTCGGTAATTTTTTGGTTTGAATATGCAGCTGTATCAGCTGCAATTTTGAGTGTCCTCCAGTTAACGCGACGCGGTGTTCCCGTAATTACCGATCTGATCCGCTCCAATATGCAGATAGTCTTCATGAGAACAGGTGTCATCAATTTATCGGGAACTGACCGGTTCAATAATTTTGCGATAGCGTTTACCAAATCCCGGTGGGGTATATTCTCAGCATTAATAATGAACCGTTCACCTGATATATTGCTGTCAGTAAGAATTATCATAGCCCTGGCCACATCGCGCACATCAACATATCCTCCGGAACCTGCCGGATAATAACGTAATCCTCTGCTGACCATATTTATAAGCTGTGCGATGGATTTATACCACATGCCTGGCCCGATTATAACGGAAGGATTCACGATCACCGCCTGTAGTCCTTCGTGAATACCACGCCAGACTTCCATTTCTGCCTGAAATTTGCTTACCGCATAGGCAGAAACATCTGATTCAGCATTCCAAAGCATGTTTTCATGAACAGGCTCACCCCGGGTTGATTCACCCAGGGCAGCAATAGAGCTGACAAAACAAAGCTTTCCGACACCAAGTTCCATGCAGGCATTTACCACATTGGCTGTTCCATGGGCATTTATTCGCATGACATCTTTTTTGTCATTGTCCATAAATGATACCATGCCTGCCGCGTGAAAAACAAGATTTGCGCCCGTCATGCACTCCCTCAGCGCATAATAATCCACCACATCACCGCGGACCCATTCAATGCTTTTCATTAATTTAACCGCATCCCGGGCATAATAGGAAAAAATTTTCTCAACAAGTGGCAATTTATCCTTATTGCGGTATAAGGCCTTTACAGGTCGTCCCGACCTCACCAGTTCGTATAAAACATGGGATCCCAAAAGTCCGGATGCCCCGGTAAGAAATATCATCCGGTAAAATTATTTCAGTTCCCTGATAAGCCGGCTGAACAAACGTATCAGGTCTACCTCGGCTTTTCCGGCTATTTCGAGTATATCTTCAATTTTTGCAGGCTTAAGATTATCCGGGTCACATTCATCCGTTAATACCGAAATTGCCACACACGGAAGATCCATGTGATTCGCAACAATGACTTCCGGCACAGTCGACATGCCCATTGCATCCGCAAAATTTCTGTACATTCTGTATTCTGCCCTGGTCTCCAGATTCGGGCCCATAATCGAAGCATATACACCCTTATGCAGGGTAATTTTCTCCTCATTGGCAATGGAAAGCAGGCGGTTGTTCAGTTCTTCCGAATAAGGCTGGCTCATGTCGGCGAATCGCGGACCAAGTTCATCCATATTCCTTCCCCTGAGTGGATTATCAGGCAAAAGATTAATGTGGTCCTCGATCAACATCAGGCTGCCCTTCCGGTAGTTAAGATTCATGGCCCCGGCGGCATTGGAAAGCAGAAGATACCTGACCCCCAGCAACTTCATTACCCTAATCGGAAATGTTACCTGTTGCAGCGAATATCCCTCGTAATAATGAAAACGTCCCTGCATGGCCAACACATATTTTCCGTACAATTTGCCATAAATAAGCTTCCCTGAATGAAATTCAACGGTGGCCAGCGGGAAATTGGGAATGCTGCTGTAATCAAAGGATCGGATGATTTCAAATTCATCAACCATTTTACCCAGTCCGGTGCCCAGGACGATACCGATTTCGGGATTTGTAATTCCGGCTGATTTAAGAAATTCCGTTGTTTGTTTTATTTTTTCAATCATGCACCAATGATTTTTCTGGCTTTAAATTACCGTTCAATCTCCATGAGCACCTCATCCTTGGTTACCGAATCTCCTGCCCTGACATTTATTTTCCTGATCTTTCCGGCAACCTGTGTAGTGATCTCATTTTGCATTTTCATGGCTTCCAGAATAAGTATAGACTCTCCTTCCTTAACACGGGCATTTTCCTCAACCAGGAGCTCAAGCACCTTACCGGGCATGGGAGCCGTTACAACCTCAAGTTTATTGGCCTGTTTGTATTTCTTCAGATATTTCCTGCGTCTGTAAGAAATCGGAGATTCAATGGTAAATGAATAACTTACTCCATTCAACAAAACAACATATTTATTTTGTGTTTTATCGGTAATTTCAGCCAGGTATTTTTTATTCCTGAACTCAATAAAGGTAAATCCTTCATCGTCTTCGAATATTTTTATTTCCTGTTTGTGGCCATTGATCCTGAGATCTTCGCTAAAAGGATTACGGACCACATATTTTGCATCCGATGGCGTAACAGCTATATAATCATTCTCGTTCCCTTTTTTTGATCTGAGAAGCTTCATATTTTTTGTATTAAAGTGATTTCAAGCGTTTGTTCAACACCCAGGGACTGATGTTCTTGCCCCTTTCGAAATCAGGTTTTGTTGTCCGGTTAGTTTCAAGCTCTGCCGCAAAGTCAAATGCAGCCACATATGCTGCAAGCATTTCATCCTCAACATCATTGTAAAAAAGTTTGTCCATATCCTTTTCAATAAATGAGGTATTGAAATCACCCTTTCGGAACTTCTTATTATCCATAACAGCCAGGCAGAATGGAATGGTAGTCTTGATTCCACGGATCCAGAATTTCTTTAACGCAGCTGTAGAAGCAGCAATGGCCTTATCCCTGGTTTCGGCATGTACGATCAGTTTGGCTACCATGGAGTCAAAATAAGGCGTGATAACGGAATAATCGGTTACACCGCTGTCGATCCTTATATTTTTGCCTTTCGGATAGGAAATTTTCTCAATAATTCCCAGGTTGGGCGAAAAACCTGCCTGTACATCTTCTGCATTAATACGGCATTCAATAGCCCAGCCGGTTAGCTTAACATCCTCCTGGACAACAGCAAGCTTCTGACCTTCAGCGATTCTAATCTGCCATTCAATGAGGTCAATCCCTGCAACCATTTCCGTTACAGGGTGCTCAACCTGGATACGGGTATTCATCTCCATGAAAAAGAAGTTCTTGTCAGCATCCAGGAGAAACTCGACAGTACCAGCCGAATAATAATTTACTGCACTGGCAATACGGATGGCTGACAGGCCCATCTCTTTACGGAGATTCTCATCCAGGGCTATGCTTGGGGACTCCTCAATTAACTTCTGGTGTTTTCGCTGGATTGAACATTCACGCTCGCCAAGGTGAATATAATTGCCTTGACGGTCACCCAGGATCTGAAATTCAATATGCCTGGGATTTCTTACATATTTCTCAATAAATACCGAGGGATCTCCAAAAGCTTTTTCCGCCTCATTGGTGGCCATTTTGAACATCTTTTCGAGATGGGATGCCTTTTCAACGATGCGCATACCCCTTCCCCCGCCACCGGCAGCAGCCTTAAGAATTACAGGGTAGCCTATTTTAGACGCTATATCCGCGGCTTCCTGCACGCTTTTCACATTTCCCTGGCTTCCCTGCAACAGGGGAACTTTATACTTACTGGCAATCTGCTTGGCAATGGTTTTGTTTCCCATTTTGTATATGGCCGAAGCGGAAGGTCCAATAAAAATAATGTTTTCCTCCTCGCACCGACGGGCAAAATAGGGGTTCTCTGCAAGAAAACCATATCCCGGATGTATGGCATCGATCTTCAGGGTGCGTGCTGCATCAATAATCTTTTCCACATCAAGGAATTCAGGAATCTCATCCAGGCTGACTGAAAAATCAATTACATCATTAACAAGCCTGAGGTACAGGGCATTAGGTTCCTTAATGGACTTAATCCCATAAGTTTTTATACCCAGTTTCTTAGCTGTTTCAATGATCCTGACAGCTATTTCACCCCGGTTGGCAATCAACAGGCTCTTTATTTTCATCCTGTCAAATTAAGTTAAAAAATTAATATTACAGCGGAATATTTCCATGTTTTCGCGAAGGTACGCTTACATGCTTGTTTTCCAGGGCCTCAAAGGCCGCAATCAGTTTTTTCCGTGTAACAGCCGGATCAATAACCTCATCAATATATCCTTTATCGTCAGCCACATAAGGATTGGCAATTTCGTCCCTGTACTTTAGGGTAAGCTCCCTTTTTAACTTTGCAGGATCGGATGATTCGACAAGCTCTTTCCGGTATAGAATTGAAACGGCGCCTTCCGGACCCATAACCGCAATTTCTGCGGTTGGCCACGCAAAATTAAAATCACCGCCGAGATTCTTGCTGTTCATGACACAATAAGCTCCTCCGTATGATTTTCGCAGGATAACCGTAATTTTTGGCACTGTTGAATCAGCATAGGCATACAGAAGTTTGGCCCCGTGCCTGATTATTCCATTGTGTTCCTGGTCAATCCCGGGCAAAAATCCCGGCACATCTTCCAGGGTAAGGAGGGGAATGTTGAAGGCATCGCAAAATCTTATAAAACGCGCTCCTTTTACCGAAGAATTGATGTCCAGGGTGCCTGCAAGAACCTTGGGCTGATTTGCAAGCACACCAATTGTTTTACCACACAATCGTCCGAAACCAACCACCAGGTTTTGTGCAAAATTGTCCGAGACTTCAAAAAAACTATTCCGGTCCATGACCAGACTGATGACCTCCTTAATGTCGTATGGCTTGTTTGGATCATCGGGTATAATATCCCTTATTCGTTCATCAACCCGGACATCCGAATCGCAATATTCAATATAGGGTGGATTTTCGAGATTATTCGAGGGCAGGTATGATAAAAGCTTTTGCACGCCCCTGAGGGTATTTTCTTCGTCT
>Ga0209341_10001046_pt1 | contig 27866 bp, 29 predicted proteins | sample RifCSP13_2_FD_184020 | JGI IMG/M metagenome (GOLD analysis project Ga0209341, IMG submission 184020) | Soil microbial communities from Rifle, Colorado - Rifle CSP2_sed 13_2 (SPAdes) (version 2) | ecosystem: Environmental > Terrestrial > Deep subsurface > Rock core/Sediment | place: Rifle... | reverse complement strand
GTGCCTCCGGCGTATCCACATCCAGCCAGAAATCTCCTTCGGAATCTAGAATCCTCACCTGCTCTTGTGTGGCCAGCTTTCTGATCCCATCGGAGAGAGAACAATCATCCCGGACAAGGCACCGGCGCAACGTAGCAAAGAGGGCAGGGGTACACAAAAACAGTCCCGTATCGATGGCGTTGTAATCCGCCAGGTCCTTGCCGATGGCCGCCACATGGTGGCCTCGGACAAGCACTTTTGTCGCATCCTCGAGATCGGGCACGGCGTGGACATCCCGATCCACCACGAGGATCACCTCTCCTTCGGCGATGGGAGCATGGCTCAAGCGCCTGATGGTCTCCGCCGAAAGCAAATGGTCGGACATCGCAAGGAGAAACGGTCCCTCCACGCGGCCTTCTGCCGCGAGGACCGACAAGCCATTTTGCTTTTGCCACTCGGGATTCTCAACCCACTCGATCGACACGGGGAGATTCTTTGCAGTGATCCAGCGTCGGATCTCGGAGCCGCGGTAGCCGATGACGATAAGAAATTCCGCGACGCCAGCCTTTTTCATGGTCAGGATGGCCCGTTCGAGCAGAGACAGTCCGCCCGCCCGCACAAGCGGTTTGGGACTGCTCGCCACTCCCGCCCCTTCCATCCGGCTCCCGCGGCCAGCGGCGATAATGACCGCTTTCGTGATCGCTCGCGGCTTGGCGGACCGTGTCTCGTGCTCGTCCGGGACACCGACCAATGGGGGGACGGTGAAAGATCGTCCTGCGAGGGATGGCTCAGTCATAGTATTCGACACCCAAGTGGGTAATCAAATCCTCCCCGCGCAAATACCGGAGGGTGTTTTTGAGCTTCGTGAGCTGGATAAAGAGATCGTGTTCGGGATAGAGGTTTGGCGCCGTCATGGGGCTTTTAAAATAAAAGGAGAGCCACTCCTGCACGCCGCGCATGCCGGCCCTCTGGGCAAGATCCAAAAAGAGGACGAGGTCGAGGACGATGGGTGCCGCCAGAATGGAATCGCGACAGAGGAAATTGATTTTTATCTGCATCGGATACCCGAGCCATCCGAATATGTCAATATTGTCCCAGCCCTCCTTGTTGTCCCCGCGGGGCGGATAGTAGTGGATATCCACCTTATGCGTGAAGCGGCCGTACAGGGTCGGATAGATCCCCGGTTGAAGGATATACTCGAGGACCGAGAGCTTGGATTCCTCTTTAGTCTTGAAGGATTCCGGATCGTCCAGGACCTCCCCGTCCCTATTGCCCAAGATATTGGTCGAAAACCAGCCGGAGAGTCCGAGGACTCTGGCCTTCAATCCTGGAGCCACGATGGTTTTCATGAGCGTCTGACCGGTCTTGAAATCCTTTCCGGCAATGGGCACTCTCTTTTTCCGCGCCAGCTCCTGCAAAGCCCCGATGTCCACGGTGAGGTTTGGCGCCCCGTTGGCGAATGGAATGCCGAGGGACAGTGCCGCGTACGCATAGATCTGGCTGGGGGCAATGTCGATGTCGTTCTCTTTCAGGCCTCGCTCAAAACTGGCAAGGGCTTTATGGACCGGCTTTTCCTGGAGAAAAATTTCCGTGCTGCCGCACCAGATCATGACACACCGCTTCAGGCCGTGTTCCCCTTTGAAAGCAGTGATGTCATGCATGATTTCCTGGGCCAAGCTCCATTTTGTTTTCCCCGTCTTCACATGCGGGCCACTCAGGCGCTTGACATAGAACTGATCGAAGGCGGCTTTCCACGGCGTGATGCGTTCGAGGGGTTCCCGGACCTCTTCCAGCAAGGCGGGCTCAAGCACGCCGGCTTTGGCGGCCGCCTGATAGGCGTTGTCGGGAAAGATATCCCAGGCCCCGAAGACGAGGTCCTTCAGCTCCGTGAAGGGAAGAAAATCCTTGAGGCGGGGCGAACGGTGTTCGGTGCGCTTGCCCAGACGGATCGTCCCCATTTGCGTGAGCGATCCGATGGGTTCCGCACGCCCTTTCTTGATCGCTTCGACCCCGGCGATGAAGGTGGTCGATACGGCGCCCAGCCCCACAAGCAACACTCCGAGCTTGCCTTCTGGCTCCTGGATTGCCGCGTTCTTTCGAACGAGTGGCATCAGATCCTCGCCTTGGGTCGAAGACCCTGGCTCAGAATTGAAACGGTGTCGGGCATCATCATGGTTAGAAATTCTAACAATTCTCTTCCGGACTTTCCAGGAAATTCAGCGGACCGGCACCGAATATCCCGGCGGTGCACACGTTTTTCCCTGAGGGGTCCTCGGTCCTCCTCAGATTTCCGGAGAAGGCCAGGCGTTCATCTGCCCACCCTCGAGGGCGGAGCGGTAGACGCCGAGGGCCCAGAGGGGAAAGTACACCGGATAGAGATGGTACTTGAGGAAAAAGACGCGGGGAAAGCCGGTCCCGTTCCAGAACGGATCGTCCCACGAGCCGTCGGGCCGCTGTGTGGCAATGAGGTACCGAATCCCTCGGGCCACCGCCGGGTTGTGCACTTCTCCCGCCGCGAGGAGGCCGAGCAGCGCCCACGCGGTCTGGCTCGGCATGCTCTCCCCCTTTCCGGCGAAGGAGGGATCCGAATAGCTCATCAGGGTCTCTCCCCAGCCGCCGTCCGCATTTTGGCATCCTTCCAACCATCGAACGGCTCGCCGGACGTATGGGGCCTTGAGATCCTCCCCTATGGTCCCCAGCCCCCGGAGCACCGACCAGGTCCCGTACAGGTAGTTGGCTCCCCATCGCCCGTACCAGCCGCCATCAGCACATTGCGTCTCTTGAATAAATTTTAACGCGCTCGCCGCGTGGGGATGCAGACAGCTCACGCCGAACGTGCCGAGCGTCTCCAGCCCCCGGCCCGCCAAATCCTCGGTCGGCGGATCGAGGAGGGCCCCATGATCGGCGAAGGGGATATTATTCAGGAGCAGACGGGTGTTGTCTGCGTCGAAAGAGCCCCAGCCCCCATTGGCCGATTGCATCCCGAGTAACCACTCGAACCCGATCTCGAGGGCCTGACGGATATCGGCCCGATCCGGAAGCTGGACCTTCTTCAGGGCCATGAGTACCATGGCCGTATCATCGGTATCGGGATAGAAGTCATTCCGAAACTGGAAGGGCCATCCCCCGGGGCGGAGATTGGGCCGCTTCATCTGCCAGTCCCCACCCCGCAGGACCTGCTCCTGCAGCAACCACGTGGCCGCCTTGAGGAGCGCCGGATGCCCACGGTCGAGCCCCGTCTCGACCAGGGCATTGATCGCGACCGCGGTATCCCAGACGGGCGAGAGACACGGCTGCAGGTGGAAGCGGTCGGTCTCCTCGATCCCCAAGAGCTCGATCTCCTTCCATCCCTCGGCCATCTTGGGGTGGTCGTCCGAGTACCCCATCGTATACAGGGCCATCACCGCATTGGCCATGGCCGGATAGATCCCCCCGAGGCCCCCGGGGCCCATCCGCGCCAGGGTCCATGCCAGGGCCTGCTGGCGCGCCCGCGCCCGCAAGGGGCGTGGGGCCCCCGACCCGAGACCGTGGAGAAGTGCATCCAGCCCGATGAAGAAGTTTTTCCAGGAGAGGAGCTGGTCGCTGAGCGGGAAACGGAGGTCGGCCTCGGCCCGCGAGGGGACGTATAACTCGTCGATGCGGGCGTCGGGCGGCACCGGACAGACCGGCTTCAGATCCATCAGGATGAGGAGCGGGACGATCACCGTTCTTGACCAATACGAGACCTCGTAGAGATTGAAGTAGGACCAGCCCGGCAGGAGCATGATCTCGACCGGCATGGTCGGGACCCCACGCCAGTCGTATTGCCCGAAGAGCGCCAGGGCGACCTTGCTGAAGATGTTGGCCTTGGTCACCCCGCCCCGGGCGAGGATATTCTCCCGAGCCCGGCGCATGAACGGCTCGTCCGGGGCATGGCCCATCAGCTTCAAGGCGAAATACGCCTTCACCGTCGCGCTGATATCGCTCTCGCTCCCGGGGAAGAGGTCCCATCCCCCATCGGCGAGCTGCTTGGCCCGCAGATAATTGGCCGCCTTGCGTTCCCGTTCCTGATCCACGCGGCCGAGGAAGTGGCGGAGCATGATGTACTCCGAGGTGAGCGTGCTGTCCGCCTCGAGTTCCCCGAGCCAGTACCCCTCCGGATGCTGCAGGTTCAGGAGACGCTCCTGCGCCCGGAAAATCGGCTCTTCCAGATTCCGCCTGCCGAGATGATCGTCGCGCATTGGACCGGCCATTCCCCCCTCTCCCGATCCGTGACCGGACCGGGTGATCACTTCAGGAAGGTTGTGACGCCTATCAGGAATAGACTCGAATTGATGCCGCGGTTAGGCTCGTCGATATGGGCATTGGAAATGTGATGCCACCGCCACTCCCCCGTGAAGGCCGTCCGGCCCGAGAAGAAGTAATGAATTCCAACGCCGGCCTGGGGACTGAAGTTGAAGTCGTCCGCGCGCCCCGCGTCCTCCAGATCCAGGTCGAGGAAGAGGATGCCCGCCCCCCCCTGCACGAAGGGAATAAGGCGCCCCGCAGGGAGAAAGTTATACCGCACCATGGCGGTAATCCCTCCCGCGAAGCCGTCATCGGGCTCGACGGCGAAAAGAAGCGCCCCCTCCGCCACCAGCTCGACATTCCCTCGGTACCAGGCGTCCCCTCCCAGCGGGTCGCTGAGGCCGATACTCCACCGGGGGACCACGTAGACATATTCGACGTCAGCCAGCTCTCCGGTGGTTTCGCCGGTCGGAACTGCGAACCCGTACCCGGCCGAGATCCCGAGGGATTGCTTGCCCCATCCGAAGAGCGTCGAGGGGGCAGGGTCCGCACCCCATCCACCCCGCGGAAGAACCAGAGTGCCGAGAATCATAGCGAACAACCCCAGCCGCCGCGGCCGTCGCATGCGTGCCCCCCCCTGTGACTGCACCGGTGAAGAACCCGCTCATCCCTCCTCCCGCTTGAGACGCATTTTCCTGACCAGCTCGTCAAACGATGAAGTCTCGATGATCTTGTTGAACTGCGACTGGTAGTTGCTCACAATGCTGACCCCGTCGATCACGACGTCGAACAGCTCCCAGCGGCCGTTCGGCCGCTTGAGCTGATAATCCACCGGCAGACGGTCGCCCCGTTTGTCCACGAGGATCGTCTTGACCAGGGCGCGCGTGCCGTCCACCGTCTCCCCGGCATAGATGATCTGCTGGTCCGGGAGCGAATTGAGAACCAACCGGCTGTAGGACCGTTCGAAGAGCTCGCCGAAGAGACTCACAAAGGCCTGCCGCTGCTGGCCGCTCAGCTTGGTCCAGTGCGAATCGAGCGAGCGCTCCGCCATCTCACCATAGTTGAAGCGGGAAGCGATCAACTTCTGCACCCGCTGTTTCCGCGCCGCGTCCTTCTCCGGACCGAGGAGCGCCGGGTCCTTGAGAAGCTTGAGGGCGCTCTCGAGGGTCTCGCGCACGTGATCGGTGGGCGTCCCGCCGGCCGCGTCCACCGAGAGGGGCACGAACAGTCCGAACGCCAGGATACCGAGCGGGACCAAACCGACCACCCTCCGGCCCCACAGCTGCGTCGATCGCCTCATGTCGAGGGCCTCCGTTCCTGGGGGCGCTGATCGTCACCCCGTGGCTGTGACAGGTGCCAGGGTCCGGTGGACACCGCCGCCACCGCAGCAGCGTCCGCAGCAGCTTCCCCCGCCGCTTCCCCCCGCCGCACGCGGGCCAGGACCCCCAGGAGGGCCGGGAGCACCACGAGGGAGGCGAGGAGGACACTGCCGACGCCTACGGACAAGAGGAAGCCGAGGCTGAAGATCCCCCGGTGGTTGGCTACCATCAGGCTGCCAAACCCCGCGATGGTGGTCGTGGTGGACAGGAAGACGGCCCGCCCGGTGCTGTTCGCGATGATGGGCCCCGTTCCCCCGTCCTGCTGGTACCGTTTGACGATCTGGAGACCGTTGATAATCCCGTACCCTACGATAAAGGGAAGGATGATCAGGTTGGCCAGATTGAAGTTCACCCTGAAAAGTACCATGAGGCCGAGGGTCCAGGCACCACCCACGACGAGGGGAATCAGGGCCAATACGAGATGCGAGATGCTGCCGAAGGACCAGAGGATGACGACCAGCATGGCCGCCGCCGCGTACGCCCCCCCGCGGAGGTATCCGCGCTCCATGGTGCTGCCGTGGTCCCAGGCGGTGACCGGATTGCCGATCACATCCGGATCCACCGACCGGATCTCCTCCACGAATCGCTGGAGCGGCTCGCGCGCCCACACGTTGCCCTCGGGGAACACCTTGAGGAGATACGTCCCCTGTCGCCCGACGAATCGCTCCTTCAGGTCCCGCGGCAGGTCCGCCACCGTCATGGGATCCGACTGGAGATTCCGCCGCAGGAGGGTGATCTTTTTCTGAAAGTCGGAAAACAGCGCGGTCTGATACCCCGCAAGGGCCTGGCTCAGCTTGCCGGCGTCGCCTTTTCTCAGACGATCCCTGAGAGACTCGAGGAGCCGCCGGGCTTCTTCGATCTCCATGTCGGAGGCCGAGGAAAAGCGTTCACGGTCGCCCAGCTTAAACCGCATCCGTTCCCACGTCGCCTCCAGGTCGGCGAGGGCGATGGGTCCCAGATCGCCGAAGACGGGAGGGAGTTTAGCCAGGGAGGGGCCGAGCGCCCGTATCGCCACAATCTTCCGCCGCGGCTCCTTTGGGAGGAATGAGAAAACGGTCTGGACCCGATCGACCGACGGCAGGGCTTCGAGGCGGACCTTCTTGGCCGCGACCTCCTGCGGCGACCGGGCGAGGCTGACCCCGTACAACGTGGACGATCCGCCCTCGGCGAGGAGTCGGCGTTCCCACGTCACGGACTCCGTCCCCTCCGCCTGCAGCTCCAAGAGATTGAAATCCATTACAATGGTGCCGATCGCAGGGAGCGAGGCGAGGGCCAACAGTCCCGCGAGCGCGATCACGACACGCGGATGATGGCGGCACCGTTCCAAAACCTCCAGGAACACTGCCGGCCGAGGGACGATGCGCACGTCCGCCCGTCCGTCATGCAGAATCAGCAACGCCGGAAAGACGGTGAAGGCCGCGAGCAAACAGAGCAGCAGGCCGCTGCCGGTAATGAATCCGAGCTCGACGAGGCCCTTGAAGTTGGTGAGAATGAGGCTATAAAAAGCCACGACCGTGGTCACAGCCCCCGTGACGGTGGGTGGGCCCGCCCTCCGAAATGCCCTCTCCCACGCGTCGCGGGACCCGCTCCCTGCTCTCCGCTCCTCCCCGTACCGTTCCAACAAGTAGATGTTGTAGTCGATTCCCATTCCGATGAGGATCGGGACAAACATGGCAGAGAGGATGTTGAGGGAGCCGACGGTGAGGGTGGTAAAACCCAAGGTCCAGGAGATGCCTACGGCCAGGCTGAGGATGGCCCGGAGGGGTACAGCCCATCCCCTCCATAAGAGTAAGAAGAGGGCGAGGCTGCCCGTGAAGGCGAGAAGGGTCGCTAACGACGAATCCCGCTGGGCCGTGACGATTTCATCCGATGCTAGCGCGTCAGAACCCGTCACCCCCGCCTGGATGCCCGGGTAGGCTCGGCCGACCTCGGCAATGGCGGTCCGGATCCGCTCGATCGCCGCCTGCTTGGGCACCAACGTCCGCTCAGCGACACCCCGGATCGTCGCCAGGACGATGAGGTACCGCTTGTCGTCCGTCAACAGGTACCCTTCGGAGACGGGCGCCTTGCCGGCCCCTAACCAGTCCCCCCACGGGGAGACAAAGCCGCGCCGGCCGCTCATGGCGTCGCGCGTCTGCCGGAGCAGGGTGTTCAGGAAGCTGAGATCCACCGGGGCCGAGCCCTTCTCCTCCTCCAGGGTGAAGAAGTGTCCGACGATGGCCTCGCCCATTTCCCGATTGATCCCGGCAAAGAGCTTGTTGAGCCCCGGCGACGTGGCCAGGTCTCGGATCAGCCCTTCGTGGTCCGCGACCTTCCGGCGGAGGGTCGTCAGTTCTTCCCGGGACAGGTACTGGAGGGCATGGGCCTCAAAGGGTGCCGGCTCCACACGGTAGAACAGGTCCGCGACGTGCTCCCGGTCCCGCTCGAGTCGGGCGGCGACGGTGCTGACGAACTGCTTGGCCCGAGCCAGATTCGTGGCGTCCACCACGATCACCACGCCGTCCCGGTCGCCGAACTCTTCCCGATACGCCGCTTTCAGCTGGAGAAGCCGGTCCCCGGAAAAGGCCAGCTCCGACCGGCTGGAGCGGATCTCCAAATATCGGGCCGCTCCCCCGAGGGACGCGACGGCCACGAGACCCGCCACAGCCAGGACGAGACGCGGATGCGTGAGGATCACACGAGACCACCACCGAACAATCACCGGTTGAATTCCTCCGTGGACGGACGTCTACCGTTTCGGCGTGGGCACCACGCTCAACGCCTCGGCCTCCTGCTTGACCCGCATCTTGCGGACCAGTTCCGCGTAGGAGGAGGTCTGGATGATGCGGTTGAACTGGCTCCGGTAGTTGCTCACGAGGCTGACCCCTTCGACGACGACATCGTAGACGCGCCACTGACCGTCCTGGCGGACCAGCTTGTAATCGATGGGAATCTCGAGGTTTTCCTTCTGGCTGACGATCTTGGTGGCGACGAGCCCGAACTTGTCCTCGATCTGCTCCTTCGAGTAGATGATCTCCTGATCGGTGTACGACTCGAGCTTCTTGTGGTACGACTGCTCCAAAAGATCGGCAAAAAGGTTCACGAATTCTTCCCGCTCCTTTTGCGACCGGTCGCGCCAGTGCGTGGCCAGGGAGCGCTTCGCCATTTCGGAGAAATCGAAGCGGGGATAAATGGCGTCCTTCAACTTTTTCCGCCGCAGCTCTTCCTTGTCCGGCCCCTTCAAAGCCGGATCCCGCAGGATCGCGAGGACCCTGTCGATGGTCTCCTTCACCTGGGCCGTCGCCCCCTCCTGGGCGAAAGCCCACGCCGCACACACGAGAGCAGCCATCCCGCAGAAGATCAGGGCCTTTCCCCTCTTCCGACCCATGGTGTCCCTCCTGACCCCGTCGCCGATACCGCTGAGCCGCACGCCCGGCTCTAGGGGCGTCCGGAAAACTCCCGGACCGCCTCGCCGCTCGCATAGGCCAAATTGGCCAGCCCCAGCCGTTGATTGTAGATGGCGCGGAAATTATCCGCCCGTTGCCGCGCATAGGTGTCCAGGGCGTCGGCGAGTTCCTTGGCGTCCCCCACGCCCAGGTCAAAATTCGCCACCGCCGTGACCAACCACCGCCGGGCCTCCCGGTACCCCCGCTGGGTGGTCTGGATATCCTGGTCGGCCTTCTGCAGCTCCAGGTAGGCCTTCTGCACCTGGAGGGGAATGCCGTGCTCGGCAAAATCTTGCTTATGGAGCAACTGGGCATACTCCGCCCGGGCCTCGTCGATCTTCCCCCGCGTCAGTCCGAAGTCGAAGTGCCACCGGACCCCCAGGATGATCCCCGCCTGGGAGTGCTGGAGGGGATCCGTGATGATCGGCACATTGCTTTCGTCACGGTTGGTGCTCTGCGCCACATCGCCTATGGCGGCGGCGTAGATTATCGGGTAGAGGTCGGCGACGGCCGCATCCACTAACGCCTCGCGGGCCTTGATCCCCGCCTTGAGCTGCGCGAATTCGGGGCGCATCTCTTTGGCCATCTTCAGGTAGTCCTCGACCTTCTTGGGACCCATCGTGACGGGGGTCAGCATCGTATCCGCCAGCTCGAGCTCGACCCCCTCCTCCACCCTGAGCACGATGCGGAGCGCCCGGTGGGCGAGCGTGAATCCCTCCTCGGCCTCGTCGACGTTCTTATCCACCTGGGCCAGGAAGGCCCGCAGCTTGTAGACATCGCTCAGCGTGGCCGCGGGCGATCCGGCCTCCACCTGGCGCTCGGCCTTTGCCAACGCCTTCTTCAGCTCGTCCCGGATCCCGTCGACGAACTCCCGGAGCTCCTTCGCCAGCAGGTACCCGTAATAGATCTGCTTGATCTGCAGGGCGACCTCCGAGGACTTCGTACCGACGGCCGCCTCACTCACCTCGATGCCGCGCGCGGCCGCTTCGCGGAAGGCGCTGATCTTCCCGAAGGTGTAGAGCGGCTGGATCAGGGCGATCTGGGCTCGCGCGAAAGCCCCGTTGATCACCAGATCGGACGTCGTGGACTTGGAGTCGATGATCCCATGCGAACTTCTCAGCTCCGACTCAGGAGACGGACCCCCAAAAATATTGGCCTCGAGCTGGGCCCACTTGGCCGCCTCGGCCTGCGCCTGCTTGCTCCGGCTGGCATCGATGCCCGCCCGCGCCTCCTTGACCTCCGCGCTGAACTCCAGCCCCCGCCTCACCGCCTCGTCCACGGTTACCACCAGCTTCTTGCGTTCGCCGGGCGCCTGTCCCTGTGCGGCGGCGATACACGGCGCCAAGAGAATCAACACCAGGCAGATGCCGGACACAATCGATGCGGCCATCGCACTCCTCCCCTGAGCTGTGACGGTTCCCCGGGCCCTAAAATTTTCCAAAGATGTAGGTGCCGATGAGGTCCTCAATGTCAATGGGCGGTTCGGTCTCACGGATTCTCCCACCGGGGGGGATCATCTCGTCGGATCCTCCCGGACTCAGCCGCACGTACTTCTCGCCGATGAGCCCCTTCGTCTTGACGGAGGCGATCGTGTCCTCCTGGAGTCTGATTTTCTTGTTGATCCGAAGCGTGAGCCGCGCCTTGTACTCGTTTAATGCGATCTCCTCCACCTGGCCCACCTTCACCCCGGCGATCTCCACGCTCGCCCCGGTCTTCAGCCCGCCCACCGTGGGGAAGTCCGCGAAGACCGCGTATCCCCGGAACCCGAGGACCTCCATCTTGCCCAGCCGCACCGAGAGATACCCCAACGCGACGACCCCCAGGAGCAAGAAGAGCCCCACGACCACCTCGACGTCCATCCGACGCATCGCGCGCTCCCCTCAATTGGGGTGAATCGGCCCCTCCGGATCGCCGGTGATGAACTGGCGTACGACGGGGTTCGCGGACGCCTGGATCGCCTCCGGCGTCCCCGCCGCGACCACTGTCCCCTCATGGAGCATCGCCACTCGGTCGGCGATCCCGAAGATCTCAGGGATCTCATGGCTGACCAGGACCGCGGTAAAGCCGACGCGCCGATGGAGATCGAGGATCAGGTGGTGAATCGCATTCACCATGATCGGGTCGAGACCGGTCGTCGGCTCGTCGAAGAGCACGATCTCGGGCTCCATGGTGAGGGCCCGCGCCAGCGCGACCCGCTTCCGCATCCCCCCGCTCACTTCGGCGGGATACTTGTGTCCCATGTCCGAGAGCCCCACTTGCTTCAAGAGGGTCAGCGTCTTCTCCCGAATCGCCTCCTCGGGCAGGCGGCTTTTCTCCTGCAGCGGAAAGGCGACGTTCTCGAAGACCGTCATGGAATCGAAGAGGGCCCCCCCTTGAAAGACCACGCCGAACCGTTCCCGAAGCTGGTCCAACGCACTGCCCCGCAGTCCCGAGATCTCCACGCCGTCGATCAGGATCTCCCCTTTGTCCTGTCGGACTAACCCCATGAGGTGCCTGAGGAGGACGCTCTTGCCGCCGCCACTCCGGCCGATGATGACGAGGATCTCCCCTTTGGCCACCTGCAGGTCGACCCCCTTGAGGACGTGCTGTCCCCGGAAGGACTTATGCAGATTGCGAATCTCGACCATAAGCCCCGCCCCTAGAGCAGCACCGAACCAAGAAAGTAGTCCCAGACCAGGATCAACACCGAGGAGAGAACCACCGCCTCGGTCGTGGCCCGGCTCACCCCCTCTGCCCCGTAACCGGTGTGAAACCCCTTGTAACAGCAGACCCACGTCACCAGCAGTCCGAAGCTCACCGACTTGAGGAGGCCCTGGGTGATGTCCCGGAGGACGACGTAGGTCTCCATCTCGCCGAAATAGGTCCCCTCCCCGACCCCCAGGAGCTTGACCCCGACGAGATATCCCCCGTAGATACCGACCAGATCGAATATCGCCGTGAGGAGGGGGAATACGATCAGCCCGGCCAGGATCGTCGGGACGATGAGGTAGCGCATGGGGTTCAACGCCATGGCGGTGAGCGCATCAATCTGCTCGGTGATCCGCATGATGCCGATTTCAGCCGTCAGGGCGGAGCCGGCCCGCCCCGTGACCATCAGGGCACACAGGACCGGGCCCAACTCGCGGATCAGGCTCAAGGCGACGGCCGGCCCCAGGAAGGCCTCCGAGCCAAATTTCGCCAACGTATAGAACACCTGCAGCCCGAGGACCATTCCCGTGAACGCGCCCGTGAGGAGGATGATCACTAAGGACTTGGCCCCGATAAAGTGGATTCGGCCGATCATCCGCCGCCACTTCAGGGGGGGGACAAAGGTCCAGAAGAGGGCGGACCCCAGGAAGATGACCATCTGACCCCCGTCCCGGAGGACGCCTATAAACCATTGTCCGAGAAGGCGAAACATCCACATGGTCCATCCTCAAGGGGCTGGCGGCGGATGCCGGCAGACGCCCGGAAGTCCCTGCAAAGATTAGGTATCTTACTCCTGGCGGGATGGAGTGGCAAGCAAGAAAACTGTGCCGGTCTTCGACGGATCCGAATGTGGCCCATGCCTGACGCAGTAGTATACCGGATAGCACACACCCGATGTCAAGGACGATCCGGGACGCTCCCCATGCGCCCGTAATCCCTTGGCCACGTCACCCCCTGCCTCGGGAGCGGTGGGCGCGGGCCGTCTTCCGGGCTGTGGCATCCCGGATGTTTTTTTCGTTGCACAATCCGTCAATACCCATTAGGCTATTGGGCATCATTCCCCCGTACGGCTGCGAGGACGGTGATGGAGACCTTCTTTTCGCTCTTGCTCGGCACGATCGTGCTCAGACCGTACGTATTCGGCTTCCTCCTCGTGTATCTCTTCGCCGCGCTGGCGGACATGGGGTGGCGGCGGACGCTCCTCTTCACGGCCATTGGCTGGGGCGTCGCCTTCACCGCCGAGTCCCTCTCCATCCGCGTCGGGGTCCCCTTTGGCCTCTACCACTACCTCCCGACGACGGCGGACCGCGAGCTGTGGATCGCCGGGGTCCCCTTCATGGATTCCCTGTCGTTCGTCTTCCTCGCGTACGCGAGCTGGACGCTCGCCTGCCTCGCGCTGCTGCCGCTCACCACGGAGGGAAAAGGACAATGGAGCGTCTCCCTCCCCCCGGAGGGGCGGTTCCGCGGCCCGGTCCTCGTGCTCACCGTTCTCTTCTTCGTCCTCATCGACATCGTCGTGGACCCCCTCGCCGTCCGGGGCGATCGGTGGTTCCTCGGGCAAATTTTTTACTATCCCGAGCCGGGGGCGTACTTCGGGGTCCCGGTGTCCAATTTCATCGGCTGGGGGATTGTGGGGACGACGATCATGGGCCTCTTTGCCCTCCTCGAGGGGCGGGTCCCGGGAGGGACCCCCCGCTGGGCATCGCGGCTTCCCCTGCGCCCCCTGTACGGGCCGGCGCTCTATTACGTCGTCCTCGCCTTCACCCTCGCGGTCACGTGGTGGATCGGGGAGCAGACCCTGCTCCTCGCCGGACTCTTCATCCACGCCCCCCTGACCACGCTGCTCGCCATGACGATCAGCGCCCGGTGGCAGCAGGGCCAGGGGGCGCCTAGCGGGCATGTGGAGTCGTGGGCGAGAGTTCTCTCCAGCAGAGAGGTGCCCACGAACGGCCGGGAATCGCGTTCTCTGGAGCCGCTCTGGAAGGACCCGAGCCTCGAATAGGACGCTGAGTATCGTCGACACACTCCCGAGACACTGAATCGGGCTGCAGGAGGCCAGGAACCATGGCAGTGCCCCTCTCGCAATCGTTGGCCGTCGCCTGGTACGTCCTCCGCCAGAAGATCCAGGGGAACACACGGTATCCCCTCGTCCTCATGCTCGAGCCCCTGTTCCGCTGCAACCTTGCCTGTGCCGGCTGCGGCAAGATCCAGTATCCCGATCACGTGCTGAAGCGGCGCCTGACTCCTGAGGAGTGCTGGCGGGCCGCGGAGGAATGCGGGGCGCCCATCGTGAGCATCCCCGGAGGAGAGCCCCTGATCCATCCCGAGATGCCCGAGATCGTCCGGGGCCTCGTTGCGCGCAAGAAGTACGTCTACCTGTGCACCAACGCACTCCTCCTCGAGCGCAAGCTCCACGAGTACACCTCGTCCACGTACCTCACCTTCAGCATCCACATGGACGGCCTCAAAGAAGAGCATGACCTCGCCGTCTGCCGGGAGGGGGTGTACGAGATCGCCGTCCGCGCCATCAAGGCGGCGCTCGCCCGGGGGTTCCGCGTCACGACCAACACGACCCTCTTTGAAGGCGTCAACCCGGAGCGGGTCCGCACTTTCTTCGACACCATGATGGCGCTCGGCGTCGAAGGAATGATGATCTCGCCGGGCTACAGCTACCAGAAGGCCCCCGACCAAGAGCACTTCCTGCGGCGCCACCGGACCACAGAGCTCTTCGCGGCGATCCTCCGCGATCGGAAGAGGCACTGGCGCTTGAACCAGTCCCCCCTCTTCCTCGATTTTCTCATGGGGAAGCGCGAGTACCAGTGCACGCCGTGGGGCAATCCGACGTACAATATCTTCGGGTGGCAGCGGCCCTGCTATCTGCTCCAGGACGGCTATGCTTCCACCTTCGCGGAACTGATCGAGACCACCGACTGGGACCGGTACGGGACCGGCCGGAACGAGAAGTGCGCCGACTGCATGGTCCACTGCGGGTACGAAGCCACAGCGGTGGACGACACCTTCAGTTCCTTGTCCGCCTTTGCCCGAACGGTCAAGTTGACCCTCCTGCCGACCGCGCAATAGGAATCCGAAACTCGATGCCCCAGGAGACGAAGGCGCACGGATTCGAGCCACCGCAGTGGGAAGGCCGCATCATCCGTCCCGCCGACGCGGCGGAACTCCGCGGCCTCCTCGAGGCGGCGTTCGACTATCGCGGCGACGTGACCCTGGAGCTCAGGGACGGCACGCGCATCGAGGGGTTCGTCATCAACCGCGAGGCGCACGGGGCCAACCCGTATCTCGAGATGTTTCCCAAGGATAAGCCCGGCACCCGCGTGATTGCGTACGAGGAGATCGTCACCGTCGCTTTCACGGGGGAGGACACCGCGTTCGGGAAGTCCTGGGAGGGCTGGTCCGAAAAGAGCGAGGAGCTGCGCCGGGCCGAGGCGGAGCGGGTGCGTGCCGAGGCCGAAGCGCGCGGCGACCTGTAGCCACGAGGCGGCGGTGAAGGCGCCTGCCGCACCCCGTTTAGCGATGATGCGGGTACACACCAGCACCGGCACCCTAGGCCGATCGGAGGAGGATGACGTGAGCCCGGCGCGGGTGACAGGCGGTCCGGCTGTCATCGCGGTCGCGCTCCCCTGGGAGGCGGCTCCTCTGGCGAGGCACCTCGGCCTGCGCAGGCGCGGCCCCCAGGCCGGGGTCACGCATTACGAGGACCCGGGCAACCGCGTCCTCCTCGTGCAGGCGGGGATGGGCCCGGGAGGCGCAGCCCGCGCCGTGGCCTGCCTTGAGCGGCCCGCGCTTCTCCTCTCGGCCGGGTTCTGCGGTGGGGTCGGGCGCGGCCTTGCCGTCGGGGACCTCGTCGTCGCGGCCCAGGTGGCCCGGCACCGCGCCCTGGTCTCCGCCGATCTCGTCCTGCTCGAGACGGCGACGCGCGCCATGGCGGGCGTCGGCCTCTCCTTCCACGTCGGCACGCTCCGCACGGTCGACGAGGTAGTCGTCTCGCGTGACGAGGGCAACGGAAAGGCCGACGGCCACATCCTGGCCGTCGACATGGAGAGCGCCCACCTCGCCGAGGCGGCGCAACAGGCGGGAATCCCGTTCCTCGCGATCCGGGTCGTCTCAGACACCCCGGCCCAGCCCTGGGCGGCCCACGGGGCGCGCTTCCTGACACCGGACGGCCGCCTGAATCGGGCGGCGCTCGGCGCGGCGCTCTTGAGACACCCCTCCTGGCTCCCCCGGCTGCTCACCCTCGCCGTCACGCTCCGCCGAGCGACCCGACGGCTCGCACGAGCGATCGACGCCCTTCTCTCGGAGCTCGAGGCGTGACGGCGCTCCTGCTGGCGGCGGGACAGGCGAGCTGTCTCCGGCCGCTGACTGCTACACCCCCCACGTGCCCCTTCGTTTCCCTGCCACCCGAGGCCATCACGGCGCGCCTCCGGCGGGTGGTCATGGGAACGGACTGAGCGGAGCGTGCCGTGAAGAGGTCCTGGGGCAAGCTGGCGGCCTTCTGCCTCGGGCTCTTCCTCCTCATCTGGATCCTCACACACGTCGGGTTCGAGGAGACGCTCGCCCAGGTCCGGCAGGTTGGCTGGAGTTTCTCGTGGCTCCTCCTCCCCTCACTTGTGATGAGCGTGCTCTTCACCGCCGGGTGGTGGTGGATCGTGCCCCCCGGCGTCCCCTTCGGACACCTCTTCCTGATCCGCACCGCTGGCGAGGCGATCAACGTCGTCACCCCCCTGGCGTACCTGGGGGGCGAACCGCTCAAGGCCTCGCTCCTCCGCCGGTTCGGCATCCCCCTGAGCGACGCCCTCGCCTCGGTCGTCGTCAGTAAGACCACGGCGACGTTCGCCTACTGTCTCTTCATCTTTCTCGGGCTGGCGGCGGCGCCCTTCCGGATGGAGGAGGCCTCCTCCGCCCTCGTGGGGGGGATCGGGGCGGGGCTCTTTCTCGCCCTCTCCCTCGTCGTCCTCTACTACGGCCAGCGCCGGGGCCTCTTCTCGTTGCTGCATCGCCTCATCCACCGCCTCGGTGCCCGGGGCGAGACGTGGATGCCAAAGCGCGAGGGGGTCGAGATCCTCGACGGCAAGATCGCAACGCTGTACCGGAGCCGACAGGCCGTGGTCGCCTGCTTCGTGCTTTCCCTCGTGGGATGGCTTGTGACCGCGGTCGAGGCACATCTCTTTCTGTGGGCGATGGGGACACCCGTGGACCTAGTGACCGCCCTCGTCATTCAGGCGCTCTTCCTCGGCGTAAAGGCGGCGACGTTCTTTGTCCCGGCCAACCTGGGCACCCAGGAGGGGGGAACGGTCCTCATTTTCTTGGGGCTCGGCATGAGCGCAGAGGCGGCCGTGGCCTTCAGTATCCTGCGCCGCGCACGGGAGGTCCTTTGGATCCTGGCCGGCATCGCCGTCCTCGCGCGCAGTGGATGGCCGGCCCTCCAGGGCCAGCCCGAGGCGGAGCCCGGATCATGAAGGCCCTTGTGACCGGGGCGACAGGCTTCGTCGGAGCCAATCTCGTCCGGGAACTCGTGAAGGACGGGGTCGCGGTGCGGGTACTCGTGCGACCCTCCAGCCCCCGTACCGCCCTCACCGGCCTCGACATCGAAGAGGTGCCGGGCGACCTCGGGGATCGGGACAGTTTGCGGCGCTCCCTGACGGGTTGCCGGGTCCTCTACCACGTGGCCGCCCGGTACACCCTCGCCTCGACGGACGCGGCCGCCACGTACCGCGCCAATGTCGAGGGGACCCGCAACATCCTCGAGGTCGCGCTGGAGCTGGGGATCGAGCGCGCGGTCTACACGAGCACCGTGGGGGCGCTGGGGATCCCGAAAGATGGACGACCCGGCACGGAAGACACGCCGGTCACGCTACGCGACATGGTGGGTCCCTACAAACGCTCCAAGTTTCTGGCCGAGCGAGAGGCGGAGCGCATCGCGAGCCTCGGGCTCCCTCTGATCATCGTCAACCCGTCGGCCCCCGTCGGGGCGTGGGACGTGAAGCCGACGCCGACCGGGCGGATGATTGTGGACTATCTGAAGGGACAGATGTTCGGCTACCTGCGCACGGGGCTGAACCTGGTCCATGTCCGGGACGTGGCCCGCGGCCACATCCTGGCCGCCGAAAAGGGGCGGGTGGGCGAGAAGTACATCCTCGGCCATCGCAATTGCACCCTCAAGGAGATCTTCCACATGCTCGAGCGGATCTCGGGCATCCCGGCGCCCCGTGTCCGGATCCCGTATCCGGTGGCTCTTCTCGCCGCCTGCGGATCCGAGCTTGCGGGGCGGTGGCGCCGCCGGGAACCGCAGATTCCGGTCGCCGCGGTCCGCATGGCGCGCAAGACGATGTTCTTCGACCCTGCCAAGGCGATCCGTCACCTCGGGTTGCCCCAGACGCCGGTCGAGGAGGCGCTCCGCGAGGCGGTCGAGTGGTTCCGGGCGCACGGCTACGCCCCTCGAAGCGCCCGGCGATGACCCTGCTCAACAAGAGGCTTGGCCCGATGCCCAAGGCCTCCTATAATCCCTCTAGGTGACGAGACCGGGAGGCGACGTGGACCTCAAGGCGTACTTGGACGAGCGGCGGGCACTGGTGGAGGCGGGGCTCAAGCGCTTCCTGCCAGCCGGATCCACCATGCCCTCCGAGTTGCACCAGGCGATGCACTACAGCCTCTTCGCCGGGGGCAAGCGCCTCCGGCCGACGTTGACGATCGCCGCCGCGGAGGCGGTGGGCGGACGAGCCGCAGATGTCCTGCCGGTCGCCTGCGCATTTGAATGTATTCATACGTACTCACTGATTCACGATGACCTGCCGGCCATGGACGATGACGATCTCCGGCGCGGCCGGCCGACGTGTCACACGGTCTTCGGGCAGGCGATGGCCATCCTCGCCGGCGACGCCCTGCTCACCGAAGCCTTCGCACTCCTGGCGAATCCGGCGTTCGTCGCCCACCTCGATCCCGCGCTCCTCCGCACGGTGACCTACGAGATCGCGCTGGCCGCCGGGTCGCAGGGAATGGTGGGCGGGCAAGCGGTGGACATCCTCTCCGAGGGCAAGGCGATCGACGCCGCTCTCCTCCACTACATCCACACCCACAAGACCGGCGCCCTGATCCTGTGCGCCCTCCGGGCGGGGGCGCACCTCGGCGGCGCAACCGCGGCCGCGCTCGACGCCATCACGGGCTACGGCACAGCGGTCGGCCTCGCCTTTCAGATCGCCGACGATATCCTCGACATCGAGGGCGAAGAGGCGGCGCGCGGCAAGCGGATCGGGGGGGATCAGAGTCGCGGCAAGGCCACCTACCCGGCCCTCGTGGGCCTGGAGGAGGCCAAGCGCGAGGCGCAGCGGCTCGCGCAGGAGGCCTTTGACGCCCTGGTCTCCCTCAACCATCACGCGGACCCCCTGCGCGAAATCGCCCGCTTCATCGTGGCGCGAAAGGCCTAAGGGATGAGCGAGTCCCCTGCCACCCTGGTCAAGAAGAGTCGGTCGAGCTTCTCCTACTCCTTCCTCTTCCTCCCGCGACCGAAGCGCGAGGCCGTCTATGCCGTCTACGCGCTCTGCCGCTCGGTGGACGACATCGCCGACGACCCGGGGGACGTGGCGGTCAAGGCCGAGCGGCTCAAGGCCTGGCGGGAGGAGATCGACCGCTGCTACGCCGGCCGGCCCACCCACGCCATCAGCATCGCGCTGCGCGCCTGCCTGGAGCGCTACCCGATTCCGCAGCACTATTTCACGGAACTCCTGACCGGGGTCGAGATGGACCTCACGATCGCCCGATACGCCACCTTCGCCGACCTCACCCGCTACTGCTATCGCGTCGCCTCGGTGGTCGGCTTGATCTGCATCGAGATCTTCGGCTACGCGCAGCAGGGCACCAAGGACTACGCCGTCAATCTCGGGTTGGCCCTCCAGCTCACCAACATCCTCCGGGACCTGAAGACCGACGGCAGGCGGGGGCGCATCTACCTCCCCCAGGAGGACCTGGAGCGGTTCGGCTACCGCGAGGAGGACCTCCTGCATTGCCGGTATACCCCCGCCTTCGTTCCCCTGATGCGGTTCGAGGCCGATCGGGCCCGCGACTACTTCCGGCGCGCGCAGGAGACGCTGCCACCGGAGGACCGGAAAAGCATGGTGGCGGCCGAGATCATGGGACGGGTCTACCGGGAGACGCTGGAGACGATCGCCCGGACGGGCTACCGGGTCTTCGAGGATCGGATCGCACTGTCCACCGCGACGAAAATCCGGCTTACCCTCGCGACCTGGGCGCGACACCTGTGGATGCCGTGATGACCGACGGGAAAGGGTGATTTGTGATTGGTGGCTGGTGACTGGAGACTCCCGAGGGAGCGGGCCCCTCACAGGAAGTTATCTACCTCAGTCCACGGTGCGGGAGTCATCACCAACCACTAACCACCAGCCACTAACCACCATCGACGAACGATGAACTGTGCATCGGCGGGCGAGACATGACCGACAGATTACCTGACATGATGCGGGCGGCGGTGTATCGGGGGGATCGGCAGGTCCGCCTGGAGACGCTCCCGATCCCCACTGTGGGCCCCGGCGAGCTGTTGGTCAAGGTGAGGGGATGCGGGTTGTGCGCGACCGATGTCAGCAAGGTCGATCACGCCCTCGTCCCGCCGCCCGCGGTCCTCGGCCACGAGGTGGTGGGGACGGTCGCAGCGCTCGGCGACGGTGTCACGGGTGTGACGGTCGGCGAGCGGGTGGTGGTCTCCCACCACGTCCCCTGCTACGCCTGCCACTACTGCAAGCACGGCAACTTTTCCATGTGCCGGACCTTCAAGGCATCGAACATCGACCCCGGGGGCTTCGCCGAGTACATCCGCGTCCCGGCACTGCACGCCCAATACGCCACGTTTCCGGTCCCGCCCGATCTGGACGACGATGAGGCCGCCTTCACCGAACCCCTCGCCTGCTGTCTCCGGGCGGTCAAGCGTCTCGCGCCTCTGCTGCACGATACGGTCCTCCTGTTCGGCCTGGGCTCGATCGGCCTCATGCTGCTTCAGGTGCTGAAGCTGTACCGCGCCCGCGTGATCGCCCTGGACCTCCTCGCCGAGCGCCTGGAGCGGGCAAAGATGTTCGGGGCGGATGCGACGCTCAGGCCGGCACTGCCGGAGGTGAACCGGACGGTGCGGGAGGCGACGCAGGGGCGTGGGGCCGACGCCGCCATCCTGACGGCGGGCGGGCCGCGGGCGCTCGCCGAGGCGGTCGATCTCGTGCGGGACGGCGGCGTCCTCATGCTGTTCGCCTCGGACCCGGGTCAATCGGTGGTCGAGCTCGATGTCCACGGTTTCTTTCACCGAGAACTCACCCTGCTGAGCAGCTACTCCCCGTCCACCGTGGAGCTGCAGGAGGCCCTCGCGCTGCTCGCCGAGCGCGCGGTCCGGGTGAAGACCCTCGTCACGCACCGCGTCCCGCTCGCCGATCTCGCCGAGGGGATGCGCCTGTTCCGGGACAAGGCGGCCCTCAAGGTCTTCGTCGAGGTCGTCCACCCATGAAGGCGATCGTCTTTTACCGTCCCGGCGATATCCGGTTCGAGGAGGTGGCGACGCCGACCCCCGGACCCGGAGAGGTGGTCGTCCGCATCGGATCCGCGCTCACCTGCGGGACGGACCTCAAGACCTATCGCCGGGGCCACCCGGTCATGATGAAAAAGACCCCCGCCCTCTTCGGCCACGAGTGGGCCGGCACGGTCGAGGCGGTGGGAGAGGGGGTGGACCACGTGCGGGTCGGCGACCGGGTCGTCGCGGCCAACTCCGCCCCCTGCCACCGGTGTTTCACCTGCCGGATGGGACGGGTCAACCTCTGCGAACATCTCGAGTTCCTCAACGGCGCCTACGCCGAGTACATCCGGGTGCCGGCCCGCATCGTCCAGCAGAATCTCCTCCCGCTGCCGGGGCAACTGGGCTTTGCCGAGGCCGCCCTGGTGGAGCCGCTCGCGTGCGCACTCCTGGGGATCGAGCGCTCCGGGGTGCGGCTCGGGCAGACGTTGTGCCTCTTCGGCGCCGGGCCCATGGGGCTCCTGCTCACGCAGCTCGCCAAACGCCAGGGTGTCACGGTCATCATGGTGGGGAAGGGGCGGTACCGCCTGGACAAGGCGGCAGAGGCGGGGGCCGATGAGGTCCTGGACGCGGCGCAGGGTGACGGCGTGCTCGCCGAGGTGCGGCGCTTAAGCCCCGAGGGACGTGGGGCCGATGTGACGATCGAGGCGACGGGGAGACCCGAAGTGTGGGAGCACGCGGTGGAGGTGACGCGCAAGGCGGGGTCGGTGGTCCTCTTCGGGGGGTGTGAGCCGGGGACGAGCTTCCGGGTGGATACCCGCCGGATGCATTACGAGGAGCTCACGCTGCTCGGCGTTTTCCACCATACTCCCCGCCACATCCGCGAGGCGCTCACGCTGCTCGCCCAGGGAGGCATACACGCCGATCTGCTCCTCACGCACCAGATGGCGCTCCGGTCGCTGCCTGAGGCCTTCGACCTGCTTCAGCGGGGGGAGGCGATCAAGGTTGCCCTGAAACCTTGAGGGAGCGCGCCATCTTGACGCCGGGCGGGAGATCCCTCTGGATCTCGGAGGGAAGGGCAAAGACCACGTCCTCGCGAATGCCGTCCACCTCTTCGACGCGGCTGACGCCCATCCGGCGGAAGAACTCCACGGCCTCCTGCACGAGATGCTCCGGGGCCGATGCCCCGGCGGTGATCCCCACGGTCCGGACCCCTTCGAGCCACCGCGGATCCATCTCGGAGATATCGTCGATAAGATAGGCCCGCACCCCGGCCGCCTGGGCCACCTCTACAAGCCGCATCGAGTTCGAGCTGTTGGGTGAGCCGATGACCAGCAGAAGATCGACCACGCCCGCCATGTCCTTCACCGCCATCTGCCGGTTCTGCGTCGCGTAGCAGATGTCATCCTTGGGCGGGAAGACGGCTTTCGGGAACCGCCGCCTCAGGACCGCGATGATGTCCCGGGTATCGTCGATGCTCAACGTCGTCTGGGTGATCACGGACACCCGATCAGAATCCGGGACCTCGACCCGCTCCGCCTCCTCGACGGAGCCGACCAAGGCCATCCGTCCCGGGACGTGGCCCATCGTCCCGATCACCTCGTCGTGGCCGGCGTGCCCCACTAAAATGATCCACCGCCCGTCCCGGGTAAACTTCAGCGCTTCGAGGTGGACCTTGGTGACGAGGGGGCATGTGGCATCGATCACCTGGAGGCCCTTGGCCGCCGCCTGCGCCCGGACCTGCGGTGAGATCCCATGGGCGCTGAAGATGACCCGTCCCCCATCGGGCACCTCGTCGAGTTCGTCCACAAAGACCGCCCCGCGGCCCCGAAGCTCCTGCACCACGTGGGCGTTGTGGACGATCTCCTTGCGGACGTACACGGGAGTGCCGTAGAGCTGCAGGGCGAGATTCACGATGTCGATGGCGCGGTCCACGCCGGCGCAGAATCCCCGCGGCGCCGCCAAGATCACCCGTTCGATACCCATGCTCCTCCCTGAATGCATTCAGCCCGCCTTCTCCAGGGCCGCGATCACCTCCCGGCAGAATGCGGGAAGGTCATCCGGTTTCCGAGCAGTGATGAGGTTGCCGTCCGTCACCACTTCCTGATCCACGAAGCGGGCTCCGGCGTTTACCATGTCGTCCTTGATGGAAAAGAAACCGGTCGCGGTCTTGCCCCGCAGGACCCCCGCCGAACAGAGGACCCACCCCGCGTGGCAGATGGCCGCCACCACCCTGCCCGCGTCGAACGCCTCGCGGACCAGGCGGATCATGGCGACCGAGCGGCGCATGAGATCCGGAGCGTAGCCCCCCGGAATCACCACCGCGTCAAAATCGGTCCCCTTCACCTGATCGGCGGCGGCGTCCACGGTCACCGGATACCCGTGCTTGCTGGTATACGTCTTCGCCGACCCCGTGCCAACGATGGTGACGGCCGCCCCTTCCTCCTTCAGGCGGTAATAGGGGACCCAGAGCTCCATTTCCTGGTAGAGATTCTCCGCCAGGACCGCGATCCGCTTTCCCTGGAGCCGCATTCGTCCTGTGCTCCTCGGCCGGAATCTGCGACGTATAGCGCAGCGAGTCTACCCGACCCCCCGCAGCAGGTCAAGCCTTTTCGGGCAGGGGACGGTCGCTGCCCCCCGGACGTAGCGGGGTGAAGGTGCCGCCGAGCGGTCCCGCTCACCCTCACTCCGCCGCCTTCCGGGCACCGAGCTGCTGATCCAGCATGAATAGCCCGACGGGCTGATCGCCGACCATCTTGAGCTGCTCCACGATGTCGCCGGCGGACCGCTCCTCTTCGACCTGCTCCCCGATGAACCACTGCAGCATGACCTGCGTCGCGAAGTCATTCTCCTTGACGGCCAGCTCGTACAGACGGTGGATCATACCCGACACCTTCCGCTCATGCTCCAAAGCCTGCTGGAACACGTCGAGCGGCGCCTTGAACTTTGCCGGCGGCTGCTCGATGGCCTGTAGGGCCACGCGGCCGCCGCGCTCGAGAATGAACTCGAACAGCTTCATCGCGTGCGACGCTTCTTCCTGGCTCTGCATCCGCATCCACCGGGCGCATCCGGGGAGATGGGCCGACTCGAAGTGCGCCGACATCGCAAGATACAGGTATGCCGAGAAGAGCTCGTTTTTGACCTGGTCATTGATGGCATTCTGCAGGGCTGTGCTCAGCATGGGCGTCTCCTTTCCGTGTTCTGCGGCTGCGCGCGTCGACGCGGCAGTTCACAGCTCACAGGGGAAAGTGAATAGTCATTCGTCAATAGTCAGATGTACGCTCAGCTGCTGTCCGTACGCAACGGGGATCCCGTGGAGGCGGGCGACGGTTGTGGCGATGCGCATGCGGCCGCGGCCGCGTCGCAAGGACACGCAACTATTGTACACCTGACGAAGCACGTTCCGCATGCTTTATTCTCCGGTGCCCGCAGCCCGCTGCTCTTGCCGTCCGCCGGTCGGCAGATGATCAGCCAGGGTGGACAGATGCTCGCATGCCACGGGGGGATCTCGGCTCCCGCCGAGACTGCCCCCCGTCCTCGATCTCCCCAGCCGTATTCAGGTCCGTAATACGGGTTTCGCGTGCCGTCGTCTCACGGCACACACCGGAGGCCCAACCCGACAAGCTCGAAGTGACGGTCTTCGGTCAGCACGTCTCTGACGCCCGCTTCCGTCATGAGGACGAAGGAGGTGAGGTCAGTAAAAGAGATCAGTGGTTTATCCGCATACCGGACCCGAAAATCCCACGCCCGATGAAAGCGATCGGCGGTGACACGCTGGAGGTCCACGGCACCCGCCTCAACGGCTGCAAAGATCGCCTCGGTGAACACCTTCGCAGGGAGAAATGGGGCTCGGCGGAACAGGAGGGTCATCACTTCGTCGAGCACGTAGTCTGAAGTAACACAGAGGCCCCTGCGCCGGGCAAAGGCCTGGTACAAGCGCCGAACCCTTCTATGGGCGGGGTCCCGCCGGTCCGCGAGAACAAGCCAACCCCAGGTGTCAATGAAAAGCCTTCGCCTCACCGCATCCCGTAGAGTCCAGTGTCAATATCCTTGCTCAGCGTTCCGACGGCCAGCGTGCCGATCGCACGGAGAAGCGGGTCTCCTGGCTTCCGTCCCGACTTCGCGTGCCCCCTTCCCCTTGCCTCCAGTCGGAGGCCGTGGTTGAGCCACCGATCCAGCGCTTCTTTTGAAAACCTCCAGACCCGCCCGACCTTCATCGCCGGGATCTCCCCCCGACTCACCATCCGATAGACAGTTGAGGTATGCAGCCGGAGGAGTCTTGCCACCTGGGCGAGAGTCAAGATCTGCATGATCGCCTCCCTGACTTTCACGATAGAGAACTAATTAGCTTTTGTCAACTTCTATTAACTTGTGATAGGCAAAGAATTGGCACCTCGACGTGCCAGCCGAGAGTTATTCGGTGTCGCAGGGAGGGATTCGGATCGCGAGGCCCTCGAGCTTTCGCGGGGTGAGGGCGGTCTCGAGTCTCCAGTTCGGATCGGCGTAGGCATCCTTCTTCTTCATCAAGAGCCATTCCTTGCCCGTCCCCCGCCCCTTCATCTGCGCCAGGGCAAAGCCCCCCTTGAGCTTCGCGCCCTTGAGCTCAAAGGCGAGCTTGCCGGCCCTGATCCCATCCAGGGGGTCTCCCTCGAGGGGGACGTAGGTCCCTGCATCCCAGATCACCACGGGCCCCGCCCCATAGGTTCCCTCCGGGATGATCCCCTCGTAGTCGGCATACTCCACCGGATGGTCTGCCACCATCACCGCCAGGCGCTTCTCCGCCGGATTCATCGAAGGTCCTTTCGGAACCGCCCACGACTTGAGGACCCCTTCCATCTCCAGTCGAAAATCGTAATGGAGGCGGGTGGCCTGATGCTCGTGCACCACGAACCTCAGCGGCTGACCCTTCATCTTTCCCACAGGCAGCTCCCCCACGCGCAGTCGACGGTTCAACGTTCGACGTTCAACGTGCAAGGTTCACAATCTAACGTTGCACATCGAACCTTGAACGATTTTTGCGGATGGCTGACCCGAGGACGCCAAAGATGCTCGGCGAGGCGATGAAGGAGAAGAAGACGATCCCTCCCACCCAGACGGTGAGACTGAGGAGCTCCACATACCGGAGGAGTCCTTCAAGCAGAGCCATTGCCCTCCTCCTTTCCCCCTCCGCCCTCTTCCCCCTTCGTTGCCACCTCCGGCAGCTCTTTGTCGAGCGCTTCTCGGCGCAGCCGCTCCTTTTCCCTCCTGCGCCGGTACTCGGGCTTCGGAAGATGCGCCCGCGTGGGCGGCGCCACCGGCAACCGGACCGACGGCCTCTTTTTCTTTTTCCCGTTCTTCTTGATCTTGGTCACCCAAAGATCCTCCCCGGTGGCACACCGGGACACCTATAACAAGAAACCACGGAGCGGGGTGCCGCTCAAGAGAAATGCGCCCGTCCCTCACCTCCGCCCACGGCCCCCGATGCCGAGGAACACGATGGCGATGCCGAGGGGGAGCCAGGCGTCCCTCATCGCGGGGGCCGTGCAACAGTCGCCGCCCGCACGAGGACCTCGAAGACCCCCTCCATCTCGAGCCTCTGGAGTCGCGCTGCAAATCTTCTCATGCCGGCGGTTTCAGGTTCAGGGTTCATGGAGTTTCTGTAGTTGGTGGTTAGTGCCTGGTGGCTGGTGACTAGGGAAGGAAGGAAACTCTCACCTCTCACCAATCACTAGCCACTCGTCACTATGGAGTCACTTGCGGAGCCACTGCTCGACGTGACGCAGCAGGCGGGCCAGGCCGCGGCCCACGGCCCTCCCCCCTTCCCGCCAGGGGTCGAGGCGGGGCCGGGTTGTTTCGTCTTCCTCGCAGGCGGGACACCGGTACCGCAGCCCGATCGGATCGTACCGGAGATCCTGCTGGCAGTGAAGGCACCGGACGGGGACGGCGCTCATCGTTCAGCTCCTCCAGAGGCCGCGATCGAGGCTGCGGTACTGAATGGCCTCGGCGACGTGCTCGGGGCGGATCGTCTCCTCCTCGGCCAGATCCGCAATCGTGCGCCCGACCTTCAGGATGCGATCGTACGCGCGGGCGCTGAGCCCCAGCCGCTCCATCGCCGTCTCCAGCAGGCGCTGTCCCTCGCCGGTCAACTGGCAGTGGCGACGGATCTGTTTCGGGCTCATCACGGCGTTGCAAAAGATCTTGCTCTTCTTGAAGCGCTCGGCCTGGCGCCCCCGGGCCAGGCGCACGCGCTCCCGGATCCCCGCCGAGGGTTCGCCCGCCGTCTCCGCCGCCATTTCCCGGTACCGCAGCGGCGGCACCTCGATCTGAATGTCGATACGGTCGAGCAACGGCCCTGAGATGCGGCCGAGATAGCGCTGGACCTCTCCGGGGGTACAGGCGCACTCCCGCTGCGGATCGGTCATGTACCCGCAGGGGCAGGGGTTCATCGCCGCCGCCAGCATGAAGGAGGCGGCGTACGTGAGGGAGGTGGTGGCGCGCGCGATGGTCACCTGGCCATCCTCCAGCGGCTGCCGGAGCACCTCCAGGACGTTCCGCTTGAACTCCGGCAGCTCGTCCAGAAAGAGCACCCCGCGATGCGCCAGGCTCACCTCGCCCGGGCGGGGGATATTGCCG
>Ga0209341_10001044_pt1 | contig 27918 bp, 20 predicted proteins | sample RifCSP13_2_FD_184020 | JGI IMG/M metagenome (GOLD analysis project Ga0209341, IMG submission 184020) | Soil microbial communities from Rifle, Colorado - Rifle CSP2_sed 13_2 (SPAdes) (version 2) | ecosystem: Environmental > Terrestrial > Deep subsurface > Rock core/Sediment | place: Rifle... | reverse complement strand
TATCCCCCTGATCGCGACCTGGTTCTGGCTCAGGTTCCAGGTGCCCGTGACGTACAGCGGACCCCTCCTCGCGGTGTCGAACCTGACGATCGGCTTTGCGGCGATGTGGTCCGCGGGCCTCGCGAAGCGCTACGGGCCCGTGCGCGCGATCACCCTGACGGAAGGCCTGTCGACGATCTTCATGGTCAGCCTCGCCTTCGTGCCCGACCCCGCCCTCGCCGGGGGGCTCTACATCGCGCGCGCGGCCCTCATGATGATGTCTTCCCCGATCTCCGACTCGTACCTGATGAGCATCATCTCCCCCGAGGACCGGGGCGTTGCGAGCGCCATCAACTCGATCGTGTGGCGCCTCCCGAACAGCGCGAGCACGATCGTGGGCGGGTTCCTCCTGTCCCAGGGGCAGTTCGTGCTCCCGTTCCTGATCGCGGCGTCCTTCTACATCACCTCCATCGTCCTTTTCTACGTCGTCTTCCGGGATGTCAACCCCGCCCGGGAGGGCGCGCCGACGTCCGCCCCGGATCCTTAGTCATTTGTTAGAGACGGACCCGCCTCTGCTGGCATTCGCTAGGGAAGCTCTGGGGAAACGGTTTTATCGCTGGCCATGCATGCGGCGTCAAGGGGAGGATGGGTTTTGGACGCGTCCAGGCTAGAGAGGATTCCGCCGAACAACGGCAACGGGGGCAGGCGGCACTATCGCTCCTCGAACGAGGGCATACGCGAGTGGGACCCGAAGCCCCGCTCGGGGGGTGTGATCATGATCACCCAGCGCGTCGCTCCATCGATCCGCACCGCCGTCGGCTGGCTCTACCCCCTGGAGCACTACGACGAGAAGCTGTCCCTGGACCCGCTCTCCCAGTACGCAGAGCTCCTCATCCTCATGGGCTCCCGCGGCCCCGCGGACCTCGAGTCCGTCCGCGCAATCCTCAAAGAGGCGCGGGGCCGCCTCAGCGACCCAGAGTACGTGAAGCTCCAGGAGTACGTGGACCTCTTCCTCGTCAGCCGTGTGGAGATCCCGCTCGACCTCCGGCGAGAGACGGTCCCTCTCGCAGCGACGCGGTCGTCCTCGTTCCCCTCCCTCCGGCCCGAAAGGCCGCCGTAGTCATACGCCCCCGCGAGGGGTCGCGGGCACGGCCAAAGTCTTTTCTCGGCTCCGCGTGTTCCCATGGGCATGCGACTCGTATTCCTCGGCCCGCCGGGCGCGGGCAAGGGCACGCAGGCCGCGAGGCTCGCGGAGCATCTGGGCGTGCCCCGGATCTCCACGGGGGACATCCTCCGCCGGCACGTGGCGGACGGCACGGACCTCGGGAAGAAGGCGAAGGGCTACATGGACACGGGCAAGCTCGTGCCCGATCCGCTCGTCATCGAGATGACGAAGCTCCGCCTCGCCGAGCCGGACGCGAAGAAGGGCTTCATCCTCGACGGGTTCCCCCGCACGATCGCCCAGGCGGAGGCCCTCGCGAAGATCACGCCCCTGGACGCCGTCGTCGACTTCTACCTGGAGCCCGAGGAGCTGATCAAGCGGAGCAGCGGCCGCCGGGTGTGCCCGAAGTGCGACGCGGTCTACCACCTCCTTTCGAGCCCGCCGAGGAAGGCCGGGATTTGCGATCGATGCGGCTCCGCCCTCATCACCCGCCATGACGACAAGGACGGAGTCGTGCGGACGCGGATCGAGACCTACGAGAACCAGACGGCGCCGCTCATCCAGTACTACAAGGACCGCGGCCTCCTGCGGGAGGTGTACGCGAGCGGCCTCATCGACGAGGTCGCCCACCGCGTCCGAGAGATCCTTTCTGCATGAGACCCGCGCCCCCGGCCGGCTCGAAGGAAGACAAGGTTAAGTAAGCCGAGCCCATCCGAGCCGTAAGCCCGCATAGGTTAGTTTGGATAGACTACAGGCCTGCGGAGCCTGAGACTGGGGTTCAAATCCCCATGCGGGCGCATCTCCTCGGGCCGCCATGGCATATGCTTATCCCATCCCACGGTCCTTGGTGAGGAACTTCGCCGGTGGTCCGTGGCCCATGAAGCCTCCCCGTCACGCCCTCTCGGCCTGCGGCTTGATCCTGCTCTTCCTCGCGTCGACCGTGGCTCCTGCGGCGTGGGCCATCCGGGCTCCCGCTCCCGCGCCGATCCCCGCGGCGCACGTCACTCCGCGAACCGTCGCCCCGACCGTCCCGGCTCCTGCGACCGCGTCGAACGACACCCCCACCGGGCTCTCCATCCGTCCCGCCCCGACCGCGCCCGCCGCGGCCCCGTCCCCGAGCCCGCACGCTTCGTCTCCCGTCGTGACCGCGGGATGGGACGCGCTGCGCTTCGGCACGAACGGCGGGATCTCCAACGGATGGGTCCCCCCGGATGTCCAGGTGGCCGCCGGCCCGGACCATGTCGTGGAGATGGTGAACCTCCTCATGGGCGCGTACTCGAAGCAGGGCGCGCAGGCGAGCGTGATCGCCCTCGCGAGCCTCTTCAACTCGGGCGGGGACTTCATCTCGGATCCGAAGATCCAGTACGACCCCGCGAGCGCCCGCTGGTTCGCGAGCGTGACCGACGTCACGAAGGGCCAGGTCCTCCTCATCGTGTCGACCTCCACGGATCCCACCCTCGCCTGGCGGCACTACGCGGTGCCGGCCGCGCCCACGACGCAGTGCCTCGACCAGCCCATCCTCGGCGTCGGGACGACGAGCGTGATCGTCTCCGTGAACGTGTTCTCGTCCTGCACCTCGAACACGTACACCTACATCGGTGCGCAGTACTGGGTCGTGAACAAGACGGACCTCCTGACCGGGGCCGCGGCGCCCGCGACGTTCGCGTCCCTCCCGGACGTGACCGAGGCGTCCATCCACCCCGTGCAGATCCAAGGCTCTAGCGACGCGCACTACATGGTCTCCACGTACTGGCCCGGGACCGCGACCACGTCGGACACGATGCACCTGTTCACGGTCGTCGGAACGCCGCCCGGCCTGGTCAGCGTCACGGTGACGAGCCTCTCCATGCCCACGGCCGCGGTCCCCCCCGCCGCGGGGCAGGCGGGAAGTACGCTCACCCTCGACTCGGGCGACATCCGCGTTTCCGACGCGACCTGGGCCGACGGGCGTCTGTGGCTCGGCTTCAGTGAGGCCTGCCTCGCGGACGCGGCGCGCGCGTGCGTGCGGCTCGTCGAGATCGACACGACCGCGGAGACGATCCTCCAGGACTTCGACGTGGACGTCGCGGGCAAGCACCTGTTCTACCCCGCCTTCCGCCTCGACGGGACCGGGAACCTGGCGGTGGTCGTGGGCTATTCCTCCCCTTCGGATTACCCGGGAATCCTCGCGACGGGCCGCCTCTCCGGCGACGCGCCGAACACGTACCAGACGCCGACGATCGTCGTCGCGGGCACGGGCGCGGAGCGCCCGGCGAGCTGTCGCACGACGTGCCGCTTCGGGGACTACTTCGGCGCGGGGCTCGATCCCTCGGACCCGACCGTCGTCTGGCTTGCGGGCCAGATGGGCACGGCCTCGGGGTGGGGCACGCACGTCTTCGGCGCCCGGGTCAAGGCGGAGATCACCCTCGCCTACGCGGTCCGCGGGGGCGGCACGGGGTATTCGGCCCCGACCTTCTCCTACGTCCTCAACGGCACGGAGCTCTCGTCTGCGCTCTCGGGCGCCCCGATCTCGTTCGCGGCGGACCCGGGCTCGCCTTGGAGCGTGAGCCCGGTCCTCCCCGGCTCCTCGTCCGAGGAACGATGGATGCTGAACGCCTCCGCTGGGGCGCCGCCCGCCTCCGGGACCGTGGACGCCTCCTTCAACGAGATCCTCGGGTACTTCCACGTCTATGCGACGAACTTCCTGTACTCCGTGAGCGGGAGCTCCAGTCCGCCCGTGCCGAGCGTCACCTACATCGTCTTCGGGGTCGCGGGGACCGTCTCCCTCGCGCCGGCGCAGGCGCGTTGGGCGGACGCGGGATCGGGCTACGCCTACGAAAGCCCGATCCGCGGGTCCACGTCGATCGACCGGTTCGTCGCCGCGGGCGGTACGACCGGGACCGTGGCGGGAGCGGCGAACGTCAGCGTGCACTACTACCACCAGTTCCACGTGGCCTTCGACTACGCCGTCGTGGGCGGCGGGACCGGCTACAACGCGCCCTCCGTGACGGTCCGCGGCTTCGGCGCCGACCAGTCTCTCGCGGTCCCCGGAACCGCATGGGTGGACGCAGGGAGCCTGTACACGTTCGATGCGGTCCTCCCCGGTTCCGGTGCGCTCCAGCGGTGGGCCGCGGAGTCCAGCCGGGAGGGCTCCATCGTGGATGCCTCGCGCATCGTGGCCGCGTACACCCTCGAGTATCGTCTGTCCGTGGTCGTCAGCCCCTCCGGGGCGGCGGCGCTGACCCTCCCGAGCGGGTGGTACGCCGCCGGGAGTGTCGTCGGTCTTGCGGCCGGCTCGAACGCGAGCTGGCGATTCCAGGGCTGGGTCGGGAACGGGGACGGTGCCTACTCCGGACCGAACGCGAACGGCACCGCGACCATGAACGGTCCCATTTCCGAGGGGGCGGCCTACTACCCCGGACTGACGATCGTCGCGCGGCCCGGCGGCTCGGTTTCCTTCTCCTACGGCAGCGTCTCCGGCACGGTGCGTGCGGGGACGTCTGTCACGATCTTCGTGCCGCCGGGAACCACGGTGGCCCTCTCCGCGACGCCGTCCTCCCTGGCGGATGGCTTCGGTGGATGGGCGGGTGCCGAGCCTTCGGGTTCGAGCTCCTCCTCGATCCGGGTCGAAGGTCCTGCGGTCGTCACCGCGAGCTTCGGAGCGAACGTCGGGTTCGTCGGCGTCATCCTGGCGATCGTCCTCGCCGCCGTCGCCCTGCTCGTCCTCGCCGTGCGCCGGAGGAAGAAGTCCCTGCCGCCCTGAACCGGCCGGGCAGGCGTCAGGCCGTCGTCGGTGCGGCCTTCGGGCCGAGGGCCTTCGCGAGGGCGCGGTCCCGCTCCCACTTCGACTTGACCCAGCCCTCGATCGCGGCGACCTGGTCCTCCTTGAGGTGCTTGAACCGCCCCTGTATCTTCAGGTAGTCCCGCACGGGCGTGAAACGCGGTTCGCGGTTGATCTTCAGGACGCCGTCCTCGAACTCCATGAGCGTGAAGATGCCCGTCTCCACGGCGAGCTTGGCGAGATCCACGGTCTTGTCGGAGTCCGCGCGCCAGCCCACGGGGCAGGGCGCGAGCACGTGCAGGTACCGGAACCCCTTCTTCGCCTTCGCCTTCTCGAGCTTCTTCAGGAAGTCCGCGGGGAAGCCGAGAGACGCCGTGGCCACGTACGGGACGTCGTGGGCGATGAGGATCCGCGGGACGTCCTTCTTGAACTCGATCTTCCCTCGGCCCTCCTCGCTCGGCCCGAGCGGGGTCGTCGTCGTCCACGCCCCGAAGGGCGTGGTCCCGGAGCGCTGGATCCCCGTGTTCATGTACGCCTCGTTGTCGTAGCAGATGTACAGGATGTCCTCGTTCCGCTCCGCCGCGCCGCTGAGGGCCTGCATCCCGATGTCCGCCGTGCCGCCATCTCCGGCGAACGCCACGACGGTCACGTCGTCCTTCCCGAGGCGCTTCAGCGCGCGCTTGATCCCGCTCGCGCAGATCGCGCTCGTCTCGAACAGGACCTGGAGGCTCGGGACGCGGAACGCGTTGAGCGGGTACATGTCGCTGAAGATGAGGAGGCACGATGCGGGCATGTAGACGACCGTGTTCTTGCCGAGGACCTTGAGCGTCTCCCGCACGACCATCGCGCCGCCGCAGCCCGGGCAGGCCGTGTGGCCCGAGGTGAAGTAGTCCTCCTCCGTCAGCTCCTTGATCGTGGTCATGGGCTCACCCCCCGCGTGCCGATCCAGGTGACCCCGCCGGCGCGCCGGCCCTTGCCGATCGCCGCGGTCGTCTTCCGGAACATGAGCTCCACATCCTCGCGGGTCACGTCGCGGCCGCCCAGCCCGGCGAGGAACCCGAGGATGGGGAGGTTCGCGGAGTCGTACAGGGCGTTCCGGACCTCGATGTAGGAGGGACCGCCGACGCCGTAGGAGACCGCGCGGTCGTACACGCCGAGGGCCTTCAGGTGGGCCGTGGCATCCCGCAGGCGCTCCGCCGGGAAGGGCCGGAAGGAACGCAGCTTGATCATGCCGACCTTCTCGCCCTGGCCCCGCAGCTTGTCGACGATTTCGCGCGCGGTCGAGGTGACCGTGCCGATCGTCATGAGGGCGACGTCCGCATCCTCGAGGCGGTACGTCTCGACGGCGCCGCCGTACGAGCGGCCGAAGGCCTTCTCGAACGCGCGGTCCGTCTCCTCGAGGACGTCCCCCGCGCGGCGCATCCGCAGGTCCGTCTCCCATCGGACCTCCTGGATGTACTCGGGTGGGCTCGCGGCCCCGAGGACGAGCGGGCGGTCCGGGTCGAGGTAGGCGTGGACGGGCTTGTAGGGCGGGAGGAAGGCGTCCGCGGCCGCCTGGCCGGGTAGGTCCACGGACTCGATCGTGTGGCTCACGAGGAAGGCGTCCATGCACACCATCATCGGCAGCTCGACCTCCGGATGCTCCGCGATCCGGTAGCCCTGGAGGACCATGTCGAGGGCCTCCTGGGCGTCCTCCACGTAGACCTGCATCCAGCCCGTGTCCCGCTGGGGCATCGTGTCGTTGTGCTCCACCCAGATCCCGAGCGGGGCGGCGACCGTGCGGTTGACGACGGACATCACGATGGGCAGGTGCATCGGCGGCGAGATGAACAGGGGCTCGTGCATGAGGGCGAGGCCCTGGGACGAGGTGGCGGTGTACGTGCGCACGCCCGTCGCCTGCGCCGCGATGACCGCGGACATCGCGCTGTGTTCGCTCTCGACCCGCATCAATTCGGCGTCGAGCGTGCCCGCCGCCAGGAACTCCGCGAGGTGCTCGATGATCATCGTCTGCGGGGTGATCGGGTACGCGGCGATGACCTGCGGGCGGGAGACCATCGCGCCCCATGCGGCCGCGTAGTCGCCCGTGACCATGCGCCGCTCGCCCTTGGCCCCGACCCTCGCCTCAATCATGCCTTCACCTCTTCCTCGATTTCGCGCTCCATTACGATCGCCTTGGGAGCGCAGACCGCGGCGCAGACGCCGCAGCCCTTGCAGTAGTCGTAGTGGATGTCGACGGCCTTGTCCCCCCGCACAATCGAGCCATCGGGGCAGTAGAACCAGCACAGGAGGCAGTTCGTGCACTTCGCCGGGTCCAGGACGGGCTTGCTCACCCGCCATCCGCCCGTGCGGTTCGCCACGGCGCTGCCCACGCCGACGGGCCCGAAGGGCGTCTCCATCGCGGGCGTCGCGAGCCCGGCCGGGAGCTCCTGGGCCGTGGGGAGCCACTTGCGGGACTTCGGGTAGACGCGGCCGCCGTCCGCGTGGCCCTGGCGCGTGGCCCCGTAGGCGGCCCTCGCGGCCTCGACGTTCCGCGCGGCGATCTCCTTGCTCAACCGCCGTCCGAAGACCTCCAGAATCCCGACCTCCACGCCCTCCATGGTGATAAGGCCGGTCGCCTTCGCGAAGGCCCCGAGCATCGCCGTGTTCACGGCCGTCTGCTTCGTGTGCTCGAGCGCGATCGACGTAGCGTCGACCGTGGCCGCCTTGGCGGCCTTCGAGAGGACGAGGTGGTCGGGAGAGCGCCTCGTGTTCACGACGACCGCGCCGCCCGGCCGCAGGCCCGCGAGCACGTCGACCGTCTCGATGAGGCTCTCGTCGAGCACGACGACGAAGTGTGGCTCGTACACCTGGGTGCGGGCCCGCAGCCGCTCCTGCCCGAAACGGGCGAAGGCGAGGACGGGCGCGCCCCGGCGCTCCGCTCCGAAGAACGGGAAGGCGATCGCGGAGTACCCGTCGTGGGAGGCCGCCACCGCGAGCGCCTGGGCCGCCATGACGGCGCCCTGCCCGCCACGACCATGGAACCGGACTTCATAGAACATGAGAATCCAACCTAACTTCTCCTCGTCCGACGCGGCCCGGCTCACAAGAACCCTCGGCCCGTACCGTAATTACAGTAGGACTCTGTGCGAACGTCGCGGGAAGGCCCGCCAAAGCTATATGCGGCCCCGACGGGCTAACGCCTCCCTGCGTCCACCGGAGGTCGAAGCCTGCCCCTCCATCTCGGAGCCAACCCGGACAGCGGCGAGACGATTCGGCTGCCCGAAGAGGACCTCCTCCGCCATGCGGTCATCCTCGGGGCCACGGGCTCCGGGAAGACGGTGCTCGCGAAGGCGATCCTGGAGGAGGCGGTCCGCGCGGGCATCCCCGTGATCGCGGTGGACTCCCAGGGGGACCTCGCGTCCCTCGGCCTGGCGCCCACCCAGGATTCCGTCGCCCTGCATCCCGCGCCGCAGGACATCGTGGACGGATACTGGTCGCGGGCGGCGGTCTCGATCCTCACGCCGGGCTCGTCGAAGGGCTCCGCCGCGAGCCTGAACCCCCTGAAGGCCCCGCCGGCCTTCGAGTCCTCCGAGGAGGCGGTGCTCTTCCTCGACGCCCTCGCGGAGAGCCTCGCGGGCGCGATGGGCTACGAGCCCTCCCACGACGGCGGCTCGCGCGCGAAGGACGCGATTTACCTCACCCTCCAGGACGCGTGGAAGGCGGGGCGGTGGCCCGCGGATGTGGATGCCCTGAGCCGTCTCCTCGAGCGCGATCCCGCCTTGGAAGGGGGTCGACTCCTCTCCAAGCGCGAGCGGGCCTCCCTCGTCCGGCGCGCCAAGTCGATGACCGTCGGCGCGAAGGGCCTGCTCTTCACCACGGGCGCGCCCCTCGATGTCGCCTCGATGCTCTCCTGGGCCCCGACCGGGCGCGTCCCCGTGAACATCGTCTACACGGGCGGCCAGAGGAACACGGTCGAGCGGGACCTCGTCGTGGCGACTCTCTGCGAGGACATCTACCACTGGATGACGTCGGAGCCCTCGGGGGACCTGAGGCTCGTCCTGTACATCGACGAGGTCGCGGGCCTCTGCCCGCCCCACCCGAAGAACCCGCCTGCGAAGAAGTTCCTCTCCCTCCTGTTCCGCCAGGCCCGCAAGTACGGCGTCGGGCTGATCGTCGCGACGCAGAACGTCACGGACCTGGACTACAAGGCCCTTGGCCAGGCGAACACGTGGGCCCTCGGCCGCCTCCTCGCGAAACAGGACCTGGACCGCGTCCGGCACCTCGTGGCGTCCCTGCATCCGAGCGCGCCGGACGCCGTCATGGAGCAGATCCCCTCCCTCCGGCCCGGACAGTTCGTGCTTCTGTCGCCGGACCACCTGGGCGAGGCCCGTCGCCTGGAGGTCCGCGGGCTCGCCACCCAGCACGTCGTCGTCCCAGAGGAAAAGTTCAGGGAGATCCAGTCCTCTCACGCCCTCGTGTCGCCCCGCGAGGAGGAGGACGCCCGCACCGCGCGGCGCCGGAAGCTCGCGACCGCCGCGGCGAAGGCCGCCCGCACGAGCCTGAAGGCCGAGGTCGAGGAGGGCGTCGGCTTCCGCGTGCTCAAGATCTTCGAGGACGTGCCCGGGATGTACGGCCCGGAGGAGGTCGTCGCGATGACCGGCATCGACGCACGCTTCATCACAATCCTCCTGAGAAAGCTCGCGGACGCCCGCCTCCTACGAACGGAGCACGTGGACGCCCGCGACGTGTATTGGGACCCGACCGTGGGGTTCGACCCGCGCCGCGGCGTTCCCGCGCGGGCGGCGACGCTGCCCCTGAGGTATCCCCTCGTGCAGGCGACGAAGCGCGTGCGGGAGCACCTGGAGCGGCGGATGCTCGTGATCCCGAAGGAGCGCCTCTCACGGAAGGAGTTCTACTACCTTCCCCTCTGGCGGGTCGAGGGCGAACTGCCCCTCGGCCGGAAGGGCGGGCGCGTGGCGCGGCAGTTCTACGTGAGCGCGGTCTCCGGGGAGATCGCCCACGCGGTGAACGGTTCCCTGAGCTTCGAGCAGTTCCCCCGGAAGGACGGCTCGCACGTCGAGCCCCTGGCCCCGAAATCGCATCTCGAGTCCGGACCCACGCAGAAGGTCGGCGACCCGGTGCCCCTCGCGAAGGTCGGCCCGTCCCAGGCCCTGGAGATCGTTCGCCGCTCGTTTGGAGCGAAGGTCCTCACCGACCATCCCGAGCTATGCCTCCTCCCGGTGTGGAAGTTCCACATCGAGTCCACGGAGGACCGCCGGACGCGCCCGCTATGGGTGGACGGGACCCTGGGCACGGTCCTCCGAGGTCCGCCCGAGGGCCTGTGATCACATCAGGCCGAGGGCCCCGAGCTTCTCCGGAAGGTACGTGGCCGTCACGTAGTCCAGGCCGTACTTGGCGAGGGCCTGTTGCTCCGCCTTCTTGTTCATCTGGAGCATCGCCTGGATCTCGTTCCGCCAGAACTCGTCGTTGAAGCGCGGGTCGGTGAGCTCCGCGTTCAGCGCGCCGACGTCCCGCGGCGTCAGCGCGTCCGTCGGCAGCTCGTAGTTCAGGATGTCGCTCGCGGTGATGCCGACGAACTCCGCGGTGGGGGTGGCCAGATACTCGGAGATGTGGGCCGTCTTGATCGCTCCGTAGGCCACGGAGGCATGGATGCGGAACGACCAAGGATCCCCGTCCGTGAATGTGGCGACGTTTATTTTCAACTCTTCATTTAATCTTTTCAACAATCGACGTGTGCTCCTTGACGGCTGGCCCTTCAGGTGCACGAGGATGCACTTCGCGTCGTCGTCGAAGCCGTTCTCCACGAGGCGGTCGAACATGCCGCCCGTTTCGATGGCGAGGATGAACTTCGCGTCCGCATCGATGAACTTGACCTTCTCCTTCTCCACGTTGTAGGGGATCGTGTAGCCCGCGTCGCCGACGTCGTCCCGGCAGTTGATCCGCTTCCGGTCGCCGTTCCGCGTGATCTCCTCGATCGTGAGGTTCCCGATCACGCTCGCCCCGCTCTCCTCAGGCCGAAGCTTGAAGTCCTCGCGGATGAGCTGGGTGATCACCTCGAGGTCCTCCGCGAGGAGGTTCGACTCGTCCTGAGAATGGAACTTCGCGATGTCCCAGCCCTCGGAGATGTAATACATCTCCCTCAGGGTGGAGGACTTCGTGTCCCGGATCATGTCCTGGATGAACTCGAGGACGTACATCGTCCGCAGGAGCATGAGGGCGCCCTTGAGTTTCTTCGCGCTCCGCACGCCCATCAGGTTGCCGTACTTCCAGACCGCGTGCTTGGGGTCGAACTTGATGTTCGCCTTCGTCCGGAGCGGGATCTTCATCTTCGGAATCTGCCCGTGGTCCAGCTCCTCGTAGATCTCCTCCGCGATGCCGTACAGGGCCTCGACGGCCTTGTTGGACGCAGGCGCACCGCCGCCTTTCTTCTTAGTCATCCTCGAGCGCCTCCTCCGTCTCATCGTAGTCGATCTCGCCCTCTTCCGCCTCCGCGGACGGCGGGGCCGCCTCCTCCGTCTCGAACTCGCCGTAGTCCAGCTCCCAGTCGCCGGGGAGCGGCTCCGCCCCGATGACGAGGGCGGGGTTGATCGCGCTCACGTAGATGTCGGACTCATCGTACTCGGCCTCGTCCAGCCCTTCGAGGACGAAGGATACGGACGCTTTCGCGACGCTGTCGATCCGCTTGAGCTCCCATGTGATCTTCCCATCCTCCCGGACGTCCGCGGGCTTGGGTTCGATGCTCTTCGCCTCGACGCCCCTCGGGAGGAGCAGGTGCAGGTTCAGCTTCTTGCCCGCATCGGTGAAGTTGTGGACATTGATCGTGACCTGGTGCCGTTTCTGCTTCTTGTCATAGGCGATCTGCTCGTCCACCCAGACGACGCCCATGATCTTCGTGATCGTTGCGTCAAGGACCGGGACCTTCTTGCCTACGATCTTCGACGACTTGTCCGCGATTCGCGGGAGGATGAGCTGGACGATTTCGAACTTCTCCTTCGTCTTCGCGCGGTGGGCCTTCTTTGTCAGATGCGTCTTAAGCCGCCGCCCGCACTCCTTCAGCGCAAGGTCGAGTTCCGTCATGATCTCGTCCACGGTCGCGACGGCCTCCTTCGCCTCGGAAGTGTACGGGACCTTCGTGGAGCATACGTGCACCAGGACGATCGCGGGGCCGAAGGGCAGGCCCTCCCCGCCGCGCTGCTCCAGACCGTACCTCCGCCAGTCCACGTGGGCCACGGCCTGGGTGAGTGCGCAGCCTCCCGCCTGGTACATGAGAGGCACTCGGTTCGCGAACCGGAGGACCTCGACCGGTTGGTCCGGTGGCAGATCCCCCCCGAAGACGATCCCCACCTCTGCCTGGAACGGGTTGCCGCTGTAGACGGCGGGATCCCGCGTCACCGGCGGCGCATAGAACTCCGGACGGAGGTTCCCGAGCACGTTCTTGAGCCCTCTCTTGATGAGGCGCTCGCCGATCGGGCTGAGGCAGTCCGTGGGCGGGGCCATGAGCTTTGCGCTCTGCATGGCCTCATGGAGTGCCTTGGCCTGCTCTAGACCCAGGGACTTGGGCCTCATTTCCGGGTTGAGCCCGCCCCCATCGCAGATTTCCTTGGCCGCCCGGGCGCTCACGCGGACGAACTCCTCCTCCAGGAAAGCGGAGAGCTTGTAGCTCTTTGTCTCCTTCATCATCTGCATGAGGGTGCCGAGTTCGATCCCGTGCGGGTGGGGCGGTATCTCCTTCGTCTTCGGCGGAAGCTCCTCTGTGGCTCGCTCAAAGACGATAGGCTCGCCTTCCGGTGGTTGGTACGTGATCCGTGCGTGTGGATTCACAATGGCCGTGGCCTTCAGATACTCTGGGACCGACTGCTTGCCGCCGACGTACCGCCCCCTAAGCGGGATCTCTACGCGTGTCCCATGGGCCCGCTCCCAGACCACGCGGTCCTCGCGAACCTTGCTGGGCATGTTCTTCTTCGTGTCGAGGATGAGTTCCACGAAGTACGCGGTGTCCTCTTCTTCGATCTTGGACGTGATCTTCGTGGCCTTTCCCGTTGTGATCTGGCCGTACATAACCGCGCCGGATATGCCGAGACCTTGTTGGCCGCGGGACTGAGCACGCGTGAAGAAGCGGGAGCCGTACAGCAGTCGCCCAAAGACGTTGGCCACCTCCTTCTTCACGATGCCAGGACCGTTGTCCTCGACAATCACGAGGAACTCATCCTTGTCGACCTTCCGGATTCCCACGAGGATGTCGGGCAGGATGTCTGCGTCGGCGGTCGCATCCAGACTATTGTCCGCGGCCTCTTTCACCGCGGTCAGCAACGCCTTCGTCGGCGAGTCGTAGCCGAGGATCTGCTTGTTCCGCTCGAAGAACTCGGAGACGCTGATCTCCCGCTGCTTCTTCGCCAGCTCTTCGGCTATGGAGGTGGATGCCATGGGATCACTGGAAACCGGCGGTGGCGCCTATCGGCGTTCCCATCCCTTTCTCTCCGCATAGTTGGGCCACCCGCTTTAAGGTTTCGGGGCGCGAAACCCGACATCCCCTCCATGCGGGGCTCGTACATCAAGGCGAGTCGCAGAGATGGGCGAAACTGGAAATCCGTCGACGCGTCAGTCCTCGAAGACGGCCCCACACTTCGGGCACTTCTCGTCCGTGTCCTCGACGTCGGCGCCGCAGTTCGTGCACGTGAACGCGGTGACCTTCGCCGCCTTCCCGCCCGACGCGGGCTTCGGCTTCTCCTCTTCCTTCTCCTCCTCGTCCTTCTCCGCCTTCCGCTCCGCGGCCCGCCCGATCATCCGCTCGCGGCTCTTCCGCATGCGGCCCGTGTACCAATACATGAAGAGGATGACGAAGTAGAAGGAGAACGGGATTGCCAGGTCAATGGCGGAGAACGGCGCCCACAGGGCGTAGTAGTCGAAGAACCCGCCCGTGATGGGGCCGAACGCTAGGAACGTCCGGGTGACGTTCCCTCCCGTGTCATTCGCCCAGAACCCGAATACGTAGAGGCCGGGGCTCAGGGTTCGGCTCACCGTGTACCAAGTCTCGGTCGAGGTCGCGTTGAATGCGCTCATCGGATAGCTGACTTGATCGCTCGAAAGGCCGCTGACAGCCGTCAGGTTGAGGTACACGGTGACTCCCGTGACGTTCGCGGGCAGAATCTTGAGACGTACCGTGAAGTTGAAGTTGGCCGGAGGCGGGGCTCTCACCGGATCCACGGTTCCGTTCCACAGGGTGAGGACAGGGAGGCCCGGGTCATTCGGTGCATAGCCACTCGTGAGGTCGAATCTGTTCGGGGCCACGGTGGCCTGTGCCTGGAAGAAGGATATGAGCAACACCGCGATGACGAAGACGGGGAGTGCGTTGATTGCGAAGTTCTTCATCCGACGTTCGCCGAAATAGTACGGCACGACGAAGACCGCGGCGGGCATGAGGAGGAGACCAAGGCACGCCGTTGCCGCATTCCCGAAGATGATGGGGAACAGCTCCGCGACGATGACGCCCAGAACACCGAGGTAGAGGATTCGGAAGTACACCGTCTTGCGGAACTTGGTGAAGTACTCCAGGAGTTTCCGGGGCGTGAGCTCCAACGGGCGGATGGAAGCGGACGTGTTGATAAATAGTTATGCGCAAGGCACGTGCATCGGGGGCGAGCCGAGTGTGCGCAGACCCCATTCCCCTCCGGTCGCGGGTGGGCCCGCGCGCCTCGCAGTGATTCAGTGTCCGCGTGTTCTCTCCCGGTCGACCGGCGACCTAAGATTCTTATAGGCACGCTCGAATAGCGCGGCCTTCTCCCCATGACCGCGAAGAAGCTCGTGATTGCCATCGGGGGCAACGCGATCCAGCCCGCCGGGGACGCGGGCGGCGCGGAGAGCCAGCGCCGCAAGATCGAGGAGACCTGCGCGAAGCTCGCGGACCTCGTCCAGGCGGGCTACAGCTTCGTCCTCACCCACGGGAACGGGCCTCAGGTCGGCAACATCCTCCTGCAGAACGAGGAGACCCGCCAGCTTGTGCCGGCGATGCCCCTCGACGTGTGCGGCGCGGAGAGCCAGGCCCTGATCGGGTACCTGATCGCCCAGGCCCTCCGGAACGAGTTCGCCAAGCGGCGGATCGAGCGGCCCGTCGCCTGCCTGATCACGCAGACCCTCGTGGACGCCAACGACCCGGCCTTCGCGAAGCCCACGAAGCCGATCGGGCCCTACTACACAAGAGAGGCGGACCTGATCGTCAAGCGGGCCAAGGGCTGGAAGCTCGTGAGCGACCCCCGCGGTGGCTGGCGCCGGGTGGTCCCATCCCCGCAGCCCGTCGACATCGTCGAGAAGGACACGATCCTCAAGCTCGTGGGCGACGGCGACGGGAGCGTCGTCATCTGCGCGGGGGGCGGCGGCGTCCCCGTCGTCCGACGGGAGGGGAGGCTCGCGGGCGTCGAGGCGGTGATCGACAAGGACCTCGCGGCCGCGGTCCTCGCGAAGGTCATCGGCTGGAAGACCCTCGTGATCGCGACGGACGTCGAGAGGGTCGCCCTGGACTTCGGGAAGCCAGGCCAGCGTTTCCTCGACAAGATGACCCTGGCCGAGGCGCGGACGCACCTCGCCGAAGGCCAGTTCCCGGAGGGGAGCATGGGCCCGAAGATCCTCGCCGCGATCCAGTTCCTCGAGTCCGGCGGGGAACACGCAGTGATCACGGACCTGCTCCACCTCGACGCGGCCGTGGAGAAGAAGGCGGGCACCCGGATCGTCCAAGCCTGAGCGCGGAACCCTTTTCCCCTCATGACCCCATCTACGCTGCGCGGGGGAGATTCGCGATCGACGCGGCCAAGCCATGGTGGGAGAGCTTCTTCGGCCCCGATTACCTGAAGCAGTACGAGCACGAGGAGGCGGCCACCGCGGCCGAGGTGGACGGCATCGAGAAGATCCTCCATCCGCGGGCGGGGTGCCGGATTCTGGACCTGGCCTGCGGCGCGGGCCGCCACTCCATCGAGCTCGCGAGGCGCGGGTACGATGTCGTCGGGTTCGACCTGTCCCCGGCGCTCCTGAAGACCGCCCGGGCAGCCGCGAGGCAGGCGAAGGTCCGCGTCGCCTTCGACCGGGGGGACATGCGCGCCCTCCCGTACCGGAACGAATTCGACGCGGTGATCAACATGTTCTCGTCCTTCGGCTACTTCGAAGGCGCCGAGGACGATCGGAAGGCCCTCGCCGGGGTCGCCCGGGCGCTCCGGCGCAGGGGCAAGTTCCTCATGGAGCGGTTCAACCGCGAGGCGATGGCGTACGAGCTCCCGATGCAGGGCTGGCGCATCCTCGAGGACGGCGGCATTATCCTTCAGGAGGACGTCTTCGAGCCCCTCCGCGGCCGCTACGAAACGCGGCAGATCGTGGTGGATCGGAAGGGCACGCGGGAGCACGTCGGCTCCGTGCGGGCGTACACCCTGCCCGAACTCGAGGACCTCTTCGACGGCGCGGGGCTCTACCTCCACCGCGTCCTGGGCGGGCTCGACCTCTCTCCGTACCGCGCCCGGAGCCGGCGAATCGTCCTCTACGCGGTGAAGGGTCTTGAGGCGGAGAGCATCCGGACCGCCTACTGACCCGCCCCCCGGGCGCTCGTTCGGAATCTTTTTGCGCCGCGGCCGGCTCTCTCCGGCGTCCGATGGCCACGATCGAGGAGCAGATCAAGCAGATCGAGGAGGAGATCCAGCGGACGCCCTACAACAAGGCGACCCAGCACCACATCGGCAAGCTGAAGGCGAAGGTCGCCCGGCTCAAGTCCGAGCAGGAGCTCCGGAGGCTCAAGTCCGGCGGGGGCGGGCCCGCGTACGCGGTGAAGAAGGGCGGGAACGCCACCGTGGGCCTCATCGGCTTCCCGAGCGTGGGCAAGTCCACCCTCCTGAACAAGATCACGGACGCGACGAGCGAGGTCGCGGACTACGCCTTCACCACGCTGACCGTCATCCCCGGGATGCTCGAGTGGCGGGGCGCGAAGATCCAGGTCCTCGACATGCCCGGCCTGATCCGGGGCGCGTCCAAGGGCCGCGGCCGCGGCCGGGAGGTGCTCTCCGTCGCGCGGGGGTGCGACCTCGTGCTCCTGATGATCGACGTCTTCGAGACCCACGTGGACATCCTCGCGGACGAACTGCGCCTCGCCGGGATCCGGCTGAACGAGAAGCCCGCGGACGTCGTCCTGACGAAAGCGAACCGCGGCGGCCTCACGGTGAACCCGACCGTCAAGCTGACGAAGATGGACGAGGAGATGATCGCGGACATCTGCCGGGAGTGGGGCTACCTCAACGGCACCGTCGTCGTGCGCGAGGACGTCACGGAGGACCAGCTCATCGACGTGCTCGCGGCCAACCGCGTGTACATCCCCGCCCTCGTGGTCGTGAACAAGATCGACCTCGTGAGCTCGGAATACCTCGAGGAGTTGCGGCGTAAGTTCCCGGGATGGAAGCTCGTACCGATCGCAGCGATCCGGGACCAGGGGCTGACCAAGCTCAAGGATCTCCTCTATGAGACCCTCGGGTTCATGCGCGTCTTCCTCAAGCCCCAGGGGAAGGAGGCGGACATGGCGGAGCCCATGATCGTGAAGGGCGGCTCCACGGTCGGCGCGGTGTGCGACGGGATCCACCGGGAGTGGCGCCGCCGCTTGCGCTACGCGAACGTCTGGGGTCCCAGCGCGCAGTTCCCCGGCCAGAAGGTCGGGCTGGACCACCGGCTCCAGGACTCCGACGTCCTGACGATCGTGCTGCGGAAAGGATGAGGCTGCGGACGTTCGCGCGCCAACGGTCAAGTATCGCGCCGCCCTTGCGGGTCCCGTGTGGGTCGCAGATGTGATGACGCGCACCGTCGTCACCCTCTCCGGGAAGATGACCCTGGAGCAGGCGGCCGAGCGCCTCGTCGAGAAGGGGATCAGCGGCGCCCCTGTCGTCGATGACCAGGGCCGCCTCGTCGGGATCCTGAGCGAGTCGGACCTCCTCCGCCAGCTCAAGAAGGTCGCCGAGGAGACGGTCGGAAAGAGGTACCTCACGGAGTCCGTCCACTCCCTCGCCCTCCTGAGGTTCCTGAGTGAGACGCATCCGGGGGCCGTGGACGAGGTCTACCGTCAGCTTCGCTCCGTCCGCGTGGCCGACGCGATGACGAGGAAGGTCGAGACGGTGAAGCCCACGGACAGCCTCGAGACCGTGGCCGCCGTGATGATTCAGCATGACGTGAACCGCGTCCCCGTCGTCGAGGGGACCCGGGTCGTCGGCATCGTGACCCGCACGGACCTGGCCCGCGTCCTGGCCCAGGGCCGCAAGGACGTGCCGAGGCTGTGAGGGCCGTCCATGCGGGCGTTCGTCACGGGAGGCACGGGGCTCGTCGGCCGCCACATCGTGGAGGCCCTCTTGGCCCATGGATGGGAGGTGTCCATCCTGACGCGGAATCGTGCGCGGGCGAAAGACCTGGAGGCCCGCGGCGTCCGCATCGTCGCGGGGGACGTGACCCGCGCGACCTTCGGTTCGGGGATGTCCCACGCGGACGTCGTCTTCCACGCGGCCGGCTGGTTCGAGCTCGGGGTGCGGGACGCCCGCCGGATGTTCGACGTCAACGTGACGGGCACGGCGAACGTCCTCACGCTCGCGCGCCGTGAGAACGTCCCGCGAATCGTTGTCACGGGGACCGCGGGCGTCTTTGCCGCGCCCGGGAGCCACGGCCCGCTCACGGAATCCATGGCACCCTCCTCGGCCCTGCGCGACCCCTACGTGTCGACGAAGCGCGAAGCCCATCAGCTCGTGGTGGGAGAGATGCACTCCGGGCTGCCCGTGACCCTCGTCTGTCCGGGCGGCGTCTTCGGACCCGGGGACACGGGGCAGCTCGGGCGGACCCTCGCACTCCTGGTGATAGGCCGCCTCCGCACGCTGCCGCGGGGACTCGGCCGGAACACCTTCACCCACGCGGCCGACATTGCGGAAGGCCACCTCCTCGCAGCCGCGGTCGGGAAGGCGGGGGAGACGTACCTGCTCGGGGATCGGGTCCTCCCGCTGGAGGAATTCTTCCGCCTCGCTGCGGAAGCAGCGGGTGTGGACCCTCCGAAGCGGCACGTGCCCATGGTCCTGGCCCGCCTCGCGGCCCGGGGCTCCGAAGTCCGGGCGCGGTTCGGCGGGAAGACGCCGCTCCTCTCCCGCGGTTCGCTCGAGCTCTCGACGGTGGACGTCGTCGTCGATTCGACGAAGGCCCGCACCCAACTGGGTTGGAACCCTCGCTCCTTCGGGGAACGTCTCCGGGAGACGATGGCCTGGTACGCCGAGACGTACCGGGATCGCCTCGCCCGGCTGCCGGTCAAGCCAGGCGGTGCATCCGCCTGAGGTCCTCCGCGAACGGCTCCAGGTTCTCGGGGATGGCCACCCCCGGGAGCTCGACGTTGAGGCTCAGGCCCTTGTCCCGCTTCTGCTTCCAGACCTCCGAGTTGAAGGCGAGGAGAGGCGGGGTGGCGTCCAGGCGCGAGGCCGGGATCCCGTCCCGCGGCATGGGGAAGGTCTCCCCGTGGACGCTCCCGCCGTAGACCTCCCGCCAGATGCGGTCCGTGGAGAAGGGCGCGATGGGCGCCAGGAGGCGGAGGACGTCCCGCAGGCACGTGTGCAGGGTCCACAGGGCCCCCGTGTCTCCCGCGTAGGCGCGGGCCTTGACCATCTCCATGTAGTGCGGCGCGAAGAGATTCCAGAGGAAGTCACGGACACGATTGGAGGACAGGAAGACGTCCAGCTCCGCGTAGGCGCCGCGGCACTCCTCGATGAGGCGGTTCACCTCCGCGAGGATCCACTCGTCCGTGGGATGGAGCTTGCCCGCCTCGGGCACGTCGAAGGAGGAGATGAAGCGGGCCGCGTTCCAGAGCTTCGTGAGGAACTTGCCGGCGCCGCCGATCTTCTGCTCGGAGATGCGGAAGTCGTCCCCGGGGTTCGTTTCGCTCGCGACGAAGAAGCGGATCGCGTCGGCCCCGTGCTTCTCGATCAGGGGCCACGGGTCGATCACGTTGCCGAGGGTGCGGTGCATCGCCCGCCCGCGCGCGTCGAGGCCGAGGCGGTGGATGAAGACGGTCTCGAAGGGCTTCGAAGACTTCACGAGGTGGGACTTCAGGACGGTGTAGTACAGCCAGGTGCGCACGATTTCGCGCCCCTGGGGCCGAAGGGAGACCGGGAAGTTCGCCTCGGAAAATGCGGGATCCGAACGGTACCGGGTGACGTAGAGGTTCGAGACGCTGGAGTCCATCCAGGTGTCGAACACCCGGTCCTCGCCGACGAAATCCTTCGAGCCGCACTTCGGGCACGTCTCGAACGGAGCGGGATCCTTCCACGGGCGGTAGTACTTCCCTGGCAGCGGGGCGAGCGTCTCCCCGCACTTCCGGCAGAACCAGAGCGGGATCTCCGTGTGGTAGTACCGCCGGCGGGAGATCGGCCAGTCGATCGTCAGGCTGTCGATCCAGTCCAGGAGGAGCTGGCGGTGCCTCGAGGGTCGGAACTGCATCTCGTGGGCGAGGCGCTTGAGCTCGTCCCGGAACTCGAGCTGCTTCAGGTACCAAGCGTCGGAGGAGACGAACTCGATCGGGTTGAGGGAGCGGGAGCACATGGGCGTCTTGTGCTGGATCGGCTCGACCTTCTCCAGGTGTCCCCTCGCCTTGAGCTCCTCGATCGCTTTGTCGCGCGCCGCTTCGATCTTCAAGCCCTTCAGCGATCCTGCGACTTCCGTCATCCGCCCATGTTCGTCAATCGCCTTCACGGGCTCCAGGCGGAGCTCACGGAAGAGCTGGAGGTCCACGTTGTCGCCATAGGAGCAGATCATCGCGGCCCCGCTCCCGAACTCGGGCTTGGCCATGGGGTGGGCGAGGATGGGCACCTCGTGGCCGTAGAGGGGGACCTTGGCCTTCGTTCCGTGGAGAGGCCGGAACCGCTCGTCGTCGGGGTGGACGATGACCGCGCGGCAGGCCACGAGCAGCTCGGGCCGCGTCGTCGCGATGGGGATGTGCCCGCCTTTCTGGAGGGGGAACTTCATCCAGACGAGCTTGGAGGCCCGATCCTCGTACTCGATGTCTGCCTCCGCGAGGGGCGTCTCGCACACGGGGCACCAGAAGGTAGGGCGCTCGCCGCGGTAGAAGAGCCCTCGCGGGAAGAGCTCCAGGAAGATGGCCTGGCTGAAGGCCCGATACTCATCCGAATCCGTGTAGTAGACGTGGTCGAAATCGGCCGAGAGCCCGGTCCTCTTCGCGAGACCGAGGAGGCCGTTCCCGATGACCTCGATTTCCTTGCGGCACTCCTTGATGAACGCCTCCCGATCCCACTGATGGAGGTGCTTGCCCGTCTTCCGCTCGACCGTGCGCTCGATGTTGATCCCGTTCCGATCGAGGCCGAAGGGGAAGAGGACCGCCTTCCCGAGCATGCGCTGGGATCGTGCGACCATGTCGATGAGGGAGTAGGCCATTACGGCACCGATGTGCCACGCGCCGCTCGGGTACGGAGGCGGCGTGTCGATCACATAGACCGGCTGGCCGGCCTCCGGCTCGAACCGGTACGGACCCGGTCCGATCTGCCACTGCTCCAGGACCGACTCCTCGAGTTTGGGGTTCCAGGTCTTCTCTTGGAGGCGTGGCTCGTTCATGATTGGGGCGTCGGAGAGACCCGGGGGCCATAAAAGGCTTGTCCAGTGCTCGTGCATGCTGGCCGCGAGTCGAACGCGGTGTCGAGGTTCTCTCGGGGCGTTGGTCCTTCGCGTCTCTTTGCGGAGTCGAAGGGTTTCGACGGGCCTCGCTCGCCCGTCACACGGTCGTTCCCCTAAGCGCGCAGTGGCTGGGCGGGCGGACGGTCCTGTGACACGCGTTCATGCACCGCGATGCCGCGTTCCTCGAGCATGGGAAAGAAGGGTCTCGGGTCCAGATTCTCGGGGGAGAGCTTTCCGCGCTTCCGGATCCTTCCGCTTGCCAGGAGCAAGGTCGCGACGGCCGCGCCGGTCCCGGTGAGGTAGGCGGTCGCGGTAGCGCCGAACTTCTCGGCGGCTTCGGGGTGGCCCATGACGGTATACAGGGTGTGGACGCGTCTCTCCCCGTCTTTCGTCCCGGCGACCTCAACGAGGAGGGCGGCGTTGCCGCCGACACGGCCGACGAGGTCCGCCGGCCTCGGGATCGCGGATAGGGCGGTCTTCCGAGCACCTGGGCCGTCCGGCAGGTCCCGGAAGGACTTCAGGCCCTGGACGGTCGGCGGATCGAGGGAGAGTTTGAAGTCCACATACCGCACGCCTTTCCCGATGAACTGCGGGAGCGTGTCGACCTCCTCATGGTCTACGGAGTAGACGGGCAACGCTCCGATCGGCGGAGGGAACTCATACATCTCGAACTCGCCCAAGGGGGGCACGGACTCGTACGCGCCGTCTCGCCAGATCCGCGAAGAGCTCAGGGTCTCCTCCACGAAGGTTTCCGGACTGAAGAGGGCGATGAACGGGTATTCGGAGCTCGAGGCGGTGTCCCCGTCTCGCACCTTGATGGAATCGACGCGGTCCATGCCGTCCGCGGCGTGCCGGGCGAACACGTTGCTGAGGCCTGGGTCTTCGCCCATCCCGAGGATCGCCGTCAGGCCCCGGGACGCCCACTCGCCCGGGTCTTTGAAGGGGTCGGGGGAGTCGTTCGCGAGATCGACGTAGTGCAGGCCCGCTTCCAGGGCGGCGCGCTGGATGGGCTTGTTGAACCGGGGCAAGGCGGCGTTGATGACGAGGCCGCAGCCCCGCATCGCCATGTGCAGCTGGTCCCCGTCGTTCGCATCCAGCTGGGTGGCCCTCGCCTTACGACTGCCGAGGTGGACGGCGACCCTCTTCGCCAGGTCGCCGTTCACGTCCGCCAAGACGACGTTGTCGATTGCGTCGCTCGCGCACAGGTGCCGGGAGATTACCGAACCGACCGCTCCGCATCCAATCAGAAGAACGCTCGGGGGATCGGAGGGAATGGTCTGGGACCTCGCTCTCCATTCAGCGCGATGGCCGGTCATAAGCCCTTTGCCGGAGGGCAGATAAGTCTGACGGCGCCCTTGATAATCCGTGCCACGACGTGACATCGAGCCGGCCTGCCGGCAGGGCACGAGGCATCGGCGGTCCCGTCATTCGGAGTACCGGAGGGCCTCGGCGGGGGGGATCCGAGACGCCCGGATCGCGGGCTGGGCCGTGCTCAGGATCGCAGCGACGGACGCGATGGACACGATCGCCGCCAGGTTCACCCAGGGCACGCTGAACGTGACGATGTCCGCGAAGTAGACGAGGTAGACCTTGTACGCGAAAACGACGCCGAGACCCACGCCAATCCCGACGCCGAGGACCGCGATGAGGGCGATTTCCAGGAGGAACACGTGGAGCACCATCCGCCGCGTGAAGCCGATCGCCCGAAGCGCGCCGATCTGCGCGCGTCGTTCCACGACGGCCCGCAGCGTCACGACCGCGAGGCCGGCAATCCCGACGAGGAGCCCGATCCCGAGGTACGCCTCCATGAGGGTCAGGACCTCCTGGGACGCGTCGAAGGCCTGCCCGATCTGCTCCCGGATGTCGATCGTCTGCAGTCCGTAGGGGAAGAAGACCTGCTCCAGGTGGGCCCGGAGGGCCGCCACATCGACCCCCGCGGCGACCTGGAAGAAGTAGGCGGTGAAGCGCTCCTGGGCGGGGAAGTTCGCCTTGACGACGCCCTGGTCCACGAACACGCCGGAGGTGAATTGCAGCGCCTGCTCGAGCACTCCGACGACGGTCAGGTTCACCGTCCGCCCGAAGGCGTCGAACGCCGTGATGCGGTCCCCGGGCGCGAGCTGGAGCCGGTTCTGGCCCGGGACGAACTGGTTCGGTCCCGCGGCGCTGCGGTCCACGATTGCGAGGGAGCGGTTCTCCCTCAAGGAGAGCCAGACGTCCTCCCGCGTGACTAGGTCGACGCGCTGTCCCGTGGTGTCGTTGACAATGGAAGGCAAGTGGCTGTAGAACCCGTACTGGTTGCTCTCCACGAGGAAGTTGTCGACGCCCCAGAGCGTGTAGTCATAGGAGGTGTTCGAGCCCGGCTGGCGGATCTTCGCAGGCATCACGCTCGCGCTCGCGACCCCCGACCAATTGCCGCGGAACTCGGCTTGCGAGAAGTTCCCTTGGAGGATTTCGCGGAAGCCAGGGATTTCCCCGTAGGCCGTCGTGTACCCGACGACGTCGTACCCGCCGCTCTGCTGTGCGACGAACTGGTCCAGGCTCGACTGCTCGAGGCCCTGGACCATCGAGATCAGGGTGATCATGAACATGATGAGCGCGAACATCGCGATCGTCATCCCTGTGCGGAAGCGCTTGTCCATCGGGTAGGAGACCGCGGTCCGGAGCACGGGCCGTCCGGCGTTGCGGCTCGCGCGTCGCAGGAGGGCCCGCGTCACTTCGCTCACGTTGAACACCGCGATCAGTATCGCGGAGCCGACGAGGATGAGCCCCGTCATCACGAAGGCCACGGAGAGGCTGTCCGTGGACGGGTTCACGAGCCCGAACGGCCCGAGGAGCCACGTCATGTTGAACAGGGCCGCGACGGAGAAGCCGGAGCGCGCATGCCCCCCGGCCGCGGCCACCAGGGCGAGGCCCAAGGCCAGGACCGGCGGCCCGGGGATCTTCGCGAGTCCTGCCTGCGCGGACCAGCCCCACCACATGACCGCGACGCCCCCCGCGGCCACGAGGCCTCCGGCGATCGCGGTCTGGCGGCTCTTCTCCTTCGTCCCCGGCTCGGGGATGTCCCGGATCGCGCGGACGATGTTCAGCCGGGAGACGCGCCAGGAGGCGAGCAGGATCGTCACCCAGGTGAGGGCCGCGCCCGCCACGAAGGCGGCGACGATGCTCGAGGCATCAAAGTGGAACGTCACCGCGACGTCCCCGTGGGGAACGACCTTGTCGAAGACCCAGATCATGACATAGCCCAGGCCGAGGCCCGCGAGGGCCCCAAGGGCGGCGGCCACGATCGCGTAGAAGGTCCCCTCGAGCGCGAAGGTCGTCAGGAGTTCCCGCCGCAGGAACCCGACGGCACGCACGACGCCCATCTCCTGCTTGCGTTCCTCCGCCATCATCACGAAGATGTTCACGATGAGGAGGACGCCGGCCACGACGGAGAAGGCGCCCATGACGAGGAACAGCTCCGTCGCCTGCTCCCCGATTTGCGTGGCGTCCGCGATCCCGTCCGCCTTCACGCGGTTCACGTCGAGGGGCCAGTGCCGGCTCGCGTAGAAGAGCCGGAGGTCCTCCGTCACCCGATCCGAGAGCGTGACGCCGTCTTCGACGCCGCCGCGGTTGGAGACCTTGATCGCGCTGATGTAGCCCGTCTCGTTGAAGGCGACCTGGGCCTGGCGGAGGTTCATGAAGATGATCGGCCGCCGCTCGTAGCCGCCCTTGCCGACATCCCGGACGAGGGCGGTCACGTTCGCCTGGACGAGGGTCTGGTTCGTCGTCCCGTAGAAGAGGGTGAGCTCCTGACCCGGGGTGGCGTTGAGGTCCGCCGCCGCGATTTCGTTCAGGTAGACTCCGGGTGGCACGAGGCCGTTCGTGTCCACGGACTGCCCGTCGAGGGCGGTCAGCGGTCCGAAGCCTGCCTCCTTCGACGCATCGAGGCCCATGACCGTGACCTGCTGGTTGCCCTTGTTCCCCACGACGTTCCGCACGGGCATGACCTTGAGGAGCATCGGTGCGAGGCCGTCGGCGGGCGTTCCCGCCGAGGCCGCGTGGGCCGCGGTCTCGTTGTACCACGCCTCCGGGAAGGACAGGAGGATCCCGTTCGTCTCGTTCGTTACGAGCTCATCGATCGCGTCGAGCCTCTGGTAGACGTCCTGGAGAAAGATGTAGCGAAGGGTGTCGCCCACGACGAGGCTCGAGGAGATAATCGCCGTGCCGACGAGGAGCCCCGCGAGGACGATCGCCACGCGCGCCTTGCGCCGCCCGATGTTCCGCGCCGCGAGGTGCGCAAGGAGGGGCCGGAGGCCCAGGAGGAGCAGGACGACCGCCAGGATGGCGAGGAAGGCCGCCAGGGACCACAGGGGGAATTCCATGGAGTCACCCCAGCCGCTGCTCTTCGACAATCTGGCCGTTCCGCATCTTCAGGATGCGGTGGGCCCGCGAGCTCACGTTCGCGTCGTGCGTCACCAGGACGAGGGTCTGCCTCTGCTCCCGGTTCAGGCGCACGAGGAGGTCCATGATCTGGACCGACGTCTCCGAGTCCAGGTTTCCCGTGGGCTCGTCGGCCCATACGATCGCGGGGTCGTTGACGAGGGCCCGGGCGATCGCGACGCGCTGCTGCTGCCCCGCGCTGAGCTGGGACGGCCGGTGGCCCTCCCAGCCCTCCAGCTCCACGGCCTTCAGGAGGGCGAGGGCCCTCCTCCGCGCCTCCTGTGCGGGGACGCGGGCCACAAGGAGCGGCAGCTCGACATTTTCCACGGTCGTCAGGACGGGCAGGAGGTTGTAGGACTGGAACACGAAGCCCATGCGCTTCGATCGGTAGCGGGTCTTCGCGTCATCGTCCATCGCCGCGAGGGAGACGCCCTCGATGAACACGTCGCCGGACGTCAGATCGTCGAGCCCGCTGAAGCAGTTGAGGAGGGTCGTCTTGCCGCATCCCGACGGGCCCATGATCGCGACCATCTCCCCCCGCTCGATCGACAGGTCCACGCCCCGCAGGGCCCGCACTTCGATCGGGCCGGAGTTGTAGATCTTCTGGGCCTTCACGGCACGGACCATCGGGGCGTCGGGCATGGAGCGGGTCGCTCGACGCGGGGGACCGTATTTAGTGTTTCGCCCCGACCCCGTGCCTGTGGGCCCTCAGGCGTGCGCGACCGTGAAGTGGATCGTCCAGGTCTCATCGAATCCGCCGGGCCCCATGCGGTCCCCGAGTCGGCGGGCGAACTCCTCCTCAAAGGCGCGACGGTTCTCGGGAGGCATCTCCCGCAGCTCCCGCTCATCCCATCCCCACCCCGCCTCGAAACCGAGGAAGTCCTCGAGGCCTGCGAAGCGGGTCACGAAGGTCCTCGGGACGTCGCGCACGTCGGCGAAGCCGAAGGATTCGAGCTTCTTCCGGACCGCCGCAGGGTCCTTGAGCGCCCGCGCTTCGGGGTCCGAGCGGTTCAGGGCGACGGCTTCCCGGAGCTGCGCGAGTTCCTTGGAGGGAGTCGTCGTGCGGTACCTCGGCAGGACTTCCCCGAAGACGCCCTCCGCGAACGAGGGCTTCGCATCCCACTCGCTGAACACGAAGAGGCCGCCGGGCTTCAGGAGCCGGTGCACTTCGTAGAAGGTTCGGTCGTAGCCTAGGTTCGGGATGCCCAGGTTGCTGCCGACCTTGTCGAAGAGCTGGCCGCGGTACACGATGTTCCGCGCGTCCATCATCTCGAAGCGCACGTTCCGGATGCCCGCGTTCCCCGCGCGGAAGCTCGCCACGCCGATCGCCTCGTCCGCCAGGTCGATGGCCACGACCGTCTGAGGGGCCACGAGGGGCGCGAGAAGGCACGCGAGGACGCCGGTGCCCGTGGCCAGGTCCAGGAGGAGCTCGCCCGACTTCGGGGCGAGGAGCTCGACAACCGCGCGCGCGATGGGCTCGAAGCGCGGGGCGACGACACGGTCGTAGGTCTCGGCCATACGGCCGTACTCGTCCGCGTAGAGCAGGGTGGCCTCGTTCGCGTTCATCGGCACGGGCGCAGCGAAGGGCGCGGAGCGATAAAGGCTTCGCGTCCCGCCGGGAAGGGTTTATCTCCCGGGCGCAGGTTGCGATGTCGATGGCCGAGCTCGTCCCCCGCTTCCGGGAGGAGCAGGTGCGGATCATCGAGTCGTTCCTGGCCCACCAGCTTGAGGTGAGCGGGCGCAAGGGCGTCGTCCTCGGCTTGAGCGGCGGCTTGGACTCCGCCCTCGTGGCGAAGCTGTGCGTGGACGCGCTCGGCGCGAGGCGGGTGCTCGCCCTCGGCCTCCCGGAAGGGCGGGGTGGGAAGGACCTCGAGGACGCCCGCGCGTGGGCGAAGGACCTGGGGATCGAGTTCCGGGTCATCGACATCGCGCC
>Ga0209341_10001042_pt1 | contig 27932 bp, 21 predicted proteins | sample RifCSP13_2_FD_184020 | JGI IMG/M metagenome (GOLD analysis project Ga0209341, IMG submission 184020) | Soil microbial communities from Rifle, Colorado - Rifle CSP2_sed 13_2 (SPAdes) (version 2) | ecosystem: Environmental > Terrestrial > Deep subsurface > Rock core/Sediment | place: Rifle... | reverse complement strand
CCCGCGCGCGGGCCGCGGCTACCGTGGGGTACGACGCGAGGGCGCGGTCCACGGCGACGGCCAGCGTCAGGCGATTGGTGTCCTGGGCCGCGGCCAGGCCGGCCACGAGCAGCATTGCGGTGATCATGGGTTGATCGTCGGGTTGGCCGCGAGCGCGCGGCGGATCGCGGTCACGAGGTGATCCACCACCGGCGCGCGGGTGGTCGGGTCCTTCAGGTCGAGGCCGCTCGCAGTCAGGATCATGCGCGCGCCGATGCCGAAGAAGAACGGCTGGGCCATGGCCGAGAACGCCAGCAGGGTCGGCTCGCCGGACCGGATACTGCCGTCCCGCTGGCCCGCCGCGACGGCCTCGACCAGGGCGCCGAAGTTGCGTTGCATGGCCCGCTGCGCGGGTGGGGGAAGTGGTCGTTCGGCGGCGAGCTCGCGGAGAATCAGCTTGGGCATCTCCGGATGCGCCGCCACGTAGCCGAGGAAGGTTCGGACGATAGCCTCGACCCGGTCGAGCGGGGCGCCGGGGAGTCCCGCCGCCCGGGCCACCAGCTCGACCAGGGGCTCCACCCGGGAGGCGATTACCTCGTGGTACAGCGCTTCCTTGGAGCCGAAATGGTAGGTGATGGCGCCCAGGTTGGCCCGGGCGCGGCGCGTGATGTCCCGGACCGAGGTGCCGTCGTACCCCTGCCGGGCGAACAGCTCGCAGCTGACCGAGAGCAGCCGCTCCCTAACGGGGTCTCGAGGAGTCATACGATCGTATGATATAATACGAACGTATGAATGTCAACGGGTGGTGGGGTGAATTCGCCTTAACGCCGGCTCTTCAGCCAGTTCAGCGGGTCCAGCGCGATGCTCCCGTCGCCGCGGACCTGGAACTCGACGTGAGGGCCCTCGTCCGAGCTCTGCCCCCCGGAAAGACCTACCACGTCGCCCGGTGCCACGCGCTGCCCCTGGCTCACCTGCACCTCGGAGAGGTACAGGTACAGGGTATAGAACCCGCCGCCGTGATCGATAATGACGCTCGGCCCGTAGGTGCCAAGCGCCTGAGCCATCTGCACCACGCCCCCGGCCACGGCGCTGACCGGCGTTCCCGGAGGTACGCGGATCCCGATGCCCTGGCGCACGACGGTGGTGTTGTTGGGCAGGCGATACGGACCGAACCGGTACACCAGGTCGCCGCGTACGGGCCAGTCGAGCTTCCCCAGGTCGCCGGAGCTGATGGTGGGCGTTCCCGGCGCGGCCGCGGCCGCCCGGCGCGCCCGCTCCAGGGCGGCCAGGACATCGTTGAGCCGTTCGGCGTCGCGCGAGAGCGTCGCGAGGCGGGCAACCGCCGCCCGCTCCGAGGCGCGGGTCTCGGTCAGGCTGCGCTGGTGTCGCCGCTCGAGCGTCACGTACCGGTCCAGCTCCTCGCTCCGCTCGTCCCGCCGCGCCCCCAGCTCGTTCTGGATGCGGAGCAGTTGGCGACGCTGGCTGGCGATGCGGCGTCGCAGCGTATCCACCGCGCCCACCAAGGACCGATCCTGGCGCGACACCAGGTAGAGGTACTTGTACCGGCTCAGCAGGTCGCCGAACGACTCGGCCGAGAGCATCACCTGGAAGGTCCAGAGGGACCCGCGCTTGTAGATGTCGGCCAGACGGCGGTGCAGGATGGCCCGCTTCTCGGCCAGGGCGTCCTCGGTGAGCGCGAGGTCGAGGGTCACCGTGTCGAGCGACGCCCCCATGCTGCGGATCTGGCGGTCCAGCTCGTTCACCAGGCGATTGGTAGCACTCTTCTGGCGCTCGACGTTGGACAGCTCGCCGACGATGTCGTGGGCCCGCCCGCGCAGCCGGCCCAACTCGGCTTGCAGCTGCTCCCGTTCTTGACGAATGGAGTCGAGGCGAGCCCGGTTGGCCCGGATTTGCCGGTCGAGGTCCTGGGCCTGGGCGGGTGCGGCTGCGCAGACGAGCAGCAGCAACGCGACGGGGACAGAAAGACGTTGTCCGTTATCCGTGGTCCGTTGTCCGTGAGGGAGGGGGGGGACGGAAAACGGACCACGGAAAACGGACAACGCTCTCATACCCGCGCCAGATGCCGCCGCAGGCTCTGGGCGCTGGCGAGCAATCCGAGGGCGGTCCCGAACAGGACGATGAGCCCGGCTTCCGCCCGCGAGAAGAACACGGAGTCGAACAGGGTTCGGTCCACGGCCAGGTACGCGGCGTAGTTGAGCCCCACCGCGGCCGCCCCGCCGATGGCCCCCTTCACCGCGCCTTCCAGCAGGAATGGGCGGCGGATGAAACCGTCCGTCGCCCCCACCAGCCGCATGATGGCGATCTCCCGGCTGCGGTGCAGGACGCCCATGCGGATGGTGGTCCCGATGATGATGACCGACGCGAGGGCGAAGGCGACGCCGATGGCCAGCCCCACGGCGGCCCCGATGTCCCGCAGCCGATCCAGCTTGGCGATCCACTCGCGGCCGTAGCGGATGTCTTCCACGAAGCGGAACCCGCGCAGGCGGTCCGCCACCTGCCGCACGTGGTCTTCGTTGCGGAACCCGGGCTTCAAGCGGACTTCCAGGGAGGCGGGCAGCGGGTTGGTCTCCAGGTCTTGGAAGATGCCCTGAAACTCGGCCAGCTGGCGGCGGGCGCGCTCGAGCGCGTCGTCCTCGCTGACGTACTGCACCGACGCCACCTCGGGGAAGGCCTGGATGTCGCCCATGGCCATGGTGCCGATTTCGACGGGCGTCCCCCGGATCAGGTACGCCACGATCTCGACGCGCTCCTCGATGTCCGCCAGCGCGGTGCGGAGATTCAACGCCACCAGACCGAACAGCCCCACCACGAACAGCGCGAACGCGATGGTGGTCATGGACAGCACGGACAGCAACGGCGCCCGGCGGAACGCCAGCAAGGTCTCCCGGATCGTGAGACTCACGTGACGATGGCTCCTCGGCCCGGCTGGTCCACCGCCGAGTCGTAGACGATGGCGCCGTCCTGCAGTTCTAGCACCCGGTACGGCGCCTGGCGCACCAACTCCAGGTTGTGGGTGGCCATCACCACCGCCGTGCCGTTGGCGTTGATGTCCCGCAGCAACTGGAAGACGCCGCGCGCCGCGCGCTCGTCCAGGTTTCCGGTCGGTTCATCGGCCAGCAACACGTGTGGGTCGTTGACCAGCGCTCGCGCGATGGCCACCCGTTGCTGCTCGCCGCCGGACAGCTCGCGCGGATAGGCCGGCGCCTTGGCGGCGAGGCCCACCTGGGCGAGCACCCGCATGACCCTGGGTGCGATGGTCCCGCGCCGCGCGCCGGTGACCTCCAAGGCGAACGCCACGTTGGCTTCGGCCGAGCGGTCTTCCAGCAACCGGAAGTCCTGAAACACCACGCCCAGGCGGCGCCGGAGCCGCGGTACGTCGCGACGTCGAAGCTCGCTGGTCATGGTGCCGGCCACCCGGACCTCGCCGGACGTGGGAAACTCCTCGGCGTAGATCAGCTTGAGCACGGTCGATTTCCCGGCGCCGGAGTGACCGGTGAGGAACAGGAACTCGCCTCGACCGACATGGAAGGAAGCGTCCTTCAGGGCCAGCGAGCCTCGGGGGTAGGCCTTGAAGGCGTTGGTGAAACGGATCACGGGCGTCCAGTGTGGTGAGTCAGAGGCTCGTCATCTGTGACACGCGCTGGTGGGTTCCGGAGGGCGCGTGGGTGCGGCGTGGGGACGGCGCGCCGGGCGCGGCCATCAACCGATGGGCGATGCGCGCGGCGACGGGTCCCTTCGGGCGCTGGCGTACCGGCGGACTCGACGCTCGCCTCCGAAGTCAGGCCGCTCATCACGCCGCGAAAAGCAGCCGAGACCGCCGGCACGCAACCCGCCCTGCGGGACCCATCGGCGCGCTCATCGCCCATGCCCTTCGCGCCCAAGCGTCGAGTCCACGCCGCACCGCAGCGCCCGGCGGAACCCACCAGCGCGTGTCGTTGATCAGCGACCTTCTGACTCACCATACTAGAGCGCCGCCAGGGCCTGCTCGAAGTCGGCGATGATGTCGATCGCGTCTTCGATACCGAGACTCACCCGGACGAAGCCGTCGGGGATCCCCTGCGCCTGGCGCTGGGCCGGAGTGAGGGAGGCGTGGGAGGTGAGGCGCGGCTCCGACACCAGCGTTTCCACGCCGCCCAGGCTGGGAGCGTGCGTGGCCAACCGGAGCCGCTTGAGCAGCCGCTCCGCGCCCCGCGCGCCGCTCTTGAGCTGCAAGCCCACCATTCCGCCGAATCCACCGAGCGTGCGCCGGGCCACCTTGTAGTCCGGGTGCGAAGCCAGTCCCGGGTAGTGTACCGCGGTGATCTTGGGATGCTCGGCCGCCCAGCCGGCGAAGGCCAACCCGTTGGCGTTGTGCCGCTCCATACGGACCGCGAGGGTTTTCAGTCCCCGTTCGATCAGCCAGGCCGCGTGCGGGTCCAGCGCCTGGCCCCAGACCTGCATCAGCCGGCGCACCTCCTCCACCGGAGCCTCGCTCCCGGCCACCGCGCCGGCGATCACGTCGGAATGGCCGTTCAGGTACTTGGTGGCGCTGTGAATCACCAGGTCCGCGCCGTGCTCCAGCGGCCGGAAGTTGATGGGCGTCGCGAACGTCGAGTCCACGATCAACGCGATCCCCTCGCTCTTGCACAGCTTGCCCAGCGGCCCGAGGTCGAGCACCCGCATCAAGGGGTTGGTGGGGGTCTCCACGAAGATCGCCCGCGTGGTCTGCCGCAAGTGGTTCTTCCAGCGGCCGATGCTCGGGTCCACGAAGCTCACCTCGATGCCCAGGCGCCCGAACTCCTCGGTGAAGAGCCGGTGGGTGCCGCCGTAGATCCAGGCGCTGGAGACCAGGTGATCCCCCGGCCGGAGCACCGCGAGGTGGGCCAGCGCCGTGGCCCCCATGCCGCTGGCCACGAAGAGGGCGCGTTCCGCCCCTTCCAACGCCGCGAGGCGCGTCCCGATGGTCACCTGGTTGGGGTTGTTGCCGTAGCGGGTGTAGAGCACCTCGTCGGTCGAGCCCACCGGCTGCACGAAGGTGCTGCTCTGATAGATGGGCGAGGCGACCGGGCTTCGCTCGGCCCGTCGGTCGGAGTCGCCGTGGATCCCGAGGGACGACGGTCCGAGACTCTTCCGCCGCATCAGACCGCGGGCCCCGGACCGAAAAGGTACGGGGTGGGGGGGCCGTAGATCCCGGCGTTGGCGACCACGAGGCCACGCTCCAGCAGGTCCTCGAGGGCAGCCCGGGCCACGTCTGCCGGGAGATCCAGGCGGCGGGCGACCTCCTCGGCCGTGCCCGCCTGCGCCAGGGCCCCGAACACGCGCCGCGCCGCTTCGGGGAGCGCCCCCACGACGTCCAGCTCCCCGCCCGCATCCTGGACCACCACGGCCAGGCGGTGGCGCTCCAGCACGAATTGGAGGGCCTCCCGATGCGCCGCGGTGACGTTGAGCAACACGAATGATCGCACCGCGCCCTGCTCGCGGAGCAGGCGGCCCACGATTTCATCCGCGCACGACAGGTCCAGGCATCGCACGGTGCGGAAATCGATCGCGGCGGCCTGGCCGTCGCCATCCTGAGCCAGGTCCCGCTCGATCGCCTGACGCACGGCCCGGCCGGTGCGGCGCGTCACCAGGTCGCCGTACTCGTCCGATAGGGTCCGCTGCAGGATGTCCTTCAGGTCAATGCGCCGCATGACCCGCCGCTCCGCCGTCCTGGGCTGGAATGATCATGAGAATCTGGCTTCCTGGGAACTCCGGCAGCCCGTGCGCCAGCGGGACGTCGTCGTCCCAGGGGGGGACCAGCGTGAAGCGCGCGGTGCCGCTCCGCACGCCCAGCTTCCCGGACCACCGGCCGAGATAGCGCCGGATCCCTGCGAGGCCCTGGCCCCGGCCGGGATCGCGGAACCGGCTCACGCCCTGGACCAGGGCGGCTTCCAGCGCCGTGCCGTCGCTCCAGCGGTCACCGTACCGCTTAGCCTGAGTGGCTTCGAGCGAGCGGCGGAATCCGATGCCGGCGTCGGCGACGGCGATCACCACGACGCGCCGCTTGAGGGTGCGTCGCCAGTTGTAGGTTTGCACCGCCACCCACCCGAGCGTGCCGGCATGTTCCACAATATTCTGGCACGCCTCGGAAAGCGCCATAGCGAATCCGAGCGTCGCTTGCGCCTCCAGGCCCAACTCGCGTGACAGGATGGTGGCGGCGCGTTCCTGGATCCGGTCCACCACGTCGTGGACGTCGTCCGCGCCGCGGACCGGAGTGACCTCGAGCAAAACGTCCGATTCGCCGCTCGCCGCCACCCGCGGAACCTTGCCGTGCAGCTCGAAGTACTCCGCGGCGTGCCGAAAGAACCCCGCCCGCGCCCAGTAGTGCGCCACGTCGCGGTCCGCCGGGAGGGTGAGCAGGGGCCGCTCGCGCTGCTGCTCGACCTGCGCCTGTCCCGCCGCCAGCAGTCCCACCAGCCCGTACGGAGAGGCCCACTGCGTCGCGTGTGCGTCGAACAGGAGCCGCTCAGAGCCGCCGGCGCCTACGCCATCGGCGAACTGGTCAAAGCTCCGGTCGTCGAAGTGGGCGGGGACCTCGACCACCCGGGTCATCGCGGGGCGATGGCTCCCCGCAGGTGGTAGTGCAGGCCGGTGGCCCCCCGGGCGGTGACGTTCCGCGCCGCCATGCGGTTCGCGTCCGCCAGTGCGGCCTCTACGCCCTCACCCTCCAACAGCCGCGCCACCAGCGTAGCGCCGAACACGTCTCCGCAGCCGGTGGGGTCGCCCGATTCGGGCACCTCCGGGGCGGGAAGCCGGGCCGTGCGCAGGGGTCCGGCAGCGGATCGGGCGTCGCGGTGCCGAAACGCGAACGAGGGCGTGGCGAAGTACGCGGCCCCCCGCGCGCCCAGCGTGACCACCAGCAGTCCCACGCCGGCGTCGAAGGCGCGGGCGGCAACGGCCATCGGGTCCGGCCCCACGCGGGCCATTTCGTCCTGGTTCAGCTGCACGGTGTCGAAGCAGGAGAACCAGGCCGGCGCGTCGGGCAGGTCCTTCGGCCGGCGGAGACCATCCTCCGCCACGTCGAGCAGCAGGCTGTGGAGATCGGCGTAGATCGGTCCGCTAAACCCGCGCCGGAGAGCCCTGGCGGTCTCGAGGTCCAGCTCGAAGCCGGAGATGAAATTCAGGTACAGCGCGTCGAGGTCGCGGACCATGGGGCCGAGCTCCGGCCAGCGCCATCCGGGAACCCCGCCGTACATGCACTCGGTGCGACGCTGGATGGACGAGTAGTGGAGCACCACCCGGTTGTTGGGCTCGGGCACCTCGACGAACCGGGCGCCCGGGAGCACGCGGGAGAGCGAGCCCAGGAACGCGGCGGCCTCGCCCGCCATGTCGCGCCCCACCTTGATGAGCGGTACCAGCACCCAGTCCTCGGGCAGCGTCGCTTCGAACGCCGCCAGGGCGTAGGCGATGCCGCCCCACTCCTCCACCGGCTCCGGCGAGATGCCCCGGCCGTGAATGCGGTCCCAGACCATGGTCCCGATGACCCCTAGTCGCCTCACGCCTTGCCCCAGCGCTGCACCTTGAACGTGGCCGCCGCGCCGTAGACGCCGGCCGTTCCGGTCAGCGAGCCGGGCACGATGCGACAGGCGGCCACGGCCGGTTTGAACGCGCGGCGGCGGACCTCTTCCCGGAGCGGCGCGAACAACTGCTCCCCAGCCAAGGTGACCCCGCCGCAAATCACCACCACCTCGGGATTGAGGATGTTCACCACGCTGGCGATGGTGGCGCCCAGGAACCGGGCCGTATCCCGGACCACCTCCTGCGCGAAATCGTCGCCGTCGCGTGAGGCCTGGTACACCACTTGCGCGTCGATCGCGCTGAGGTCGCCCTTCACGTACTCCGCCAGCCGGGACGTGGCCCCCGCTTCCAGCCCTTCCACCGCGCGGGCGGCGATGGCCGGGCCGGACGCATAGGCCTCGATGCAGCCGTAGTTGCCGCATTTGCAGCGGCGCCCGTTCAGGTCGATGGACGTGTGCCCGATCTCGCCGGCTACGTCGGCGGCGCCGTGAAACAGCTGTCCGTCGAGGACGATCCCGCCGCCCACGCCGGTGCCGATGGTCAGGCCCACCACGAAGCGGGCGCCCCGCGCCGCACCCTGCCACCACTCCCCCAGCACCGCGCAGTTGGCGTCGTTGTCCAGCGTGGTGGGGAGCCTGACTGCGTCGGCGATGCGATCGCGGAGGGGCATGTTGTGCCAGCTCAAGTTTGGCGCGAAGATCACGATGCCCCGCTTGGTGTCGAGCGGTCCCGGCGCCCCGATCCCGACGCCCACCACGTCCGCACCGGGCGCCTGGCGCCGGGTGCCTTCCACACACGTCTGGATCATCCGGACGATCACCTGAACCACCGCCTCCGCCCCCAGCTGCACCGGCGTGCGCTCGCTGGCGAGCGCGTACACCGCCCCGCCGTCTTCCGGCACGCCGCCCACGACGATGTTGGTCCCGCCCAGATCCACCCCGACGATGACGCGCATCGCTCCTCCGCTCACTCGACCTGGAGCACGGCCAGGAACGCTTCCTGCGGGATCTCCACGGTGCCCACCTGCTTCATCCGCTTTTTCCCTTCCTTCTGTTTCTCCAGAAGCTTGCGCTTCCGGGTGACGTCGCCGCCATAGCACTTGGCGGTCACGTTCTTGCGGAGGGGGCGAATGCTCTCGCGGGCGATGATCTTGGAGCCGACGGCCGCTTGAATCACCACCTCGAACAACTGCCGCGGAATCAGCTCGCGCAGCTTTCCGGCGAGCTTCTTCCCCCAGTCGTGGGCTTTCATCCGGTGCAGGATCACGCTGAAGGCGTCCACCGCATCGCCGTTGATCAGCATGTCCAGCCGCACCACGTCGCTCTGGCGGTAGCCCAGGAACTCGTAGTCGAGCGACGCATACCCTCGGCTGATGGTCTTCAGACGGTCGTAGAAATCCAGGATGATCTCCGCCAGGGGGAACTCCCAGGTGAACTGCACGCGCGCGGGATCGAGGTAATGCATCCCCAGGTACACGCCGCGCCGTTCCTGGCCCAGCTGCATGATGGCGCCGATGTAGTCCGCGGGCGTCGTGATATGCGCCTTCACGAACGGCTCCTCGACCCGGTCCACGGTGGAGCCGTGCGGCATCTTCGTAGGATTCTCCACCAGCTCCAAGGAGCCGTCGGTCCGGTACGCGTGGTACTCCACGTTGGGGACGGTGCTGATCAGGTCGAGATCGAACTCCCGCTCCAGCCGCTCGCGCACGATCTCCATGTGGAGCAACCCCAGAAAGCCGCAGCGAAAGCCGAAGCCCAGCGCCACCGACGTTTCCGGCTCGTAGTGCAGGGCGCCGTCGTTCAGCTGGAGCTTGGCCAGCGCGTCGCGCAGCTCTTCGTACTGATTGGGTTCGGTGGGGTAAAGCCCCGCGAAGACCATGGAGTGGACGTCGCGGTAGCCGGGCAGCATCTGCTGCGCCGGCCGCGCGGGATCGAGGATGGTGTCTCCCACCCGGGTCTCGCGCACGCCGCGCACGTTGGCCACCACGTAGCCCACCTCCCCGGCCTCCAGGAGGTCGGTCGGCTGGTGGCTGAGCCGGAGGTAGCCCACCTCGGCCACCTCGTAGTGGTCCTGGGCGTGGGAGCCGAACGCGATCTCCATGCCGGGCCGGATGGCGCCGTCCATCACCCGGATGCTGGGAATGGCGCCGCGGTAGCGGTCGTAGTAGGAATCGAAGATCAGCGCGCGGAGCGGCGCGTCGGGGTCGCCCGCGGGCACCCGGACCCGTCGGATGATCGCCTCGAGGAGTTCGGCAATGCCGACCCCCTCCTTGGCCGAAACGCGGAGGATCTCCTCGGCCGGCGTGCCCAGGAGCTCGGCCAGCTCGCCTGCCCGCCGTTCCGGCTCCGCGGCGGGCAGGTCGATCTTGTTGAGCACCGGCACGATCCCCAGCCCGGCGTCGAGCGCCAGCATGAGGTTGCTGATGGTTTGCGCCTCGATGCCCTGGCTCGCGTCCACCACCAGGATCGCCCCTTCGCACGCGGCCAGCGAGCGGGACACCTCGTAGGTGAAGTCCACGTGGCCCGGCGTGTCGATGAGGTTGAGCTCGTAGAGCTCGCCGTCCGCGGCGCGGTAGTTCATGCGGACGGCGTTGAGCTTGATGGTGATGCCGCGCTCGCGCTCCAGGTCCAGCGTATCCAGCACCTGGTCCCGCATCTGCCGCTTCTGGAGGGTGCCGGTGGCCTCGATCAGGCGGTCCGCCAGCGTGGACTTGCCGTGATCGATGTGGGCCACGATGCAGAAGTTGCGGATCCGGTCCTGGCGCATGGGCGGGAATATAAGAGCGTTATCCGTTCTCCGTTGTCCGTTATCCGTGGCGTGACGGCAGGCACGGGGACTCACGGACAACGGACCACGGACCACGCCCTCCGCGCTGGCCCCGGCCCGACCCGCCGGATATCGTTTAGGCCGATCTCTCTGCCGGAGCCCCGCATGGTCACCCGTCGCGAATTCGTCCAATACTCCGCGGTCGCCGCCGCCGGCGCCTTCTACCGCGGGGAGCTCCCCGACGCCCCGGCCGCCGAGCAGCAAGCGGGTCCGCTGCCTCCCTCGATCGCGGCGCTCACCTCCATGCGCGAGCGCGCCACACCCATCACGCTGGAGGAGCGCCGGGCGCGGATCGAAAAGGCCAGGCGATTGATGCGGGACCACACGCTGAACGGGATGCTGCTGACGGGCGGCACGTCCCTGGACTACTTCACCGGCATCCGTTGGGGCGGGAGCGAGCGGCTCCTGGCGTTGGTCGTGCCGGTGGAGGGCAGGGCGTTTCTGGTGTGCCCGGCGTTCGAAGAAGAGCGTGCGCGCGAGCAGGTGCAGGACAGCCCGCTGGCCGGCGACGTGGATTTTCTCACCTGGCAGGAGGACGAGAGCCCCTACGCGCTGGTGGCTGATGGCCTGAAGGCCCGAGGCGGTGCCACCGGACGGGTCGGCATCGAGGAAACCGTGCGCCACGTCTTCAGCGACGGCGTGGCCCAAGCCGGACCCTCGCTGTCGCTGGTGAGCGCGACCCCGGTCACCGCCGGGTGCCGAGGCGTCAAGACGGCGCACGAGAGCGAGCTGATGCGCCTGGCCTCCGAGGTGACGCTCAAGGCCTACGAGGCGGCGTACCGGGCGCTCACGGAGGGGATGACGCAGGATCGGTTCGCCGACCTCGTCTCGCTGGCCCACCGGCGGCTCGGGTTCTCCGGAGGCGCGGGGGTCCAGGTGGGTCCATACTCGGCGCTGCCGCACGGCTCGGTGACACCCCAGGTGATTCGCGAGGGGACCATCCTGCTGATTGACGGCGGGTGCGCCGTGGAAGGCTATCGCTCCGACATCAGCCGCACGTTCGTGTTGGGCAAGGCCACCGACAAGATGAAGCAGGTGTTCGCGATCGAGCAGCGGGCGCAGCAGGCGGCACTCGCCGCGGCGCGCCCAGGCGTGGAATGCCAGGCCGTGGACGCCGCGGCGCGGAAGGTCATTACCGATGCCGGCTACGGGCCCGACTACCGGTACTTTACCCATCGCGTGGGCCACGGGATCGGGATGGATGGCCACGAGTGGCCCTACCTGGTGCGGGGCAACACCCAGAAGCTCGAGCCGGGCATGACCTTCAGCGACGAGCCCGGCATCTACCTTCCCGGCGAGTTCGGCGTGCGCCTGGAGGACGATATGGTCATCACCGAGAACGGCGCGGAGCTGCTGACGCCTACCAGTCCATCGTTAGAGGCTCCGTTCGGGAACGCGTCGGGCACACGATAACGCAAGAAGTGAGAGGTGAGATGTGAGAAGGATGGCATCGCCCTGTCGACCGCTCGCTGCCGCGCTGCTTGCTACGGCTCTGCTCCCCTGCCTGGCGGCTGCGCAGGCCGAGGACCCACGGCAGCCGAACTGGGCCAAGTACCACAGCACAGCGGACGCGTACGCGTTGCTGGACGGCTGGGCCAAGGCGTATCCCACCCTCACCAGGCTCTACGCCATGGGCCGGACGCTGAAGGGGACGCCGCTTCAGGTGCTGGAGATCACCAACCAGCAGACGGGCCCCGCCGCGGAGAAGCCGGGCTACTACTACGACGGCAACATCCACGCCGGCGAGCTGACCGGTGGAGAGGTGGCGCTCCACTTCGCCTGGTACCTGCTGAGCAACTACGGCAAGGACCCGCGCGTGACCCGCCTGGTAGACACCCGGGTGCTGTACGTGCGCCCCAAGTTCAACCCGGACGGCGCCGACATCGCCCTTGCCACCGGCACGTCGCTCCGCTCGACGCCCCGACCCTACGACGAAGACTATGACGGCCTGCTCGACGAGGATCCCTCGAACGACCTGAACGGCGACGGGGCCATGACCCAGATGCGGGTTCCCGACCCCAACGGCCTCTGGAGGGTGAGCGGAGACGACCCCCGCCGGATGGTCCGCCGCCAGCCGGGCGACTCGATCGGCCCCTTCTTGGCGCTCTATTCGGAAGGCCTCGACGACGACGGGGACGGCCGCTTCAACGAGGACGGCGTGGGCGGGATCGACATGAACCGGAATTTCCCGCGGAACTGGGGATTGGAGATCGAACAGGAAGGCGCCGGCCCGTACCCGCTCTCCGAGCCGGAGACCCAGGCCACGATCGAGTTTCTGGTGCGGCATCGTAATGTGGCGGGGATCGTGCACGGCCATACGTCCGGCGGCTTCCTCTACCGGCTGCCGTCCAGTGAGCCGTGGGACGACTACGGCCTGGCCGACCAGCAACTGATCCTCGAGCTGGCGGAGCACTACCAGGAAGTGACGAAGCAGCGCGCCATCCCCAGCTTCACCAACCCCAAGGAGCACCGCCACGGCACGCTGATCTCGTGGGCCTACTGGGACTACGGCGTGGTCGGCTGGGTGCCGGAATACTGGGGTGGCTTTGGCCGGGATTACGACAACAGCGGCTCGGTGAGCGAGGCGGAACGACTCCGGTTCAACGACGAAGAGCTGGGCGGAGCCGGGTTCGCCGCGTGGACGGCGTTCGACCATCCGCAGCTGGGGAAGGTGGAGATCGGCGGGTGGCGCACGCGGTTCACGACGCAGAACCCGCCGACCAGGTTCCTCAAGGGCGAGCTGGAGAAATACGTCCCTTGGCTGCTCTGGCTGGCCGAGATCGGTCCGCGGATCGCGCTCACGGAAAGCGCGGCACTCGCGATCGGCACCACGGGGCTCTACCGCGTGCACGCCGTGGTGGAGAACGCGGGGTATCTGCCGACCAACATCACCCGGCGCGCGATCGACGCGCGCCTGATCGAGCCGGTCTATGCCACCATCGAGCTCAAGGACGCGGAGCTGGTCTCGGGCGCCCGGCGCGCGTCGTTGGGGCATGTTCCCGGATTGCGCGACGTGGGCGGCCAGGGATCAGGCGAGACCCGGCGCAGGATCGAGTACGTGGTGCGGCGGACCGGCCAGCGGCCGGCAGTGGTGCTGACGGTGACGTCGGAAAAAGGCGGCGTCATAAGAAAAGAGATCCCGCTGCGCTGAAAAAGCGTTGTCCGTTGTCCGTTTTCCGTCGTCCGTGTGCGCCAGACCGGGACCGAGCACCGCGGACAACGGATAACGGACAACGCCTTACCGCCCCTCCACGATCTGTTTGTAGCTGTCGGGATTCCACTTGGGGCGGTGCGCCGCGTTGGCGACCTCGAGGCCGAGGTAGAACACCAGCCTCACGATCCGTGACGCTTTCTCGGCGTCGATCTTGGCCGGTTCGTCGCTGGGTTTGTGGTAATCGTCGTGCACGCCGTTGAAGAAGAACAGCGCGGGCACGCCCAGTCGGGCGAAGTTGTAGTGGTCCGATCGGAAGAAGAAGCGTTCCTCAGGCCAGAGATCGTCGATCGCGGTCATCCGGAGCTCGGGATGGGCGGCGTTGACACGGGCGAGGGTCGCGCCCAGGTCCGAGTGCTGGCGGCCGATCACCACGATGGTGTCTTTCCAGTTGCGGCCCACCATGTCCAGGTTGAAGTCGGCCACCATCTGCCCGGTCGGCGCCGGTGGGCTGGCCGTGAAGGCGCTGCTGCCCCAGAGCCCACGCTCCTCGCCGCTCACGGTGAGGAAGATCAGCGACCGCTTGGGACGCGGTTGGAGCTGGGCGAATGCCTCGGCCAGCTCGATGACCGCCGTCGTGCCGGAGGCGTTGTCGTCTGCCCCGTTGTTGATGCTGTCACCCCCGGCGCTCGGTCGCTCCACGCCCAGGTGATCCATGTGGGCGCTGAAGACCAGGTATTCGCTCGTGAGTGCGGGATCGCTGCCCTCGAGCACGGCGACCACGTTCGGGGCGCTGACGCTGGTGACCAACTGGGACTTGAGCGTGAGCGTGAGTCGCACTCCGAGGTCCGTGGTGCGCAGCGCATGGCCGGCGCCGCGGGTCGCGGTCAGGTCCACGCCCTGCGCCGCCAGGAGCGAGGCGGCGGCTGCACCCCGAACCCACAGGATCGGTGCCGTCACAGGATCCCAGGATCGACGGGTGAGGACCTGTCCCTGGCGCCGCGTCATCTCGGGCCAGAGCGAATCCGGGGTCAGCGCCAGCACCAGTAGCGCCGCCGCCCCTCGGTCCCGCAGCGCGGTAATGACGGCGTTGGCCTCGGTAGCGGGGACCCGCCTTCGGGCGGAGGGCACGATGAGCACGATGGCGCCCTTCACGTCGAGCCGCTGCGCGGCCGCGGCCTCCGGCAGCCCGCTCACCAGGACCAGTGGCGCGCTGACCTCGGCGTCCACCAGCTCGCCGCCGGGGAACAGCACCTCCTGGCCGAACCGCCACGTGGGCCCACCCGCCACCGCGATCCGTGAGGTCGCCGTGTCCAATCGCACCCGATCGACGCGGTAGCGTTGCAGGTAGGCGCCGCGCTCGCCCGCCGGCGCCAGCCCGAACGCCCGGAACTGCCCGGCGATGTAGCTCGCCGCCTGCTCCAGCTCGGGACTGCCGGTGGCGCGCCCCCGCATCGAATCCGCCGCGAGCAGGTTGATGCGCGCCTTCACGTCGTGTGGGGTGATGGACTGGACGGCAGCAGCCACGCTCGCGCCGTCCTGCGCCATGAGGCGTAGGGGTGCAGCAATCAGGAACGTGGCTACGATGGTGCTGAAGCTGGACAACGTGCCGCTCCGTCGAGTAAGGAGCAAGATAACAGCATCGCGTCAACTGATCACCGCAGAGGGCGCAGAGAATAACAGAGAGACCGCAGAGGAGATTGTTCCCTCGCTAGGCCAAGCGAGGTACTAGCCCCCCGGCTTCTTCCGGGGCGGCGGAGCCTCGGGCTTCTTCTGCTGGGGCGTCTCGGGTTTCTTGGCCGGCGTCTGAGGCTGGGCCACGGGCGGCCGTGTCTGGACCGTGGGTCGCTGCGGCTCGGGGCGGGCTGTCGGGGGGCGCTCCGGTGGTTCGCGCCGCTCGAGCTTAGGGCGCTCCTGGTCCGGCGTCCGCGTGGGCTGGCCGCGTTCGGGGACGGCACGGGGCTCGACCGGGACCACCTGCGGCGTGCGCCGGTCGGGTGCCGGGACCGTTCTCCCGCCGGGCGCCCGCGGCCGGTCCGTCGCCGTCGGCGTCTCCCGCTCCGGAAGGCGTCGAGGCTCCGTCGCCGGCTCGCCTCCGGGGCGGCGGTCCGGCACGCGCGGCACTGGCTGACCCACCGGGTCGGGACGCCGCGCGGGAACCAGCCCCTGCGCCCCCGGCCGCTCCGGGACCCGGGCCCCGGGATCCCGCACCGGGGTGGGAACCGTGCCCACGCCGCCCAGATCGCGGCCGGTGACGCCGCGCTCGTCGGCGCGCCGGGGCGCCGGCTCGGCTGGACGCTGCCGCACCCGCACCACGTAGGCATCCGTCGGAGTCCGGTCCTTGAACACGAAGCGCGGCTCAATCCGGGCCACTCGCCGGTACACCACTCGGTTCGCCGCGGAGACCCGTGCAGGATAGTAGTACGGATCGTCGTAGACCACGATGCGGAAGCGGAGGCACGAATAGTGGTACGGGTCCCAGTACGGATATCCCAGGTACGAGTGGCAGTCGTAGCACAGAAACCGCGGGTAGTCGTAGTATTGCTCCACGTAGTACGTGGCGAGGTCGTAGCCGTACGCGTCGTAGTTGGCCGGAACCATGAGGTCCACCAGGTCTTGCAGCGCGACGTACGGGTCGCCGGTGATCCGCCCGCCGTCGGCGATCGCGCGATAGTCCCAGTGGTCGCCGCGCACGATGCCGCGATAATCGAACGGATCCAGCGTGGCGATGGCGAACACGTAGCCCTGACCCGGGTACTCGTCAATGGCGAAGGCGTACCGCACGTCGCGCGGGCGGACCTCGTACGCCTGGCCGCCGCGAGCGAAGTTGTCTTCCCAGGGATCTTCCGGGAACAGCAGGCGGACGCGGCCGTCGGTGTCCACGCGCAAGACGGTGACATAGGCGTCTTCATCGGTGCGGAAGTACGCCCGCACGCGCTCGCCGCGATGATACACGGTGGCGTCGCCGCGATCGGTCCACAGCTCGATTCGCGGACCCTGGAGGGCAAGCCCGCGGGGCCACCCCAATCCGGCGGCTGCCAGGAGCGCGACCAACGCGATGGAACTGATCATACCTTCTGCTCCTTCAAACCCCTCCGGTCTGAAGATGGAGCAGGTACTGTGCCATCAGTCCGCGTTCGTTAATATATTGTCGAGTAATGAGTTATGTGGTTCGTCCGGTTCCGGGGAAGTCTCCCATTGTCCCCGCCTGAGGACGGCCGACCGCCAAGGCTGCGTCCTCGGCCCTCGGCGCGCCTGAGTAAGTTCCACTAGATGAACACCGCCCGTCGGCCCGACCTGCTCGACCCCTACGAAGTCGCTCAGCTGGGCGGCGTGGAACTCGTGGCGGAGGGCGTGGTGGAAGGCGTGCTCGCCGGGCTCCACCGCTCGCCGTTCCGCGGGTTTTCCGTCGAGTTCGCCGAGCACCGGCCCTACCAGCCCGGTGACGAGCTGCGGTACCTCGACTGGAAGATGCTGGCCCGGTCCGACCGGCTGGTGGTGAAGCAGTACGAGGAGGAAACCAACCTCCGGGCGATGATCGTCCTGGACGCCAGTCGCTCCATGGACTGGGTGGGTGGCGAGCGGCGTCTCACCAAGCTCGAGTACGCCAAACGGCTTGGCGCGGCGTTGGCCCTGGTCCTGCTGCGGCAGCGCGATGCCACCGGGTTCGTGGGGTTCGACGAGCGGGTGCGGAGCGTCGTGCCGGCGCGTTCCCGCAGGCGGCAATGGTGGACTCTGGCGGCGGCGGTGGCGGCGCTCGCGCCCGGCGGCGGTACCGCCGCGGAGCCGGCGCTGTACCGCGTCACCGACCTGCTGCGGAGGCGCGGCCTGGTGTTGTTCATCTCCGATCTGCTGCTCGATCCCAAGCTGGCCCTGCTGGCGCTCCGGTACCTGCGCCATCGGGGGCATCAGGTCATCGTGTTCCATATCATGGACCCGGCGGAGTTGACGCTGGAGGGCCAGCCGGAGGCCCGCTTCGAAGATCCGGAAAGCGGCGCCGGGGTGGTGGCGCGCCCGCGGGAGCTGCGCGCGGCATACACCGAAACGGTGCGGCGGTCCATCCGGGAGTGGCGGGCCGCGTGCCGGAGCGGCGGGATCGCCTACCACCACGTACTGACGGACACGCCGTTTGGGTTCGTCCTGCGCCAGGCCGCCACGAGGCGGACGCGCCGCGGGTGATCGCGTTTCTCCAGCCGCTCGCGCTGCTGGGCCTGGCCGTGGCCGCCCTTCCCACCGTGCTGCATCTCCTCACTCGCCGCGTGCCCCCGACAGTGACCTTCCCGGCCGTCCGTTACCTCGCCGAGACCGAGCGACAACAAAGCCGGCGGCTCAAGCTGCGACACCTGCTGCTCTTGCTGCTCCGCACGGCGCTTCTCGCGAGCGTGGTGCTGGCGGCCGCGCGACCGGTGGTGCGGGTGGGCCTGGGAGGGGCTCATGCGCCCACGGCGCTGGTGCTGGTGCTCGACAATTCCGTGAGCTCCGGGGCCGTGGTCGAAGGGCGGCGGGTGGTGGATCTGCTCGCGGCCCGCGCACGCGCCATCCTCCAGCGCGTGGATGAAGGCGACCGTCTGTGGCTGATGCAGGCCGACGGGTTGCCGCGCGCGCTGACGCCGGCCGAGGCGATCGCCCTGCTGGACGGGCTGGAGCCCAGCCCGCGGCGGCTCGACCTGGGCCGGGCGGTGCGCGCGGCGGCCGGTGTGGTGGCGTCGCAAGCGTTACCGGGGCGAGAGGTCGTCGTGCTGAGCGATCTGCAACGCTCGGCGTTCTCCAGCGGTGATCCGGTTACGACCCGGGTGCTCGCGTGGGCGCCGGGGGTGACACCGGAGAACCGCAGCCTGGACTCGGCCCGCGCGGAGCCGCCGGTCTGGTCGCTCTCCGGGCAGGTGGTTGCCGCGGTCGGGGGCGTGAGGCGCTCGCCGGTGGCGCTGCGGCTCTCGATGGGCGGACGGGACGTCGCGCGGGCAGTGGCGTATCCCGGTGACCGCGCCGCGCTTCCGGTGCGGGTGGGGCGGCCCGGATGGCTGGCCCTGCGGGTCTCCCTCGATCCGGACGAGCTGCGCGCCGACGACGACTGGTTCCTGGCTGCCCGCGTCGCGGAGCCAGCGCGGGCCGCGGCGGATGCCGGTGCGGGTCGCTACGTGGCCGACGCGCTGGCGGTGTTGCAGGAGGGCGGGCGAGTGGGAAGAGGCCGTACCGTGGTGCTGGCCGACCGGTTGGCGGGCACGCGGTCCATCGTCGTGCCGCCCGCGGATCAGGCGGCGATTGGCGCGCTCAACCGGGCGCTCGCCGCTCGGGGCGTGGCGTGGCGGTTCGGGGATCGTCTGGACGGTGAGTGGCGGGTGGGCGCGGACGGGGGGGCCGCCGACGGGGCGACCGTGCGGCGGCGATATCGGCTGCTGGGTTCCGGCGCCGTGCTAGCGCGTGCCAATGACGATCCCTGGCTGGTGCGCCACCAGGACGTGGTGGTGTTGGGCAGCCGGCTGGAGGACGGCTGGACGGACCTGCCGGTCACCGCGGGGTTCGTTCCCTTCCTGGACCTGTTGATCAATCGCATCGCGGCGGGCGAGACGCGAAGCATGGGCGCACACCCCGGCGACGTGGTTGGGCTGCCGGCCAACGTGGAGGAGGTGCTCACGGCGGCCGGGCCCCAACCGGTGGCGGGCGACCGCCGGATCAATGCCCCGTGGGAGCCCGCGGTGTACTTCCTGCGGGCCGTTGGGGGCGACACCGTCGGCGCGCTCGAAGTGAACCACGACCCGCGGGAATCGCGGCTCGCCCCGGCGGACGCCCAAGTGCTCCGGGCCGCCGTGGGTCCCGGGGCGGAGTTGCTGAGCGACGGCGCGCTGGATCGGGAGCTGTTCGGCGGAGCCAAACGGGCAGATCTCTCCGGCGCCTTGTTGCTGGCGGCGCTACTCGCCGCCGCTCTGGAGTTCGTGGTGGCGAGCGTCGGAGCGAAGACCGGACGAGGGCGGGCGTAAGTGCTCCCGGGCTTGCTCAACGCGTTTCGCGGGCTGCCGGCCTATCGGGGACTCAGGGGTGCGCTGCCGGGACCGGGTGTGGCGCTGTCGGTTGGAGGGCTCCCCGGCTCGGCCCCGGCGGTGCTGGTGGCCGCGCTGACCGAGGATGCTCCGCAACGGGTGGCGCTGGTGGTGACCGGCACCCCGGCCGATGCCGAGCGCTGGCTGGCGGATCTGTCGGTGCTCCGCGGCGAAGAGACGCGGCTGTACCCCCAACGCGAAGCGTTGGGAGAGGAAGAGCCTCACCTGGAGATCGCGGGCGAGCGCGTCGAGACCATCGAGGCGGTGCTGTTGGGCCGGGCGCAGGTGGTGGTCACCACGATCCGGGCGACGGCGGAGCGCACCCGGATGCCGGCTGCCGTGGCGGCGCAGCGGTTCGCCCTGCGGCGCGGGGACGCCACCCGTCCCGCGGTGGTGGCCGAGCAGCTGGAGGCGATGGGGTACGCGCGGCGTCCCTCGGTGCTGGACGTGGCGCAGTTCGCCGTGCGCGGGGGCATCATCGACGTCTACGGCTTCGGCATGGCGGCGCCGACCCGGATCGAGTGGTGGGGCGACGAGATCATCTCGATTCGCCGCTTCGATCTGGAAACGCAGCGGTCGGAGGGAGAGATCGAGGAGGTGACGATGCTCCCGGTCTCCGCGCACGCCCCGGTGTCCGACGTGAGCGTGGTCCGTTCTCCGTTGCCCGTGGTCCGTCAATCGCTGCTCGACCTGCTCCCCGCCGATACGCTGCTCGTGGTAGATCGCGGCGTGGATCCGGCGGAGGTCGAGCGCCTGTGGCAGGAAACCGCGCACCACCTCGACGTCGCCCGGCGCCGGGGCGAGGAGGTGCCGGGTCGCGAGGCGGTGCTGGTGGAGCCGGCGGAGTGGGCCCGGTTGTGGAGCACGTTTGCCGGGCTGGAGATCGAGCGAGCGCCGGTGAGCCACTGGTTCAAGCTGTTCCCCCCGGAGCCGGTGGACCGCGATCTCAAGCGCCTGGCGCGAATCGTGGCGCAGTCGCCCACGCTGGTCCTCTGCGACAACGAGGGCCAGCTGGAGCGGCTGGAGGAGCTGTTGAGCGACGGCGGAGACGTTCGGCGGCTCCCCGCCACGTTGACGCTCGCCGTGGGCGCGCTGCACGGCGGCTTCGTCCTGCCCGGGCTCACCGTGCTCACGGACCACGAGATCTTCCGGCGGGCCCGCCGCGTCCGCCGGACCCGCCGCTACCGCGCCGCGCTGGCTGCGCCGGGCGTGGGACCGCTCCGCCCCGGGGATTATGTGGTTCACCTGGAGCACGGGATCGGCATTTATCGGGGCACCCAGACCATCGCGGTGAGCGAGGGCGCGATGGAGGTCGCGGTGCTGGAGTACCAGGGCGGCGACCGGTTGAACGTCCCGCTGTACCGTATCGATCAAGTCGAACCGTACCGCGCGGCCGGCGACGGCGGCGAGGATCGGCCGCCGCCGCGGCTGGATCGGCTCGGGGGCACGCGGTGGCAGCGCCAGCGGAATCGCACGCAGCACGCGGTGCGCCGGCTCGCGGCCGAGCTGCTGGACCTCTACGCCCGCCGGTCGCTGGCGAGTGGGTTCGGCTTCCCGCCGGACACCCGCTGGCAGGCCGAGTTGGAGTCGTCGTTCCTGTACGAGGACACGCCCGATCAGCGGCGGGCCACCGAGGAGATCAAGCGGGACATGGAGCGCCCGCATCCGATGGACCGGCTGGTAGTGGGCGACGTGGGGTACGGCAAGACCGAGGTGGCCGTGCGCGGGGCCTTCAAGGCGGTGCAGGCCGGCAAGCAGGTGGCCGTGCTGGTGCCCACCACCATTCTCGGGGAGCAGCACGGACGCACCTTCACCGAGCGGCTGGCGCCGTTTCCGGTTCGGATCGCGGTGCTGTCCCGATTCCGCTCGCCGGCCGAGCAGCGCGCCGTGCTGGCTGGGTTGCAGGGCGGGACCACGGACATCGTGATCGGGACCCACCGGCTGCTCTCACGCGACGTGGCGTTCAAGGACCTGGGGCTCCTGGTGGTGGACGAGGAGCACCGCTTCGGGGTGCGCCACAAGGAGCGGCTCAAGGCGTTGCGGCTTGAGATCGACGTCCTGACGCTCACCGCGACTCCCATCCCCCGGACGCTGCACCAGGCGCTGGCCGGGCTTCGGGATCTCACCTTGATCGAGACGCCGCCGCGCGACCGCTCCCCGGTGGTCACCTTCCTGGAGCCGTGGGACGATGACCTGTTGGAGGAGGCCATGGCGCGGGAGCTGGACCGCGGCGGGCAGGTGTTCTTCGTGCACAATCGCATCGAGACCATCGAGGCTATCGCCGAGCGGGTGCGCCGGCTGGCGCCGCGGGCCCGGGTGGCGGTGGCGCACGGCGCCATGCCGGAGCATGCGCTGGACGACGCGATGCGGCGCTTCGTGGCCGCGGAAGTGGACGTGCTGGTGTCCACGCTGATCGTCGAGTCCGGGCTCGATGTGCCCAACGCGAACACCATGATCGTCAACCGCGCCGATCAGCTGGGCCTGGCGCAGCTCTACCAGCTGCGCGGGCGGGTGGGGCGCGGGCACCGCCGGGCCGCCTGCTACCTCCTGGTCCCGGATCAGATGGACGCCGAGGCGGAGTACCGGCTGAAGGTGCTGGAGCAGCATACCGATCTCGGGTCGGGGTACCGGATCGCGCTGCGGGACCTGGAATTCCGTGGCGCCGGCAACCTGCTGGGGGCGGAGCAGTCCGGCCACGCGCACGCGGTGGGGTTCGAGCTGTACCTGCGCTGGCTCGGGGACGCGGTCAAGGCACTCCGGGGGGAGTCTGCCGAGGCGCTCCCGCCGCCCGACGTGGTGTACGACGGGCCCGCGCACTTCCCGGATGCGTACGTGCCGGATGAAGACGCGAAGGTGGATTTCTACCGTCGGCTGGCGCGGGCGGTGGGCCATGATGAGATTGCGGCACTCCGGGAGGAGCTTCAGGATCGCTTCGGGCCGGTGCCAAACGAGGCCGAGGGGTTGCTCATCGTCTCGGAGCTGCGCGCGCTGGGCCAGCGACTCGGTCTGGAGACGGTGGTGGTGCGAGGGAACGAGGCCCGGCTGGGATTCCGGGCGACGGCGGCGCCCCGCCTGGCCGGTCTCACCGCCGCGCTGGATCAGGTGCAGTTCGCGGCGGAGGTGCGGCGCACGGTGCCGCTCTCCCTCCGGCTCACCCGGCTGGGCGGGCTGGAAACGGGTCCCGGACTGGTGCGTGCCATGGCACAGGCCGTGGGAGACGGCGGCACCGGCGGCACGCCGGCGGAATTTCTCGGGGCATCTGCCCCGGCAAGGAGTTGAGCATGCGGCGGTTGGTGGCGGTGGCGAGCGTCCTGGCGCTGGTGGGGTGCGGTGGGCTCCGGGACATGTTCACGGCCCACACGGACGCGGTGGCGGTGGTGGGTGGCCGCGAGCTCGAGGCCGGGCGAGTGGCCGAGCTGTTTGTCGGCTCGCGGGGGCTGGCGGTGCAATCCGACGTGATGACGCGGTTCGTGCACCTGTGGGTGAACTACGTGCTGTTCGCGGATCGGGTGCTGGCGGGCGATTCGCTGATCGATTCCGCCGCTGTGCTGGCGGCCAACTGGCCGGCCGTGCACCAGATCCTCATTGGCCGGTTTCACGACCAGGTCGTGGGCCAGCGCACCGCGCTGGACTCGGCGCACCTGGATAGCGCCTACGGGGCCGGCGAGCTCCGCCTGATCCGACACATCCTCATCCGGGCGGACACCGGGATGTCGGCCAGCCAGATCGAAGCCAAACGCCGGCAGGCCGAGCGGCTCCGGACGCAGGCCGTGGGCGGCGGCTGGGAGCGGGCCAACCAGTCGAACGAGGATCCCAACGCCAAAGCGCAGAGCGGGACGGTGGGGGTGATCGGGCGGGGCGAGACCGTCCAGCCCTTCGACGCGGCGGCGTTCGCGCTGGGGCCGGGCGAGCTGGCGCCGGTAACGGAGACGCCGTTCGGCTTCCACGTGATTCGCCGGCCCGCGTTGGGCGAGGTGCGGGAACAATTCCGGCTTGGCGTGGAGCAGCGTTTGGTGGCGCGCCTCGACTCGGCGTATCTGGCCGACTTGCCTCAGCGCCTGCACCTGAAGGTGCGCTCCAGCGCCGCGGCCACGGTGCGCGAGGTGGCGCGCGACCCGATGGAGGCGCGGCAATCCCGGCGGGTACTGGCGAGCTTCGACGGGGGCCGGTTCACCGCCGGCGACCTGGCGCGCTGGTTCGACCTGCTGCCGGCGCGGGCGGCCCAGCAGATTCCCGCCGCGACCGACGACGACCTCAAGAACTTCGTGCAGGCGCTGGCGCGGAACGCCATGCTCCTGGCCGAGACCCGCACCGCCGGAGTGGCGTTGACCAGCGAGGAGTTGGGGCGGTTGCGGGCCGATGTCTCGATGCAGGTCCTCGAGCTCAAGACCGCGCTGCGGCTGGATTCTCTATCCACCGAGGACACGGCAGCGGGACGCCCGCGCAAGGAGCTGGTGGCCGCCAAGGTGGATGCCTACCTGGGGCGGATCGCGGAGGATCCCCAATCGCTGGTCCCGGTACCGCTGCCGCTGGCGGACCACCTGCGGGAGGGGGCGGCGTGGCGGGTCTACCCCGCCGGCCTGCAGCGCGCCTTCGAGATGGCACGCTCGCAGCGCGCCGCGCTGGACAGCGCGGCCGGCCGCACGGCGCCGGAAGGGCGGCGATGAAGACGTTGTCCGTTATCCGTTATCCGTTGTCCGTGTGCGCCAGAGCGAGGATTGCGCATCCCGGACAACGGACAACGGACAACGGACAACGTTTGCAGGTGGCCCTGGCATTCGCCCTGGGGTTGGCCCTTCTCCCGGGCGCCCGGCTCGCGGCCCAGGAGTTGATCGAGATCGATCACATCGTGGCGGTGGTGGGCCGGGTGGCCATCCCGTATTCGCGAGTCGACGAGGCGCTCAACGTCAGGCGTCAACAGGGAGATTCCCTTCCGAGCGACTCCGCGGGGCTGGCTCGGCTCCGGCGCGGGATCGTTGACGACCTGGTGAACGAAGAGCTGCTGGTGCAGGAAGCCCAGGCCGACACCGCCATCCGGATCACGGACGAGCAGGTGCAGAGCGCCGTGGACGAGTTCATCCGCCGCGTGCGGACCCAGTTCCGCTCGGACGTGGATTTCGAGCGGCAGCTCCAGGCCTCCGGCTTCGGGACCATGGAGGAATACCGCCGCTGGATCACCGACCAGCGCCGGCGGGAGCTGCTGCAGGAGACCCTGATGCAGAAGCTGCGGCAGAGCGGGACGCTGCGGCCCGTGCCCCCCACGGAAGACGAGCTCCGCGCGTTCTACGAGCGGGTGAGGGACCGGCAGACACGGCCCGCCGTGGTCTCGTTCCGGCAGGTGGTGATCCGGCCGGAGCCGGACAGCGCCGCGGTGGACTCCGCCTTCCGGCTGGCCGACTCACTGTCGCTGGCGCTGAAAGCCGGCGCCGACTTCGCGACGCTGGCCCGGCGCTATTCGAATGATCCGGGCTCCCGCGACCAGGGGGGCGAGCTGGGGTATTTCCGGCGCGGTCAGATGGTGCCGGAGTTCGAGCGGGTCGCGTTCGGCATGCGCCCGGGCCAGATCTCGCCGCCGGTCCTCTCGTCCTTCGGGTTCCACGTGATTCAGGTGCAGCGCAGCGACCCCGCCGAGGTGCAGGCGCGGCACATTCTGGTTACGCCGAGGGTCACCGAGGCCAACGTGTCCACGGCTCGGGCGCTGGCGGATTCGGTCGCCCAGCTGGCGCGCGCCGGGGCCTCGTTCGATTCGCTCGCGCGGCTGTACCACGATCCCGGCGAGCAGTCCTTCGCCCAGGGCGCGGTGCTGGACAGCGTGCCCGCCGCCTTCCGCGACCCGTTCGCCGCGGCCCAGCCGGGCCAGATCGTCGGGCCTATTACCATGGAGCGGGAGGGCGGGGCGTCCCGCTTCAGCGTAGTCCGGTTGGAGGAGCTGCGGCCTGCGGGGTCGTACACCTTCGAGGAGCTCAAGGATCGCATCCGCAATCAGCTCGCCGAGGAAGCCGCGCTGCGCCGCTACCTCGACGGCCTGCGCAAGCGCACCTACATCGACATCCGTCTCTGAGGCATGCGGCCCCGCATCGCGATCACCCTGGGCGACCCGCGAGGCATTGGGCCGGAAGTGGTAGCGAAGGTCATGCAGGACCCGCCGGAGGGTGCGGACTACGTCGTGCTAGGGCCCGAACCGCCGATCGCCGACCTGTCCGCCGAGGAGGCGGGGCGCATCGTGGGTCAGTCGGTTGAAGCGGCGGTGGCGTTGGCGATGCGCGGGGAGGTGCAGGCCATTGTCACCGCTCCCGCCGAGAAGAAGGCGCTCCATCTCGCCGGGTATCGCTACCCCGGCCACACCGAGTGGTTGGCGCACCTCGCGGGAGACGTGCCGGTCGCCATGATGCTCGTTTCCGACCGGCTGCGCGTGGTCCTGGTCACGACCCACCTGCCGCTCAGAGATGTGCCACAGGCACTCACCACGGAGCGAGTCCTGTCCGCCGGTCGCATTACGGCGAAGGCGCTCAAGGAGTGGTGGGGGATCGAGCAGCCGCGGCTGGCGGTGTGCGCGCTCAACCCGCACGTGGGCGAGGACGGCCTGTTCGGCGACGAGGACCGGACCATTCTCGAGCCCGCCGCCCGGCAGCTCGGCGCCGCGGGCCCGCTCTCGGCGGACACGGTGTTCGTGCGGGCCATGCGCGGGGAGTTCGACGCGGTGCTGGCTCCCTACCACGACGTGGGGATGACGGCCATCAAGGTCGCCTCGTTCGGCTCCGGCGTGAACGTGACCCTGGGGCTGCCGTTTATCCGCACCTCGCCGGACCACGGGACCGCCTTCGACATCGCGGGGAAGGGGATTGCGGATCCCAGCTCAATGAGAGCCGCCGTGGCCCTGGCGGTGAAGCTGGCCCAGCGTAAGGGGGAAGCGAATGCGTGAGGGGTGAGGGGTGGACCCCTTACCCCTTACCTCTCACCGTGGCAATCTCGGCCGATGTAATTAGGAACTCCCGAAACCGCCTCGCTGCCGGACTCAACGGCGTTGTGGCACGCTCGATCACCAGCAGGTGACGCCGCCAGGGCGCCCCGGCAAGCTGGACGGTGCGGATGCGTCGGTCGTTCTCCGGCACGGTGAGTCGCGACACGATCGCCACTCCCAGGCCGGCGGCCACCGCCTCGCGAATCGCCTCGGTGCTGCTTAACGCCATGGCCGGCGTGAGGGTCCCTCTCCCGGCGGCGAGGAAACGCTCGGCCACACGCTGCGTGCTGGAGCCCTCTTCCCGCACGATCAGTGCCTCGCCGGAGAGTGCGGCAGGACTCACCGAGCGGCGGGACGCGAGCCGGTGGCTGGGCGGCACGATCAGCACCAGCCGGTCTTCGATCCACGGGGTTGCCGTCAGTCCCGGCAATAGCGGGAACTCCCCGATCACCCCCAGGTCCACCTCGCCCTCGGTCACCCAGCGCTCGATGGTCCGGGAGTTCTCGATCCGGAGCGTGAGGGTGATGGCTGGATGCCGGGCGTGGAAGCGGCCCAGCAGCCCGGGCAATACGTGAGTGCCCGGAGTCGAGCTGGCCCCCACGACGAGCGAACCGGTTTGCACCTCGAGCAGTTCGCGAGCCGTGCGCTCGGCCTGCCGGACGGCCTGCAGCGCCTGGCGGGCGAAGGGCTCCAGGGAACGGGCCGCCGCCGTCGGCCGAACCCCGCGCCCGCTGCGCTCCAGGAGGGTGACTCCGAAATACCGCTCCAGCCCTCGCAGGTGCTCCGAAACCGCCGGCTGGGAGATGCGCCGGGCCCGCGCGGCCTTGGCCACGCCGCCGGTTTCCAGGACGGCGAGAAACAGCTCCAATCGGTGCAGCGTAACGCCCGGTTTGGCCATAAGGAAAACGTAATAAGAGCAATCAATATGTTGTCTTGGACCGATAGCACAATCCCGACGTATTGTATCCCTCATCCCCCAGCGCGGGAGAACCCTCCATGACGTCCGTCGCGTCCCCGGTCAGCGAGCAGCAGGAACCGCTCGAGGCAGCCATCAAGGGCGAAGTCATCCGGATGTATCACGAGGTGGCCGAGCATCCGGATAGCGAATTCCACTTCTACCACGGCCGGCCCGCCGCCCTGATGTTCGACTATGACCCGGCCTGGCTGGACCGCGCGCCGCCGGGCGCGGTCGCGTCGTTCGCGGGGGTCGGCAACCCGCACCTGCGGAGCCGGCTGCGGGAGGGCGACGTGGTGGTGGATGTGGGCAGTGGGGCTGGGTTGGACAGCATCATCGCCGGCTGGCAGGTGGGGGTGGCGGGGCGAGTGATCGGCGTGGACCTGAACCCCGAGATGTTGAAGCGGGCGGCCGAGCATGCGCACCAGGCGGGGCTCGAGGTGGTGGAGTTCCGCAAGGGGCGCA
>Ga0209341_10001037_pt1 | contig 27974 bp, 21 predicted proteins | sample RifCSP13_2_FD_184020 | JGI IMG/M metagenome (GOLD analysis project Ga0209341, IMG submission 184020) | Soil microbial communities from Rifle, Colorado - Rifle CSP2_sed 13_2 (SPAdes) (version 2) | ecosystem: Environmental > Terrestrial > Deep subsurface > Rock core/Sediment | place: Rifle... | reverse complement strand
AGATCTTCACCCTCCCCTCAGTCCCCTCCCGTCAAGGGAGGGGAAAAAAACCCGGCAAATCAGATAAAAGGACACCCCTTCGACGCCAAGTGGAAATAAGACCTCAGGTGCGCTCAAGCGACGGATTATAAATCAATCCCCCTCTTTTTTCCACCTTTTGTAAAGGTCGTTCTCCACCCCGAGCACATCAAGGACCTTTCCTACCATAAAACCGGCCAGGTCGTCGATTGTAGAGGGCTTGTGATAGAAGGCGGGCATTGCTGGAAGTATGACAGCCCCGGCCCTTGAGAGCCTGAGCATGTTCTGCAGGTGGATGGCGGAGAGCGGCGTCTCCCTGGGCACGAGGACAAGGGGGCGGCGCTCTTTCAGCATGCAGTCGGCCGCCCTCTCTATGAGATTGCCGGAGACGCCCGTTGCCACCCTCGCGAGCGTGCCCATTGAGCACGGGCAGATTATCATCGCCTTTACAAGGGCTGAGCCGCTTGCCGCAGAGGCTGTGAGGTCGTCATACGGCAGGCTTCTTAACCTTCCCTTCAAGGAAAGGCCCTTTGATGCGAGAGCCGCCTTTATGGTTTCGGCGGGCTTATCAGCGCAGTCAAGGCCGAGCTCCTCTTTCAACAGGAGAAAACCAGTTGGGGAGATGATGAGTTCGACATCATCTCCCCTTGAAAGAAGCTCTCCTATGAGCTTGATCCCGTATAGGGCGCCGCTTGCCCCGGTGAGGGCGACCAGATATCCAGCCAATTTCAGTCCCGTCCGTAGGGGGCTTGCGTCAACCCCGTTCTAAAATCCTATATTAAGTGAAGGTCTATCTCCCCCTCACCCCTGCCCTCTCCCCCCAAGGGAGAGGGAGGCAAAAGCCTGCTCAGAGATCTTCCTAAGACCCTTTCTAAAGGGGGACTGAGGGGGATTATCTTCGCCGAGATCCTTCGTCGCCTACGGCTCCTCAGAATGACAGCTTTTCACCCTCCCCTCATTCCCCTCCCGTCAAGGGAGGGGAGGTCTGTAAGGGCACCGCCCTGCAAAAACCGCCCCTACTTCCTGGGCTTCACGATAATATATATGGTGTTGCCGCCCCTTTCAACGAGGAAGAGGACCACTTCGTTCTTTTCAGCCTCGGTAAGGGCCTTGCTGTAGTCGTTCATGCTCCTGATGGGCTTTCTGTCTATCTCTTTTACGATGTCGCCTCTACGGAGGCCCGCTTCAGAAGAGGGGCTCTCTGGCTTCACGGAGCTTATTATGACGCCGTCGGTCTCTTTCTTGCCGAGGCGTTTTGCTATCTCGGGCGTTATGGGCTGCGCGGAGAGGCCGAGCCTCTTATCCGGCGTGCCGTCTGTCTCATCGGCTGGCACAGCCTCCGCTTCCTCTTCGTCTACCTTTGTGCCGACCTTTATGAAGAAGGTCTTCTCCTTGCCGTCCCTGAGGGCCTTTATCTCGACGGACTTTCCGGGGACCGTTGTCGCGACTATCCTGGGCAGGTCGCTTATCTCGTTAACCGGCTTGCCGTCAAAGGATACGATGATGTCGCCGGCCTTGAGCCCCGCCTGGTCAGCGGGCTCTCCGGGGTTCACGGAAGATATGAGTACGCCCCTTGCCTCTTTCAGGCCAAAGGACCTGGCAAGCTCAGGCGTCAGGTCCTGAATGCTCACGCCTATCCAGCCCCTCGTGACCTTGCCGGTCTCCTTCAACTGCAACAGCACTTCCTTGACCATGTTTATGGGAGTTGCAAAACCGATCCCCTGGCCGCCCGCGACAATCGCCGTGTTTATGCCCACGACCTCCCCCTTAATGTTAAAGAGCGGGCCGCCCGAGTTGCCGGGGTTAATGGACGCGTCGGTCTGAATGAAGTTGTCATAGGGGCCCGCGCCTATTATCCTGCCCTTCTGGCTCACTATGCCTGCCGTAACCGTGCCGCCAAGGCCAAAGGGGTTGCCAATGGCAAGGACCCATTCGCCTATCTGCAGGGCTTCCGAGTCGCCTATGGTGGCCACCGGCATGCTGTCGTCGGGCTTTATTTTTATGAGAGCTATATCGAGCTTCTGGTCCTGTCCGACAACCTTTGCCTTGTATTCATTCTTGTCCTCGGAGAGGGTCACTATGATCTCGGTGGCGTTCTCTATGACATGATAATTGGTCAGTATGAAGCCTTCCTTGTTTATAATGAAGCCTGAACCCAGGCTCTGGCGCTTCAATTCCTTGCCCCTGGGCTCGTTGAAAAACCTGTTGAAGTCGTCGCCGAAGAACTCCTCGAATGGCCCCCTGAACTCGGGGAAGGGCATCGTGGGCCTCTCCTTCATGACCTGCGTGGTAGATATGTTGACGACCACCGGCGAGAGCTTCTTTGCCAGCTCCACGAAGTTGCTGGGGACAGGGCCGGTGACCTGCGGGCTCGAGTTCGCGTCCTTCCAGAAAGTCTGGGCGATCGTCTGCGTCGTCATGTCGTACCTGGCCGTGAACATTATGCCGGCCATTACGGAGATGACCGCGACCAGAACGATGGTCTTCAGACCGAATCCGGTTTTCTTCTCTTTCATTTTTGCTCCTGCCACGATGTTAGCAAATTTTGCTGAGAGAATAGGAATGGCCCGGCTGGGAATAGCCGGGCCGATTTATGCCTTTTTATGATACTACCTTTACGTACCAGAGGCGGAGCTCATGAAGGACATCCTCAATGAGCTTCGATTCCTCCTGGGTGAGATTGCCTTTTGTCTTTTCCTTCAGAAGCTCTATGAGGTCAATGGTCTGCCTGGCGACCTCAGGCTCTTTTTCCTTGAGCTTTGTGACAGGGTTTTCGACCAGGCCCAGGTTCATGAGGACAGAGGTCGAAAGAGACAGTATGAACGCGGAGAAATCAAGAGGCGGCAGCTCTATATTCTCTGCCTGCCCTTCTTCGTTCCTATCCCTGGCCTCTCCCTTTTCGCTCTCTCCCATAAAGCCCCTTAACAGAAATTATTATTGAACCTTGACCTTTATGCCGCCGATTATCGCCGCAACTGCCTTGGGCACTGTTATCTTCAGTACGCCGTCCTTGAAGCTTGCCTTGATGCCGTTCCTGTCGACCGCGTAAGGCAGGGTGAAGGAGCGGTGAAAGGAGCCGTAGAACCTCTCCATCCTGTGGTAGTTCTCTTCCTTAAGGCTCTTCTCCAGCTTCCTTTCGCCCTTGAGCATAAGCGTGTTCTCGCTTGCCTCGACGCTTACGCTCTCGGGGGAGACCCCGGGAAGCTCGGCCTTCAATACTATGCTCTCTTCTGTCTCGTAGATATCGACGGGAGGATACCAATGGCTGCCCTCCGCGGCCCTGTATTTAAGGAGCGTCTCGTCGAAGATGCGGCTCATCCTCTCCTGGAGGAACAGGAGGTCTTTGAAAGGGTCCCTTTTTTTCAGGGCCAAGGCGAACTCTCCTCTTTACGGCCTGGGACTGGCCGTCTTAAGCCTTCTCTGGCTATTAATCCAATTTATTTTATAATCAGGCGTTTGTCAAGGGTAGCCGGCCTGCTTACTCAAAAGAAATCCTGCTTACCTGCCGCCGGTCCTCCGCTTCTCCAGCGCCGCCGGCTCGGCCCGGCCGTCCTTCTGAAAGACCAATTTCCCGTCCACCAAATCTACCCTTATGCGGTCTCCCTCCCCGAACTCCCCTTCGAGGAACTTCAATGCCAGCTCGTCTTGAATCTCCTTCTGGATAAGCCTCTTCAATGACCTTGCCCCATAGACCGGGTCGTAGCCCTTTTCGGCGAAGTAGTCCCTCGCGCCGGGCGTAAGCTCGATGTCCGCGTTCTTGTCCCTGAGGAGCTTCTCCAGCCTCGTTATCTGGATATCGACTATCTCCTTCATCTGCTCCCTTGTAAGGGGGTGGAATATGGTGATGTCGTCTATCCTGTTGAGGAACTCGGGCTTGAAGGTGGACCGGAGCACGTCCATGACCCTTGTCCTTATCTCTTCGTACTCCGATTCCCCAAGCTCGGTTATGTACTGGCTGCCTATGTTCGAGGTCATTATTATGACCGTATTCTTGAAGTCCACCGTCCTGCCGTGGCCGTCCGTGAGCCTGCCGTCATCGAGTATCTGGAGCAGGATGTTGAAGACCTCGGGGTGCGCCTTCTCTATTTCGTCAAAGAGCACGACCGAGTAAGGCCTTCTCCTTACCGATTCGGTGAGGTAGCCCCCCTCTTCATACCCGACGTAGCCCGGGGGAGCCCCGATGAGCCTCGCGACCGAGTGCTTTTCCATGAACTCGCTCATGTCGATCCTTATCATGGCGCGCTCGTCGTCAAAGAGGAACTCGGCCAACGCCCTTGCGGTTTCTGTCTTTCCCACGCCGGTCGGGCCGAGGAAGATAAACGAGCCAATGGGCCTGTTTATGTCCTGCAGGCCTGCCCTAGCCCTCCGTACGGCGCTGGATACGGCCTTCAATGCGGCGTCCTGGCCTATGACCCTCTTTTTGAGCCCCTCTTCCATTTTGAGGAGCTTCTCACGCTCGGCCTCCATCATGCGCGCGACAGGTATGCCGGTCCATCTGGAGACGACCTCGGCGATGTCCTCGGCGTCGACCTCCTCCTTGAGCATTTTATTCCCGTCCTGCAGCTTTGAGAGCTCAAACTGGTCAGCCTCGAGGTTCTTCTGCAGCTCGGAGAGCCTGCCGTACTTGAGCTCGGCGGCCTTTCCAAGCTCCCCTGCCCTCTCGGCCTGAGCAGCGTGTATTTTTACTTCCTCTGTCTTCTTCTTTGTCTCGCGTATCCGGTTTATGACTTCCTTCTCGCGCTGCCAATGGGCCTTGAGGCCCGCGCTCTCCTCCTTGAGGTCCGCGAGCTCCTTCTCTATCTTCTCCAGGCGCTCGAGAGAGAGCCTGTCCGTCTCCTTTGAGAGCGCCTGCTTTTCTATTTCGAGCTGGATCACCTTGCGCTCTAAAGCGTCTATCTCGGTGGGCATGGAGTCTATCTCTATGCGCAGGCCGGAGGCGGACTCGTCGACAAGGTCTATGGCCTTGTCCGGCAGGAACCTGTCTGTTATATACCTGTTGGACAGGGTCGCGGCAGCTATGATAGCCGCATCGGCGATGCGCACGCCGTGGTGGACCTCGTAGCGCTCCTTTATTCCTCGCAGTATGGCTATGGTATCCTCGACAGAGGGCTCGCCGACCTGCACCGGCTGGAACCTCCGCTCAAGAGCGGCGTCCTTCTCGATGTACTTCCTGTACTCGTCTATGGTCGTCGCGCCAACGCAGCGGAGCTCTCCCCTGGCAAGGGCGGGCTTTAACATGTTCGACGCGTCCATCGCGCCCTCGGCAGCCCCGGCTCCAACGAGCGTATGCAGCTCGTCTATGAAGAGTATCATGTCGCCCTGCGCCTCGGTTATCTCACGCAAAAGGGCCTTCAACCTGTCCTCGAACTCTCCCCTGTACTTGGTGCCCGCTATAAGAGAGCCCAGGTCAAGCGCAAGGAGCCTCTTGTTCTTAAGCGTCTCGGGCACGTCTCCGGCGACTATCCTCTGGGCAAGGCCTTCGACTATGGCCGTCTTGCCCACGCCTGCCTCGCCGATGAGGACCGGGTTGTTCTTGGTCCTCCTGGAGAGTACCTGTATCACGCGCCGTATCTCCTCGTCCCTGCCGATGACAGGGTCGAGCTTGTTTGAGCGCGCAAGCTCTATCAAGTCCCTCGTGTACTTGGAGACGGCCTGGTATTTCTCCTCAGGCATCTGGTCTGTGACGCGCTGGGCGCCCCTTATCGAGGTAAGCGCTTTGAATATGTTTTCCCTTGTCGCGCCCTGGGAGGCGAGGAGCCTTGCGGACTCGCCCGCAGATTCGGCCGCGAGCGAGAGGAGCAGGTGCTCGACCGAGACGAACTCGTCTTTCAAGTCCCTGGCCTCTTGCATGGCACTATCGAGCACGGCCTTCAATCTATGCGAAACATAGACCTCGCCGGGGGCGCCGTAGATCCTGGGGAGCCTCTTGAGCGCGTCCTCTATCTGGCCCCTCAAGAGCCTTGTATTGACCCCTATCCTCTGGAGTATGGGAGAGACCACCCCGCCCTCCTGGGAAATGAGCGCCAGAAGCAGGTGCTCTGGAGAAACCTCCTGCTGCTCCATGGCCTCTGCCCTCTGCTGGGCATCCTGCAGGGCTTCCTGGGACTTTATCGTGAACTTATCGAGCCTCATCCGCATTCTCCTTTCCGGCACGTCGGGCGTAAACCCTGGCGGACATCTATTATAATGTAGGGGCAAGGCCTGTTTTTGTCAAGGAAAGGGCGGGTTTAGGCTGGAGTGGCTATTGCCTTTTTTAAATGGATGTCATATCATGCCTTTTCAGATGAAAGACATCTTACGTAAGGGAGAAAAGGAGGCCTCCGAGAGGCTCGATTCCCTCGGCTTTGCTGACGGCAGTCTTGCCTTCAGGAACCTGCTCTCTCTTTCCCAAGGCCCGCTCTCAGGCAGAATAGAAACGCTTTTAAATCTTTCGCTCGTCTCCCCCTCGCCAGACGCGGCCCTCAATAACCTCGAGACTATAGCAGTTGCTTCAGGCCCGTTTACCGGAAGCCTTACCGACGATGAGCTCGGGAGCCTCGCGACCATCTGCGGCTCGTCGGCTTTCCTCACCGGCATAATATCCAGGAACCCCGATTATCTGGGCTGGCTCTTCAGCGGCGCCCTCTTTCAGGAGCGCGACGCCGGATCACTCCAGAAAGAAATTATACGGAGGACAAAGGCACTCTCTACGGTTGATGAGGTCTCAAGGGAGATACGCCTCTTCAAGCAAAAAGAGTATCTGAGGATAGGCTCGAGGGACCTGCTGAGGATTGCTGATGTAATCGGCACAACGAGGGAGCTCTCTGACCTCGCGTCTGCCTGCCTTGAAGCGGCCATAGAGTTCTCCTTAAGGCACCTCAAGGCCTCATACGGCTCTCCTTTATATTCGGAGGCCGAAGGCGAAGAGCCGAGAGAGGCTGAGTTCGTCTGCATGGGCCTCGGAAAGCTCGGCGGCAGGGAGTTGAACTTCTCATCCGACATAGACATCCTTTACATCTATTCGTCCGACAAGGGCGAGACGACAGGCATAGAGGGAAATGAGCAGTCGAAGATAAGCCTGCACGCCTTTTTCGTCAAGCTTTCCATGCACGTGACAAAGCTCATATCGAACGTCACTGACGAGGGATTTGTCTTCAGGGTGGACCTTGACCTGAGGCCGGAGGGCAGGAGCGGGGACGTCGCAAATTCACTGCGCAGCGCGGAAATATATTACGAGTCATGGGGACAGACCTGGGAGCGCGCGGCATTAATAAAGGCGCGGCCCGTTGCCGGGTCGATCGCGCTCGGAGAGGAGTTCCTCTCCATGATACGCCCCTTTGTCTACAGGAAGTACCTGGACTTCACGGCAATAGAAGAGATAAAGACCATGAAGGAGAAGATAGACCTGAGCCTCCTTCGTAGAAACCCGGACGCCATAGACGTAAAACTCGGCGCAGGCGGCATACGGGAGATAGAGTTCTTCTGCCAGGCCCTGCAGCTCATACACGCGGGCAAGGACCCGGAGGCAAGGGAGCGCAATACCATTTCGGCCATAAAAAAGCTTACCGCTAAGGGCCATATAAAAAAGGACGAGGCACAGAGGCTTACCAATGGGTACATCTTTCTGCGCGATCTCGAGCACAGGATACAGATAGTCGAAGGCGCTCAGAGCCAGGCCATACCCGCGAAGGAAGAGGCCCTTGAACGCCTCGCAAGGATGATGGGCTTTACTGCGCGGGCTGGCACAAAAGCTGCCCCTGCCTTCCGGGATGAGTACAAGGCAGTTACATCGGGCGTGCACAATGTCTTCAGGTCGCTCTTCTACAGGTCGGAAGAGGCTGAGGAGACGCCCAGGGAATTACAGATGCTCCTGTCGCCTGAGCTGCCAAAGGAAGAGGCGCTCTCAAGGCTTGGTGAGCTTGGCTTCAAAGACCCCGAAGGGGCATATAAGAATCTGGCCCTTCTGCGGGAAGGCCCGCAGTTCGTCCACTTGAGCGCAAGGGCGCGCGTAATACTCCAGAAGCTTGCCCCGGTATTCCTCGCAAGGGCAGCATCATCGCCTGACCCTGACAGGAGCCTCATACATCTTGAGAGGTTCCTGTCTTCCATCGGCGCGAGGACTACCTTCTATTCCCTTTTGTACGAGAACCCCGGGGTATTGAACGAGCTTGTGAAGCTCTTCGGCACGAGCGTCTTCCTCTCAAGGGATCTAATAGAGCACCCCGAGAGCCTCGATCTCCTCCTTTCAGCCGAGCTCTCCATCCCCTATAAGAAGCGGGAGCATATATTCGAGGCCTTCATGCAGGAGGCCTCGTCAGGCAAGGAGTACGAAGAGGTCCTCGACGGACTCCGCAGGCTCAAGAGCCAGGAGCTCTTCAGGATCGGCCTTAATGACATCGCGGGAGCGATTAACGCCAGACAGGTCTCCGTCCAGATGACCTTCGTGGCAGAGGCGAGCCTCGAGGCGTCTATCAGGATAGCGCGGGACAGCTTGAGGGAGCGCTACGGAGCGGCGCCCGAAGGCGCACAGTTCGCCGTAATCGGCATGGGCAAGCTCGGAGGCAGGGAGCTTATCTACGGCTCTGACCTCGATATCATATTCGTCTACTCTGCCCCGGACGAAGCGAAGACGAACGGGCCGAAGGAGATATCGGCCCACGAGTACTTCGTCAAGCTCGGCCAGAGGATAATAAGCGCGCTCACATTGCGGACCAGAGAAGGCTTTGTCTTCAACGTGGACGCTCGCCTGCGGCCTTCAGGCAGCGCGGGCCCGCTGGTCGTATCTGAGGAGGCGCTCCTCAATTACCATTCGGGCCAGACCCTTGTATGGGAGAGGCAGGCCCTGACCCGGGCGCGCGCAGTGGCAGGAGATCTCGCATTCGGCTCTGTACTTGTGCGACAGCTCTGGGAGGCGCTCTATCAGAAGCCCCTTACCTCGGCGGATGTCGAAGAGATGCTCCGCATAAGAAAGCGCATGGAAGGAGAAATTGCCAAGGAAAACGCGAAGCGGTATAATATCAAGACCGGCAAGGGCGGCATTGTCGATGTGGAATTCCTTGTCCAGGCCCTGCAGCTTAAACATGGACACGGCAAGGCAGGGCTCCGTACGCCATATACCCGCAAGGCCCTGCAGAGGCTCAAGCGGGAGGGTCTTATAGACGAAGAGGCCTACAGGTTCCTCACAGGGGCTTACTCCTTCATGCGCCTCATTGAGACCAGGCAGCGCATAGTCCATGACAGGCCCGAGGGCTATTTATATAAGGACTCGGACGAGCTCCTTACCCTGGCGCGCCGGACCGGCTACGCGGGGGCCGATGCCGCCGATGCATTGCTCAAGGATTACGCGGCTGCCGCCGAAAGGGTAAGGGATATATACAACAGGACTTTGGAAATATTAAAGTAGGTAGAAGGTCCCGGCCTCAAACCGGACGGAGGTTTTCATTTGAAGGACAGACACGGCGATCTGGCTGATATCGGCCTGCCCCGGCTGCTGCACAATATCTTCCTCAGGAAGGATGAGGGGGCGGTGCTCGATATAGCGAAGGAGCCCGTAAAGAAGAGGTTCTTTTTCAGGAAAGGCTTCCCTGTCGCGGCTTCCTCGAACATACTGGGCGAGGTGCTCGGCAGGCTCCTCATGCAGGAAGGAATAATAACCCAGAAAGAGTACGAGAGCTCGCTCGAAGTAGTCTTGAGGGATAAGAAGAAACACGGAGAGGTCCTCATATCGATGGGCCTCATAAGCCCGCAGCAGCTGGGGGAGTTCCTCCGCCTTCAGCTCAAGAGGAGGCTCCTTAAGATATTCGACTGGGAGGAAGGCTCTTACAGGTATGTGGTAACAGACCTCCCCCTTCCACTGCCCGCAAACCCTCTCCACCCGGCCGAGCTCATCCTTGAAGGCATAAGCCTCGGATTCTATCCGGTCTCGCGGATAAAGACCGACCTCAAGCCATATCTTGAAACGAAGCTCATAGCCGCGGGCAGCCCATATAAGCTCGACGACTTCCGCCTTAATCTGCAGGAGAAGCGCTTCATAGAATCTCTCTCGGCAGAGGCCTCTCTCGGGGACGCTCTCTCATCATCCGACCTGCTGCGCCACAGGGCGCTCTCCATAGCCTTGAGCCTCATCATAACGAACGTGCTTACAGACAGCTTCGGGGCCCAGGAGACGGCGCCGGAGATAAGCGTGGAGGAGCACGGCGCAACTCAGCCGCCGGAGGCGCAGGTAGATTCAAAGCTCAATGCCGAGCTCCTTTTCATGAAGGCGAAGACCTCGCTGCAGAAAAAGGAATTCCGGCATGCGATAGAGATACTCGGAGAGATAACGAACCTGAGCCCCGGCGAGGGCGAATACTGGGCTCACCTTGGCTGGGCCATATACAATGACGACCCGGGCAGGATCGCAGAGGCTGAAAAGCTCATCAAGGACTCCATCGACCTCAACAACGATCTCGATGCCGCGTGGCTGTACCTTGGCAGGATATTACTCGCCCAGGGCAGGACCGAGCCGGCAAAAAAGGCCTTCGCAAGCGCCCTGCAGAAGAACGCCTGGAACACGGAAGCCCTGTCCGAGCTCAAGAGGCTCTATATAAACAGCGCGATAAGCGACCCTTTCAGCCACTATCCTTCAGAGCCGGCCCTCTCCGGCGCCCAGTCGGCTGCTCTCGAAGCGCTCCTCAAGGCCGTCAGGAAGCATACAGGACCGGTCCTCATCGAAGACGCGGAAGGCTCCGGCAAGACGACGGTCCTCCTCGAACTCCTTAAAAGGCTTTCCCAGGACAAGGTCCTTGCGGCCGTGCTCCTTGCTTCCCCTGCGAGGGAACTGGAGCTGATAAAGGCCATAAACGCAGAGGTCGGCTCGCAGAGCGAGGCGGCGACCGTAAAGGAGCAGCTCCTGAACCTCGGCATGAGGGTCTCTCAGAACAAGATACAGGGAGGACAGAACCTTATAGTCATCGACGAAGCGCACACGCTCTCTCCCGGATGCTTGAAGCTCATCCAGTACCTCACGAGGCTCAAGACCTTGCAAATTGCGCTCTTTTCGGCGCCGGGCCTCTCAGAGAGGCTTAAATCACCTGACTTCAAGGAGCTCGACGAGAGGCTCGCGGCAAGACTCTCCCTCGGGGGCTTCTCAGCGGAGGAGGCCTCTGCCCTCATCGCATCCCGCATCCCTGAATCTGTACCGCTGGATGCGGCAAGCATATTCAATAAGACAGGCCCAAACCCGGCTGCCCTCCTGAAAGAGGCTTCTGCCGTCTACGAGAGGAAGAAGGCGGCTTCAATGGAGATCCCTGAGGAGCCCTCCTTTGACGCCCCTGCCCCAGGGCAGGAAGTAATAGAAATAGGCTATGATGAATTCGCATTCCAGCCAGCGCCTGAAGAGGAAAAGGCCATAGAACCTGAACAGAAGCCAGAGGCAAAGCCAATCGAAGCGCCTCCGGCCGCAATAGAGGCCAAGGCACAAAGACCGGCTCCTCCTCCACAAAAGGAAGCACCGCTGCCCCGGCCAGTAGAGACGCACAGGGAAGAGGCAGAGCCTGCCGAAGCTGAAAAGCCCCGCAAAAGAGGGATGCTGCGGCTCATATTCTGGATAATAGTGATGCTCGTCGCGGGACTCGCAGCCGGCTCACTCATCGGGACCTACTGGTTCAACCAGGGGCCTGCACAGGAGGAACGCGCGCCGTCACCCCCTGAACCGGCCCAGATAGAGCCGCCTCAGACTGTCAACCCCCCTGCTGCTCCGGCCGAGATATCCGTGCAGGGCCCGGCAGAGACAGCGGTACCGCAGGAAACAGTGGAGCCCCTTGACACAACGCGGGATAATCGACAATAGTTATAGCAGGCATGAAATAAGTCCATCTGCTGCGTTCATAGTCGCGGCAAAAGCAGCGTACATGAAGAGTACGCCTCATTCCTCGCTCCTCGACGCAAAAGCATATGGAGCTTTTTGAGCAGCCTGAAAATGCTTAGATCTTTTCAGATTTTCAAAGCTTTTAATCACATTACAGCTAAGGATACCTATGCCCGGCGTATTCAATGACGTGCTCCTCTCACTTGAGAAGGCGAATATGCACCTTAACCTTCCCGATGGCATATACAAAAGGCTCCGCACGCCAAGGCGCTCTCTCATAGTCTCGGTCCCCGTCAAGATGGACGACGGGACAGTGAGCTTTTTTGAGGGCTACCGCGTGCAGTACGACTTTGCGCGCGGCCCTGCCAAGGGCGGCGTCCGCTTTCATCCCAGGGTAAACCTCGACGAGATAACCGCGCTTGCGGCGCTTATGACCTGGAAGTGCGCCCTCGTGGACATACCCTTTGGCGGCGCAAAGGGCGGAGTCGCCTGCGACCCGACGGTGATGAGCAAGGACGAGCTGGAGCGCCTTACCAGGAGATATACCTACGAGATAGGCATGCTCATAGGCCCTGAGTCGGATATACCCGCGCCGGATGTGTACACCGACGAACAGGTGATGGCCTGGATGATGGACACCTATTCCATGATGAAGGGCTACTCCGTTCCCGGCGTAGTCACAGGCAAGCCTGTCTCTCTTGGCGGCTCGCTCGGCAGGGGCAAGGCGACCTCCTTCGGGGTCGTAATAACCGTGCTCGAGGCGCTTGCTCACCTCAACATGAAAGTCGAAGACCTCACTGTCAGTGTCCTGGGCTTCGGAAAGGTCGGCTACAACGCGGCCAGGATACTCTCGGACGCGGGCGCGCGGATAATCGGCCTCGCGGATTCAAAAGGCGCTATCTACAACCCGCAGGGCCTCGATATAGACGAAGTAGTAAGACACAAGCGCGAGGCAGACTCTCTCCACGGCTTCAAGGGCGCGGAGGACCTCACCGTAGACGAGCTCATATCCATAGAAACCGACGTGCTCATTCCCGCTGCGCTGGAAAACCAGATAAACGGCTCGAACGCGAACTCCGTCAAGGCCCGCATCATCGCCGAAGGAGCTAACACGCCGCTCACCGCAGAGGCCGATGAGCTCCTCACATCCAAGGGCGTCTTCATAATCCCCGACATCCTCGCAAACGCCGGGGGCGTGGTCGTATCTTACTTCGAATGGGTGCAGGACCTGCAGAGGTTCTTCTGGGACGAGCCGGCAGTCGATGCGCGCCTTACCACGATAATGAAAAGGGCCTTCAAGGAGGTCGCCTTGATATCCGCCTCAAAGAAGATAGACATGAGGACGGCCGCAATGGTCGTCGGCGTAAAAAGGGTCGCGGAGGCTGTGGAGACAAGAGGCCTCTACCCCTGACCAAACGGGGATAAAGGGGAAACGGTCGAGCACAAAAAACAGAAGGCTACTATTCCGACCGGCCCAACTGCCTGAATCTACAGCCTTTTCAAATTTCTTCTTTTTTTCCGCTCAAAAACCTTGAAATCCTTGAACCACTCTGATAAATTGGCACCCTACTAAAAGACCCCAGTTATCAACATCTGTGAATAACTCTGTGAATATCTTCCGGCAGTGATGCGTTCTGGTAGTCGTAAATAGATTCGCTACTCAGTTCCTCCCCAGACGCCGGAGCCCTTGGTGCATGATGGATTCCGAAGCTATCTGGAAAAACTGCCTTTCAACCGTTTCAGCCCACGTAAGTCCCCAGCACATAGCGACCTGGTTTAACCCCATAAAGGCGACGGGCTCTGTACCCAACCGCCTCGAGCTCGAGGTGCCCAACCGCTTTTTCCTGGAATGGATAAAGGACCATTACCTCCCGCTCATCGAAGAGGTGCTGCGCAAGGTCTCCAAAAAGGAGATCGAGATATCCTGGAAGATCGGCGACGAGCCCGCTGAGCCGGCCGCAGCGCCGAAGAAAAAAGAGAAGGATGCAGGCAAGGTCCCCAAGCAGGCGGGCCTTAACCTGAACCCCAAGTACACCTTCGACAACTTCGTCGTGGGCAAGGCCAACGAGTTCGCGCACGCGGCCTGCTCTGCCGCGGCAAACCACCTGGGCAGCAAGTACAACCCCCTTTTCATCTACGGCTGCGTGGGTCTCGGCAAGACCCATCTCCTGCAGGCCATAGGCCAGAAGGTCCTTCTGGCAAACCCCGGCGCAAAGGTCTGCTATTACACCTCCGAGCGCTTCGTAAACGACTTCATAAACTATGTCAGCCGCCAGAAGATGAGCGAGTTCAGGAGCCGCTTCCGCAATGTCGATGTGCTGCTCATAGACGACATACAGTTCTGGGCAGGCAAGGAAGGCACCCAGGAAGAGTTCTTCCATACCTTCAACACGCTCTACGAAAACCACAAGCAGATAGTCGTCACGAGCGACAAGTTCCCTAAAGACCTCAACGGCCTGGAAGAGAGATTGCGCTCGCGCTTCGAATGGGGCCTGGTCGCGGACATCCAGCCGCCTGACATGGAGACAAAGATAGCGATACTGCGCAAAAAGGCAAAGGTCGAGGGCGTGCGCCTCGCCGACGACGTCGCGGGCTGGCTCGCCGAGATAAGCGAATCGAACGTAAGGGAGCTCGAGGGCTTCCTGAACCGTATAATAGCCGTATCGAGCCTCACAAACAGGGACATCGACCTCAATATGGCAAAGGACGCCCTCAAACACCTCGTAAAGGAAAAAGAGGAGAAGGTCGTCACAATAGACGAAATACAAAAGGCCGTAGCCTCATTCTATGATATAAAGTTCTCGGAGATGAAGAGCAAAAAAAGACACAAGAACATCGCGCTCCCAAGACAGATAGCCATGTATATGGCCAGAGAGTTCGGCGGCTTCTCGTTCCCGGAAATAGGTTCGTCCTTTGGCGGCAAAGACCACTCGACCGCCATACACGCGTGCCGTAAAATAGAACGGGAACTCAAAGAAAATGCCGAGATCAAACAGGCGGTACGCTCCCTTAAGCAGAATATAGGGATCAGGTGAAAAAAGAACCGGGGGAACCTTTCTGTAGAAAGTTTCCCCCATAATTCAGCGACTTAATGCTGCTGCCAACAAGTTACCCACATTCGGCCTCAAGGGTGTTGACAGGCGGTTGTTTGGTGTTGGTAAGTGTGGTTGGGATGTGGAGAGAATCTGGAGGGTGTGGGGAAGGTGTGCGGGGGAGCGGATTTATAAACAGGGAAGTAGGGCGGATTCAGTACTGATATCCTTACCTTTGAGTGATATCAACATACTCACAGCCCCTACTACTATCTACTACTAAGTATTTAAATTCTTTTATAGGAGAAGATGATGAAGTTCACTATCTCCAAGCATGACTTTATAAAGGTGCTCCAGAGGATACAGGGCATTGTCGAGAAGAGGAACACGATGCCTATTCTCGCGAACGTGCTCTTGGACGCATCGGGCGGCAAGGTCAACGTGATGGCGACAGACCTTGAGGTATTCATTAAGGACGCTGCGCCCGCAGGAGTGACTGAGGACGGGTCAGTTACCGTAAACGCGAGGAAGCTCTTTGAGATAGCGAAAGAGCTTCCCGGGGACAAGATAGACGTGACCGCGGGGAAGGACGACAAGATAACCCTGAAGGCGGGCAAGGCCAGGTTCAATGTCATGGGCCTTCCGGCAAAGGACTTTCCTGTATTCCCGGCAATCGATGAGAGCACGCTTGAGGCCATAGACGGAGAGGCCTTGAGGGATATGATAGACAAGACTTCGTTTGCGGTGTCGACGGACGAGACCAGGTACAACATAAACGGATTTTTGCTTGAGAGGGAAGAGGGCAAGATAAAGATGGTGGCCACAGACGGCCACAGGCTCGCCCTTGTCGTGAGGAACGGGGATAATATAGCAAAGGGCCAGAAGGAAGGCGTTCTCCTGCCGAGAAAAGGCGTGATGGAGATGAAGAAGGTCCTCGACGAGAAGGAAGGGCACTTTTTACTCGGCATAACCCAGAAGAACGCCATAATGAAAAGGGACAATACCGTCGTCATCGTGCGCCTTCTGGAGGGAGAGTTCCCTGATTACAGGAGAGTCATACCCAAGGATAACGATAAAGAGGCTATCGCGACAAAAGACGAGCTCCTTTCATCTCTCAAGAGGGTATCGATACTCTCAACTGACAAGATAAAGGGCGTAAAGTTCAGCTTCGCTGATTCAAGGCTCGTCCTCTCCTCTTCAAGCCCCGACATCGGGGAGGCGACCGAAGAGATGGATATAGACTACAAGAAGGACGAGATAGACATAGCCTTCAACGCGCGCTATTTCATGGACGTTCTCGAGGTCCTTACGGAGGACAAGGTCAGAATAGTCCTCAAGGACTCTTTGAGCCCCGGTATAATACTTCCTGAAAAGGGCGAGGACTATACCTACATAATCATGCCAATGAGGCTCTGATCTTTTCATGGTGAAAAGCCCTGGGCTTAAAAGCCCAGGGCTTTAGAGACCTAATTAGTAATAAAAGTAATTTCTCTTTACCGTTCGCTTTATAAAATCCCCCTCTAATCTCTTTTAAATTCATTTTTTCAATCGATATATGGAAGTCAGAGGTCTTGAATTTCAACTGATTCAATAATAACGCCTCGTCTGTTTGATACCAAATATGCTCTTTAATTCCTATTTTTTCATAGCCGTTTTTCTTCCGGTAACTTTTTTAGTATATACACTTCTAAATAGGCACAAGCTTACAAAGGCTTCACGTATATGGCTTGTGCTTGCTAGTCTTTTTTTCTATTCCTACTGGGATTACCGTTATCTTATACTAATTCTATTGACGATTATCGTCAATTTTCTAATTGGCACCCGTATATCGGCCACCTTTGCTGATGAATCCAATTCAATGGTGTTCCGACGAAAGTTGTTTTTTGTTGCTGGCATCACATGGAACTTACTGCTGCTCATGTTTTTCAAATATACTGATTTTTTCCTCGTAAATATAAATCAAATTTTCAGTTCCTCTTATAATCTGCTCCATATCGTCCTGCCCCTTGGTATCAGCTTTTTCACATTTACCCAGATAGCATATATAGTGGATTGTTTTAAGGGCGAGGTAAAAGAAACGGGCATCATAAATTATTCCTTATTCGTCACTTTTTTCCCGCACCTTTTGGCAGGTCCAATACTCCACCATAAGGAGATGATGCCTCAATTCGATTCCGCCAGGGCAAAAGTCCTCAATCATAAGAATATTGCAGTGGGTATATTTCTTTTTTCCATCGGTCTTTTCAAAAAAGTGCTTATAGCTGATTCTTTCGCGATCTGGGCAAATGAGGGCTTCGATAACGCGGTATATCTTACCTTTTTTGAAGCATGGGCGGCGAGCCTTTCATATTCACTTCAACTCTATTTCGACTTCTCTGGCTATACAGACATGGCACTTGGCATATCCATGTTATTTAATATTCGCCTTCCCATAAACTTCAATTCCCCCTACAAGGCAGTAAATATACAGGATTTTTGGAGACGGTGGCATATAACCCTGAGTCGCTTTCTGCGCGATTATATATACATTCCTCTTGGCGGGAACAAGAAAGACGAAGGAAGGATATATTTCAACCTCATGTGCGTATTTCTGATAGGCGGCTTTTGGCATGGCGCAGGCTGGACATTCTTATTCTGGGGCTTTCTTCACGGGTGCGCAACTGTAGTTCACAGGATTTGGCAGCGACTGGGTTTCAAGATGAATCGTCATATTGCAATACTGTTGACTTTCAATTTTATAAATATCACGTGGGTTTTTTTCAGGGCCAAAGACTGGGATTCTGCGCTCAAGGTGCTAAAGGGCATGACTGGCGCGAGCGGCTTTATACTTCCTAAAGCCCTTGAGGCTAAGCTGGCCTTTATCGATCCATATTTCAGGATCAGCTTTGACGAATGGCTCGTAAACATACGGGGGGATCAGAAGACTTTTTTCTGGATCTTAGCATTCCTGGCAGTCTCATTCACTATAAAGAACTCAAATCAGATTGTCGAAAGGTTTACTCCTAACTGGAAGTACGCATGCTTTACGGCTGCCATTCTCACCGCGGCAATATTGAGTCTCACAAAAGTAACCGAATTCATTTACTTTAATTTCTGATTCCGACATGAACGGTAAAGCAGCATATAAGAGCTGGATATTCAAGGTCGCACTCATTGTCGTCCCCGCCGTTTTATTGGTGGGTACTGCCAATTTCCTGATTGATCCCTTGCAGCATTTCAGGAAGGCGTCCTTTTATAAGACGTGCTTCTGCGAAGAACAGCGGTATTTAAACCCCGGGCTGGCGAAGAACTTCGCATATGACAGCATTCTTGTGGGGTCGTCAATGACAGAGAATATGGCGCCGTCGTACATAGACCGTAAACTTGGCATGAAAATACTGAAGCTTTCCCTAAAGGGGGCTTCCGCGTATGAGGAACACCTGATGCTGGATACCTCAATACGTACTGGTAGGGTTCGTAATGTCCTCCTGGGCGTCGATGTCTTCTCTTTTGAGGGCAGCCCCAAAAGGCTTAGATATGGGCCTGGAAGCGTTCCATTATATCTTTACGATGATACTCTGCTTAATGACTATATGTACATTCTGAGTCTCGACACGCTGTTGAACCAGAGCCGCCATTCGATTATGGCTAATATAAGGGGAGTGAAAGACCAGCTTGATATGGATAGTGCATATAATTGGGCGGGAAGCTCGAGGTTTTCAGCGGCGCAGGTCTGGAAGGAATGGGGGGCGCGAGGACGTAAAAAAAAGATCGACAGGGCGCAGTTCAGGTTTCCAGTTCTTAAAGAGAGCTTCGATCAGAATATAATTCCGCATATTAGAAGGAATAAGGGCATCAATTTTTATATATTCTTCCCTCCATACTCGATTGTCTATTGGAAGAACATGGAGGAAATTGGTATACTCGAAGACACCCTCCAGTTCAACAGATATGTTTTTGAATCCACCAAGGGCTTTGGTAATGTAAAGGTCTTCAATTTTCAAGCCGAGGATACGATAACTTTTAATCTGGACAATTATAAGGATATGAATCACTACTCTCCGGAGGTCGACAAGTTCATCGTTGATTCGATTGCCAAAGGCGTTTACCTTATGACCGATGAAAATTCTCTCGGATCAATAAACAGGATTTCGACACAAATAAAGGAATTTAAGCCGAAGTTTTGAAGGCTGGCGTGCTGGCGCAGGAGTTGCCGATTTCATCCTCGACTCTCATGCCATTTTTGGCCGGTAGAGTCTTGTGTTATAGGAGAAAAAAGCTTGACATTCAATGATTCCCTATGTCTAAATAACGGTTTGACTAGGGGGCAGTCCCCCTTTCACCTGACGCGAAAAAGCACAAACAGGAATAAAGAGAAAAGGATAAGCCATGCCGAAGAGAACATTTCAGCCGAGCAATAAGAGGAGACTCCGCACCCACGGGTTTTTGGTCAGGATGGCCACAAAGGCCGGAAGGGCGGTCATCAAGAGGAGAAGGGCAAAGGGCAGGAAGCACCTTTCCGTCACCATAAGCACCAACAAGTAGGCCTGGCCTGCTGGCCGGGTGCGGGCTTATGACAGGAAGAGACGGACAGGACTTCTCCTTTCCCAAGGAGGAAAGGCTCCTCAAGCCCGAGGACTTTATAAGGGTAAGGAGGACAGGAAAGAGGCTTTCGACAAGGAGCTTCAACCTGTTTATCCTTCCCAATGACCTTGGCCATAGAAGGCTGGGCATAGCAGCGAGCTCAAAGACCGGGGGCGCTGTAAAAAGGAACAGGGTAAAAAGGCTCTTAAGAGAGTTCTACCGGTTAAACAAGGCCCTCTTCCCGGCCTCCGCCGACATGCTCATCATTGTAAAGGGACTTGAGCAGATAAAGGGGCTCAAGGACGTGGAGGGGGAACTCAAAAAGGCGCTTTCGTAAGGGGCCGGCCTTTTGGTCTGGGATGCTAAAGACAATCCTCATTTCGATCATTTCCGTCTACAAGACCCTGATATCCCCGGTTCTGCCGCCCTCCTGCAGGTTCTATCCGAGCTGCTCGGATTACGCGAGAGAATCAATTGAGCAACACGGCGCGCCAAAGGGCTCTTACCTTGCGGTGAGAAGGCTCTTGAAGTGCCATCCATATCATGAAGGCGGGTATGACCCTGTGCCCGCTGCCCCCGAAAAAAAGATGAACAGGACGCCACAGCATGGATAAAAGAGTCTGGGTCGCCTTGATACTTTCAATGGCGGTGCTATTTTTCTACCCCTATTTCATTCAGCAGTTCTACCCTCAGGTCGGGCAGAAGACCGAAGAGGCGCAAAAGGCCGCTCCAGCGCCGGGTACCACGGCTACTACACAAGCTCAGCCTGCGGCCCCGGTTGCCCCTCCTCCCGTAAAAGAGGAGCTTACGACAGTCGAGACCCCGCTTTTCAGGGCAGTATTGTCGAGCGTTGGGGGCAGCATAAAGTCGCTTGAGCTCAAGAATTACAAGGAAGGGCTGGAGGAAGGCGCAAAGACCATAGATGTCGCCCAGAAGGTAGGCACCCTTGGATCATTCAAGACGGAGCTCTTTATAAACGGGGTCGCAGAGAGCATATCCTTCTCCCCATCCAGGGCCGCTGCCAATATTGGAGAAGGCGAAAAAACTGAACTCGTATATACAGGCAGGTCGTCTACCGGCCTTGTGATAGAGAAGAGGTATGCGTTCTCGGGCAATTCCTACGCCGTGATGACCGAGCTCAAGGCAACGAACCCGACGCCCACTGCCATATCAGTCCGCGCTGACACCGTGCTCTCCGCGAGCGTATCCGGCACTGACGAGACTGGTTATCACCAGGGTCCCCTGGTCAAGTCAAACGACAAGCTCGTAAGGCAGGACGAGGACGAGCAGAGGCTCACGGGCAACGGCAAGCTCAAGTGGCTGGGCCTTGAGGATAAGTACTTCCTTTCGGCGATAATCCCCGCGACTGACGCGGCGCTCTCATGGACCACGGAGATACCCGCTGCCGGGCAGTCAAAAGCGGCCCTTCACCTGCCCCTGAATGTCGCGCCGAACGCGGCTGTTGCGCTCAGCTATACCTCCTTCATGGGCCCCAAGGAGTATGAAAGGCTCCTCGAGCAGAAGGCGGGCCTTGAGGACGCGATAGAGTTCGGCTGGTTCGACTGGCTCGCAAGGCCCTTCCTCGTGGTCCTCAATTTCTTCGAGAGGTATCTCGGCAATTACGGCCTCGCGATAGTTATCCTTACGGTCATAATAAAGGTCCTCTTCTACCCGCTCACGAAAAAGAGCCTCCATTCGATGCGCGAGATGCAGAAGATGCAGCCCCAGATGGCGGCGTTGAAGGAGAAGTACAAGAACGACAAGCAGAAGATGAACAAAGAGCTCATGGAGCTCTACAAACGCTACAAGATAAACCCGCTTGGCGGCTGCCTGCCCATGGTCCTCCAGATACCGGTCTTCATAGCCCTCTACGAGGCGCTCTATGTGGCCATTGAGCTCAGGCACGCTCCGTTCTATCTCTGGATACAGGACCTCTCTGCAAAGGACCCGTACTACATAACGCCGCTCCTCATGGGCGCGACCATGTTCCTCCAGCAGAAGATGACGCCCATGAGCGTCGATCCGACCCAGCAGAAAATAATGCTCTTCATGCCGGTCATATTCACATTCATGTTCCTCAACTTCCCTTCGGGACTGGTCCTTTACTGGCTCGTTAACAATATCCTGCAGATAGGGCAGCAGTATTTCATCTACAAGACGCCTTCAAAGGCTTAATGGCAGGCTTGCAACATAACAGCAATCAGATTTAAAATAACCCCTGGCAGAACATGCCGGGGGTTTTTCTTTTCATGAAGGAATCGATGACAGATACCATAGCGGCCATCTCGACGGCCGAAGGCCAGGGCGGGGTAGGCATCATAAGGATAAGCGGCCCTCGCGCCCTTGCCGTCGGTTTGAGGCTCTTTCAGACCAGGGAAGAGATAAGGGAGAGGTATTTCCATTTCGGCATAATAGCAGCTTCCGACGGCAAGACAATAGACCGCGGCTTTCTCGTCTACATGAAAGGGCCCAGGTCTTATACCGGAGAGGATATTGTAGAGCTCCACTGCCACGGCGGCCCGCTTATTTTAAGGAAGGTCCTCACTGAAGCCCTCTCGGCAGGAGCCACGGCGGCCCATCCTGGCGAGTTCACGAAGAGGGCCTTTCTTGCGGGCAAGCTCGACCTTTCGCAGGCGGAGGCTGTCATTGATATCGTCAGGGCGCAGACCGAGCTTTCGCTCTCGAGCGCTTTTTGCAGGCTGGAAGGTTCTCTTTCGAGAAAGGTCAGGTCCATCAAGGCCCCTCTTGTCGAGATGCTTGCCCGCATCGAGGCAGAGCTCGATTTCTCCGAAGAAGAGATAGACGCCATTCACACTGAAGCGATAGCCGGGGCTTTGAGCGCAGCCTCTTCCGGGATAGAGCGGATGCTTGAGACCTTCGAGGAAGGCAGGGCAATAAGGGAGGGCGTGAGGGTATTGATACTCGGCAGACCCAACGCAGGCAAATCAAGCCTTCTGAATGTGCTCCTCGAAGAAGAGAGGGCCATAGTGACTGATGTGCCCGGCACTACAAGGGACGTTATAGAAGAGGCAGTCTCAATAAGGGGAATCGCCGTTCGCCTTATGGACACAGCCGGGCTTAGGGAGACCAGGGACGAGGTAGAGGCAATAGGCGTAAGGCGTGCTAAAGAAAAGGCGGCTGTCGCAGGCCTTATCCTCTATATAATCGACTTGACCGGGCCGTTCGAAGAAGACCTCGCGTTTCTTGACGAGCTTGGAGACAGGAAGATAATCATAGTCGCCAACAAGAAAGACCTCCCTCAAGCGGATATACGCGCCTCGAAAGAGGCATTTGCCGCCTGGCCGCTCGCAGCCATATCAGCCCTTAATGAAGAAGGCATAGACGAGCTTAAGGATTTCATTTTCTCCCAGGTCGCGGGACATCACAAGGCAGACTTTACAGCCCCTCCCGGAGAGCTTGTTGCATCCGTCCGCCACAGGGACTGCCTCGTCAAATCACAGGCAGCTATAGGGCGGGCTCTTGATGCGCTCTCCGAGGGGCTTCCCATGGAGCTCCTCGCAACGGACATCCGCGAGGCCATAGACGCCCTCGGCGAGATAACCGGAGAGACAACTACGGACGATATCCTCGAGATCATATTCAGCACATTCTGCATAGGCAAGTAAGCCGCCCGGAAAGAAAACCCCCGCTCTATTTTCAAGCATGCCTTTACATGTTTGCGAGCTTCTATTATGATACCATGCCCTATGTATAAAGGCAGGCCATGTCAATAGAGTACATACTAATAGGGATAACCGTACTCCTTATCCTTTGCATCCTTGCGAGCAAGGCCTCAAGCAGGTTCGGCGTACCGGCGCTGCTGATCTTCCTTGCAATTGGCATGCTCGCGGGCTCTGACGGGCCGGGCGGGATACATTTCGACGACCCGGCCCTTGCGCAGGCAATAGGCGTCGTCGCCCTTTCGTTCATACTCTTTTCCGGCGGTCTTGATACGAACTGGGAGAGCATACGGCCTGTCATATGGAAGGGCGCCGCTCTTTCCACCACAGGGGTGCTCCTGACCGCGCTCCTGGTGGGGTGGTTCGTCACGCTGGTCACGGGCTTTAACCTGAAAGAAGGGCTTCTCCTCGGCGCCATCGTCTCTTCGACCGACGCCGCTGCGGTCTTTTCCATCCTGAGGTCGAAGAACGTCAGCCTGAGAAAGCCCCTAAAGCCGCTCCTTGAGCTCGAATCAGGCTCCAACGACCCTATGGCTGTCTTTCTGACCATAGGCCTCATTAACCTGATCATAACACCCGGTTTCACGCTCGCGAGCATGGTCCCCCTCTTCCTCTGGCAGGCCGCATTCGGGGCTGTCATCGGCTACACGATGGGAAGGCTCGTGACCTATACGGTGAACCGGCTGCAGCTCGAGTACGAGGGGCTCTACCCTGTGCTTACGCTCTCCTTCGTACTGCTCACTTACGGCTTGTCAGCCGCTTTGGGGGGCAACGGATTCCTTTCGGTATATATAGCAGGGCTTGTGATGGGCAACAGCGATTTCCTGAAGCGAAGGAGCATCCTGAGCTTCCATGACGGGCTTGCGTGGCTCATGCAGATATCGATGTTCCTTGCCCTCGGCCTGCTGGTCTTTCCCTCGCGCCTGGTCCCCATAATAGGCGTGGGCCTCCTTATATCGCTTTTCCTCATCTTTGTGGCAAGACCGGTGAGCGTATTTGCGACGCTTTATTTCTTCAAGGTCCCCTTTAGGGACAAGGCCCTGATATCCTGGGTGGGCCTGCGCGGAGCGGTGCCGGTCATACTTGCGACATTCCCATTTGTAGCGGGCATGCCGGAAGCGGACCTCATCTTCAACGTCGTTTTCTTCATCGTCCTCACCTCGGCGGTCATTCAGGGCGCGACCATACCTCTGGTAGCGAAACTCCTCAAGGTGACGGAGCCATTTGCCCCTGAGTCCTTCCAGAAGCTCGCGGAGAAGCTCAAGAACGAGCTTACGCCCATGATAGTGCAAAACGGCTCGCCGGTCTCAGGCAAGAAGCTCGTCGACGCGGGCTTTCCAAAGGGCGCCCTCATCGTCTTTATATGGAGGGACGACAAGTTCATTGTGCCGGACGGCAGGACCGTCTTGCAGGGAGGTGACAAGCTCTTCGTGCTTACTGACAGGGATTCGTTCGACAGGATGAAAGCGGTATTGTCCGGGTACTAAGATACCAGAGGGGAAACAAAGCCCTCAGGCTTGACGGCGAGTACCGAAGCGGTTACTCTGTTCAGTATCTTTTCTGCCGTGTTGCCGATTAATAGCCCCGGCAGCCCGGTCCTGGCCACGGTTCCCATGACAACAAGATCGGCAAGATTATCAGCTTATCCCTGGTAGCGCAACCGCGAGATAATTCCTTTGGCAGGGCTGAAATGGTATAATCCTTATCCGTTGAACCCTGAGGAGGTAGCCCAGTGTTTTTGAGGATATTCATCGTAATTGCCGCAATCGCCGTACTGGCGGGCGCGTCTACGATATCATTTTCAACGAACCAGCCCGCAAAGGTCCAGACCCTTCAGAGCGTTCCGGCCTCAAAGGTATGCATGGTAGAGAACAGGGTATCCGGCAGGGAAAATATACCTGTAGAGGTCGATGGCAGGACATACTACGGCTGCTGCCCGGTATGCGTCGGGAAGCTCTCCTTCAAGCGCGCGCACCGTTATGCCATAGACCCGGTCACCGGTAAAGAGGTAGACAAGGCAAAGGCCTATATAATCGCCAGAGAGGACGGGACGGCCATCTACTTCGAGTCTGAAAAGAACGCAGCAAGGTATTCACCCGGCAAAAGCCTTTAGGCGACCCTCTTCAATCCCCTTCCGTCACGGGAGGGGATTTATTATTTCTGAGCCATACGCGCTTGCCACGATATCTAAATATCCTCTCCCCAGGGGGAGAGGACTAAGGTGAGTGGGTTTTTTTCACTACCGTCCCCCCTCATCCCTGCCTTCTCCCCTCCGGGGAGAAGGAGAAAAACACCTGAAGGCCGATCGGTTACATTTTTTTGCGCACCTCCCCTGTTTGACACACCTTTTTCCTCTGTTATATTCAATTAGGGCTATTTGAACGGAGGCTTTTCAATGCCGAGCAGGACACTCGTAACCGGCGCGACAGGCACCGTAGGCGCTTATCTTGTAAGGGAGCTCTCTAAAAGGGGCGAGCTTACGAGGGCCGCTGTTCACTCTGAGGCAAGGGCCTGGAAGATAAGAGAGGCCAACGTCGAGCTCTTTGAGATGGATTTCTCGAAGACAGATACGGTAGACGCGGCCCTGAAGGGCATCGAGAGGCTGTATCTTCTTACCCCGTTTGCCGCGGGGCAATATGAGATAGCCGAATATGTCGTCAATAAGGCAAAGGAGTCCGGGGTAAAATATATCGTCAGGCAGTCTGCCCTGGGAGCCCGGAGCGAGGCTATAAGGCTTCTCAAGACGCACAGGGCCATAGAAAAGCATATCGAGGCCTCTGGGATGGATTACACCATCCTCAGGCCCAACGCCTTCATGCAGAACTTCGTGAACTTCTTCGCCGATTCCGTGAGGAGGACGGGAAAGATATTCTTACCGCTTGGGATCGCGACAGTGAGCTATATAGACGCGAGGGATATCGCCCATGTCGCTGCCGAGCTTTTAGCAGGAGAATTGAAGACAGCGCACTTCGGAAAGGCATACGACCTCACTGGGCCTGTGCCGATTACGATGAGCGATGTCGCCATCATGATTTCAAAGGTTCTGGGCAAGCCCGTCCAATATGTAGACGTATCTCCTGAAGAAGCCACGCAGGGGATGAAAGAGGCAGGGATGCCGGATTGGGCGATAGAGCCGCTCCTTGAACTCTATGCGTATCAGAGGGAAGGAAAAGGCGAGCTTGTATCAACGTCTGTGGAGGATATAACGGGAAGGATGCCCATCCCGTTCGAGGAGTTCATAAAGGATACGGCAGCGAGTTTCAGATAGATATTTTTCAGCGCCGCTTAGGTAAGTCCCCTCCCCTTTAAAAAGAAATCCAGAGAAGAGAAGACTATAATTAAAGCGTTAAAAGAGCGGAGCAGGCTTATATATGAGCGCCCTGCCAGTACCTTTCGGCCTCTTCTACATCGGCCTTGCTGCCGATAAAAAGCGGCGTCCTCTGGTGGAGCTCCTGCGGCACCACATCCATTATCCTCTGCATGCCGTTCGATGACTTGCCCCCGGCCTGCTCTACGATGAACGAAAGCGGGTTTGCCTCATAGAGGAGCCGGAGCTTGCCCTTCTCTGATTTCCTGTCAGCAGGATAGAGGAAGATGCCTCCCTTGAGGAGGTTGCGGTGGAAGTCCGCCACGAGCGACCCGACGTATCTTGCGCTGCAGTCCTTGCTGCCTGTCTTGAGCTTCTCTATGTAGGCGGCAGTGCCGGGCAGCCAGTGTTTGCTGTTGCCCTCGTTTATGCTGTAGATCTTGCCCTTATCCGGAATGGTGATGTTCTCGCGCGAGAGCAGAAATTCGCCCACGCTCGGGTCGAGCGTGAAGGCGTGCACGCCGTGGCCGGTCGTGTAGACGAGCATGGTGCTCGACCCGTAGAGTATGTATCCTGCCGAGACCTGCTGAGAGCCCGGCTGGAGGAAATCTTTCGTGCTGACTTTCGAGCCGTCCTTGCATTTGATGATGGAGAATATGGTGCCCACGCTTATGTTGACGTCGATGTTCGACGAGCCGTCCAGCGGGTCGAATAGAAGAAGGTAGTTGCCTTTCGGGTACTTGCCGTCCACGTGGATTATATCGTCCATCTCTTCAGAGGCCATTGCCGCGAGATGTCCGCCGTGCTCCATTGCCCTTATGAAGGTCTCGTTGGCGAGCTCGTCGAGCTTCTGTACCTCTTCGCCGTGTATGTTCTGATTGCCAGAGGCGCCCAGTATGTCGACGAGCCCTGCCCTTCTGACCTCGCGCGAAACGAGCTTTGCCGCGGTGCCGAGATCCGAAAAAAGGGCGGTAAAGTTCCCTGAAGAGCCGGGGTGTTTCCTCTGCTCCTCGAGCAGGAACTTTGTAAGGGTCATACCGACGGACATGGCGCCTCCTTGTGGATCGCGTGAACTGAACTACCCTGGTAATCTACAGATTATATATCGAATTTTACGGTTGTGAAGCGATTATTGCATCAAACCTGGTCGAAGACCCGGTCTCAGTAATGATAAGGATGGAACAAAAGAAAAAGCCAGGGAGAGAACGAAACTCCCTGGCCCTATATTAGTAGGAAGCAGCCTTTAGGTCGGGGAAGCGGAAGTCCTCAAGCTCCGTTACCTCGAAGAGGCCCGGGTACTTCTCATCCTCCATGAGGATCCTTCTCACATTGCCCTGCCACAACTGCCAGAAGAGCTCCTTCTGCTCTTTTGTGGCAGTACCGCGCAGCACCAGCGGACTCAGGTCGTTCATCCTCGCGTCGCCTGGAAGGACCTGCGGGTTATAAGTGACCAGCACGGTCTTCAGGTTGTCTTCCCTCTGGAAGATGAAGGCGTTGAACTGCACGTCGTCGGTATCGAAGAAGAGGCGGTTGTTCCTGCCCCACCT
>Ga0209341_10001036_pt1 | contig 27995 bp, 29 predicted proteins | sample RifCSP13_2_FD_184020 | JGI IMG/M metagenome (GOLD analysis project Ga0209341, IMG submission 184020) | Soil microbial communities from Rifle, Colorado - Rifle CSP2_sed 13_2 (SPAdes) (version 2) | ecosystem: Environmental > Terrestrial > Deep subsurface > Rock core/Sediment | place: Rifle... | reverse complement strand
CCTCGACCCGGGAGGTCGCGTCCAGCGCAATCGCGTCGTACGTCGAGTCCTCGAGGATGACGAGGGAGTCGACCGGCGCGAGGACCGCGAGGTGCGAGTTCACGATGCGGATCGTGCCGCCGTGGGCGTCGTTCCCGCGGACGATCGCGCCGTCCAGGCTCGAGAGGACCATCGCCTGACCGGAGGCGACGGTGAGGTCGTTGCCCTCGATGCGGGGCGCCCCGCCCTCGCATACGATCCCGGTGGCGCGAGCGGAGATCGCGTTGCCCGTGAGGTTCGAGCCCGAGGCCCGGCACCGGATCCCGATCCCGACGCCCGCGATCGTGTTCGAGGCGACCTCCGAGGACGAGTTCAGGAGCTGGACGCCCTCCGACCCGCCGGTGATCGTGTTGTTCGTGATGCGGATCGCGGACGAGTTCTCCACCTTCACGCCGACCTCGTTGTCCGTGATCACGTTCCCGTCGAACTCCATCGGCGGGAGGTCCGTCGACGGGTCGTAGAAGTACGCGACCTTGTTGTGGTGCAGGTTGTTCCAGTTGAAGCAGTTGCGCAGGTGGGCGTTGTACCCCTTCCCGCCGTACTGCGAGTTGTACGAGATCTCGTTCCACCGGATCGCGTCGTCGTACGCGTGGTCCGCGGCCACGCCAATCCGGCCCACCGTGATCAGGTTGTGGGCGATCCAGCCGTTCAGCGTGCGGTTCTCGTACACGCCCGTGCCGTAGTCCCGCACCACGGAGTCGTAGAGGCGGGTGTTGTTCGTGCGGTCGTTGTACACGCCGACCTCCGCGTTGCGGATCGTCAGGTTGTGCACGACGACGCGGTCCGCCCCGAGGAACAGCGCGACGGCGCCCCCGCCGCCGTCCAGGACGACGGTCTGCGTGGACGCGCCCTGCTTCTCCTCCCCGGTGATCTCGAGCTCCTTCCGGACGACGACGTTCTCCGGGTACGTGCCCGCGTAGACGAAGACCGTGTACCCGTCCGAGGCGAAGTCGACCGCGTCCTGGATCTTCGTGAAGTCCGCGCCGCCGCTGTCGTCCACGGTGACGAGGGTCCGGCCGAGGACGGTCAGGGCGCCCGTCGTGTTCGAGACGGTGCCCGTGGGCGGGAAGGCCGTCACGCTGACCGCGCACGTGCCCGGGGACTTCAGGAGGAGCTGGACGGAGCTCCCGTGGGCGGACCCGCCGAAGTAGCCCCGCACCTGGCAGACCGCGGTGTCGTTCGACGTCCAGTTCCCGACCACGTCCCCGAGATAGCCTAGGGTGTGGTTGTACGAGGCCGCGTAGAACGTGTCCTGCTCCGCGGTGTAGTACGTGCGGGAGCCGAGGACCGCGCCGCCCCCGCTCGGGGCGTCCCGAATCTGGACGTAGTCGACGGTGATCGTCGTGATGGTGAGCTTGCCCGTCGTGTTCGACAGGGCGGTGCCGACGGGCTCCGCGGTGACGTACGTGTAGCCGAGGCCCGCCGCGTAGAAGTTCACGAGCGGGTAGCACGCCCCGGTCGTCCCGCCGTCGCAGCCCTGGGAGGCGTTGCCCGTCGGCCACAGGTACCCGACCGCGGGGTTCGAGGCGGTCCAGTTCGAGACGATGTCGCCGAGGAAGCCGGACGTGTCGTTGTACGCGGCGGCGTAGAAGACGTCTCGGTCCCCGAGGGAGTACAGCGTGGGCCCGACCCAGGTGCCCATCCCGCCGCGGTCCGAGCGGACCACGACCGCGTCCACGTTGTCCACGGACACGCGGAGGGGGCCCGTCTGGTTCGCGAGGTAGGTGCGGTTCCCGGGGTTCGGGTTGACGTACACGTTCAGCCGGGCCACGCCGTACCCGTTCGTGAAGACCTTGACGCTCGGCCCGTACGTGACGTTCGTCCGGATCACGCGGCCGCTGAACCCGCCGACCGGGTCGTAGTTCGTCCACCAGTACGCGGGCACGTCCTGGACGTAGCCCGTCGTGTTGTTGTACCCCGCGGCCCAGAACAGGTCCGTGTCCCCGAAGACGTAGTCGCGAGCCGAGACCCAGGCACCCGCGCCGCCCGGCGCATCCACGATCACGACGACGTCCACGGTCGGCGCCCCGCGCGTCGGCCCGGACACGAACGTCACGGAAGCGATCGTCAGGAAAAGAAAGACCGCGGCAACCCCCGCCCCTGCCCACCGGCGCATCGCGTTGTCCCCCTCGACCCCACCGCAACCGAGGTCGTCGGGAGACCAGCGCCCTCTCGCGATAAATATTGATTTGAGCACTTTCGATGCGTCCGCCCCGCCACCGGAAAGGCCATATCGCGCCGCGGGCGTTCCGAGCGCGATGGACTACCCCCCCGCGGTCCAGCGGCTCCTCCAGGGTGCGGGCGCCGCCGCGGGGGACACAGTGGCGGTGACGGCCCGCGGGAGGCGGCACGAGGGCGTCGTGATGCCCCACACCGCGTTCTCCGGGACGGACGTCCTCACGCTGAAGCTCGGGACCGGGTACAACATCGGGATCGACGTCGCGGACATCGCGAAGGTCGAGCTCGTCGCGAGACAGGCGCCCGCCCGGAAGGCGCGGGCCCCGGTCCCCGCCGCGGGCGACCGGCCCGTCCTCAGCGTCCTGGGCACGGGCGGGACGATCGCGTCGTACGTGGACTACCGCACGGGCGGCGTGCACCCCGCGGTGACCGCGGAGGAGCTCGTGTTCAGCGTGCCCGAGCTCCACGACCTCGCGGACGTGCGGGCCCGCGTCGTGTACTCCGTGTACAGCGAGGACCTGAAGCCCGCGAACTGGCAGCACCTCGCGCAGGAGGCTGCGAAGGAGCTGAACGGCGGGGCCCGGGCCGTGCTGATCCCGCATGGGACGGACACGCTGCACTTCACGTCCGCCGCCCTCGCGTTCATGCTCCGGGACCTCACGGGGCCCGTGATCCTCGTCGGGGCGCAGCGGTCGTCGGACCGCCCGAGCAGCGACGCCGCGATGAACCTGATCGCGGGCGCCCGCCTCGCGGCCGCGGACCTCGGCGAGCCCGTCGTCGTGATGCACGGGGAGACCTCGGACACGGCGTGCCTCGTCCACCGCGGCACGAAGGTCCGGAAGATGCACGCCTCGAGACGGGACGCGTTCCGCTCGATGAACGCCCTCCCCCTCGGGAGGGTCCACCACGACGGCCGGGTCGAGCTCTCCGCGGGCGTGCGGCGGCGGGCGAAGGGGCCCGCCGTCGCGGACGCCCGCCTCGACCCGGAGGTATCGCTTGTGTGGTTCTATCCCGGGATGAAGCCGGAGCTCGTCGCGCGGTGCATGGAGACCTCCCACGGCGTCGTGGTCGCGGGGACGGGACTCGGCCACGTGGCCCACGACCTGATCCCCGCCATCGAGGGGGCCGTGAGGGCGGGGAAGCCCGTCGTGATGACGACGCAGACCCTCCAAGGCCGCGTCGGGATGCGGGTGTACGACACGGGCCGGGACCTCCTGAAGGCGGGCGTGCTGGACGGACAGGACATGCTCCCCGAGGTCGCGTACGTGAAGCTGATGGTGGCGCTCGGGCGGACGAAGGACCCCGCGGAGGTCGCCCGGTACATGGCGACGGACGTGGCGGGGGAGATCAACCCGCGGATCGGACTCGACGAGTTCGCGGAGTAGCGCATGCCGCACGACGTGTTCGCGTACGGGCAGTTCCTGAAGGAACCGGTGCTCAAGCGGATGCTCGGGCGGGTGCCGAAGAAGGTGCCCGCGAGGCTCCGCGGGTACCGGAAGTTCCTCGACGACATCCTCGGGTTCTACAACCTCGTCGTCGAGGAGGAGGGGATCGTGGAGGGCCAGCTGCTCCTGGGGCTCACGGACGACGATCTCCTCGAGCTCGACAAGTTCGAGTCCGCGAAGTACCACCGGATCGCGGTGACCGTGGAGACCGCGGCGGGGCCGTCCGAGGGGTGGGCGTACATCGGCAGAGCTTAAGCCGCCCTCCGCGTTCGCGAGGCGGGCCGCGATGAAAATCGACGAGTTCGGGAAGGTGGACGAGTACCTCACCGCCGCGAACGAGCCGATCTTGCGGCCGGACGAGCGGGTGATCGGCTTCCGGCAACTCGAGTACCGAGTGTACCGCGGCGGGCTCGTGAAGTCTCCCCTCACGGACGAGCGGGGCGGGTGGGTGTGGCAGACGACGAAGCGTGTCCTCCACCTCGACGACAAGTGGGAGACGCTGCCGACGGGCGTGAGGGGGAAGCGGGTCCACGAGTACGGGTTCATGGAGGTCGTGGACGTCGTGTGGCAGCGGCGGGCCGTGATCGTGACGACGGCCGGCCCGAAGGGGAAGCTGGTCTGGGAGTACAAGCCGTTCGGCGCCGCGGCGCGGCTGTTCAACTGGCTCCGCGAGCAGAGGGAGGAGCGGCGGAGGTTCGCGAAGGGCGAGGTGGAGCGGGTGTACGAGAAGGGGAAGTCGGCGGGGTGAACGGAGCCGGCGGCGAGTATTGAGCCTCTGGGGCAGCGCTGTACTCGACACCGCTCACGCGGCGCCCCTCACGGCGCCTACCCGGTGATCTCCACGTCCACCGTCGCCTCGCAGGCAATCGCAACGTCGGTGCCGGGCCCGCCATTCGCCGTGTCCACCCCGGGGCCGCAGTGGATGTAGTCGTCCCCTCCTGAAATCGTCTCTCCCGGCTGGTCCGCACCGATGACCCAGTCGCCGTCCACGGGGTCGTTGCCAGGTCCCGCGATCAGCGTGTCGTCGCCGAGGATGACCGTGTCGATGCCGACACCGCCGCCGAAGGCAACGTCGGCGTGGATCTCGTCCCCCCGAAAGATGATCTCGTTGCCGGGGCCGCCGATGAGGACGTCGTCACCCGCGATGAGGAGGTCGTCGCCGGGGCCGCCGATGAGGGGGTCACCCGCCAAGACGTCATCGCCCGGCCCGCCATCGAGGTAATCGTCCCCACCGACGACGATGTCGTTCCCGGGCCCGCCCCCTGCGGATTCCCCGACCATCCAGTCGTTGCCCGCGCCGCCGATCAGGATGTCGTTCCCTCCGATCACGATGTCGTTGCCCGCTCCTCCGGGCATCTGGTCGCCGCCCCAGGTGTCCGCGCCGGACCCGCCCAGCAGCACATCGTCGCCGCCCTGCAAGTGGTCATCGCCGTTGTCGCCGAAGAGCATGTCGCCCCCGCTGAAGAAGATCCGGCCCGGAGGCGGGGGGCCCGTCCCGTCGGGACCGAACTCCAAGATGTCGTCGCCCCCTTGCAGGTCATCGCTTCCGTCGAGGCCCTGGAGGTAGTCCCCGTCCCCGAAGTCCATCCCCGGGCCGCCCCGCAGCACGTCATCGCCCCCCGCCAGGACGTCGTCCCCGGAGGTCCCGATGAGGTAGTCGCCCGCCATCAGATCGTCCCCCCGACCGGCCTCGAGGACGTCGTCACCGGCCCCGCCGCACATCACGTCGTTGCCGTCGCCCCCTTCGAGGACGTCGTCGCCGCCCAGCCCGTTCATGACGTCGGGACCGGGCGTCCCGACGAGGACGTCGTCCCCGTCCGTGCCGACGATCGTCGCGGGCGTCCCGAGACAGAGGACCCCGTCGGGATTCGCAGAGGCCCCACCCGCCAGGAAGCCGGCCCCGAACGCCGCAATCAGCACCGCCGCCAATGCGGCCGCACACGCCCCTCGCAGCCCACCCTTCGCCTCCATGAGTTCCACCCCGCTCATGAGCCCCTTCGCCACGGACTACGCCCGCGCACGGGTCGTCATATACAGGTCGAAGGCTCCGAAACCGCCAGGCCGGGTGGACGCAAAGAAGAGCGTCTTCCGGTCCGAAGCGATGTACGCCTGTCTATCGTCCTGTGGGCTGTTCACGCCTGCGCCAAGATTCACGGGCGTGGTCCACGGATCGGACGTGCTGTCGCGGGTGGAGATCCACACGTCCTCCTGGCCGACCCCACCCGGCCGGTTCGAGAAGAAGAACATCTCAAGTCCGTCGAAGCGGATGGACGGGCGCTGGTCGGAGGCCGAAGTGCTCAGCTCCGTTACCAGTTCGGGGGCCCCCCACGAGCCGTCCGGCAGCTGGGCGCTGACATAGATGTCGTAGACGAGAAGCCCAACTGGCCGGTCGCTTCCGTAGTAGAGAAGCGGCACACCGAGTTCGTCGTTCTCGAAGTAGCTCGCTCCCGCGTCATTGGACGCCGAGTTGACCCCGGGACCGAGATTGACCGCCGTCTCCCAGGCGAAGTCATCGTGGACGTGCTCGCGATAGGAGACCCACACGTCGAAACCCCCGAGACTCCCGGGTCCGCCAAGTCGGTTGAAGAACATCCAGTGACCGTCGCGCGAGAAGGCGGGGACGGCTTCGGTGAAACCGGTATTGATCGTCGGGCCGAGGTTCACGGGAGGCCCCCACGGGTCGTCTTGGGTCGCCCGCTGCGACACCCAGATGTCGAAAAGGCCGAGTCCGCCGGGCCGGACCGAATTGAAGTAGACGCTCAGGCCGTCCTTGGAAATCGCGGGCCCGGCATCCACGAAGGCCGAGTTGACGATCGGGCCGAGGTTCGTCGGAGTAGACCACTCCGAGAACTTCGGTGACGCAACGGCATTCGAACTCGCGATCAACATCACAGCCACGGCTACTAACAGCACAACCCTCACAGTAACCCGAAATTCGGACATTCCCAACCATCTCCTAACGAATCTGCAGGATGACCTCCACTACGCCCGCGTGCGGGTCGTCACGTACAAATCGAAGCCACCTAGCCCCCCGGGCCGGTCGGATGTAAAGTACAGCGTAAGACGGTCGGAGGCGAGGTAGCCCTGTGCGTCGGTCGCCGGGCCGTTCACGGTCGGGCCGAGGTTCACCGGCGGACTCCAGGGTTCGGTCACCGCGTCGCGGGTAGAGACCCACATGTCGAAGCCGCCGAACCCACCCGGCCGGTTGGACCACAGGAACACCTCGAGCCCGTCGAAGCGGACGACCGGGCGTTGGTCGTGGGACGGGCTGCTCAGCTCCGGGACCAACTCCGCGGCCCCCCACGAGCCGTCCGGCAACTGGGCGCTGACGTATGTGTCATTGCCGCCGGGACCCCCTGGCCGGTTACTGCCGAAGAAGAGCAGCGGGACCCCGAAGTCGTCGTTCTCGAAGTAGCTCGCCCCCTGGTCGAGGAACGCGGAATTGACCCCGGGACCGAGATTGACCGCCGTCTCCCAGGCGAAGTCGTCGTGGACGTGCTCGCGGTAGGAGGCCCACAGATCGGCGCGTCCGAACCCGCCGGGTCGGTCGCTATTAAAGAACATCCAGTGGCCGTCCCGGGACAGGGCCGGGACTGTGTCGACAGCGGCGGAGTTGATCGTCGGGCCGAGGTTCATGGGCGGCCCCCACGGGTCGTCCTCGCCCACCCGCTGCGACACCCAGAGGTCCTGGAGGCCGAACCCGCCTCGTGCGGCGCCTGACGCCAAAAACAGGCTCAGGCCGTCCTTGGAAATCGCGGGCCCCTGCTCCAGGATGGCCGAGTTGACCACCGGCCCGAGGTTCACGGGAGCCGACCAGTCCGAGAACGTCGGGGCCGCCCCCGCGTTCGAGCTCGCCATCAACACGGTGGCGATGCCGACGATCAGGACGGCCTTCAAGGTCCTCCGGGCCTCCCACGACGATCTCGCTCCCCCGTCGCACACACCGCGCCGTTCCCCCCCGAAACCCGCCATCTTCAGGCCCCTGTCCTACCCTACAATGACAATCTCTAGCTCGACTAAAGCCTACCCGTCGCACGGTTCTGGATTTCGGACAACCTAAACCGGCGACGGCCCCTTCCCGCAACCCTTTTGAGGAATCCGGCCCATGGAGGCGGTTAGGGGGGAGTAGGGAGTGGATGCCCTTGACAAGTGCGTCCTGCGGGCCCTGTTCCAGAACGAGGGCCTGACACCAGTCAACCCCCGGGCCCAGATCTCCTCGGCCGCAATCGCACGGAAGCTCGGGGTGAGCGAAGGCACGGTCCGGAACCGGATCCTCCGGTTCCACGAAACGGGGTTTGTCAAGGAAGTGCGCCTCATCGCGAATCCCAACTTGGTGAGTCTCGCGGAGGCCTGCCTCCTGTTCGACGTCCCGCGCGAGACCCAGAGCGAGGTCATCGAGAGAATCCAGCTCCTGGAGAACGTCGTGATCCTCACGGTCTTCCACGGGAGCCTCCTGTCGCCCATCTTCCGGTACCGGGGCGAGGCCGCGCTCGTCCGACAGGTCGATCTGTTCCGGAGGCTCGCAAAGGTCGAGAGGATCATCGTCGGGAGGATTCCGTTCCCGGAGTGCAACCTCCGCCTCTCCGAGTCCGACTGGGCCGTGATGCGGGCCTTCCACCGCGATCCTCGCAGGGCCTGCGCCTCGGTCGCTCGCGACGTCCGGCTCTCGACGCGGACGGTGAAGCGCAAGCTGGAACGTCTCTTCAGGGAGGGCGCGGCGTTCACTTTCCCCGTGTTCGATCCCACGAAACTGGACGGCGGGGTGATGGGCGCGCTGATCGTCGAGTATCCGCTGGAGATGAAGGGCGACGTGGACCGAACGGTGGCCGCGCGGTTCGGCGAGCACATCTTCAACGTCCTCCACATGCTCCCCTACCGGAAGGGGGACCTTGCGCCCTGCGGCTACAACTGCATCGTCCCCAACATCTCGAAGGGTACGGAGATGCTCGACGAGGTGAACGGTCTCCCGGGAGTCCGGAACGCGCGGTTCGAGGTGTTCGACGAGGTCCAGATTCGCTTCGTCCCGTTCGAGGAGGACCTCCTGAGGGGGGACGACCTCCCGCCTCCGGCAACCTCCCTCTAGGAAACGTGGCGGCTCGACCGCAAGACTATCTTCGGCGACGCCGGACCCTTTCCCCGCTCGGGACCCGCGCGAAGCCGTGGGTCTCGTAATCCGAATCGAAGGTGAAGGCGGAATCCAGCCCAAGCCGCTCCATGATTGCGAAGGAGAGCGAATCCGTCATGTCGATCGGCGCGTCGTTGTACCGGCAGAACAGCTCTCGCGCCCGCGCGTGGTCCTCCTCGAGGTCCGGCTCCACCCGCCAGAGCGAGGAGGCGTCGATCTGCCTCATCCGCGCGACCGCGTCGGCCTTCCCGACCCGCTTCGTGACCCCGTCTAGGTACTCGACCTAGACCGGGCGCCCCAAGGCGAACCGCGTTCCCGCCCGCGCCGCCTCGCGAAAGTACGCCCCGGCAACCGAGTGGTTCGGATCGGACCGGTCGTTCAGTGCGATGAGGGCCCCCGTGTCGATGTAGACGAGCATCACTCCCGCCAGTCCTTCCGCTCGCTCCAGCCCCGGCCCTTCAAGTCCCAGCAGCCGATCATCTGGAACGCGGGGTCTTCCTCCACGTCGCCCTCCACGCGATCGACATAGCTCTGGAGGGCTTCCCGGAGCACGGCCTTGAGCGTCATGGACCGCTTCCGCGCGATGTGCCGCAGGCGCGCGTGGATGCTGGGGTCCACGCGGGTCTGGACGACCTTGGCGGGTTTCACGGGAAGGGAGAAGGAGACGCATGGACTCAAGCATTCGCATCTCGATGTGCATTCACCGTGGAGGCAACGACATCCCGACCCAGAGCCTCTGAGATCGAGGCTGTTCGAGGCCCCCAAGGACGAGGCAGAGACCAGGTCCGTGGAAGGCGGCAGCGTAAGCGTATCTGCGACGGGCCGAGAAGCTTAATCAGGCGTCCCGGACTTGCCTGCCACGCATGGACTACAAGGCCCTCGGCCTCCGGTGCGGCCTCGAGATCCACCAGCAGCTCGACACCCACAAGCTGTTCTGCGCGTGTCCCTCTCGACTCTCCGAGGAGACGCGGGGCACATTCGTCCGTCGTCTTCGCCCGACACAGTCCGAGCTCGGCGAGGTCGACGCCGCCGCGATTGAGGAGGCGAAGCGGCACCTCGCGTTTGTGTACGAGGTCACCGACAACAGCTGCCTCGTCGAGGCGGACGAGGAGCCGCCACACGAGGCGAACCGCGAGGCCCTGGAGTCCGCGCTCCTGATAGCCCTGATGTTCCACGCGACCCCAGTCCGCGAGGTCGACTCCATGCGGAAGATCGTGATCGACGGCTCGAACACGACGGGCTTCCAGCGGTCCGCCCTCGTCGCGATGGACGGCTGGCTCGAGGTGGACGGGAAGCGGATCGGCCTGCCCACGGTCCTCCTGGAGGAGGACGCGGCCCGCAAGGTCGCGGAGAAGGAAGGCGAGGTCCACTACCGACTCGACCGCCTCGGGATCCCGCTCATCGAGGTGAGCACGGACCCGGACATCGCGTCCCCCGAGGAGGCGGCCGCGGTCGCGTCCACGATCGGCTCGTGGCTCCGGGCCACGAAACGCGTGATGCGCGGTCTCGGCACAATCCGCGAGGACCTGAACGTCTCGATCCGGGAGGGCGCGCGAGTCGAGATCAAGGGCGTGCAGGAGCTTCGGATGATCCCGGTGTTCGTCGAGAAGGAGGTCGCCCGCCAGCTCATGCTCCTCGAGATTGCGAGGGAGCTGGGAGGGCGCGGGGTCGCGGCATTGGACCTCGAACTCAGGGACGTGGCGGGCGTCCTGGCGAGATCCGAGTCCACTCTGGTCCGCTCCGCTGTCCAGGCGGGCGGGACGGTGCTGGGCGCGCGGCTCCCCGGCTTCGCGGGCCTCCTGAGAGGGAAGCTCGGCCCGGAGCTCGCGGCCCACGCGCGCCTGGCGGGCGTCGAGGGCATCCTGCACTCCGACGAGTTGCCGGGGTACGGAATCACCGCGGCCGAGGTCGATGCGCTCGCGAAGGCCCTCGGGGTCGCGGGCCAGGACGCGTTCGTCCTCGTCGCCACGGACGAGGCGAGGGCCCGCCACGCGTTCGAGGAGATGCTCCCCCGGATGCGGGCCGCGCTGGCGGGCGTGCCCCCGGAGACGCGGGACCCCCGCCCCGACGGGACGACCGCGTACAGCCGGCCGCTCCCCGGGAAGGCCCGCATGTACCCGGAGACGGACGTCCCGCCGATCCGCGTGACGGACGCATGGCTCGCGCGGCTCCAGGCCCGACTCCCGGAACCGCCCGAGGCGCGTGCAGCCCGCCTCGCGAAGGAGTACGGGATCCACGAGCAGCCGGCTCGCCAGCTCGTCCGGGAGGCGAGCGACGACCTGTTCGAGGCGATCGCGCGGGAGTCCGGGGAGCCGACCCTCGTCGCGTCCGTGCTGCTGTACCAGCTCGCGGAGATCCGGCGGGAGGGCCTCCCTGTGGACGCGATCCCGGAGGACCGGGTGCGGGAGGTCTTCGCGCTCGTGAAGGCGGGCGCGTTCGCGAAGGAGGCAGTCCCGGACTTGCTGCGGGAGATGGCACGCTCCGGGAGGAGGGCGGGGGACGCCGCGAAGGAGCTGGGCCTTGCGGGGGCGACCCGGGACGAGGTCCGGCGTGTCGTCGACGAGGTCGTCACCGCCAACGCGGACCTGATCGCCACGCGGGGCGAGGGTGCGATGGCGCCGCTGATGGGAAAGGCCATGGAGAGGCTCCGCGGCCGCGCGGACGGGAAGCTCGTGAGCGAGGTCCTGCGGGAGCGGTTGAAGAGAGAAATCGAAGGAAAAGAAAAGTGAAAACACCCGCCATCGGCGGCGGGTCGAAACGCCTAGGTCCTCAGAAAGGGCGGGACCTTAGCGCTTCTTCGACTTGCCCTTCTTGGCCTTCTTCGCCAAGGGTGCTCGTTTGCCTCCATGCGGCTCGTCGCCGCAGTGGGGAGAACGTTGGGTCGTCTCCATCTTGAATGTATCGAGGGCATTCCCGCGCGCGAGAATCTCCCGCACGAACCTCATCTCCCGCGAGGGACCGATTCGCTTGTCAATCCCTCCCTACGCGCCGCCAAAAGCCTAAATAAGCCACTCCGATATGCGCGGCGGGACCCGGTGCTATGATGGCCGCGAAGAAGAGCGAAGCCAAGGGCGACGACTGGTTCGACGCCCTCGACGCGGAACTCGAGAAGAAGACCCAGGAGATCGTCCAGGAGGTCGGCGAGGAGAGCGTCGAGCGGGAGGCGATCAACCGCCAGCTCATCGAGGACTTCTGGAAGATCTGGAAGCGGTTCAACAAGATCAACGTCCACCTCTCCATGGACCCGCCGTACGACCACTGGGCCCTCTTCGCGGACACGTTCCCGGACGGCGAGTGGACGTGGAAGCCCGCGTTCAACCCCTCGACCGTGTCGACGATCCAGCTCGTGGACCGCACGATGGACCAGGGCCGGGTCGGGGACGCGCTCAAGGTCGCGCACTACAACGTCGAGGACGCGCCCCACCTCAAGGTCACGTTCGAGTACTGCGAGGGGGAGCACTACTACAAGTACAGCGGGTGGAAGCGGATCTGGTCCGTGCACACCCTGTACGAAGAACCGCTCGACAAGACCGCGCCGAAGGACCTGCACAAGATCTTCTCGGACGTCGTGAAGGCGTGGTACGAGAGCCACCTGCGGCGGAACCGGGACCTCCTGATCCGCCACCTGAAGAAGGGCTACGAGCGGGTCGAGACGTTCAACCAGTGATCACGCGGACCTCAGGTACACCTGGTACGTCTCGTGGGCCTCGTACCGGTTGAACGGCTGCCACCGCACGCTGTCGACGCTCGGGTCGTACCGCGCGGTCCCGCCCGACGCCGCGTACCGGTCCGGGTACAGGGGCGCATCCCACCGGATCTCCAGGGCGTCGAGCCAGCCCGGGGACGGGACGACGGGCTCGAACTTGAACGGGTCGTGCACCGTGAGGACGTGGAGCCCGCCCCCCAGGTCCTGTAGGAACGCGCGCGCATCCCCGCCCGCGAAGCCCAGGACGACGACCCGCGCGTCCGGATACCGCAGCCCCGCGGACCACACGGTCTCGTTCGGGGCGATGAACGCGGAGCGCCCCACGATGGACCACCGACTGTCGTTCATCGCGTCCCCCACGACGGTGAGCGCGAAGGACTCGTAGAGCTGCGCGTTCATGCGCCGGTCGTAGCTCGACGCGATCTGGGCCTCGAGGGGGGACCGCGGCTGGAACGTGCCCCGCAGGAGCCACCGCAGGGTCACGGTGAAGTCCGCGTGGACGGTGACCTCGAGGTTCACCGCGAACGCCCCGATCCACGCCTCCTCCGCCTCCACGGGCGGCGCCTCGAGGACGACGCCCGTCGCGGTGTCCGGGGTGAGCCCGAACACGCCGATCCAGAGGGGGACGAACAGGAGGATCGGCACGGCCATCGCGGCGACGGGACGCCAGGCGGGGCGGGGCTCCTCCTCCGCACGCGGGCGCGGGCGGGGCATCGCGTCCGCGTACACGAGGAGGGCCGCGGTGACCACGAGGACGGCCGCGAAGACCGCGACGTACACGACCCCGGACGTACCGAGCAGGTTCGAGGCCGCGAACCCCGGGAGGAACGCGAGGGGCGCGGGGAGGAGCCAGAACAGGAGGAGCATCGTCATCTCCCGCTTCAGGTCCACGCCGGGCCCGCGGAGCAGCTTCAGGAGGTCCAGGGACGCGAACACGCCGACGAGCAGGGTCCACACCGTGCCGACGGCCAGGAAGCCCCACGCCATCGCGGGCGTGCCCAGGACGGAGACGATCGCCCACGTGTCCCCGGGGAAGAAGTCGAACGCGCCCGCCGCCATGTACACGAGCCCGTACACGATGAACACGACCGCGGCGACGAGGCCGAACGCCCGCCAGGCGAACGACGCGGCCCGGCGGGCCCGCCACCAGACCGCGAGCCCGATCGCGACGTCGACCGCGATCCCCGCGCCCTGCATCGCGATCACGCCCGCGGGCGGGAGGGACCGCGGGAGGTACACGTACGTGAACCCGGTGCCGGGCGAGACGTAGAGGCCGTACGCGGTGCCGCCGAGGAGGAGCGCGGCCGCGGCGTGGCCGAGGACCTCGTGGGCCGCGACGGCGAGGATCCGGCTCAGGACGTGGGCGAGGAGGACGAAGAGGGCGAAGGGCCACGGCCGCCGGAAGTCCATGGGCGCACGACAAGCTCCGCGGCCGTATTTGCGCTTGTTGGGACGGCGGCGCGTGGCGGGCTCAGCCCTCGATCCCCGCGAGGCGGCGGGCGAGGTCCTTCTTCGACTCAAGGTCCGCGAGCTGGCGGATCCCCATCTCCGCCGCGGCGGGGGAGCCCCCGCCGTGGAGGCACAGCGCCGCGAGCTTCCCGGGGCCGAAGACCATGGACTCGATGAGCCGGGCGGCCCGCAACCGCTTCTCCGCACCCACGCCCCGGACCCCGCGGTAGTACTTCTCCACGAGCGGACCGACCTTCGGACTCCGGAGGTCGAGCTCGGAGGGCATGCACGACACCATGCCGCCCCCGATGTCCTCCGCGAGCCGCTCGATCTCGAACGGCAGGCGGGTCACGGACGTCTTCGTGACGTTCGCGAGGAGCGGGTCCGGGAACCACGCGCCGGAGGGCGTCGGGCGGCCCTCGTACGCGGCGCCGAGGGCCTGCGCGTACAGCGCCTCGGAGAGGTACGTCATCTCGGTGAGGCGGTCCGAGACCTGGCGGGAGAGGCCGTTGTACTCCGCGAGGAGCGCGGCCGCGCCCGTGAGGACGTCCCCGCATCCCGCGAGGCACCCGCCCAGGGTCGCGCGGTGGAGCAGGACGAACTTCGTCACCGCGTCCGCGGCGTACTCGTGCTCCCCGCACATGAACACCCGGTCCTTCGGCACGAAGACGTCGTCGAAGATCACGAGGCTCTCGGAGGACCCGGCCCGCACGTTCCCCATGTCGAACCCGCCGTCGAGCTTCCGCTCGTCCCCGGTCTGGCGGTTCACGACCTGGACGACGCCCTCCGCGTCCATCGGGACCGCGAAGGCGACGGCGTGGTCCCGCTCCTCCTCCGAGAAGCTCGTGCCGGGCTGGACGATGATCTCGTGGCTCCCGACGGCCCCGCCGATCATCGCCTTCGCGCCGCGGACGACGATGCCGGCCCTCGACTCCTCGACGACGCGGACGTACACGTCCTTGTCGGGCTGGTGCTTCGGCTTCAGCGCGCGGTTGCCCTTCGGGTCCGTGAGGGCGCCCGCGCACGTGAGGTCCTTCCCCCGCACCCGCGCGACGTACCGCTGGAGGCGCTTGTGGTACTCGGTCCCATGGCGGGCGTCCATCTCGTACGTCACGTGCCACAGCGCGTTCAGGGCGTCCCACCCGCAACAGCGGCTCGCCGTGCACACCCCGGTCCGCTGGCAGATCAACCGTGCGGCCCGCACGCGGTCCACGAGGTCCTCACGGGAGGAATGGATGGAGCAATACGCGCTGTACGGCGGCCCGCCCTTCTCCCGCCTCGTGAGGAGGCCCTTGTACCGGTCGTCCCGCGCGAGGTCGTAGATCCCGCCGATCCCCTCGAGCGCGAGGCGGGTGAACCCGTTCCGCGTGACGTCCGGGACGCGCTTCCCGAGCATGTACACGTCCGCCCCGAGCTCCCGCACGCTCGCCACGTACTGCGCCTTCGTCTTGAGCGCCATCGTCGTCCCCTCAGAGGATCTCGTTCGAGATCACGAGGCGCTGGATCTCGGACGTGCCCTCGTAGATCTCCGTGATCTTCGCGTCCCGGTAGTACCGCTCGAGCGGGAGGTCCCGCATGTACCCGGACCCGCCGTGGACCTGCATCGCCTTCCGGCTCGCCTCGACCGCGGTGGACGCGGCGAAGAGCTTCGCCATGGACGCCTCCTTCGTGTGCCTCCGGCCCTGGTCCGTAAGGCGGGCCGCGCGGTGGGTCAGGAGGCGGGCCGCGTCGATCTCCGTGGCGACGTCCGCGATCATCCAGCGGATCGCCTGGAGGTCCCCGATCGGCCGCCCGAACTGGACGCGGGTGCGGGCGTGCTCGACCGCGGCGTCCAGCGAGGCCTGCGCAATCCCCACGGCCTGGGCCGCGATGCTGATCCGGCCGCAGTCCAGCGTGTCCATCGCAATCTTGAACCCGTCCCCCCGGCGCCCGAGGAGGTTCTCCGCAGGCACGCGGACCTCGTCGAACACGACCTCCGACGTCACGGACGAGCGGATCCCCATCTTGTCGAACAGCTTCCCAATCTTCAGGCCCGGGGTGCCGCGGGGGACGATGAAGCACGAGATCCCGCGGTGGCCGAGGGACTTGTCCGTCATCGCGAAGACCAAGAACGTGGACGCGAGCGGGGCGTTCATGATGAAGATCTTGCGGCCCGTGATCACGAAGTCCCCGCCCTTCGCGACGGCCCGAGACTCCATCGCGGCGACGTCGCTCCCCGCCCCCGTCTCCGTGAGGCAGAAGGAGCCCATCTGCCGGCCCTGGGCCAGCGGCCTCAGGTACCGCCGCTTCTGCGCCTCCGACCCGAACCCCAGGAGCGGCTGGCTCGCGAGGGACGTGTGGACCGCGAGGGTGACGCCGAGGGCCGCGGAGCCCCGCGAAATCTCCTCGACCGCCATCGCGTAGCTCACGACGTCCCGGCCCGCCCCACCGTACTTCGCGGGAATCGGGATTCCGGCGAGGCCCGCCTTCGCGAGCGCGGCCCACGCCGCCTTCGGGAACTCCCCGCTCTTGTCCCACGCGTCCGCGTGCGGGAGGACGTGCGTCTCGACGAACCGGCGCGCGCGGCGGCAGACGTCCTCCTGATGCTTGCTCGGTGCGAACTCCATGGCCTGCCTCTGGAGAGACTCTGGGAGGCGCGGCAAGAACGTTGCCAAAGTACTATCGTTATGAAGCCTAGGCCCGCGCGACCAGTTCGGGTATGGCGGGAGGCCCGCTTCCGCGCCGGTGAGCGGATCGCTCAGTGAATCTCGATGATGATCTTGCGCCCGGCCTTGGAGACGGAGACCTCTTCATCCCCGCGGAGCCCGAGGCTCCGCTCCACGTCCGCGGGGATCCGGAGCACCGTCCCCCGGCCGCTCCGCGAGAGCTTCCTCCGCAGCTTCAACGGCTCGCCCCAGATCCCGAGCCTGCGGGCCACCTTCATGAGCCGCTGGCTCTCCTCCTCCGGGATGAACTCCTCGCCGCACGCGGTGCATCGGCGCCCGCGCTCGACGAAGGTGTAGCCCTCCACCTCCGACACGATGTCGTCCGCGGGGACGAGCTCTCCCTTCCCGCACACGGGGCACCGCCTCGCGCCCTCAGCCTTCCGCACCGTTGATGACAGAGACTTCATCCACCTACTCCGTCTTCAGGAACCCGCGAATCTCGCCCACGGGCTGGTACCCCAGGCTCCCGTACAGGGTCCGTGCGGCCTCGTTGCCCCACTCCGTGACGAGCCCCACGTACGGGAAGCCCAACTGCTGCCCGAGGTTCGAGACCTCCTCGACGAGGGTCCGCGCAACGCCCTTCCGCCGGAAGCTCGGCCGCGTCCCGACCTCCCCGAGGAACGCGAGCTTCTCCCGCGGGACGAGGGTCGCGACCCCCGCGCCCTCCCCGCCGAACAACCCCATGTACACCCGCTCCTTGAGGCCCGGGGCCCGCTCGTGGAACCGGTCGATCAGGGCCTGGGACACCTCCCCTGAGTACCCGCGCTCCGCGTGGAGCTCCGCGAGCACCGCGTCGAACACCTCCCACTCCTCCGGGGTGTCGACCTCCCGCACCTCGAGGTCCGGGTTCCGGATGCACGTCGACGTCCCGAGACGGACCATCGCAAGGTCCCGGGTCGGCTGGAAGCCCATGCCCGCGAGCGGTTTTTGCACTTTGAACGCGGCCTTCGGGTCCGCGAAGGTGATGCGCCGGAACGAGATCCCCTGGGCCCGCATCGCCTCGTCGTGCTCGAGGAGGACCTGCGGCAATCCGGATTTCGGAAGCCGCTCGACCCACGCCAGGTTCGCGTCGTGGACCGCGGGGTAGTCCGCGGCGACGAGGATCGCGCCCCACGGGCGGCGGACGACCTCGCTCACGCTCGAGAGGACGGCGAACTCCGCCTCGAGGACGTACCCGAGGAGCTCCTCCAGCGTGACGCTCGTGACGGGCGCGAAGGCGGGTGCGCGGGATAACGGTTTCCTTCGCGAGCCGTCAGTCCCGCCCTGCCTCGACCAGACGATGATGCAACTCCGGGGAGAGGTAGTACCCCGCGGTCAGCAGACGACGGAGGGCCGCCTCGAACGCGCTCTGGGTCATCCGCCCGGCGCGGCGCTCCCGCAGGAGCAGGAACGGCACGCTCACGGGCTTGAGACCCAGGTACTTCGCGACCCCAATGGCGGCCCGGTCGTCCGTCACGACCTCGTCCACCCGGAGGGAGAGGGCGAGGGCCAGCACGGCGGCCTCACCGCGGTCGAGGGCCCATTCCGTGCGGGGCCTCCCGGCCTTTCGGATTTGGAGACTGCCGTCCTCCACGAGCTTGCGGACCTCGAGGGCCTCCGGGTGGCCGCTTTCGAGACCGCGTTCCACCTCCGCGATCACCTCGGGCGGGGCCAGAACCTCGTCGTACTGGCGCAAGAGCCTGAGCTCTCCAATCTTCGTGAGGTAGATGAGGGGGGAGGCGTCGACCGCGGCCCTCATCCGAGTTCCTCGATGAGTCCCTCCAGATGGCGTTCGTCGGTCCGGAACGGCACCCCCCGCCGCGCGAGCTCGTCGAGGAACTCCCAGAGGCCGACCCCCGCGTCGGATGCGGCCCGCCAAGCGCTGCATTCCCCGCGCCGGTACCGATCGATTGCGGCCGTAATCAGAATCTCACGGAGCCCCCCGGAGATCGCGCGTCGGAGGAGGACGGAGCGGTCGACGCCCTCGAGCTTCGCAATCCGGTCGATCCGGCGAACCTCCTCGTCGGAGAGGCGCAGGGTCGTGACGGGCATGTGCAATACAATAGAATACGATGTATTTAGGCCTTCGCATCGCGCGACCAGCTTGCCCGCCATGGAGGCGATGTCGGAAGGGCACTTTCGCGGGCCCCCCGCCAAGGCTTATAGTCGGGCGCGCGGTCCCCGGGTCCGAGGCAAGAAGTCGACAGGCCTCAGGAACGTGCAACAATGAAGGACGACATCGCGCCCCATGTCCATGACATCACCCGGGCGCTGGGCGGAAAGGTGAGCGAGCAGGAGATCGAGAAGGAGCTTTCGAACTACATCAACGTCTACCGCGTGTCGCTGGACACGGCGAAGCGGTCGATCGTGAAGAAGCACGGCGGGAACCCGGCCCACCTGAGCCTCGGGATCCAGAAGACGATCCGGGAGCTCGTGCCGGGGGAGAACTCCGTGAACCTCCTCGCGCGGTTCGTGAGCGTGAACGAGAAGACGATCGACTCGGAGAACGGGCCGCGGACGATCCTGTACGGCATCCTGGGGGACGCGACGGCGACGGTGCCGTTCACGGCCTGGGAGCCGCTGCCGCTCGAGCCCGCGCGCGGGGACGTCGTGCGGATTGCGAACGCGTACACGAAGGAGTACCGCGGGCAGGTCCAGGTGAACCTGGGCACCCGGACGGTCGTGACGAAGGAGTCCCCGGACCTCCTCCCGCCCGCCCCCGCGGGCGCCGACGGCCCACCCCCGAGCGCCGCGAAGGCGACCCCCGCGAAGATCGTGGACATGCGGGAGGGGTCGAGCAACATCGCGTTCACCGCCCGCGTGCTCAGCGTGGAGGCGCGGGAGGTCGACGTGGACGGCGGCAAGAAGACCGTGTACAGCGGCGTCCTCGCGGACGAGACCGCGAAGTCCCAGTTCAGCGCCTGGAAGGACTTCGCCCTCGCGGAGGCCGACGTGCTCCGGGTCGAGGGCGCGTACGTCAAATCGTGGCGGGGGATCCCCCAGATTAGCTTTGACGAGCGGGCCCTCGTGAAGAAGCTCGAGGACAAGGACCTCCCCCCGATGGAGGAGCTCGCGCGGTCCCCGCGGATGTGGATCGAGGACCTCGGGGAGCGGGGCGGCGGCGTCGACGTCACGGTGCGGGGCATCCTGATCGACCTCAAGGAGGGCTCCGGGCTGATCTACCGGTGCCCGGAGTGCAAGCGCGTCCTGCGGAAGGGGGTGTGCCGGATCCACGGCGAGGTGTCCGGGTTCCCGGACCTCCGGGTCAAGGCGGTGCTCGACGACGGGAGCGGCGCCCTCACCGCGGTGTTCGGGAAGGAGCTCACGGAGGGCCTCCTGGACAAGACCGTGGAGGAGTGCATCGCGGAGGCGAAGGAGGCGATGTCCCAGGAGGTGATCCGGGACCACCTCGCGGACCTCCTCGTCGCGCAGCCGATCGAGGCCCGCGGGAACGTCACGTCGGACGACTACGGGCTGATGATGATCGTGGACCAGGCGAAGATCCTCAAGGTGGACGTGCAGGAGGAGGCCCGGGCGATGCTCGAGGAGCTGGAGGGCCCCGCCTGAGCGGGCCCCCGGGACCGCCCGCCCCGGCGGGGAGGCCGGGACGGGACGGCGGGGGACGCGAGATCGAGAGAACGAGGGAGGAAGGCAACATGAACCGCGAGATCGCATGGCGGGTGTTCGCGGGCGAGTACAACGACGCGACCAAGGAAGTCTCGGACGGCGGGGAGCGCAGCCCCTCGTATGTCGTGACGCCGCTGGGGGCGAAGATCAACCGGCTGTTCCTTGTGGGCGTGCTGACGGACGTGGAGAACGTCGCGACGGACGCGTCCCCGATGTGGCGGGCCCGGCTCCAGGACCCGACGGGGACGTTCCACCTGTACAGCGGGCAGTACCAGCCGGAGGCGAGCGCGGCGCTCGCGAAGCTGAAGCCGCCCGCGTTCGTGGCGGTGACGGGGAAGTCCCGCGTGTACTCGCCGAACCCGGGGACCGTGTACACGTCGATCCGGCCGGAGGCCGTGAAGGTCGTGGACGCGGCCCTGCGGGACTACTGGATCCTGGAGGCGTGCCGGTCCCTGAAGAGGCGGCTCGAGGCCCTCCGGGAGGCGTACAAGATGGACCCCGTGAAGAAGGAGGAGCTCGCGGCCCTCGGGGTGAAGGCGCCGCTGGCGGAGGGCATCGTCGCGGCTGTGGAGCACTACGGGAAGGTCGATCTGAGCCGGTACAGCGCGATGCTCGCGGAGGCCCTCACGTTCCTGATCCCGGAGCTCCAGCCGCAGCGGGCGGGGGAGGCCGAGGAGGCGACCGCGGAGACGACCGCGGCCCCCGCCGCGGACCCGAAGCAGGAGGCCCTCGAGGCGCGGGTCCTGGAGATCATCGGCGCGCTCGACGCGGACGGCAAGGGCGCGTCCTGGGACGGCATCCTCGCGCGGGCGACGAAGGAGGGCGTGGAGAAGGACCAGCTCGAGGAGCTGATCAACTCCCTCCTGGACAAGGGCCAGATCTACGAGCCGATCCTCGGGCGGATGAAGCGTATTTGAGCCGGCCCTCGGAGACAAGGACGAAGCCTTTACAAGGGAGGGGACGCCTCCCGCTAGGAGTGGGCGGGACGGTCCGGGTCGTCCTCATCGGCGCGGGGGCCACGGGCTCCGTCGCCGCGGGCCACCTCGTGCGGGTTCCCGAGGTCGGGGACCTCGTCCTCGCGGACCTCGCCCCGGAGCGGGCGACGGCGCTCGCCGGCCGACTCGGCACCCGGAAGGCCCGGGCCGTCGGGATGCCGGGGCTCGACGCAGGGGGCCTCGCGAAGCTCGTCGCGGGCGCCGACCTCGCGATCAACGCGGCCCACGCGTCGATCGACCTCCCGCTGATGGACGCGTGCCTGGACGCGGGCGTACACTACATGGACCTCTCCTCATGTCCGTCCCTCCAGTGGGCGTACGACGAGCGGTTCCGTCGAGCGGGCCTCACCGCGTTCCTCGGGGGCGGGGAGGACCCTGGGCTCGGGAACGTCCTCGCCCGCCGCGGGGCGGATCAGCTCGACACGGTCGACTCCGTCCGGATCCGGGACGGCGACACGGCCCGCTCGGACCTCACCCCGCTCCCCGTCGTGTGGTCCCCGGAGACGTTCCTCGCCGAGGTGTTCACGGAGGGCCTGTACTTCGAGGACGGGCGGCTCGTGCGGATGCCGCCGTGGAGCGGGCGGGAGGTGTACCCGTTCCCCGAGCCGGTCGGGCCCCAGCCCGTGTACCTGATGGACCACGAGGAGCCGGAGACGCTGCCGCGGTTCCTGGGGAAGGGGCTCCGGTACGTGGACCTGAAGCTGGCGATTGACGACGACACGTTCGCTGCCCTGCGACTCCTCGAACGGCTCGGGCTCCTCCGGTCCGAGACGGTCCGGGTGGCCGGGGTCGAGGTCGCTCCGCGGGACGTGCTCCTCCGGCTCCTCCCGCGGCCCACGGACCTCGTCGGTCGGGTCACGGGCGCGGCGATGATCGCGGTCGAGGTCGCCGGCACGAAGGACGGCGAACGGGCGACGCACCGCCTGTGGACGGGCCTCACCCACGAGGAGGCCGCGCGGCGGTACGGCGCGACCGCGACGGGCTACCTCGTCGGCACGGGCGCGGCGATCTTCGCGATCCAGTTCGCGCGCGGCCACATCCCGCTCGGGGTCATCTCCGCAGAGTGCCTCGACCCGGCGGAGAGCCTGCGGCTCATGGCAGAGTTCGGGTTGCGGGTCGGACACGAGGTCCGTGAGGGCGGGATGGCTGGCGGGCCTCGGACCCCTGAACGCAAGGACGGTGGTCCGCTCAACGTGCCGACTCCGCGGCGGCCTTGATCCGCCCCAGAGCGCTCCGCGTGCCCTCCGCGATGTGCTTCGAGACCATTCGGGACCCGAGCTTCAGCATCCCGCGCAGCGTCACGTCCCACGTCACGTCGATCTTCACGCCGGGCTCGTCGTCGTGGACCCGGAGGGCGACGACCTTCGTCCCCCGCATCGGGCCCTCGAGGATCTCGTGCACGAGCCGCTCCGGCGGGTGCAGGTACACGCGCTCCCGCTGGCGGGCGTTCCGGAACCGGATCGTGACCTCGCGGTCCACGACGTCCCCGTCCCGCCCCAGCGTGCGCACCGCCACGGTCCCCTTCCAGAACTCCGGCTCCTTGTCCAAGTCCGAGAGGAGGGGCCACACCCGCTCGAGGGGCGCGTTCACGGTCGTGGATTCCTGGATCCGCATGGCGGGCTCGGGGACGCGGGGATGACTCAAGAACCTTTTGCGGGCCCGCCTACGTCGGCGGGAGGTACGCGCGGCACGACCAGCACTTGCGGGCGGTCAGGCCCACCCGGGCCCCGCACCGGGAGCACCGCCGGGACTTGGGCATCGACTGGACCATCTTCTCGATCCGCCGCAGGCCCAGCTTCCCGGTCACCGCCCCGCCCAGGCCGCAGATCGCGCTGTACAGGAGCGCGAGGAGGTATTCCCAGCCCGTCGGCCAGAGGAGGAACGAGAGCGCGAGGGAGCCGAAGAACCCGCCCACGAACGCGCCCACGAAGCCCATCGAGCCGAGGAGGCTCGACCGGCCCGCGACGACGCCGATCGCGAACATGATGAACCCGATGATGAACACCTGGATCTCGATCCACGGGACGAACAGGACCACGGGGATCGGGACGAGGACCGAGAGGCCGAGGGCCCCGAGGATCGTCAGCAGGAAGCCGGAGAGGGGGTTGCGGACCTTCACGTGCGCCGCCGAGGGCGCGAAACGCCGTGTGGAGCATTTGAAGGTGGCGCCCTGATTCTCAACCGGTGAGAATCAGCCCGGCCGCGTCCCGAAGGGGAAATCTCCCGCCTCAGAGGCCGTCCCGCACCCGTCGTACGGACCTTGGACAAAAAGCCTTTAAGCGCGAATCCCCGATGCGCGCGCGGGATGGGATCGTCGCCCCTGACGGCCGAGAGAATCTTCTCCTCGGCGGAGACGCTGAACTACCAGCCGGACCCCTTCACCCTGCGCAAGGTGCCCACGGGCATCGCCGACCTCGATTCGATCGTGGACGGCGGGTTCCCCGAAGGGTCGCTCGTCCTGCTCCTGGGGGACATCGGGGCGGGGATGCAGGAGTACGTGTACACGGCGGGCTCCAAGCTCGCGATCGTGCGGCGGAACCCCGCCCTCCGGCACTACTTCCTCGGGGAGGCGTGCGACGACTCCGTCCTGCCCGAGCGGGTGTGCTACGTCACGTTCTCGCGCTCGCGGGAGGCGATCCTCCAGGAGCTCGGCGGGGCGTTCAACGCGGAGTTCCACGACGCGTTCGAGGACCTGACGGTCTTCAAGGACTTCAGCGGCTCGTACTTCCGGAACTCCGTCGTCCCGTCGAGCTGGACCCAGCAGGAGCCCTCCTTCGGGTCGTCTTCCGAGGGCGTCCTGGAGGGCCTCGTGTCCTTCCTGGACGAGAACGCCCGCGACGCGATGGTCGTGATCGACAGCCTCACGGACCTCGTCGAGGCGGAGGCCGTCGAGATGCGGGACCTCGTCACGACCGTGAAGGGCCTGCAGCGGGCGACGAAGGAGTGGGGCGGGATCACGTACCTACTCCTCACGCGGGGGATCCTCGAGAAGCGGTTCGAGCAGATGGTCGTGGATAGCGTCGACGGGTGCCTCACGTTCGAGTGGCGGTCGTACCTGAACAGCTCGAAGCGGCAGCGGTACATGTACGTGGAGAAGTTCACGTCCGTGCTGCCGCACCTCGCGCGGGACAAAATCGCGCGGTTCCCGACGATCGTGACGAGCAACCAGGGTCTCGTGGTCGTGTACATGGAGCGGATCTCATGATGACGGAGGCGGCGACCGAGGAGCGGGCGACGGAGCCACCGGGGAACGGCCTCGTGCTGACGGGGATCGACGGGCTCGACGTGATGCTCGGCGGCGGGGTGCCGCGGGGCCACACGGTCGTCGTCCTGGGCTCGTTCGGCACGGGCAAGACGACATTCGGGATCCAATTCCTCGTCCAGGGCCTGGTCAACGGGGAGAAGGGGATCTTCATCTCCCTCGAGGAGGACGTGGACTCGATCGTCGCGAGCGCGGCGGGGTTCGGCTGGGACCTCGCGACCCCGCTGAAGGAGAAGCGCCTCGCAATCGTGAAGCTCGAGCCCGCCGACGCGAAGACGACCCTCACGAAGGTCCGGTCCGAGCTCCCGAAGTTCATCCGGGACTTCGGCGCGGACCGCGTCGTCGTCGACTCCGTGTCCCTGCTGAACATGATGTTCCCGGACGACGTCGAGCGGCGGGCCCGCCTCTTCGCCCTGTCCCACCAGATCAAGTCCACCGGGGCCACGGCGCTGTTCACCGCGGAGACGAAGGACGACAACCCGCGGGCCTCCCGGGACGGGCTCGTGGAGTACATCTCGGACGGCGTCGTCGTGCTCCAGACGCGGGAGAAGGAGAGCGGGGACGTCCAGCTCGCGATGCAGGTGATGAAGATGCGCCGGCTCAAGCACACCCGCTCGATCAAGCCGTACACGATCGACGACGACGGGATCAACGTCCACGCGGACGTCGAGGTCTTCTGACCGGACGGCCCGCGGTCCCCAAAGGGATAACTACCCGTCCCGCCCACTACTGTTCGCCATGCGGGTCGGCATCCTCCTGTTCGACGGGGCCGAGGAGCTCGACATCGTCGGCGTGTGGGAGGTCCTCCGGAAGGCGAGGCAGCTCCACTCCACCCTGAACCTCTCCGTGATCACGGTCGCGACGAAGGAGTCGATCCAGTGCGCCCTCGGGCTGAAGGTCCTCGCGCACGAGGTGAAACGGGACTGGTCCGACATCGACCTGCTCGTCGTCCCGGGCGGGCCGGGGCGGAAGGACGTGATCGCGGACCGGGCGCTCCTCGAGGCGATCGCCGCGTTCGGGAAGGCGAAGACCGTCGCCTCCGTGTGCACGGGCGCCTTGGTCCTGCAGTCCGCGGGCCTCCTTACCGGGCGGCGGGCGACGACCCACTTCCTCTCGAGAGACGAGCTCACCGAGGCGGACGTCGTGACGGACCGCGTCGTCGTGGACGGCCGAGTGATCACGGCGGGCGGCGTCACGGCGTCGATCGACCTCGGGCTGAGGATCCTGGAGATGAACTTCGGCAGGGAACTCGCCAACGAGGTTGCGGCCCGCATCGAGTACACCCCGCCCGCGCCGCGAGAGAAAGCCGCGTAGCCCGGGTCGCAACGGATATACGCCCGCCGCGGTTTCCCGCGCGCCGATGAAGTTCCTGCGCAAGGGCAAGGTGAAAGAGGTCTACGAAGCCTCCGACACCGAGCTGGAGTTCGTCTTCACGGACCAGATCTCCGTGTTCGACAAGGTCATCCCGAGCCTCGTCCCGCACAAGGGCGAGACCCTGTGCCGCACGTCCGCCCACTGGTTCCGGGCGGTCGAGGAGATGGGGATCAGGACCCACTTCCTCAAGGTCGTCGACGGGAACCGGATGCGGGTCCGCCGCGTCGAGGTGATCCCGGACTACTCGAAGCTCGGGCCCACGACGCGGAACTACCTGGTCCCGCTAGAGGTGATCGCCCGGTACTACGTGGCGGGCTCGTTCCACGACCGCATCAGGGCGGGGACGGTACGGCCCGAGGACGCCGGCTTCCCACCGGGGCACGTCCCGGGATACGGGGAACCGCTGCCCCGGCCGTTCCTGGAGACCACGACGAAACTCGAGAAGGTGGACCGCGAGCTCACGCGGGACGAGGCGGTCCGGATCTCCGGCCTCACGCCGAAGGAATACGACGAGCTCCTCGGGACCGTACTGCGGATCGACGGGCGGCTGAACGAGGAGGTCCGCAAGCGCGGCCTGATCCACGTGGACGGGAAGAAGGAGTTCGGCATGGACGCGGAGCGGCGGCTCATGCTCGTGGACACGTTCGGGACCGCGGACGAGGACCGGTTCTGGGACCTCCCCGCGTACGAGCGGGGCGAGCAGGTCGAGCTGAGCAAGGAATTCGTGCGCCAGTACTACCGCAAGATCGGCTACCATGGCCGTCTCATGGACGCCCGGAAGACCGGACAATCGGAGCCTAACATCCCCCCTCTTCCGGACAATGTCCTGAAGCAGGTCTCCGACCTCTACATATCGTTGTTCGAGCGTCTGACCGGCGAGACGTTCCGCTAGACATTGCTCGGCTCGGTGACGACAAAGCCTATAACGAATCCGGTCGATACAGCCGTCGTTGGGGGCCTCCCGAATGGAAAACGTGGCGTACCTCGACGGCAAGTTCTTGCCGGAATCCGACGCCAAGGTGACGATCTTCGACCACGGGCTCCTCTACGGGGACGGCGTGTTCGAGGGGATCCGGGCGTACAACAAGCGCGTCTTCAAGCTTGAGCGCCACGTCGAGCGGATGTACCAGTCCGCGAAGGCGATCGACCTCAAAATCCCTCACACGCCGGAGGAGTTCAGGGACCTGATCCTCGAGACGTGCCGCCGGAACAACGTCGTGGACGGCTACATCCGGCCGATCGTGACGCGGGGCCCCGGGGACCTCGGCCTGGACCCTCGGAAGTGCAAGCGCGGGGCCACGGTCGCGATCATCGCGCAGCCCGGGATCATGCTGTACCCGAAGGACAAGTACGACAAGGGGCTGAAGCTCGTCACCTCGAGCTACCGGCGGGTGCCGCCGCAGAGCCTGAGCCCGAGCATCAAGTCACTGAACTACCTGAACCAGATCCTGGCCCGCATCGAGGCGAACCAGTACGGGGCGGACGAGGCCCTCCTCCTCGACATCCAGGGCTACGTGTCGGAAGCGAGCGCGGACAACTTCTTCATCGTCCAGAACCACTCCATCATGACACCGTACACGTCCACGAACCTCCCGGGAATCACGCGGGAGACCGTGATGGAGCTCGCGGAGAAGATGGGGATCAAGGTCCTCGAGCGGCCCTTCACCCTGTTCGACGTGTGGGCCTCGAGCGAGGCGTTCATCACCGGGACGGCGGCGGAGATCGGCCCGGTCGTCGAAGTCGACGGGCGGGCGATTGGGGACGGGAAACCTGGGAAGATTACGCAGCAGCTGATGAAGGCGTTCCGGGAGCTCGTGACGACGACGGGGACGCCGATCTACTGAGCGCGGGGGGGCCGTCGTGCAGGCATTCTCCCCGCCGAATCAGATTCCGACGCGGAGACGATTTCCGTGCCGTTAATCCGCAAGTTCCGCCTGACGTACGGAACGGTTCCCCCAGGAGAGCGCGGTGGCGGCACCACGGGGAAGATGACCGAGGGGTACACGGTCTCATCCCCGCCGGACATCCCATATCGTTATCTCCTGCAGGTCCTACCGAGCGCGGAGAAGACGTATCCCCTCTTCGTCGCGCTTTCGGACCTGTTGGACTCT
>Ga0209341_10001035_pt1 | contig 27995 bp, 29 predicted proteins | sample RifCSP13_2_FD_184020 | JGI IMG/M metagenome (GOLD analysis project Ga0209341, IMG submission 184020) | Soil microbial communities from Rifle, Colorado - Rifle CSP2_sed 13_2 (SPAdes) (version 2) | ecosystem: Environmental > Terrestrial > Deep subsurface > Rock core/Sediment | place: Rifle... | reverse complement strand
TGCCTGGCCCCAAATGGCAAAGCGACCCTGAATGTCTACCTCGCCGTTGCCGGTCGTGCGGATGCGCAAATTATGGAAAGCCGCTTTTGAGAGCGTACGCAGAGAAATTGACTGCCAGATGCCGCCGAACGTCGTGCACACATCAGGCAGGAACCCGGCCAGCGACTCGCGCAGCGGAAAACGCCTCCCTGGCTTCCACACCTCGATCTCGATGGCGTTTTCACCGGGGCGGACGAACGGAGTCAGGTCAACCTGAAACGGCGACCACATCCCGCGATGACGCCCGGCTGTGTGACCGTTGATGCGGACCGTCGCATCGAAGCTGATCGCATCCGCTTCGAGCAAAATCCGCTTGTCCCTCCACTCGTCGGGCAGCGTGAAGGAGCGCGTGAAAAACGCCGGGCCATCGGTAATTTTGTCGGCGGTGTAAGTCTCCCACGCGCACGGGACACTGATCAGGATTGGCGGCGTGTCTCCGAGCCGGAACTCCCATTCGCCGTTGAGCGACAGCCAGTCGGATAGGATGTTTTCCAGGAAGATGGTAGAGTCTATCATCGGCATGGATTTTACTCCCGAAACCGCACTGGCTTATGCCCGGTCGCTCGCACGCCCTCGCCGGACCGGCTCAGGCGAGGACGAAGCCGTGGCGCGTGAGATCGCTGCCCGGCTCGAGCAATTTGGCTATCGGGTGGACTGGCAGGCTTTTGGATTCTCCACCGCCTTCAATACGGCCATCACGCTAGAGATATTCATCGGGCAGTTACTAGTACTCCTCGCCCTTTGGGGACGAGAAACCTGGCTTTCCACCTTCTGTTGCGGCCTGCTGGCGGCGCTGGCGCTCTCCTTCGGGCTGATAAATCGCGTTGTGCACCGTAGTGCGCTGATGCCGCTGGCCGGAGAAAAGCCTTCTCTGTGGTCAACTCTGTGCCTGCGATCAGGGCGGCAATATCACACGGCCAACCTGATCGCTACGCTCCCCGGCATACCTGACGACGCTGCTTTGCCGTACCTGTATCTGGTGGCGCACTACGACTCCAAAAGCCAGCGCCTGCCCCTGGCTATACGGATCGCGCTCTTTATTCTCACCCTCGCCGGGGCGGGCGCGTTCGCCGTGCTCGGCTTCCTGCGGCTCGTGTTCCCTGAGTTAGCGCCGCTGGCGACTGGAGTCGGAATTGTGGTTTTGCTCTCCGGCCTGCCTCTGCTTTTCTTTCAAGATGTGGGCAATGCCTCGCCCGGCGCGATTGACAACGCCTCGGGCGCGGGGCTGGTTTTGCATCTCGCCGAATGTCTCAGCCGCCGCCCTGACTGGCGCGACAAGCTGCGGGTGAAGATACTGATTACAGGGGCAGAAGAATTGGCAGTGATGGGCGCGGCGGCCTACCTGCGCGCGCATCTCGCCGCGCTGCGCCGGCAGGCGCAGCGCGGGGGGCTGTACATCCTGAACTTTGACGGCGTTGGCGTCAGGGGCCGTCTATGTTTTGTGGGTGAGACTGGGCAGGGGACGCGGACAAGACTCTTGAGCCTGATCCGCGCCGCCTGCCGCGAAATGCGCCTCCCGCTGGGCCGTTTCAACCTCGTCGGCGCGCTGTTCGACCACCTCCCCTTTGCCGAAGTTGGTTTCGACGCGCTTTCGCTCGTCACGCTTGGCCGCGCCTCGTGGTGGGTGCACACGCCGCAGGACTCGGTGGAAAAATTGGATGTTGAAGGCTTTCGGCAGGCAGGCGCAGTGGCGCTGAGAGTGGTTGAAAAACTTTGCCATGCTAAGGCATCCGGTCTTGCAGATACGGCGCTCCCATGAACTTTAGGAAGGCCACGGGCAGCTTCAAGCCTGTCTGCGTTGCCTCGGCAGTCAAGCGATTCAGGTTGGCTGACAATCGCTCCTGGCCCTCTTGCGGCGGCCTGTATCCGCCCATGACTTGCTGTAGGTGGTCGGCCAGGTCTGCCAGCCACTCGAACTCTCCGCGCAGCAGACTCGCGTCCAAGGGCGGGAGCGAGGCGTAGGGGAACAGGCAGTACGTAGCGTCGCACTCCCGGTATCCCTGAAGCTCGAAGCCATACCACCCGGCGGGGAAGGGCGCCTGCTCAGGATTCATAGACCCAACTCAAGTGCGACGCACTTTCGCAGACGCTCGGAGCGAAGCGAAGAGGGCCGGAGTGCGTCGCACGGTAAGAAGAGTTGCCTATCAATTGTCCAGGGCCAGCGTTCCCCACGTCGTCGGATCAGTCAGCCTCCGTGTGGACACGGTTGAAACCATCGTCTGCTGCTCGGCGGCGGAGGGGTTGTCGTTATCCGAGCTGGAAAGCGCGAACCCAAACCGGTCGCCGGGGGCCGGGATGATGTTAAAGAGCGACCACGGGATCGCGGCTTCCAGCCAGTAACCTTCCGGGGCGGGGTATGGCTGGGCCGCGACGCTGACCCCCTGCGGTTTCCCCTCGCGAGAGACCGGGAACCACAGGTAGACTTCAGCCGGCTCCGCGATAAGCGAACCCGGCGACAGCCCCAACTGAAAATCGTCGGCGCTCAACCGCGCGTCGCTATAGTCCCCGCTGAGGTCTGCGTCCAATAACAGTTCCAGGCTGTCGCCTTTGAAAATCAACTCGCCGTGTTCGGTTTGCACATGTCGGTCGTCGGTTAGCTGCACGGCCAGATACAAGTATTGCGAGTCCCAGCCGACGGCGAACGCCGCGCTTTGATCGGCGGCGTCTACCCAGTTTTCCGGCCGGTAGACCACCTGATTGATGAAGCTGTACAGCGTCCATTCGTTCAAATCGCCGTCAACACGCGGCGGGGTAGGGAGATGCGCCGCGTGGATCACCGGGCCGTTCGGGCGTGAGAGTTCGCCGGTGGGGGTTGGAAGCGGGGCGCTCGTCAGGGTTGGCGCTGGAGGAGGAGGCTGGGTGGGGTTGACGGGCGGCTGCGTACTGGCAGCCGTCGAGGGAGGGCTGATCGTGAAGATGGCTGGCGGCGTCTGTGCGACGACCGTTTGCTGGACGCTCGTGCTTACGGCGTTGACCGTGGCCGAGATATCCTCCCCGCTCGACGGGGAGAGACTGCACGCCAGGCCAGCGACCAGCCCTGCCGCCAGCGCGGCGAGTGGCCGCCTAATCGCCTTCATCGTCAGGCGCCGCTATCCCCGGCTGGTCAACGCGCACGACCTCGCCGTGATGGTTGATCACGACGCGGAAGCCGAGCATCCCCAGGTACGTGCGCGCCTCCAGCGGCAGGCCGACCTCAATCAGCCGGTCGAAATTGGCCTCCAGGTTGTTGAGGGAGGCGTCAATCATGCCTTTGGTGAACAGGTCTTCCTGCCCGATCATCTTCATCGCCCCCTCGGTCACGGCCTCGCGGTTCTCGTCAATCTGCTCGCCCATGCGGCGCAGCACCTCCCGGTCAACCGCCTCGGCGTCCACGTGAAAGCGAAAATCCCCGTCGCGCACCACGTACTGCGCAGCCCCGCCCACCTCGGCCACGCTCACCGGCCGCCCAGCGGGGTCAGTCACTAATCCCTCAAACAGCGCCTTATGACTCATCCCTGTTCTTCTTCCGTACAAGCATGTTGTGTGCGCGGTCCGTGATCAATAAACAACCACCTGCGTCCCGCTGCCCTCGATTTCCTCCTCGAGCGGCCCCACGGGCAAGGCCCAGCGGTAGACCCACTTCGCCGTTTCGACAGGGAGGTTGATGCACCCGTGGCTGCGCGGGCGGCCGTAGTCATTGTGCCAGTACGTTCCGTGAATCGACACGCCCCACCAGTGAAAATAACTCACCCACGGCACGCCCGGCAGGTCGAAGAAGTCGGCCGAGGCGAAATCGTCCCCGGCCATGTGGCGGCTCGGCCGCTTGCGCGTGATCTCCCACTCGCCGGAGGGCGTGCCGAAGACGCGCTGGCCGTTTTCGGTGCGCAGGTACGGGCCGGTGGAGCACAACACATCCAGCACTTTGACGTCGCCCTCGAAACAGCGGAAGGCCTGTTTTTCCAGGTCAACCTCGATGCGTTTGTCGCGGACGTTGGGCGAGAGCGGAGCGACCTCGCTGGGCGTCACGCGGCGGATGTGCTCGCCTTTGACCCACGAGTACTCTTTCAGCCTTTCGTCGTATACCTTATACCAGATGGCGCTCTCGCTCACTTTCGCCGCCGTGACCCAGTGGGTCGTGCCATAATAGAACCGGTAAACTGGAGTATAGTTGGCGTACGGCCCGGTTCGCGCGATGGTGTGGGGGACGGTGACCTCGCCCAGGAAGCCCTCTTTTGAGACCTGTAGCGCGGGTATCTGCAGTTCCCAGCGGACGGGCTGAATCTGGCCGGAATACACGTAGCCTTGCTGGACCTGATACCAGGTGCGGTTGTAGTGCTCGTCGTCGCTCTCAACGACGGCGTAAATGTTGAAAACTGTTTCAGCCGTGAGTAGAATCCCCGGCCTGGCGTTAAGCGAGGGCCGGTCGTAAACGGAGACGCCCCGGATGGCGCGGCCCAGCATCGTCACCGGGCGCGGCGCTTCGTCCGGCGGCGTCGGCGGCAGCAGCGCCGCCGCCATTGCCAGCCCAGACGCTTTCAGAAAATGACGGCGGGAGAGACTCATGGTTTCATGCTCCGGCGGCGATTATACCAAAGGTGATTAGCGGTGAAATCTGTGACCCTCATGCCGAAAAGCATATTACTCCGGCTGTTCCTGACCAGCGCATTGATTGTTGCCCCGCGGCCGGTTAGAGGAGCCGGACAAGATTCCCGACCCCCCGACTTTACGGGATGGCATCTGCCCCTCCCGGCGGGCAAGTGGCGCATCAGCCGGGGGCCGTGCGGATCCGCGGCGCGTTTCAATCACCTGTGCGGGTATTACGAGGACCGTTGCGCGGTTGATCTAATCCCGCTTTCCGGCAGCATGGAGAACGTGCCGGTGCTCGCGCCCCAGGCCGGGCAGGCTTTCTTCCTGGGCCAGCGTGTGGACACCGGCCTGGCCGTCATGTTGCGTCACGCCGACGGGCGCGTAAGCGCGATGATGCATCTCTCCAAAATTGTGGTCGGCCCGGATGAACTGGTCGCCCAGGGGCAGGTCGTCGGCTATGCGGGCAGCACCGGGAGCAGCGGCAACCCGCACCTGCATTTCTTTGTCCAGCCAAACGCGGTGGAACGCGAGTGCGTGGAGGTGCAGGGACTGGATGCTTTGGATTTCAAAGAGATGACGGCTACCTCGCGGAACCTCGCCTGGCCGCAGCTGACGTTGCCCGACCCGCCCCCTGCATTGCCCGACTGGCTCCCGTCCCTCGAGGCCCTGCCGCACCCTGAGAATGTGTCCCTGCCCCAGCATATCCAGCTTGCGCCTGGCGCGAATATCACGCTCCCCGTGGCCGTGACTGGCGCGTTGGCGCCCGGCGTCAGCCTGTCTTCGGCCGGTGAAACCCTCCACCCGGCGCGCCGCGCGTCAAATACCGCCTGGTTCGGGTTGCCGATTGTCGCGCCACAGAAGGCCGGGAACTACGAACGGACGTGGCAGCTGCAATACCCCGGCGGCCGCGGCCGCGGCAAGACGATCACCGTGAAATACTCAGTCCGTCCGGCCGCCGCTGGCGCCGACCTCGGCCTGATCCTCGTCAATCCCAGTTTCGTCAGCCCGTCCAGTTACAGCCCGGTCGCCCAGCCGCTGTCGCTGTGTTGGCGCGTGCCGTCGAGCGCGGGCGAACAACCTTTTCATTTCCGCGTCGTCGTCGTCGGCTCGCAGCCTGCCGACAGCGGCTGGATCGCCGGCGCCTGCTGGCAGACCCCGGCCCTGAAAGCCGGGACTTATTATTGGAAGGTCTTCGTGCGCGACGCCCAAGGCTACATGAACCGGACGAACCAGCGCCCCTACGCGTTTCTCATACCTTGAAACCCAATACCTGACGCAGAGCCTTGTGTTTGGGGCGCTCAGAAATGACTGATCCCTTCCACCTCTAGCCACTGCTCTTCCTTCACCTCGCATAACCCAAACCCGAACCGGCCTTCGCGCGAGGCGATGGCGTACTGGTTGTCAATCCACAACACAAAGCCGAGCGGGCCGTGCGGCGGAGCCGGGGAGCGCAACCGCTCGACGCCGTCCACGCGGAATACGGCCAGGTCGGACTGCCAATCGAGTTCATAGTCATGCCACTCGGTGAGGGCGATGTCGTCCAGCAGGGTCTCGTGCGCCCGCATCGCGCGGCGGGCCGTTCTCATCACCGGGCGGCCCAGGCCGGGCAGGCGGGTCAGCGCAATCGCGGCGAGCGCCGCCGGGGCGAGGATCATCGTCGGGACCCGGCCTGCGTTCAGCGTGGCGGCCTTCCATCCCCGGCCCGGGACTCCCTCCACCAGGGCCATGTCCGAAGGCGGCGAGGCGTAGAAGAACCAGACGGTGTTCGGGGCTGCGAGCACGCCGCCACTGAGCGAGAAGGGGTCGTTCCAGAAGCCAAAGCCGAGCGTGCCGGCAGGGGCCGGGTGCGAAGCCCGCGCACGCAGGCTGACCCGTGCGGGCGGGGCGTCAGGGAAGCGGGAGCGCGGCAGGCCATGATAATCGTCGAGCTGCGCGTCCGCGTAAGCGCGATGATTGCGGAGAGTCGGGATGACGAGGCGAAAATGGCTGTCTCCCATTTCCACTTTGCCTCCGCCGATGAGCAGCCTCTGTAACATGGATGGAGTATAGCACGGTCGCCGCCTCAGCCTGCGGAGGCAGACTTCGCTTTTTGTCGCCGCGATTTCAATCGGGCGCGAGCATAGCGCTTGGTCAGGCGATTGGCCTTCTGCTATAATCTTCGCCGTTAGGAGGTATTCCCTGCATGGAAATTACCTGGCACGGGCACTCGTGCTTTCGCATGATCGAGCGCGGCATGGCCTCGGTCGTCACCGATCCCTACGACGACTCGATCGGTTATCCGGGGTTGCGGCTCAAGGCGGACATCGTCACCGTGAGCCACGAAGCCCCCGGCCATAATAACCTCGACGCCGTGAAAGGCGTCCAGAAGACCATCAAGGGACCGGGTGAATATGAGATCGGCGGCGTGTTCATCACCGGCATCTCGACCTCGCGCAGCAACGGCGAGAAGAAAAAGAAGGACGACGAGTCCAAGCGCAATACGCTCTATTTATTTGACTTCGACGGCCTGACCGTGTGCCATCTGGGCGACCTCGACCATGTGCCTACCCAGTCGCAGATTGAAGACCTCGGGTCGGTGCACGTGGCGCTGGTCCCCGTGGGTGGGGGTGGGGGGCTGAACGCGGCTCAGGCGGCGGAGGTGATCTCCCTCCTCGAGCCTTCCATCGTCATCCCCATGCACTACCGCACCCCGGCGGTCTCACTCAAGCTCGACCCGGTGAGCAAGTTCCTGAAGGAGATGGGCCTCAGCTCAGTCAAAGAAGAAGCCAGCTTGAAAGTTTCTCGCTCGAGTCTGCCCGAGGAAACCCACGTCGTCCTGCTGGACTACAAGGCCGCTTGAAAGGCAGTGAGCTATGGCGATCAAATTGCTGATGAGTTGGGACATCAAGCCCGGGCGCGAGCAGGAGTACTTCGAGTTCGTCGTGCGCGAGTGGGTTCCGGGCCTGCAGCGCATCGGCCTGGAGCCGACCGACGCCTGGTACACCATGTATGGCAACTCGCCGCAGATCCTGGCCGGCGGGACGACGAAGAATCTCAAGGACATGCGGAAGATCCTGGACAGCGAGGAATGGCAGACACTCAAGAACCAGTTGCTCACCTTCGTGGACAACTACGAGCAGAAAGTGGTCAAGGCGCGCGGCGGCTTCCAGATGTAGGACGTCCTTGTGAGGCGCAGAGCGGCGAAGCCGTCCTCGCGCAGCAATACAAAAAAACGGGCGACCGATGAGGTTGCCCGTTTGCATTTCACACCATGACGGCCTTTACAGCCGACTCAATCCTCCGACTTAGCGGCCGGCTTGGTCTCTTTCTTCGCCGGCTTGGGTTCAGTCTTCTCGGAGGCGTCGCTCTCGCTCTTCTTGCTCGTCTGGCCCGAGGGCGAGCGGTGATCGGTGGCGTACCAGCCGGAACCCTTAAACACGATGGCTGGGGGCTGCAGGATGCGCTTGACCTTGCCCTTGCTGCATTCCGGGCAGCGCGTGAGCGGCTTGTCGGAGAATTTCTGGAATCGGTCAAACGTCACGCCGCAACTCTCGCATCGATAAATATAGATGGGCATAGCAGATCACCTCTCGAACTTGTCAACTGCCCAGATTATACCGGCCAAAACGTTAACGGTCAATCAGAGGAACATAAGAAATTTGGCCCGCAGCGGGTTACCCGCGGTCCCCGCTAAATTTATGCCCCCGCGAACATCCCTTCCAATTGCTCCAGGTGCTCCAGGCGGTGGTGGAAGCGCTTGAAACTGACGTGATTCCCGCCTGCCTGGACGGCGGCGGCCAGCTCTGGCGAAATCTGTTCGATTTTCCGGTCTATGGCTTCGGCAGTCTCGATCATCAGTTCGGCCGCCGCGCGCGGGGGTATGGCGAGACACAGCGCGCGCATCGCATCGTTGATCGCGTCCACGTCGGCGGGCAGCGGTGAAGGGCTGACCCCCTGGCGTTCCCACTTTTCCAGCAGCCGCAGCGCGCGCTGGTCCCAAAAGGCAATATGGGCGAGTGTGGCGCCAACTGTCCAGCCCTCTTCCAGCGGGCGGCGCAGGTCGTCGTCGCTCAGGCGGGCGACCAGGGCTTTCAGCCGTTCGCGCGTGGCAGTGTTTTCGGCGACATAGGCAGTGTCCGTTGTCGGCATGGTTTCCTCTCTGATTCACTCCAACCGGCTCGCCTCCTCGATGTTCAAATCCTCCTCATGCCCCGCGTAGAGCTGGCGGCCCAGCAGACGGTCGTAGGGCGTCCAGGCTTCGCCCGGTTCGCGGCGGGCGGCGAGCAAATTGCGGAAGCGGTTGACTTGCGCGCTCAGGTTCTCGATCTGGTGCAACGCGATGGCTTCGATCGTCTGCGGGCGGGCGGGCGAACCCCACTCGTAGCGCCCGTGGTGGCTCACCAGCATGTGCCGCACGCGCAGGCTCAGGTCTTCTGGAAAGTCGGCGATGTGCGCGATGGCCTGGCTAACCATCTCGGCGCTGATGACGATGTGCCCGATCAGGCGGCCCTCGTCGGTGTAGTCAATGTCTTTGTCCCAGGCGTATTCGCGCAGCTTGCCCACGTCTTGCAGCAGCGCGCCCGTGCGCAGCAGGTCGGCGTTGATCTCGGGGTAGAGTTGGAGCACGGTCTCGCACAGCGTCAGCACGTCCACCAGGTGCTCGAGCAGGCCGCCGAGGTAGGCGTGATGCACCCGGCGGGCCGCGGGCGCCTGCGCCAGCCGGGCGCGAAAGTCGGGATCGTCGTAAAAACGCCGGACAAGCGCGGCGAGGTGCGGCGACTGCAGGCTGTCCACCGCCGCCTGCACGTGCGCCAGCAGGTCGTCAAGGTTCTTTTCGGTCGCGGGCAGGAAATCGGACAGGTCGTATTCCTCCTCGCCGGCGCGGCGCAGTTTGTTGACGATGATTTGCGCGCGGCCCAGGTACTCTTCCACGTCGCCCGCCACTTTGACGACATCGCCTTCCGCGAACGTTTCTGCCAATTCCGGTGCGCCCTCCCACACGCGGGCGAGCATCTGCCCGGTGCGGTCGCCCAGGGTGAGCGTGAGGAACTCGCCCTTGCTCCGGTCGCGGAACGGCTCCAGCTGCTTGTGCCGGACGAGGAAGAAAGCGCCGGGCACGCGCTCGCCGGGGCGCAGGTCAACGACGAATATGCCTTTGAGGGGATGCTTGGGTTCCATAGGCTCTCTCGCTCTTCAAAGATACCCCTGGCTCAAATCGGCTGGGTGTCGGCGCCCCCGGCCGGGAGGGTGAAATAGAACGCGCTGCCCCCTTCGGGCAGGCTTTCCACCCAGATTTTGCCCCCATGGGCCTCGGCCACCAGCTTGCAGAACGACAACCCCAGTCCGGTTCCGGCGCGGCGGCCCGTTTGTCCCCGGACTTGCACGAAGCGGTCGAAGACTTTCTCCCGGTAATCGGCGGGGATGCCGGGGCCAGTGTCAATCACCGCGCACCGGATCATCTTCGCGCTGGCCGCCGTTTGGCTGGCATCGGCCCAGTCGCCGCGCACCCGGATGCGCCCGCCCGCGGGCGTGAACTTGAGCGCGTTGTCCACCAGGTTCATGAAAACGCGCTCGACTTTTTCCTTGTCCACGACCGCGGCCGGGTCGAAGGCGGGCATCTCGTTGATGAGGAAGATGCCCTGCTCGTTTGCGATGGGCATCAGGTCGGCGATGACCTCGTTGACTAAGGCCTGCAAATCAACCGCGTTGCGCTCCAGGTTGAAGGTGCCCGACTCGATCCGCGAAATGTCGAGCAGCGTGTTCACCATGCGGATCATGCGCTTGGTCGAGCGCCCCGCGACTTCGAGCGCCTGCGTGGCCACCGGCGAAGCCGGCACCTGGGTGCGCAGCAGAGCCATGCTGGCCTGGACAGCGGTGAGTGGGCTGCGCAGGTCGTGCACGATCATGTTCGAGAGCGCCTGGCGCACCTCCTGCACTTCTCGCTCCTCGGTGGCATCCCGCAGCGTGATCACCCAGCCGATCGCTTTGGAATACCGGTCGAGGACAGGCGCGCCCGAACGCTCGAGGAAGCGCCGCTTCGGCGCGTTGATCTGGTACTGAGCTTTGGGGATGGACATTGCCAGTCCCATCTTGAGCGTGTGGAGCATTTCCAGGATTTCCTCGGGCGGCAGGCCCAATTTGGCGGCGATATCCAGGTCCGGGAGGGTCAACAAGTGCAGCAGATCCTGTCCGATGAGCCGCTCCGCCGGGATGCCCCAAATCTCCTCGATGCGCGGGTTGGCGAGCAGCACCGCGCCGCTGGCTTCCAGGACCAGCACCCCCTCGCGCGTCGAGTTTAGCACGGCGATCAGCCGGTCGCGGCCCTCCGACACGCGGTAGAACAGCTGCGCATTGGCGATCGCGATGGCCGCCTGGTTTGCGAGTGTTTGCGCCAAGCGGACTTCCGCCTCTGAGAATTCGCGCGCCTCGACCGAATAAAGCTCGACCAGCCCGACGACCTGTTCGGAAGTCGCCATAGGCAGGATCAACACTGTGTTGAAGCCGCCCGACAGCAAACGCCCGTCTGCCTGCGGCGCCGGGTCAGGCGCATCAGCGCGGACGATCAGCGGTGCGCGTTCGCTGAGCAGACGGGCGATGCCGGGGTAGCCCTCCAGGGGATAGGATTGGGCGGCGTTGCGGGCGGCGCCGCCCGTGCGTGTCCATTGCGCGGCCGTCTGCATGAGCGCAGCCCCCTCGTCGTAATCGAGCAGCACGCACTCGTCTGCGCTGATGACTTCGGCCAGTTTCTGCGCAATGGCGTTGTAAACCGCCCGGCGCTCCAGCGTGGAGGTGAGCGTCTGGCCGGTCTCGTAGAGGATAGATTGCTCGCGCAGGCGGGCCTGCGACTCGCGATACAGTCGCAGGTTCTCCAGCATCTGTCGCCTCAATCTGGCCTGCGCGCGGGTGAGGCTGTGCAGGCTGGCGTCAATCACCGCCAGCACGCCGCCGAGCACGAGCAGCAGGTTTGCGCCGAGCGCGTGGAAACCGGCCGAGGCGTAAATCGTCAGCGGGATCGGCACGAGTTCCAGCGCGACCAGTTGGCTGAAGTCGCTGGTGAACAGGCTCTTGACCGCCTCCGAGCCGGGTTCGAAGCGGAGGGCGAGGAACACGTTGTAAAACACCAGGTAGACGCCCCCCAGCGCGATCAACGCCGCCGCCGTGTCGCGCGTGATGGCCGTGATGGGAAACCCTCCGCCCAGCCAGGCGTACAGGCCGCTGGCGACCAGCAGCGACAGCGCCTGCTGGGACAACTCGGTCGCCAGCGTCTCCAGGCGCGCCCGCCACGTGGTTGGCCGCCCCCGCGCCCCGATGATCTTGCTCGCGACCAACCCGATGGTCACCGCCCACATGGCCGGCGTTGGCCCGAAGGTGAACAGCAGGCTCAGCCCCACGATGTGCACCAGACTGATTTCGACGTTGGAGGGCAGGATGAGTGGGAAGAAATCGCAGAAGGTCACCAGGCTGGCCGCGGCCAGCATCCCAAGCCAGGACAGGCCGATGCTGGCGGGCGCGAAGCGGGTGCGGATCGCCAGCACGGCCAGCGTGATCAGCAGGAAGATGACTCGAAAGTGAAACCGCGAGAAGCGGGACATGGCAGTGGAGCCTGACGAATTGTAGCCCTCAGGGCATATGGCGCAAGTCGCATAATCCGGCCAGGGGGCGACCCAACGTGGCTGCCCCCTTGTGTCCACGTGATCGCCCCGTTGTGACGGATAGGCCTAATTCGACGGGGGCAGGGTGGGGGCCTCTCTTGGGCGACGGAACAGGCGACGGTACAACGCGCGCAATTGCTCGGCGGTGAGGCGGTGGCCGGAGGCAAAATACATCTCGGCCACTTTGCCCATGGCACGCGTGCCGAGCGCGGCGATGATGCCGGACACCACCCAGCCCAGCGCCGGGACGAATTTCGCCAGTTCCAGCGCCAGGTAGCGGGTCACAAGCCCGCCTGCCATGGTCGTGAGCAGCTCCCGCGCGTGACGCGCCGTGAAGTTCTCGCCGTAAATGGCCGCGAGCCGCAGGACCATGCGCGCCTGCATGCCCAGCAGCAGGGGCAGGTCGAGGCCGGGGATCGGTTCCGCGCCTAACAGCAGCGCCCACCACATCGTCGTGTCAATCACCTGTTTCGCCGCGCTTGCACGGTAGGCGGGCAGCGCCCGCCCCACCACCACGGCCGCCGCTTCGTTCGCCTGGATGATCGCCGGGATCAATTGGTCGGTGACGCCCTGGCCTGTCCGCGCCGAGACCGGGACGACGCGCGTCCCCTGCAAACGAAAGGACAGGTCGTTCAATATGGCGCGCAGGTCCCGGCGCACCAGGTCCACTTTGTTCAGCCCGACGATCACCGGGATGCCCTCGGCGCGGATGCTGTAGTAAAGGTCAAGGTCTGACTGCCGGACGCCGGCAGCCGCGTCGAGCAGCAGCACCACCAGCCGTGCGCGCCCGATTTCCTCCCGCGCCTTTGTCACCCGCTCGTCGCCCAGCGCCTCGCCGAGACCGGGTGTGTCCACCAGGGTGAACGGGCCGAAGTGCTCGACGACTGCCGCCTGGGTCGTGCCCGGGACCGCGCTCACCTCTGAGATCGCCTGGCCTTTGAGCAGATTGAAAAGCGTGGATTTGCCCGAGTTGACTGGCCCGACAATCGCCAGCCGCGCCCGGGCCTCGCTGGCAACTTCCTCTTCCATGCGCACCCAGTCAATGGAATCAAAGAATGCCCGCAGGCTGGGCAGGTCGGCTGGCGGCTTCATGGGACGCGCGTCGGGACGGGATAGCCGGGCGGCGTGACCGCCGTCGCCGGCGCTTGAGGCGTTGGCGTGGCGGTGGCCGTCGGCGTAGGCGATCTGACGACCGGCGTCGCCGTCGCTCTCCTGGTCGCCGTAACAGTGGCCCGCGCGCCTCCCGTCGGCGTGGCCGTGGCTCTGCCCGCTGTCGGCGTGAGCGTGGGAGAGGGGGTCTTCGTCGCGGGTGAAGTGACGGTCGGCGTCAGCGTGTCCGTGGGGAGCGGCCCGATGGCGGTGAGCTGCGCGGCTGCTGTCGCGTTCAGTTGCTCCGGCGCATTCGCGATGGAGGCGAGTTGGGCCAGGTCGGCGATCTGCGCACGGATGTCGCCCGCGGCTTTATGGGCCTGCGCGCGCCAGTGATAGACCTGCGCCGTCTGCTGGTCGCTTTGCGCCAGGCTGAGGGCGACGCCGAAGGTCGCCACGGCGTCCGCCGCTTGGCCGACGCCCAGTTGCGACTGCCCCAACCCCAACTGGCCGGTGAAGCTGTTGGGATCGTTCCGCACGACGACCTGGAAATTGGAGAGGGCGCTGTCGGGCCGGTCGAGGCCGAGGAACGCCAACCCGTTGCCGAGGTAAGCCTCGTTGATCGCCGGGTTGTTCGCGTCCGTCTCCTGGAATTTGCCGATGGCCGTATTGAAGTCCGGGCGCGCCTGCTCGTACTGCTTTAGGCGCAGATGCACGTTGCCGCGCGCGACGTAGGCCAGCGGGAAGGCGTCGTAGAGCTTGATGGCCTCGTCGAATTGTTTGAGCGCTTCGGCGTCGTCGCCGATGCCGGCTTTGGCCAGGCCGTAAAAGTAGAAGACCCGCGCCGTGTAAAATTTGTTGAAGTTGAGCGCATCGAGGACCGGGAAAAGCTGGGCGAAATTGGCCGCGTCCGTGATGTACTTATAAGACAGCGTCAGGTCCTTATCGGCCTCGTCGGGTTGGCCGAGCATAGACTGGGCGCGGCCGCGCGCGTAGTAGGCGAGGGCCAGGCTCGGATCAAGCGTAAGCGCCTCGTCAGCCGTCTCGATGGCCTCGTTGGGCTGATCATTGTCCGCGTAAGCCACGGCCAGGTGCGCCAGCACGAGCGCGTTCTCCGGCGCAACCTGCTGCGCCTGTTGTAAGTCGGCCAGCGCCCGCCCGCGGTTGCCGACGGCCGTGCCATAGTATGCAGCACGGTCAATGTAGGACAAGGGGAAGCTGGGGTCGGCTTCAATCGCGGCGTTCAGATCGCCCAGGCCGTCGCTCTGCTTGTTCTGATCGAACTCGATCAGCGCTTTGCCCCAGTACGCCGGCGCGAGGGATGCATCGTTCGAGATGGCCAGCCGGTAGTTCTTCAGCGCGTCGTTGTTCTGTCCTTTGTGCCGGTAAGCCTCCGCCAGATAAAAGTAGGCCTTCGCGTTGTCGGGGAGGAGTTGAATCGTCTGGTCGGCGTTGCGGATGATCTTGTCCCAATCCCCCTCGGCATAGCCCCGCTTCATGCTGTTATATGACTCGAACTGAGAAACCTCCGTCGGGATGAGGACTGGAGTGGGGACCGCCGTCAGGCAAAGATAGGCGGCGATCGGCGTGGCAATTTCCGGCTCGTAGGGCAGGGTGCACGGCGCGAGCGTCGGCGTTGCCGTGTCGCCGCCCGCTGATGTTGCGCTCGGCGGCGGGGTCAGGCTCGCCGTCGGCGTGGAGGTCACCACCACGACCTCCGGCGGCTTAAACACAGTTTGAGCGACGACCACGCCGATGACGATGATGACGACTAAGGCGACGATGCCCAGGCCGCCGAAGAGCGCCAGTTGCCGGTTGCGCGGGCGCGCAAGGAAATCGCTCAGCCTGCTGCTGCCCTCGCCCAGTTGCGGGATTTCGACGGGCGGCAGGCCTTCGAGCGTCTGCGGCGGCGGCAGCGCCGCCTCTTCAGGCGTCATTGTCCCCAGGATCACCAGGCCCCGGCGGGCGGCGATGGAGTTAGGATCAATCTTGACTGCCTTTTGCAGGCAGAAGATCTGCTCCTTCTCCGTCTCTACCACGCCGCTCATCCACAACCAGTAATCCACATTGTTAGGATCGGTTTTGAGCAGGCGCGTGAGGAGGTCTTTGGCGCGTTTGCGTTGGCCCGCCCTGGCAGCCTCAACCGCCTGGTTAAACATTTCAGCCGACATCGAGGCCGAAGTTTAGCATAGGTTTGGCGATAATCCAACGTAGAAATGCTATAATCCCTCCCGGATGAAACTCCAGTTGCCTATGCCCCTAGCGCTTGCCATGTTCCTCAGCGCCTGCTCGGTCCAACCCGCGCCGACCCCAACCCCAGCCCTCCTGCCCCTGCCCACTCCCAGCCCTAGCCCGGCGGTCACCGCGCCAGCGCCCACGCCTGTCATCATCGCCACGCTCACTCCGGCTCCCACGCCCGTCACCTACGTCGTCCAAAAAGGTGACACGCTCGTGGGCATCGCCGTGAAATTTGGCGTCTCCATCGCCGACCTGCAGGCCGCGAACCCAAACGTGCAGCCACAATTCCTCTCCATCGGCGCGGTGCTCGTCATCCCCGACCCGGCTGGAACGCCAGTGCTTGGGCAGGTGGACCTCCCCACCGTGACTCCTGTTCCCGTGTCGTTGAGCCTGCCTGCCTGTTATCCTACCCCCACCGGGGCCTTGTACTGCTTCGTCGAAGCGCGCAACCCGGGCGGCTTCGCCCTCTCGAATGTTGCCGGGCGGGTCACCCTCGCTGGGGCAGAGGGATTGCCACTGGCGAGCGCTGTCGCCTACTCTGCTCTGGATGTAATCCCGCCGGGCGGGGTCGCGCCCCTCGCCATCTTGTTTTCGCCCGCGCCTGTTGGCGTCGCCGCGGCCGCGGCCTCCCCGCTGTCCGCCTCGCTCGCCTCAGCCCAATCCGCGGCCATCCCGCTCGAAACGCCTCAGCACAGGGGCTCAAATTTCGGCATTCACTGGACGGTCGCCGGTCAGGTGCGGAACCCCTCGGGGACAGATGTCCCATCCGCATGGTTGGTGCTGACCCTGTACAATCATGACGAGCGTATCGTGGGCTACCGCAAAGGACCCCTGTCCGGCGGCCTCGCGGCCGGCGCCTCCCAGGATTTTTCCATTGCGGCTGACTCGCTCGGCGGGGCGGCCGATCACTATCTCATCACGGCGGAGGGCCGTCCATGATTTCACTCGAAAACCCGCCGTCGCGCCGGGCCTACTTTCTCCTCCGGAGCGTCTTCCAACTCGTCGCCTGGTGTCTCACCAAGCTGAAGGTGGCCGGCCTGGAGAACATTCCTGAAGCGGGCCCCTTCCTGCTCGTCATCAATCATCTGAGCATCGCCGACCCGATCATCGCCTACATCACCAGCCCGCGCCAGATGATCATGTTCTCCGCCGACAAGTGGCGCAACACGCCAGTCGTTTCTCACATCGCCAACACGGCCGGCGTCATCTGGGTGGCGCGCGGCGAGGTGGATCGCAGCGCGCTCAAACGGGCGATTGAATTTCTCAAGGCGGGCTGGGGGCTGGGCGTCGCGCCCGAGGGCACGCGCAGCCGGGCGGGGACCATGCAGCCGGGCAAGGCGGGCGCAGCCTACCTGGCCGACCGGGCGCGCGTCCCGGTCCTGCCCGTGGCGCTCATGGGCACGGAGAAGCTCGGCCACAACCTCAAGCGCCTGCGCCGCACGCCGATCAAGTGCATCTACGGCAAACCCTTCCTCCTCCCCTCGAATGGCCGCGCCCGCGCCGACGAGCTTGACGCGCTGACGGACCTCATCATGTGCCACATCGCCGCCCTCCTTGCTCCGCCCTACCGAGGCGTCTACGCTGACCACCCCAAGCTGCAGGAACTTTTGCAGGCGCAGGCAGACCTAAAGACGTCCTGACAAAAATAAACGTGCGGCGCACTTTCAAAGTGCGCCGCACGTGAAAGAGCTGTGAGTTCGGTTTCTACGTCATAGCGGCATGTCTTTCACCCTGGACAGTCACCGTCCACGACCCTGAGCCTCTCCGCGCGCACGAATCGCTCGACGTCCCACTGCGCAGGGATGGCGGCCAGATGCCGCTGGCCGGAAATCGGGTGGCGCAAAAGGAACTGGAACACCGGCGTCCCGCTCTCACTGCACCATAGGCGCAAATACACTGGCTCCTCCACCTGCCACCCGCTGTCCAGCGCGGCCAGCAGCAGGCCATAGCGCGGATCCAGGTTCGCGGGGTGGGGCGGTTCCTGCAGCGCCTCCCATGGATTGTTCAGTCTGGGGCTTGAGACAAACAACATTCGGAACTCCTTTTGCGCGCCATCTCAGTCTGTCTGACTTTACCTCAGGAGGCTTATCGTATCTTCAAGCCCGGATTAAGCGCGTTTGAGATGGGCAAACTGCCCAGGCGCGGCGGTGCAAGGGCCGGGCGACGCAGGATGAAGTGGTAAACACGCAGGCCGCCCTCGCTCCAGCGCGGACGCCGGTAAACCGGCTCTTCGATTTGCCAGCTGAGATTTTTTATTCTTCGGAGGCAGCTGCCCTGACTGTCAGAGCGGCGCGTCCGGCCCAGCGTTGAGTTCTTTCAACTCGCCGCTGGTCATGAAGATGACGCGCTCGGAAATGTTGACGGCCCGGTCGCCAATGCGCTCGAGGTTGTGCGCAGAGAAGAGGAGGTACAGCGCGCGGGTGATCGTGTGCGGGTCTTCGAGGATGAAGGTGAGCAGTTCGCGGAAAATCTGGTTGTAGAGGTTGTCAATCACGTCGTCCTGCGCGGCCACGGCGCGGGCCATATCGGCATCATGCGCGACGTAGGCGTCCAGCGCGCGCCGCACCATCGCGCGGCACTCGTCGGCCATGCGCGGCATGTCAATCAGCGGCTTGAGCAGCGGCTCGTCGCCCATGCGGATGACGGTCTTGGCGATCCCGGCGGCGTAATCGCCCATGCGCTCCATCTCGCTGACGATGATCATGGCGGCGAGCACGGACCGCAGGTCGCGGGCAGCCGGCTGCTGTGTGGCGATCAGGCTCACACACGCTTCTTCGATGTGAAAACGCAGCGCGTTGATGTGTGCATCGTCGGCGACGATCTGGCGGGCGAGATCGGCGTCTCGTTTGGCGAGCGCCTCCAGGGATTTGGCAATCGCCGTGTCGAGCAGGCTTCCCATCCGCAGCAGGTCGTCCTGAACGGCATTCAGATCACGGTCGAGCGTGGCGCGGGTTTGAGTAGCCACAGTCAGACTCCTTCGCGGCGCAGGGTCGGAACGCGGCCGCCGGTTTCGAGCAGGTCGGCGAAGTGCGATGGCAAGCCGGACTCACGGATGGCGCGGGCGGCGGCGGCCACATCGTAGGCCACCCGGCGAAATTCCGCTTTCGGCGCGGGATTGAATTCGACGATCACATACCCGGCCCGCCGGTCGCCATCCTTCGGTTTCCCGACCGAGCCGGTGTTGACGAACAGGGTCTTGCCGACCCGCTTCTGGTAGGGCAGGTGGGTGTGCCCGAAAAACAACACGTTGCACCCGGCCACTTTCGCGACCCGTTCGAAGGTCGCCGTCGGGCGGTCTTCGTACAGGTACTCGTTGATCTTGCGCGGGCTGCCGTGGACGAACAGCAGGTGCTGCCCGGCGAGGTCTTGCCGGATTTGGAGCGGCGCCCCGCGCAGGAACTCTTTTCGGTCGGGGGTGGTGTTCGCCCGCGACCACAGCAGCGATTGTTTGCCGCGGCGGTCGTCGTCTGGATCGCGATAGACGCAGCCGCAGTCGTCGAGGTCGAAGCCGACGCCCTCGTCGTAGTTGCCCATCACCGTGGGGATGGCTTTGGCCCGGATGAAGTCTACCACTTCGTTGGGCAGCGCGCCATAGCCCACCAAGTCGCCCAGGCAGACAACGGCGTCAGGCCGCTGCGCTTCGAGGTCAGTCCATAGGGCTTCGAGCGCGTGGAGGTTGGCGTGGATATCTGAGAGAACGGCCAGCCTCATGCGACCTCCAATGTGTAGAGCGGCATCAGCCTCTTTTCGGTGTCGCTCTCGATGCGAGCGACGATCTCCACCAACCTGGCCAGCGTGGAATGTTCAAGTTTGCGCCGCAACAGTTCGTTCACCTGGAAGACCCCGGTTGAGTTGCTCATGCGGATCTCGACGCGCACCGGGCGGCTCTCGCCTCTTTTGATGGCGACCTCGTCAATCGCGGCGGCGGAGACGGCGTGGATGCTGGCGCTGCCCGCCGCGAAGGGGATGCGCGAACGGCCATGTGCCATGTCCAGCGCATCGGCGACTTTGAGCACGCCCGCCTCCAGCGTCAGGCAGCGCATGTCGCCGTGGTGGGCGATGATGGCGTGGAGGACTTCGGAGACGACGATGGTTCGCTCGCGGATGGCATACAGCCCCGTCAACAACTCCTTCGCTTTGAAGTCGGCCAGCGCGAGACTGAACTCTTCGTGGTTGTCGCGGTGGATGGAGATGCCCAGGTCGTGGAGCGCGGCGGCGAGGACGACGACGACTTCCGCGTCTTCCGGCGTCATATGATGATGGGCGACGATTCCCGGTACGTGGCCCGTGTCGCGCAGCAGGCGCAGCAGCTTGAGCGCGGCATTCGCGACGATGCGGATGTGAACTTCGCCGTGATCGTTCATCCCCAGCCGGTCTACCGCATTCACGTTGGCGCAGCGCCACAACTGCCACAATTCTTCGTCCGCGTTGATGCGGTCAACCAGGGTCTGTAGTTTGGGGTTGTGGCGTGCCGGAACGGCAAACGCCGATGGCATGGAAGCCACAGCGCCCGTCGCCAGTGTGGGCAGCGCGGTCAGGTCAGGAGATTGGTTCATGGGTCACCACCCTCAGGCTTTCGGCGATAATGATGCAATCGGCGGTGGCGAGGTTGGTCGCCAGCGGGACGTTATGCACGTTGCACAGCCGCAGCAGGGCTTGAATATCTGGCTCGTGTGGATGCTTGTCCAGGGGATCTACCAGAAAGATCACCGCGTCCACCGTTCCCTCGACTTGATGAGTTGTCCCTAACAGCCGGCGGGCCAACATGACATCAACTCGTTTCGGCGGGCCGCGCCTTATGAACCGGGATATCTAACTCGCCCAGCCACGCCCGGATGCGCGCGTCAATTTGATCGCGAATCTCCTGGAACTTGACGAGCTTGTCTTCATCTGAACCGGCAAATTCCGCGGGATCGTCAAACGACCAGCGCAGGCGCTGACCCACACCGGGGAAGGTAGTCGGGCAGCGTGCATCGGCGTTGCTGCACACCGTAATCAAATATCCGAAGTGCTTCTTGCCCAGGTACTCGCGCACGTCTTTAGACCATTGGCCGCGGATGTCAATGCCCACTTCGTTCATCACGCGTAGGGTGTAGGGGTTGATGCCCTTCGGCTCCAGACCCGCGCTGAAAACTTCAAATTGATCACCCGCGTACTTGCGCAAGAGGGCTTCGGCCATCTGGCTGCGAGCGGAGTTGCCAGTACAAAGGAACAGGACATTGGTTTTCTTCATCAGCTCATCTCGTTCCTGCGGTCTCACCGCCGAGCGCCTGAAACAGAAGAATACCGACGAGCCCGCCCAAAAACGGCGCGGTCAGATAAATCCACAGATGGTCGAATTGGCCGCTGACCACGGCGGGGGCCAGCGAGCGGGCCGGGTTCATCGAAGCGCCGCTAATCGGGCCGGCGAAAAGGGCTTCCAGCGCGACCGTGCCACCGATGGTGGGTGCGGCCAGGGTTGGAAGGGCGTGTTTGTCCAGCGCCACCCTTGCGATCACAAAGATCAGGATGGCCGCGAGAATCGTCTCCAACCCGAATGTTTGAGTCGCCGATCTGGCGGGGACCGTGCGCCCCAGATCGCTTACGTTACCGAATAGCCCGCGCAGGGTCAATGCGGCGAGCATCGCCCCACCCACCTGCGCCGCCCAGTAGGGCAGCACGAGCATGGGCGGAAAGAAGCGCCGCGCCGCCAAGGCCGCCGTAACCGCGGGGTTGAAATGCGCCCCGGAGATGTGCTTCAAGCCCGCGACCATGATGCCGACCGCCAGTTCAAAGGAGAGGGCAACGCCGATATGGGTGACCTGCCCCTGGCTCACATGGTCGATCATGATCGCGCCACAGCCTGCGAACACCAACAGGTACGTGCCGATGGCTTCGGCCAGAAGTTTCGGTGAGTTTTGGCGGAGCGCAGACATCATCCGAACCGCCCAGTCACGTAGTCTTCGGTGCGCTTATCCTCGGGGCGGGTGAAAATCGTATCGGTCTCGTCGAACTCGATCACCGTTCCGGCGCGTGTGTCTTCGTACAGCATCATCATCGCCGTTTTATCCGAGACGCGCGCGGCCTGCTGCATGTTGTGAGTGACGATGATGATGGTGTACTGCTTTTTGAGTTCCTGCATCAGCTCTTCGATCTTGAGCGTGGCGATGGGATCGAGCGCCGAGCACGGCTCGTCCATCAGGATGATCTCCGGCTGGATGGCGATGGCGCGGGCGATGCACAGACGCTGCTGCTGACCGCCGGAGAGGGAGTAGCCGCTTTCCCTGAGCTTGTCTTTGACCTCGTCCCACAACGCTGCGCCGCGCAAGGAGCGCTCCACCAGCTCGTCCATGTGGCGCTTGGCGCCTTGGAAGCCATTGATACGCGCGCCCCAGGCGATGTTCTCGTAGATGCTCTTGGGAAAGGGGTTGGGCTTCTGGAACACCATGCCGATGCGGCGGCGCACTTCCACCGGGTCCACGTCGGGCGCGTACAGGTTGCGCCCGTGCATCAGCACTTCGCCCTCGGCGCGTGCGCCGGGGACGAAGTCGTTCATCCGGTTGAAGGCGCGCAGGATGGTGCTCTTGCCGCAGCCGGACGGGCCGATGATCGCCGTAATCTCACGCGGCTTGATCTGCAGGCTGACCTCGTGGATGGCCTTGAAGCTTCCGTAGTAAATGCTCAGATTGCGGGTCTCGATGGCGATGCCATTCATGGCCGGAGCGGGCATGGCCCGCTCGCCCGTGACCGATGAGACATGGACGCCCATATGCGTGATGCTCATATCAGTACAGCCTCCGGCTGAAGCGGTTGCGCAGCAGGATCGCCGTGGCATTCAGGGCGAGGAGCAATACCAGCAGCACAAGAATGGACGCCGCGGCGATGTTGCGGAACCCGACCAGTGGGCGCGAGGTCCAGGTATATATCTGGATGGGTAGAACCGTGAACTTGGAGAAGATACTGCTTGGGTCCACCGTGATGAAGGTTGAAGCGCCGATGACGATCAGCGGCGCGGTCTCGCCGATGGCGCGCGAGACGGCCAGGATGCTGCCGGTGAGGATGCCCGGCAGGGCGTTGGGCAGGACGTGCGCCCAGGTGGTCTGCCATTTCGTCGCGCCCAGACCGTAGGCCGCCTGCCGGAAGGAGTCCGGCACGGCTTTGATGGCCTCCTGCGCGTTGACGATGATGAGCGGCAGAGTCAGCAACGCCATCGTCAGCGCGGCGGAGATGATGGTCCGGCCATTCGAGTCGGTGACGCCGAACATCGCGCCGCTGCTGAAAAACTCCAGCGCGCGCACGAAGATCGCCAACCCCAGGATGCCGTAGACAATCGAGGGCACACCGGCCAGGTTGTAGATGTTCGTCTCGATGAGGCGGTTGTACCACCGGGTGTGATCGGCGTACTCCTGCAGGTAAATGGCCGCGCCGACCCCGATGGGCAAGGCCACCGCAATCGTAATCGCGATCAGCCAGAGCGAGCCGAGGATCGCCGTACGCACCCCTGCGGCGAGGGGCTGGCTGGACATCGGCTCCTGGAGGAATTTGGGAGACAGCCACGAGCGGAACGTCAGCCTGGCGTTCGGATGCTCTTCCGCGAGTTCGGCTTCAATCGCGGCCCGCCTCGTCAGCGAGTCCGTCAGGGACCAGGCCGCGACGACCTTGCGCTGAAGCACGCGCTCCAGCACGAGGTTGTAGACATCACCCTGTGAGCGCTGCGCAAAGGGCTGCTCGTCGTCGAGTTTGTTGAACGCGCCCCGGGAGAGGTTCGCCTGCAGGACGGCGACCAGTTCTTCCTGGCTCAATCCCTCCAGCGGACGATCGGATATTGTGGCAGCGTCCACTTTGTCTTCGTAGGCCACGTAGCCGAACGCGCCGTCCGCGACGTTGTAGAGCAGGGCCATGAGGGCGAGGATGCCAATGCAGGTGGCGAGCAGAAAGAGCGACTGCCAAACCCACCCGACGCGACGGCGGCCTTGCAGATACTGCTTGAAGGCCCTGTCTTCCGGCAATTGGCTGGAGGCCGTCACGGCGCTCATTGGTAAGCCTCCCGAAAGCGGCTGACGACGGCTTTGCTGATGAGATTCAGCGCCAGCGTGACGACGAACAACACCAGGCCGAGGGCGAAGATGCTCTCGTATTGGATGGAGGCGTAACTGATGTCGCCGCCGCTGATACGAGCGATGTGGCCGGTGATGGTTTCGGCGGCCTTGAACGGGTTGAAGGTGAGGTTTGGCCCGGCCCCGGCGGCGAGGGCGACGATCATGGTCTCGCCGACTGCGCGGGAGATGCCGATGATGAAGGCGGCGACGATGCCGGAGAGCGCAGCGGGGACGACGACCTGCACAGCCGTCTCAAGTTTGGTCGCGCCCAGCCCATAGGACGCTTCGCGCAGGGAGCGCGGCACAGCGCTCAGCGCGTCCTCGCTCATCGAGGTCACCAGCGGCATGATCATGATGCCCATCACGATGCCCGCCGACGCATTGTTGTAAACCTGCACCGTGTCTGCGCCGAGAATGGCTCGCAGCAGCGGAGTCATGAAGGTGAGGGCGAAGTATCCGTAGACCACGGTGGGGATGCCCGCCAGCACCTCCAGCGTGGGCTTGAGGAGGCCCCGCGTGTGCGGCGTGGCGTACTCGCTCAAGTAAATCGCCGCGCTCAGCCCGAGCGGCCCGGAGACCAACATCGCGATGAAACTCGTCATCAGGGTTGCGTTGACCAGAGGCCACACGCCGAAGTGGCCGATTTCCGGCAGCCACTTGACGGTCGTGAAGAACTCCACCACGTTGACTTCAGAGTTGGTGAAAAAGAGCGCCGACTCCCGGCCGAGCACGTACACGATGCCCAGCGTCGTGAAAATGGACAACACGCCGCAGAAGAACAGGAAGCCCTGAACGAGGAATTCCAGCGGGCGCGCGCGCCGTTTCAAATCGGCCGGGCGGAAGACGCCCGCCGACGTCCCTGCTCCGGGTAGGGCGGATTGAATGTTAGTTGACGTTTCCATCCGATGCGCCTCCGTATTCAGTTAATCAATGCGATGAAAGCGCTGGCCGGTCGGGGGGCGTCAAGTCCGGGGAAATGTTCATGCATTCGCTTCACGTTGCGCTTCATCGATTCGATGGATGTGACGGGTCCGATTCAGTCATTCCCGGTTGGCCCTCCCCAATCCGTCACTAGTGGAGAGGGCCAACCGCTTGCTTCAGGGTAGGCGAAAGCCTTTGTCAGGTCTCCCTTATTGACCGGCCATATTCATGCCTAGAGCGCCAAGCCAGTTGCCGAGGGCATCGCCGATAGCGTTGCCGGTGGCCGGGAAGTAGCCCACGTCAATAATCTCGTCGTTGACGTTTGCCAGGTAGAACAGGACAAAAGCGGCGACCTGCGGCTTCTCGGCCATGATCTTGGCGTCGGAGTAGATGAACAGCGGGCGGGCCAGCGGATACGTAGCCGTGTTCACGCTCGCCAACTCTGGGGCGATGGCCTTGGTCGGATCGTCCTCTTTGGCGATGGGCACGGCGCGGAGGTTGCCGGATTCCGCCGCATAATAGGCGTAGCCGAAGTAGCCGATGGCATACTGGCTGCCCTCCACGCCCTGCGCCAGCACGTTGTCGTCCTCGCTGAACTGCGCGCCCGCCGACTCCAGGATGGCCTTCTCGCCCGCTTCGACGTTGGCTTTGCCGTCCACCAGGTTCGCCGGAGCCATGACCACTTCGACGAAGTAGTCGAAGGTCCCCGAGTCGGTGCCCGGGCTGAAGCGCTGGATCGGCTCGGCGGGCCACCCGGCGCGCACGTCCGCCCAGGTGGTGGCGGTGGAGAACAGGACGGCCAGTTCCTTGAGCGTGAGCGCGTCCACGAAGGTGTTCTCGGCGCTCACCACCACGGCCAGCGCGTCCGTCCCCACCCGAAACTCAACCGGGTTGCGGCCGATGGCGTTGCAGGCCTCCACTTCTTCCTTCTTGATGGGGCGGGAAGCATTGGAGATATCGGTCTCGCCCGAGACGCAGAAGCGCTCGAAGCCCGCGCCCGTGCCGATGCTGTCCACGGTGATGTTGCCGGTGTACCCCTCCTGCTGGAACAACTCCGCCATCCGCTCTGTCACCGGGAACACCGTCGAAGAACCCGCCGTGATGATGTCGCCCGTCACATCCGTCGGCTCAGCGAAGGTCGGGAGGGTGTAGGCCTGCGCTGTCCCCGATTCCGTGGGTTGAGCTTGAGGCGCTGTGGTCGCGGTCACGGACGGGCCGGCCGTCGCCGGAGGTTGAGTCGCCTGCCCTGGCGGCGCTTGTGTCTCACCCGCGGTGGTTGGCGTCGCGGTGCCGCACGCGCTGAGCATCATCGCTGCAATCACAATCAGCGAAGCTATAGCGAGTAGTTTAGAACGAAACATAGGGTCTTCTTCTCCTTTGGGAAACCAAGTTTGTTTTCGTGGTGGAATTCACTAGAGCGAAGCCTATCGCACTCAGTTCAGGCGAGTTTCAAGAACAAATTAAGTTTTCTTGAAGTTGGCAGATGCTGCTCACATAAAATGCCAGCCCTGAATGCGCCGCACGCCCGGGAGGAGGGCGGGCGTGCGGCCACAGCGAGGTAAGGAGGAGATACCCCCTGACGGGTGGGCGATTCTACTCAGACACGCGACTCGCTTCGAATGCCGCCAGACCCATCAAGGCTTGCTGGGCGCCAAGCGTAAGGGGTACGGGCGCAATCGTGCCGAGAGGCTTTGGCGAGTGGAAGATCCGCCGATGTGCGGCTTGACTCTGACGGCGGCCCTTTCTCGCGGGGACGAGCCGCGCGCGTGATATTCTTTTCATCGCACGTCAATGTAGCCGGAGCAGGTTAAGTGGGGGTCAACTGCGGCCCAATTTCTCTTGAAAAGGAGGGGATGGCGACGGCAGACGATCCGCGAGCAGGGTAAAACGGAACACGGCGCCACGTCCGGCGCGGCCTTCGCTCTCGACCCAGATTTTGCCGCCGTGCGCTTCGACGACATGCTTCGCAATCGCCAGGCCCAGCCCGGTCCCACCGCCTGTGCGGGCGCGATCCGCGCGGAAGAAGCGCTCGAACACGCGCGGCAGGTCTTCGGGCGGGATGCCCGGCCCGGTGTCGGCAACCTCGATTACCACGTCGCCCTCGGCGGCGCGGGCGCGCACCCAGACCTGACCCTCCGGCGGCGTGAATTTGATCGCATTGTGGAGCAGGTTGCCGAGCGCACGGTTCATCTGTTCCGTGTCCGCTAGCACCACGAGCTCGGGCGGCACTTCCACGCTCATGACTTGGCGTTTGTGTGCGGCCTGCGGCGCGAGGCGCCTAACGGTTTCATTCACCAGCTGTGCGACCGGTGTGGGCACCAGCCGCACGAGGGCCTGCCCTGATTCGATCTGGGCGAGGTCGAGCAGTTCTTGCGCCATTTGCTCCAGCGCCAAGACTTCGGTTTCGATCTTATGTAGTACGCTGTTTGACTCCGCGGTGTCGCGCACGGCCCCGGAGAGCAGGCTGTCCAATAAGAGGCGAATGGAGGTGAGCGGGGTGCGCAGTTCGTGCGAGATGTTGGCGATGAAATCACGCCGCGCTCGCCCGAGTTGCTGCACAGTGCTCAAATCCTGCAAGGCGAGCACAACGCCGAACACCTCGCCATTCGCGTCAGCAGCCACCACGGCCCGCGCCCGATAAGGTTGGCCGTTGAGCAACACTTGCCGGTCGCGATCTTCTCCACCGTCGAGTACGTGCGCGGCCAGCTCGTCCAGCTCAACTGAACGCGTGGCGACAATGAGCGTATGCCCGGCTTCAGCGCGGGAGCTCCCGGCCCGCTCCGCCTGCTCGTGACGGGCAAACAACATGCTAGCCGTCGGGTTCATGTGCCGGACCGTGCGGTCGGGCGCGAGGATAATGATGGGTTCAGGTTGGGCGATGTTCAGAGCGGCGAGCTGGGCGGCTTCCCGGCGCGTAGCCAGGCGGGCTTCGTGGAGTTCACGTTCGGCGCGGGCGGCGGCCAGTTCAGCGTTTGTCTCCGCAGCTAACGCCCGCCGCCAGAGGACGAAGAGGATCAGCGCGGCGAGAAGAAGGATTCCGGAGATGAGCCAGGGGAGCATGGACGGGTGGCAAGTGACAGGTGTGGAGTGACGCGGCCCACGACACGCGCCACTCGACGCCCGTCACCCCTCCAATCGGTAACCGACGCCGCGCAGGGTGGTAATGCGTTTGGGGGCCGAGGGGTCGTCTTCGATCTTCTCCCTCAGCCAGCGGATGTGCACGTCCACGGTGTGACTGTCGCCCACGTAATCGTAGCCCCACACGCGGCTGAGCAGCAGGTCGCGCGAGAGCACCGCGCCCTGATTGCGCATCAGCTCGGCCAGTAGGTCGAACTCGCGGTGCGTGAGCTTGAGTTCCGCGTCGCCCAATATGACCCGGCGCGCGACGAGGTCGAGCGTGAGATTACCGGATTGCAGGCGCGCCGCCGCCGAG
>Ga0209341_10001034_pt1 | contig 28003 bp, 24 predicted proteins | sample RifCSP13_2_FD_184020 | JGI IMG/M metagenome (GOLD analysis project Ga0209341, IMG submission 184020) | Soil microbial communities from Rifle, Colorado - Rifle CSP2_sed 13_2 (SPAdes) (version 2) | ecosystem: Environmental > Terrestrial > Deep subsurface > Rock core/Sediment | place: Rifle... | reverse complement strand
TCGCCTACCTGCTCAAGGAGCGGATCGGGGACGTTGAAGAGGTCGTCCGGGCCCTGCGGGAGACCGCGGAGGGAGGTTCGGTCATCGATCCACGGATCGTCGAGGCTCTCATCGTCCGTCGATCCCGGGGCGAGGGGTCCAGGCTCGGCGAGCTGTCAGCACGCGAGTCGGAGGTGCTCCGTGAGATGGCTCGCGGGAAGACGAACGCGGCCATCGCCCAGACGCTCGTCCTCTCGGTCTCGGCGGTCGAGAAGTACGTCGGCGCGATCTTCGACAAGCTCGGCCTGGCCGAAGAGCCTGCCCTGCACCGGCGGGTCGCGGCGGTCCTGGCGTACCTGCGAAGCACGGATCCGGATGCCGACTCCGCCGGTCAGGGTGGGTAAGGGCGGCCATCGACGGCGGCCGGCGGGTCTGCGCGACACGGCCCGGCAGCCTCCGGCACTGCTAGCATCCCGAGCGTGATCGGGATCAGGTACGACTTCATCATCGTCGGCGGCGGCTCGGCCGGCAGCGTGCTGGCCAACCGGCTCAGCGCCGATCCGGCGAACCGCGTGTTCGTGCTCGAGGCCGGGCGGCCGGACTACCCCTGGGACGTCTTCATCCACATGCCGGCCGCGCTGGCGTTCCCGATCGGGAGCCGGTTCTACGACTGGAAGTACGAGTCGGAGCCCGAGCCGTTCATGGGCGGGCGGCGCATCTACCACGCCCGGGGCAAGGTCCTGGGCGGCTCGTCGAGCATCAACGGGATGATCTTCCAGCGCGGCAACCCGCTCGACTACGAGCGCTGGGCCGCCGACCCCGGGATGGAGACGTGGGACTACGCCCACTGCCTGCCCTACTTCCGGCGCATGGAGACCTGCCTGGCGGCGAGGGCCGACGACGAGTTCCGCGGCCACGACGGGCCGCTCGTGCTGGAGCGCGGACCGGCCAGCAGCCCCCTGTTCCGGGCCTTCTTCGCGGCCGTGCAGCAGGCCGGTTACCCCCTCAGCGACGACGTCAACGGCTTCCGCCAGGAGGGCTTCGCGCCCTTCGACCGCAACATCCGCCGCGGCCGACGCCTCTCCGCGGCCCGCGCCTACCTCCATCCGGTCATGCGCCGTCCGAACCTCGACGTGGAGACCAGGGCGTTCGTCACGCGGATCCTGTTCGAGGGCCGGCGGGCGGTGGGCGTGGAGTTCTCGCGCGGGAATGGGCCGGCGCGCCGCGTGCATGCCGGCGAGGTCATCCTGTGCGGCGGCGCGATCAACACGCCCCAGCTCCTTCAGCTCTCCGGGGTCGGAAACGCGCGGGAACTCCGGTCGCTCGGCGTCGAGCCCGTCGCCGACTTGCCGGGCGTGGGCGAGAACCTCCAGGACCACCTGGAGGTCTACATCCAGTACAAGTGCCGGCAACCTGTCTCGATGCAGCCGGCACTGCAGAAGTGGCGGCGGCCCTGGATCGGCTTCCAGTGGCTCTTCTTCCGACGGGGGCCGGGGGCCACCAACCATTTCGAGGGCGGCGGCTTCGTGCGCGGCAACGACGAGGTCGCCTACCCCAACCTCATGTTCCACTTCCTGCCGCTGGCCATCCGCTACGACGGCTCGGCGCCCGCAGGCGGCCATGGCTACCAGGTCCACATCGGCCCGATGTACTCCGATGCGCGGGGGTCGGTGAAGATCGCGTCCGCGGATCCGCGCGTCCATCCGGCCCTGCGCTTCAACTACCTGTCCACCGCCCAGGACCGCCGCGAGTGGGTGGAGGCGATCCGCGTCGCGCGGCGCATCCTCAACCAGCCCGCCTTCGACCCGTACAACGCCGGCGAGACCTCACCGGGTCCCGCGGTCGAGACCGACGCGCAGATCCTCGACTGGGTGGCCCGGGACGCGGAGACCGCCCTCCACCCGTCGTGCACCGCGCGGATGGGGGTGGACGAGATGTCCGTGGTGGACCCGACGACGATGCACGTTCACGGCCTCGATGGGCTGCGCGTGGTGGACGCCTCGGTCTTCCCCTACGTCACCAACGCCAACATCTACGCCCCGGTGATGATGGTCGCCGAGAAGGCCGCCGACCTCCTCCTCGGCAACACCCCGCTGCCGCCGGCCCCGGTCGAGTTCTACCGGCACCGGCGGGGCTGACGCCGGCGCTGCTCCCCAGCCCGGCCGACTCGGCCCCGCGCGTTGTTTGTGAAGCAACAAACGGGCACGATCGGGGCCCGGCGAGCTCTCCGGACCCTCCGATCCAGCGCGATCCACCCGATCCGGGCCCGACGCGGCGACGCCTGAGCGTGGCCGGCCCCCCTTCTCGACCCCGGCACGCCCGCGCCGTCTCCGAGCGGCGCCTCCCCAGCGCCCCGAAGCCCCATTTGGTGTTCAAGGCGCAACGCCGCCGGGCGGGGCGCGAGAAGATCGGTACGGGCCCCAGTGGTGCTCGCCGCGCAGGGGATGACCGCCGGGTGGTTGCGCGATGCCGTCGGTCGGGGTCCAATTGCGCCATGCCGATCGATCCCACGCAGTCGCCGCCTGAAGCGCCGACGGTCCTGATCGTCGATGACGAGCCGGGGATCGTCGACTTCGTCGAGCTCGGATTGCGGCACGAGGGCATCACGGTCGTTTCGGCCGCCAACGCCGCGGGCGGGCTCGAGGCCGTTCGGCGCGTTGTCCCTCAGCTTGTCATCCTCGACGTCGGGCTCCCCGACGGCGATGGCTTCGAGCTGCTGAGCCGGATCCGATCCGAGACCAAGGTCCCGGTGATCATGCTCACCGCGCGAGGGGATCTCGACGACCGAGTGCGGGGCCTCGATCTCGGCGCCGACGATTACGTCGCGAAGCCCTTCCACTTCGCCGAGCTGCTGGCCCGTGTTCGCGCCCACCTGCGCCGGCAGGGACTCGACCCTGCCGCCGATCCCACGCTCCGCTTCGCCGACCTCGAGCTCGATCCACGGACGCGCGAGGTCCGCCGGGCGGGGGAGCCGGTGGTGCTCACCGCCCGGGAGTTCGAGCTGCTCGAGCTCTTCCTCCGCCACCCCCGCCAGGTCCTCTCCAAGGAGACGATCCTCGATCGCCTCTGGGGCTACGCGTTCGACGACAACCTCGTCGAGGTCTACGTCGGCTACCTGCGCCGCAAGCTCGGAGAGCCTGTCCTCATCCAGACGCTGCGGGGCGCCGGCTACGCCCTGCGCGAGCCCGCCTGACGATGCGGCGGGCTGGATCGCTGCGCTGGCGGCTCGGGCTTGTCTACGCCCTCGTCCTGGCCGCTGCACTGGCGGGCGTGCTCGTGCTCGTGAACGTGCTCGTGGAGCGCGCGCTCATCGACAACACCATCGCCCGGCTGGAGATCGAGGCCGGCCTCATCGCGGACAGCGCCGGCAACGCGCCGTCGACGACGCTGCCCGCGCCGGACGTGGCGCGCATCCTCGGCGGCCAGCAGACAGCCGTGGTCATCCTCGACCGGTCCGGGGCGGAGCTGGCGGCCCAGGCGAACGGCGCATCGGCCGACGTGGTGGACGCGCGCCTGGACGCCGCCGTCTACGCCAGCGTCCTCGACGGCAACCGCGTCGTCGACGCCGTGCTTTTCTCCGTGGCGGACGGGTCGCGCATCCTCATCGTCGCCGCGCCCATCCGCTTCACCACGGCCGACACGCCGACGCCGGAGCCGAAAGCGAGCCCGACCGCGAGACCGACCGTTCGACCGCCGGGCCCGCGGGAGACGCCTCCAGGGCTCGGGCGCGGGCAGGGGCAGGGCCTCGGACGGGGGCTGGGGCAGGGCCGCGGTAACAGCCAGGGCGCGGGCAACGGCACGGGCGGCACTGGCACGGGCGGCACCGGCACGGCCAACGGCCAGGCGCCCGCCGAGCCGCCGAACGCCATCGCACAGCTCGGCGTCTCACTGGCCGATGTCGACGCCGCGCTGGCCAACCTGCGCAGTACGCTCCTGAGCATCGGCGTCGTCGCGCTCCTCGTCGCGCTGGCGATCTCCTTCCTCGTGACCACGCTCGGTTTGAGGCCGCTCTCGCGCGTGGCCGCCGTCGCCGACCGCGTCGCCGCAGGTGACCTGTCGGCCCGGGCGCGGCTGCCCTCGGGCGCCGACGAGATCGGCCGACTCGGGCGGGCCTTCGACCGGATGATCGACCGGCTCGAAGGCGCCTTCGCCGCCCAGCGCCAGTTCGCCGCCGATGCGTCGCACGAGCTCCGTTCGCCGCTGACGGTCCTCGGGGGCTACGTCGACGTCCTCGCCCGTGGAGCGCACGAGGCCCCTGAGGCGGCGGGCCGCATCCTCGGGTCGATGCGGCGCGAGATCGACCGGCTGTCACGCCTGGCCGCGGACCTGCTGCTCCTGACCCAGCTCGAAGCGGGCGGCGGGCGGCTGGCGCCGGAGCGGCTCGATGTCGGCGAGCTGCTCATCGACCTGGCCGACGCCGCACGGGTCATGGGCGACGACCGCCGGGTCGCGGTCGAGCGCGACGGCCCGCTGCCGGTCGTGGCGGACCGCGACCGACTGACCCAGGCGCTTCTCAACCTCGTTGACAACGCCGTCCGCCACGCGCCGGAGGCGGGGCTGGTGCGCCTGTCCGGCCGGCGGGACGGTCGAACGGTCGTCGCTGAGGTCTACAACGAGGGACTGCCCATCCCGCCCGAGGACCTGGCTCGCCTGTTCGACCGCTTCTACCGCGCCGACCGGTCCGTCGAGCCCGGGCGACACGCGGGACTCGGGCTCGCGATCGTCAAGGCCATCGTCGAAGCGTCCGGCGGCACGGTGTCGGCCGCGAGCGACGCCTCGGGCACGCGCTTCGTCGTTCGGCTGCCGCTCGCCCCGACCGGCGCTTCTCAGCATCCTCTCAGCGGGGCTACAGCCGCGCTTCAGGACCGACGCCTACCCTGAAGCCCTGCCCATCGGCGGCGGCGCCCATCGGACGCCCGGGCCAAGGCACACTTCGAGGTCACCGCGATGAAGGATCGATTGCTCAAGCTGGGGATCACGGCGCTCGTGGCGCTCGCCATCCCGGCCTCCATCGCCCTGGGGCAGGGCGCCGGCGACGCCCAGCAGGGGCTGACGACAGCTGCCGAACATGCGCAGGGCAGCGTGCCGACCACGGTCGGCGCGGGCAAACCCGATGGCGCCGGCAAGCCGGATGATGTCGGCCAGCCCGAGGACGCTGGCAAGCCCGACGGCGTCGGCAAGCCGGATGATGTCGGGCAGCCCGAAGGCGCTGGCAAGCCCGACGGCGTCGGCAAGCCGGATGATGTCGGGCAGCCCGAAGGCGCCGGGCAGCGACCGCAGAACCACGGCTGGTTCGTGTCGCAGGTCGCCAGAAACCACTCGACGACCGGCAAGGCCCACGGCCAGGCCGTCTCAGCGGTCGCCCGCGGCGATCAGGGCAAGCCGCCCGCCGCCAGCCACTGAAGCCTGGCAGCGCGCCCAAGCCGGCCAGTGGTGCTCGGCCGAGCGTCAGGGGTTCGCGTCGGGCGGGTAGGATAGGGGGAAGGCGCGTCGCGTCCCGTGCAGGCCGAGCCGTTCCTCGAACGCCATCACCTCGCGGATGAGGGCGCTCTCGCGATAGGCGGCGCGCGACGCGTCGTCGCGCCAGACGACCACCGTAGTGCTCTCCCCGGTCTCCGGGTCCGAGAAGTGGTAGACGGCCACGACGCCGGGTTCGCGCTCCAGCCGCGGCAGGACCTCGCCGAGGAACGCCGCCACCTGCTCGCGCTGATGGGGCGCCGGTGAGCTGGTCGTGAGGCTGATGACCATCTTCGGGACCACTCCTCTCTACGTACCCGGAGAACGTACCGCGACGTGCTGGCTCGGCACGACGCCCGCGCTCGTCTCGGACCCGAGGACCAGACACGACGTCAGTCGGTCCGCGTTGTCGCGCACGATCGCCTCGCCGAGGCGGAGGATCTCGCGCACGCGCTCGTCCACGAGCCGGTAGCGGTTATATCGCCCCTCGACGCGCGCCTCGACGTAGCCGCACCAGCGCAGGCACGAGAGATGACTCGAGACCCGACCCTGAGCGAGGCCGGTCGCCTCGACGAGATCGGTCACGGTGCGGGGTCGCTCGGCGAGGAGCTCCAGGATCCGCACCCGAGTCGGGTCGGAAAGTCCCTGGAAGAAGGTCGCGAGGACCTCCGGACGGTCGAGCTCGTCGGCCCGGCGGGCCGCGGCCGGCAGGTTGCTCGTCATCTGGATCGCTCCTCGGCGTCCGACGCTCCGGCGCTCATTCGGCGCAGCACGAGAGCTTCGTGACGTCCCGGCTGAAGGCCTGGGCTCCGATCTTGAGCGCCTCGCTCATCGTCGGATAGACGTGGATGAGGTCGATGAAATCGGCCAGCGTCGCCTTGAAGTGCATCGCCATGGCCGCCTCGTGGATGATCTCCGGCGCCGACTCGCCGATGACGTGGACGCCCAGGACACGCTCGTCGATCGAGGATGCGATGAACTTCACGAAACCGGTCGTCTTGTGGACCGCGCCCGCGCGCGGGACGTACGCGAGCGGGGTCGTCGTCGCGACCGCCGGGTAGTGGCGAGCACGGACCTGGGCCTCGGTCTCGCCGACGACCGCGATCGGCGGGTCGGTGAAGATCGCTCGGGGGATGACGGTCCCATCGAACCGCCGCTTCGCGTCGGCGAAGGCGTTGTCGGCGACGATCCGGCCCTGCCGCGCGCCGACCGGGGTCGCCATCTGCGAGCCGTGCTGGCGGCCGATGACGTCGCCCGCCGCCCAGACGTGCGGCTGGCTCGTACGCAGCTCGGCGTCGACCACGACGAACCCATCGTCAAGCGTCACGCCGGCTCGGTCGAGCCCGAGCGTCTCGGTGTTCGGCGTCCGGCCCGTGGCCACGAGCAACCGCTCGGCCCGGACGATCCGGCCGGCGCCCGGCAGCTCGACCGCGAGCGCGATCCCGCGCTCGTCACCGCTGACGCGCTCGACCCGGGCCCCGCTGAGGACGTCGATGCCCTCGGCGACGAAGACCTCGCCGAGGGTCCGCCCCAGGTCGGGTTCGTAGCCCGAGAGGAGCCCCGAGCGCGCGATCATCGTCACCCGGCTGCCGAGCCGGCTGAACATCTGGGCGAGCTCGACCGCGACGTAGCCGCCGCCGAGGACGATGAGCGACGCGGGCAGCTCGGTGAGCCGGGCGGCCTCCTCCGCATCGAGCAGGTCGCTGGTCAGGTACGGGACCGTATCGAGGCCCGGGATGAGCGGGATCGTCGGGCGGCTGCCCGTGGCGACGAGGACGCGGTCGCCCATGACGTGCCGATCGCCCACGAGGACGGTGTGCGGATCGGCGAACATCGCGTCGCGGTCGATCAGCTCGAGGTCGGTCAGGCCGTCCGCCACGCTGGCGTACTTCTTCGCCCGATACTCGCGCACGACGCCGTCCTTCTGGGCGATGAGCGCCGCGAAGTCCACCGGGATGTCGGTGGGGGCAAGGCCCGCGTATCGAGGATGGGACGCCTCGTGGACGATCCTCGCCGCCTCGATGAGGTTCTTGGACGGCAGGCAGCCGCGGTTCGCGCATGTCCCGCCGAGCATCCGACGCTCGACCATCGCGACGCGCGCACCCAGTTCGGACGCCTTGATCGCGGCGGCGAACGCCGTGGACCCCGATCCCAGGATCAGGAGGTCGAACGGATCAGCCATCAGAGGCGGGGCGACGGCGGCGCTCGAACGCGTTGTACTGGCCGGTCGCCCGGACGGCGGCGGCGAGCGCGGCGGCGGGCACGTCGGGGCTCGCTTCGACGACCGCGCTGCGCGACTCGAGATCGACGGTGGCGCGCTCGACGCCGGGCACCGACTCGAGCGCCTCGGTGACGTGGACGACGCAGTCGTCGCAGGTCATTCCCCCGACCCCCAGGTCGATGAAGGTGATCGGCCGGGTCATCCGTCGCGCTCCATCATGAGTCCGCCGTTTCGTGTATGCATCTGATATACCGTATCTCGCATCCGCTGTCAACGGCCGCCCCCCAAGGTTGTCCGAGAGCCAGGCCGAGACTCGACGGAGGCCGTGTGGGAGATGACCTGGAGCTTCTCCGGGCCCGATGGTCGAGCCACCCTCGAGTGGATCGAGATCGACGGCGAGCCGGGGATCCGGTGGCGTCGCGTCGGCGGTCACGCCATCTTCGGTGCCCGGTAGCGACGGAGTAGCGCGCCCTGCGAAAGTCGAGCTTCCTGGATCGAGCCCCGTCCTACCCGGAGGCGAGCCCGCCGGCGTCGTCGTCGGTCTGATCTTCGTAGCCGCCGTGGTAGTCGGAGGCCTCCGGCCGCCGGATCTGCGAGTGCGGGACGACGTTGCCCCGACGCAGGCCGCGGAAGTCCGCGAGCGAGGTCCAGCCGCGATCGGCATTCCGCTCGAGGAACTCCGTCATCCCCGACGCCAGGGCCGTGATCACGTTCGGCCCGATGGCATGGTCGAGCATGGCGGCCGTGGCGACCTGGACGGTACCGCAGCCCAGGAGGAAGTAGCTCAGGGCCTGGTCGAACCCGGAGATCCCGCCGAGCCCGGAGAACTCGCGATCCGGGAAGGCCTGGGTCATCTGCGCCATCTTGGCCAGCGACTGGGGCAGGATCGCGGGCCCGCCCAGCCCACCGGAGGAGACGTACCCGTCCACGTTGACCTCGAAGTCGAGTGTCCGCGGGTCGATCGGCGGCAGGGATGGGAACGTGTTCGAGGACGAGATCGCGTCGGCGCCGCCCAGGAACGTCGCGGCGGCCTCTTCGACGATGTCCGCCGTCGCCGGGGTCAGCTTCACCCAGACGGGGATGCGCGCCACCTCCTTGACGGCCTGCGTGGAGACGGAGCACAGGACCGGGTCCTTGCCGACGTTGGCGCCCATGTCCACCCGGTCCATGTGCGGGCAGGAGAAGTTCAGTTCGATGGCATCGACCCCCGCAGTCTGCACGGCCTCGGTCAGGACCTGCCAGTTCGCCAGCTCCTTGTCGCTGCCGGAGCCGGCCATGATCGACGCGACCAGCACCCTGGTCGGCCAGGCCTTCTTGATCGCGGACAGGCGGCCGACCCACCAGTCGAGGGGCCTTTCGGAGATCAGCTCCCAGTTCCACGACGCCACGAGGGTCGAGTCGGGGCGCTTGGCCATCGACAGCCGGGTCCCGCCGTTGTCGGCGCGGAGGAACGCCGTCCTGGGGCCGCGGACGTTGACGACCGGGTGCAGGCCGATCGTCTTCGTGACGACGCCACCCCAGCCCGCCTCGAAGGCCCGCATGATGTTGGCCTCGGACTCGGTCGGCGGCGCTGACGCGAGCAGGAACGGGTTCTCGAAGCGAATGCCCGTGAAGACGGTCGAGAGATCGGCCACAGAGGCCCTCCTTCCTGCTGGCTGAACAACGGCAGGTTCGGCCGCCGGCAGTCGCGGCGCCAGAGCCGGTCGGCACTATGCGCGCAGGGAAAGGAAGGCTCGCCTCCGTTACTCCTCGCCGATGTCCTCGTTCCAGATCTCGGGGTGCTCGGTGATGAACTCGCGCATCAGCACGGCGCACTCCTCCGAGTCGAGGTTGACGATCTCGACACCCCGCGCGCGCAGCAGGTCCTCCGCTCCGACGAACGTACGGTTCTCGCCCATGACGACGCGCGGGATCCCGTACAGGAGGATCGCGCCCGCACACATGTCGCACGGCGAGAGGGTCGTGTACATCGTCGCCCGCCGATAGACCGACGCGGGCAAGCGACCGGCATGCTCGAGCGCGTCGGTCTCGCCGTGCCGGATCGCGCTCCCTTGCTGCACCCGCCGGTTCCGGCCGGCGGCGAGCACCCGGCCGTCGGCGACGAGCGCGCCGCCGATCGGCACACCTCCCTCGGAGCGCCCGATGCGCGCCTGCTCGATCGCCACGGCGAGGAACTCGCGGTCCCGGTCACGGACGTCCATCCGATCCTCCTCTTCGGTCAGCTTCGCCGGTACGGCTTGAGGTACGCCCCCGGATAGGCCACGTTCCGGCCGGACAGGGCGAGGGCCAGGATGACGACGAGGTACGGGAGTGCCAGGAGCACCTCGAACGGGAGCTCGCCGAACCCCGGCAGGATCCGCAGCCGGAACTGGAGCGAGAACAGCAGCGAGAAGAGCAGCGCGCCCAGCACGCCTCGACCGATCCGCCAGCGGCCGAAGATGACGAGCGCCACGCACACCCATCCGCGCCCGGCGATGATGTCGAGCGTGAAGCTGCCGAGGACGGCGAGCGTGAAGAACGCGCCGCCGATCCCCATCAGCGCCCCACCGATCATCAGCGCGAGGTAGCGCGTCCGACCGACGTTGATCCCGGCCGCGTCGGCCGCCTCGGGGTTGTCCCCCACGGCCCGGATCTCCAGGCCGAAGCTGGATCGCTGGAGCACCCACCACGCGAGCGGCACGACGACGAGGAAGGCGATGTACGTCAGCCCGTACTGGTGGAAGATCTCGCCGGGGGCGCCAAGGAAGGCCAGCGGCTCCAGGAGCGGCATCGGCTCGATGCGGCGGAGTTCGCCGCCCTGGAAGAGGAGGCGGTTGGCGAACTCGGAGATGCCGATCAACCCGATCGTCAGCCCGATCCCGGACACGTGCTGGTTGGCGCCGAGGGTGACCGTGAGGAGGCCCATGACCGCCCCTGCCAGCACCCCCACGACGAGCGCGGCGAGGAGTCCCAGGAGGGGTGAGCCGGTCGTGAACGCGACGGCGAAGCCGGCGAACGCGCCCGCGTACATCGTCCCCTCGATCCCGAGGTTGAGCACGCCCGAGCGCTCGGAGTACGTCTCGCCCACCGTCCCGTAGACGAGCGGCGTCGCGTTGCGGAGGGTGGCGGCGAGCAGGTCGAAGACGAAGGTGAACGTCATTCCTGCTCCACCTCGCCCTCCTCCGAGATCGCGGTGGCAGCGCTGGGCAGGCCGCCCGCCGCCACGTCGCCGGCGACCGTCTCACCGCCGATCTCGATCCCGCGCGTCAGCCGGTTCCGGCGCAGGGCGAGAAGGCCCACCGTCGTCAGGAGGAGCACGCCCTGGGTGACCGCACCCAGTTGCGACGGGATGCCGAGGGCGCGGGCGGCGGACGACGCCCCGACGGTCAGGTCGCCGAGGAAGAGCGCCGCAAGTGCGACGCCCGGCATCGACAGCGCCCCGAGCGTGGCGACGACGATGCCCGTGTAACCGTAGCCCGGCGACAGGCCACCGGTCAGGCGGTACTGGATCCCGGCGACCTCGCTCACGCCGGCGATCCCCGCCACGGCCCCACTCACGAGGGCGGCGCGGAGGAGCGTTCCGGACACGTCGATCCCTGCGAATCGCGCGCCGTGTGGGCTCAGCCCGACGGCGCGGAGCCGCAGCCCGGCCGGCGTCCGGGCGAGCACGAACCAGGCCGCGGCCACGACCGCCATCGCGATGACGAACCCGAGATGGAGCCGGGACCCCGGAAGGAGGGCCGGGAATTCCGCCGCGGCGGCGATCCGAGGCGACTCCGGGAAGCCGGTCACCGGGTCGCGCCACGGGCCGTGGAGCAGGCCGTTGACGACGAGCAGCGCGACCGGATTCAGGAGGAGCGTCGTGACGACCTCGTCGATGCCGAACCGGACGCGCAGGAGCGCCGGCACGAGCGCCCAGGCTGCCCCCGCGAGCGCCCCGGCGGCGACCATCGCCGGCAGCGCGACGATGGCCGGCAGGCCGCCGACGAGGATGCCCACGCCGGCCCCCGCGATGGCGCCCAGCAGGAGCTGGCCCTCCGCGCCGATGTTCCAGTACCCGGCCCGGAAGGCGATGGCGACGGCCGCGCCGGTGAACAGGATCGGGGTCGCGGAGACAAGGACCTCGATCGCGGTGAACCCGGAGGTGACCGGCACGACGAGGAACTCGACGTATGCGGCGATCGGGTTCGCGCCGGCGAGGAGGATCGGCCCGGCGGTCAGGACGAAGGTGATGAGCACGGCGAGGACGACGAGCGCCGGGCTCGACCACGGCGACAGGATCGACCGGCGCGGGCCGGTCCATGAAGCCGGCCGGAAGAGCGCCACTACGCGGCCCTCCCGCGCCCGGCCATCAGCATCCCGAGCTGCTCGGGATCGGCGTCCCCGGCGCGCATCTCGCCCACGATCCGCCCCTCGTAGAGGACGATCAGGCGATCGGCGAGTGCGAGGAGCTCGTCGAGATCCTCGGACACGAGGAGGACGGCGGTGCCGGCGGCCCGCCGAGCCAGCAACTCCGAGCGAACGTACTCCGTGGCGCCGACGTCGAGGCCGCGGGTGGGCTGCGCCACGACGAGGACCCGCGGGTCCCGCGAGAGGACGCGGGCGAGCAGCACCTTCTGGATGTTCCCGCCGGACAGCGTCGCCACCCGGTCGTCCGGACGGGCGCGGATCGCGAATCGAGCGATCAGCTGCTCGGCGTGCTCACGGATGGCCGGCTCGTCCAGCAGGCCACCCCGTCGGAAGTCGTCGAGCCGCTCGATCGCCAGGTTGTACGCGACGGACAAGTCCGGGATGAGGGACGCGTGGCGGTCCTCCGGGATCCGCCCGATCCCCGCCGCCATCAGCCGGCGCGGACTGGCGCCGGCGAGCTCGACGCCGTCGACCACGATCGAACCGCCCGACGGGTGGCGCATGCCGGACAGGACGCCGACCAGTTCTGTCTGGCCATTGCCGGACACCCCGGCGACGCCGAGGATCTCGCCGGGTTGCACGTCGAACGAGAGGTCGACGAGGGCTGGCAGCCCGTGCACGCCTGCCGCCCCGAGGTCGCGCACGGAGAGGGCCGGCGTCGAGGGCGGCCCGGCACCAGCCCGCTCCGTCCGCCGGATTCCCAACATGGGCCTGCCCACCATCATCCGGGCGAGCTCCCGCTCGTCCGTGGAGCCCTCGACGGTGCCGACCATCACCCCCCGGCGGAGGACGCTGACGCGGTCGCTGATGGCCCGGACCTCGCCGAGCTTGTGACTGATGAAGACGACCGACAGGCCCTCGTCGAGGAGGCGCCGGAGCGTCGCGAAGAGCGCCTCCACCTCCTGCGGGACGAGGACCGCGGTGGGCTCGTCGAGGATGAGCACGCGGCAGTCGCGGGCGAGCGCCTTGAGGATCTCCACCCGCTGTTGCTCCCCGACCGAGAGCTCGGCCACGACCGCGCCCGGATCCACCCGGATGCCGAGCCGTTCGGACGCCTCCGCCACGCGGGCGGCCGCGGCGGCCATCTCGAGCCGGATCCCGCCCGTCCGTCCGAGGACGACGTTCTCGGCGACGGTCATGGGCCGGACGAGCGAGAAGTGCTGGGTGACCATGCCGATGCCGGCCGCGATCGCGTCCTTCGGGGAGCGGATCGCGACGGGCCGGCCGCCGACGAGGATCTGCCCCGCGTCGGGGTGCGTCAGCCCGTAGACGATCCGCATCAGGGTCGTCTTGCCGGCCCCGTTCTCCCCGAGCAGGGCGTGGACCTCGCCGCGCCCGACGTCGAAGTCGACGCGGTCGTTCGCGACGAGGTCCCCGAACCGCTTCGTGATCCCGCGCAGCTCCACCACGGGAGCGGCGGATCCGGACACGGCGCCGGCGGTCACGGGCGCCGTGTCTCGCTACCCGCCGGCGACGGTCGACCCGGCCGGCTGCGCCTCGTTGATATCGACCCGGAACGTGCCGGACCTGATCTGCGACTCGCGCTCCTTGACCTTCGCGATGAGCTCGTCCGGAACCCCGCCGGGCACCCCGGTGTTGATCTCGGCGAGCGCGGCGCCGCCCTTCGCGACCATCGAGAAGTCCTTGAGGTCCTGGGCGGTGTACGAGCCCGCGAGGACCTGGTCGATGACGTACTTCACCGTCGGCGCCATGTTCCAGGTCACGCTCGAGACGACGTTGCCGGGCGCGAGGCTCTTCTGGTCGCTCATGTTGCCGATCGCTGTGAGACCCTTCTCCTGGGCCGCCTCGATGACGCCGAAACGCTCCGCGAACAGGACATCGGCACCGGCGCCGACCTGGGCGAGGGCTGCTTCCTTCGCCGCCGCCGGGTCGAACCAACTGTTGAGGAAGGTGACCTTGACCACCACCTCCGGGTTCGTCTCCTGCGCGCCCTGGATGAACGCGTTGACGATCCGGTTCACCTCCGGCACCGGATAACCGCCGACGACACCGACGACGTTGGACTTCGTGACACCGCCGGCGATCATGCCGGCGAGGTAGGCGGGCTCGTGGATCCAGTTGTCGAAGACGGAGAAGTTCGGCTCCGCCGGGCCGCCACCGGATCCGAACACGAGGGCGATCGTCGGATAGGCCGCGGCGACCCGCCGGACGGCCTCCTCGTTGCCGAACGCGTCGCCGAAGATGATGTCCGGCTTGTCCTTCTCCGCGGTCTCGCGGAGGACGCGCTCCATGTCGCCGGCGTAGCCGATGTCGTCCGTGAACGTGTAGTCGATCCGCCCGGCGGCCTTCTCGGCCTCGAGCGCAGAGTGGATGACGCCGTCCCACGGCTCCTCGATCTGGGTCGCGAACGCGCCGAAGACCTTCAGCTTTCCAGACTTCCCATCGGGCGCAGGCGAGCTTGCGCCCTGGCAGGCGACGAGTGCCAGCGCGAGGACGGCCGCGAGCGCGAGGATGGGACGGCTGCGGCCGGTGCGCAGGCGATGATGGTCGGACATCGAAGCTCCTCCTCGATCCGCGATCGACATGACTCATGAAACACGGAAGCGCGGTGGCCGGCGCCCTCGCCGCGAGGCCCCTCTCCCCAGGCGGCGGCCGCCCTGCCCGCGTTCCGGCTGGCGCGAGTGTCAGGCTCGCGCGGGGGCGTGTCAATCCGAGAATGCCTCGAACACGGAGGGGCGGACACTCCGCTCACGGACCGTCAGCCGGAGCGCGCGTGCGGCTGGTAACGTCGGCTCGAGCCTCGCGTCATCAAGACGAGCAGCTCGATGGCAGGGGGCTGCCATCCGGGGGACTCGCAGCGATCGAGGAACAGCGTGCACATCGCGTTCATCGCCATGAGCGGCGTCCGGGCCTGGAGCAAGGAGATCACCGAGGCCGGCCTGACCATGCCCGGCTTCCTCGAGCGAAGCGAGGCCATCGCATCGCTGCCCAGCCTGGCGCTGCTGACCCTGGCCGGCATGACGCCGGACCCGTTCGAGGTCAGCTACCACGAGGTGCTGGACATCCACCGGCTGGGCGAGCTGCCCGATTGCGACGTGGCCGCGATCGCCTCCTATTCGGCCCAGATCAAGGATGCCTACACCCTCGCCGACCGGTTCCGGGCGGTCGGCGTGCGCGTCGTGCTCGGCGGCCTGCACGTGACCGCGGTGCCCGACGAGGCCATGGAGCACGCGGATGCCGTGGTCGTCGGCGAGGGGGAACTCGGCTGGCCGGACCTGCTGGCCGATCTCCGGGCGGGCCGCCCTATGCGCCGCGTCTACGCCCCCCACGGCCGCGAGTTCGACCTGGCCGATGCGCCGATGCCGCGCTTCGACCTGCTCGACATCGAGCGCTACAACCGGCTCACCGTGCAGACCCAGCGCGGCTGCCCGTGGCGCTGCGAGTTCTGCGCCGCGTCCATCCGCCTGACGCCCAAATACAAGGTCAAGCCGGTCGCGAAGGTGCTGGCCGAGATCCATGCCATCAAGCGCATCTGGCCGCGTCCGTTCATCGAGTTCGCCGACGACAACACGTTCGTCAACCGGCGCCACGTCAAGGATCTCCTGCGGGCCCTGGCGCCCGAAAGGCTGCGCTGGTTCACCGAGAGCGACATCGCCATCGCCGACGATCCCGAGCTGCTGGAGTTGATGCGCCTGTCGGGCTGCGCGGAGGTCCTCATCGGGCTCGAGAGCCCGAACGCCGGCGCCGTCGAGGGCGTGGAGCTGCGCCGGAACTGGAAGCGCTCGCGCTTCGACGACTACAAGGCGGCCATCGAGCGCATCCAGTCCCACGGCATCGCCGTCAACGGCTGCTTCGTGCTGGGCCTCGACGGTGACGGTCCCGAGGTCTTCGACGCGGTCGAGCGCTTCGTGCGCGACAGCGGCCAGTTCGACGTCCAGATCACGGTCATGACGCCTTTCCCGGGCACACCTCTCTACGAGCGCCTGCGCCGCGAGGGCCGCCTCCTCGAGGAGGCCGCCTGGGAGCGCTGTACGCTCTTCGACATCAACGTCAGGCCGCTGCGTATGTCCCCGGAAACGCTCCAGCGCGAGGCGCTGGCGCTCGGGAAGCGCCTGTACACGGAGGATGAGCGGACGGCCCGGGGCAAGCGGTTCCGTGAGCAACGCCGCCGCTACGTGCGTCGGCAGCAGACGATGAGGTGTAGCGCATGAGTACGATCGTCGGTCGTCCTGTTTCGTCGAGCTGGCGGAACTTCTTCTTGGTGGCGGCCCTCTACGACCTCATCCTGGGCGCCGTCTTCGTGGTCGCGGGGGAGCCGATCCTGACGGCGATCGGGATGACGCTGCCGCCCCACATCGCGTACATCCAGCTCGCCGCCGTCTTCATCTTCGTGCAGGGACTGAGCTACTGGTTCGTGTATCGCGACCCGCTCGCCAACCTGGGCATCGTCCGGGTCGGCGTCGCCTACAAGGCCGCCTACTCGGGCCTGGCCCTCTACTACCTCGTCATCGGACAGTTGCCCAGCGTCTTCTTCCTCCCGTGGGCCGTCGTCGACCTGTTCTTCCTCATCGGCTTCGTGATGTTCCTGCAGCTCGCGGCGCGCCGCTGACCCGGCGATGCTGGCGCGCACGCTGGACCACCGCCCGACGCCCGTCGAGCTGACCGCCGACCGGCGCATCACGCGACGCGTCAAGCGGCTGGCGGTCGTGAGCGCCATCGCCCTGGGCCTCATCTGGGGGCTGGCGGTCGGGACCCTCGACGCACCGCCGCTGGTCGACGGTGCCCTGGCGGCCGGCTGGCTGCTGATGCCGACGGTGCTGGTCGCCAGCCTGGCGTGGCCGCGCCTGCGCTACGGTCTGATCCTACCCTCCGCCCTGGTCTCGGTCGCCCTGCTGGCCATCGACCTCGGCTCGCTGCCGGCCGACCCGGCTGCCGCCCTCGGCTGGCTGTCGGTGACCGCGGGCGTGCTGCTCGGTGGTCTCATGGGTCTCTGGTTCTGGTTCCGCGTCGCGCCTGTTCCCGCCGGGCTGGACGACCCGACCGCTCCCGCGCGCTGGTCGCTCATCGCCCTGCACGTGGCGCTCATCATGCTGGGCCTCACGCTGGCCGCCCTACCGCTCGTCGCCGCCTGAGCTGGCGTCGTCTCGTCGATCCCTCGTTCCGCGCAGGAGTCGCCCATGACAGGACGTCGGTTGAGCCGGGTAGAGGATCCGCCCTCCGTCATCGTCGCGGGCCACATCTGCCTCGACATCATCCCGCGCCTGCCGTCGGGCCCGCGAAGACGGGCGCCTCGGCCGGGCTCGCTGGACCCGCTCGGCCCGATCACGCTGTCCGTGGGCGGATGCGTCGGCAACACGGGGATCGCGCTGCATCGGCTCGGCATGCGCTCAACGCTCGTGGCACGCGTGGGCGACGATCGCCTGGGGGGCGTGCTGTCCGAGCTCGTGCGCGAGGCGGTCCCCGGCGACGCGGCCCGGCTGATCATCGCGGCCGGTGAGCCGACGTCGTACAGCCTCATCTCGAACCTGCCGGGACGGGATCGGGCGATCCAGCACTTCTCGGGCGTCAACGACACCTTCGCAGGGGACGACGTGCCGGACGAGCTGCTCGGCGCCGCGACCCTCCTGCACGTCGGCTACCCGCCGCTCATGGCGGCGATGGTGGCGAACGACGGGCGGGAGCTGCGGCGCCTCCTGGAACGGGCGCGCGGTCAGGGCCTGACGACGTCGCTCGACATGGCCAATGCGAACCTCGATCCCGGGCAGAGCCCGGTGCGCTGGCGGGCGCTCCTGGAGCGGGTCCTGCCCGCGGTGGACGTCTTCATGCCGAGCCTGGCCGAGGCGAGCCACCTGCTGCGCCGACGCGTGCATCGGGACGAGCGCGGCGGTCCGACGCTGGCATCCGTGGCACGCCTCGCGGACGAGATGATCGGCCTGGGTGTCGGGATCGCCGGCGTCAAGCTGGGCGAGCACGGCCTGTATGTCCGCACGGCGTCCACGGCGCGCCTGGCAGTCGGCTCGCACGACCTCTCGCCAGCGTGGGCGCACCGAGAGCTCTACTCCAGCGTGTTCGAGACGAACGTCGTCGGAACCGCGGGGGCCGGGGATGCGACGATCGCGGGGTTCCTGTTCGGCCTGCTGATGGGGCTGTCGCCGAGCCCGACCGTCACCGGCGCCTGTGCCGTCGGCGGGTCCAGCACGGAGGCGGCGGACGGCACGAGCAGCGTCCCGAGCTGGCCGGAGATCGAGCGACGGCTGCAGCGGGGGTGGCGCCGGAAGGCGGCGACACCGGGTCCCGGATGGTCGCCATCGGGCGAGCCCGGCCTGTGGCGCGGGCCCCGCGACATGATGGGGGCCGATTAGCCGAGAAGGGACGCGAGGCGGGTGCCCCTGGTCTTCCGGTCTGCACTGAACCCGGGACCCGCCTGCGGCATCTGATTCAGTGGGAGCATCGCGAGGGCGACGCCCCTGGTCGAATCGACCGAGCGCGCGAGAGCGAGGATGTTCAGCGACGGCCGGGTGATCGCGTACGACGCCGCCGCGAACCGCTGGGAGATCCTGGAGGAAGGCTTCGATCCCCGACATGGCGAGGACTTCGGGACCGGCTCCACGTCCCGCCTGCACCACTCGATCGTGTATGACCCGCTGAACGAGCGGCTCGTCGTCTACGGCGGCTCGTACCGGACGCCGGACCCGGACCGCATCTGGGTTCAGGCCAACGACGTCCTCGCGTTCGATCCGGCGACCGGCGAGTGGACCGTCCTGCTCGAAGCGAGCGAGGTGAGGGCCGAGCCACAGTGACCGCACCCTGGGTGACGGCGCGAAGGCGGCATACGCAATCCGGTACTCTCTCGTGACCATCCGAGCGTCCAGGAGCGGCCGCCGTGATCTGCTCGAACTGCACGACCGAGAACAAGCCGGGTCGCAAGTTCTGCGTCCGCTGCGCGACGCCGCTCGCGGCCGCCTGCCCGTCCTGCGGCGCTCCCTACGACCCGGGTGATGCCTTCTGCGGCGAGTGCGCGACGCCGCTCGCCAACGCCGCCGCGCCCACGCCCGGCCCGGCCCGGCTCGCGACCACCGCCGGCGCCCCGGCCTTCGCCCCCGCCGTCGCCGGCGCGGTGGCGGAGCGCCGCCTGGTCAGTGTCCTGTTCGCGGATCTCGTCGGCTTCACCCCGTTCGCCGAGGAGCGCGACGCGGAGGACGTCCGCGACACCCTGACCCGCTACTTCGACATCGCGACGGACGTCATCGGCCGCTACGGCGGGACCGTCGAGAAGTTCATCGGCGACGCGGTCATGGCAGTCTGGGGCGCTCCGACGGCGCGCGAGGATGATGCGGAGCGGAGCGTTCGCGCCGCCCTGGACCTCGTCGACGGCGTCAGGGCCCTGGGCGCCAGCATCCAGGCGCGGGCGGGGGTCCTGACGGGCGAGGCGGCCGTGACGCTCGGCGCCACGAACCAGGGGATGGTCGCGGGCGACCTCGTCAACACCGCGGCCCGGCTCCAGTCCGTCGCTCAACCCGGCACCGTCCTCGTCGGCGAACCGACGATGCGGGCGGCCAGCGCCGCGATCGCGTTCGAGGAGGCCGGCGAGCAGACGCTCAAGGGCAAGACCGCGCCCGTCCCGGCCTATCGGGCCCTGCGGGTCGTGGCCCAGCGCGGCGGCGGGGGTCGCTCGGACCTGCCCGAGCCCCCGTTCGTCGGCCGCGACGAGGAGCTGCGGCTCCTCAAGGACCTCATCGCGACGACCGGGCGGGACCGCAGGACCAGGCTCGTCTCGATCACCGGTCCGGGCGGGATCGGCAAGAGTCGCCTGGCCTGGGAGCTCGAGAAGTTCATCGACGGGATCAGCGAGACGATCTACTGGCACCGCGGCCGATCGCCGGCCTACGGTGAGGGGATCACGTTCTGGGCGCTGGGCGAGATGATCCGCCGGCGGGCCGGCCTGGCCGAGACGGACGACGAGGCCGCCACCCGCGAGCGGATCAAGGCCACCGTGGCCGAATACGTCCCGACCGACGACGACCGGCGCTGGGTGGAACCCGCCCTCCTCACCCTGCTCGGGCTCGAGCCCGCACCGGCCGGCGGGCGCGACGTCCTGTTCGCCGCCTGGCGGATCTTCTTCGAGCGGATCGCCGAGCGGTCCACGACGGTCCTCCTGTTCGAGGACCTCCAGTGGGCCGATTCCGGGCTCCTCGACTTCATCGAGCACCTCCTCGAGTGGTCGAAGAACGTTCCGCTCATCGTCGTCACCCTGGCCCGACCGGAGCTGTTCGACCGTCGACCGGACTGGGGAGCTGAGACGCGGAACCTGACCAAGCTGGCCCTCGAGCCGCTGAGCGACGAGGCCATGCGCCAGCTGCTCGACGGCTTCGTACCGGGCCTGCCGGAGGCCGCGATCCGGGCGATCCTCGCCCGCGCCGACGGCATGCCGCTCTACGCGGTCGAGACGGTCCGCTCGCTCGTGGCCGACGGTCGGCTTGCGCGCGAGGGCGACGGCTACCGGCCGGCCGGCGAGCTCGGGGAGTTGGCCGTTCCCGACACCCTCCGCTCGCTCATCGCCAGCCGGCTCGATTCCCTGGATCCGGTCGACCGGAGCCTCGTCGCCGACGCGTCGGTCCTGGGACAGACGTTCGGCCTCGCCGGACTCACCGCGGTGAGCGGCCAGACCGCGGAGGCGCTCGAGCCCAGGCTCAAGGTCCTCGTCCGGCGGGAGCTGTTCGACGTCGAGATCGATCCGCGCAGCCCCGAGCGAGGCCTGTACCGATTCGTCCAGTCGCTCATCCGCGAGGTCGCCTACGGCACGTTGGCGAAACGCGAGCGGCGCGCCCGCCACCTGGCCGCTGCCCGCTACTTCGAGGCGCTCGGCGACGACGAGCTTGCCGGGCTCCTCGCCTCCCACTACGTCGCGGCCCACGAAGCGTCGGCCGAGGGCGCCGAGGCCGACGCCGTCGCGATCCAGGCCCGCCTCGCCCTGTCGGGGGCCGCCGAGCGGGCCGCCACGCTCGGTGGGCACGACCAGGCAGTGTCGTACCTCCGCCAGGCGATCGCGATCACCGCCGACCCCGGGGAGCGCGCCGGACTGCACCTCCGGGCGGCGAGGTCGGCGAACGTGGCCGCGCTCCACGCGGATGCCCAGGCGCTCGTCCGCGCGGGGATCGACCTCGCCCAGGCGGCAGGGGATCCGCAGGCGGTCGGCGCAGGCGAGGCGCTCCTGGGCGAGATCCTCATCGACTCGGGCCAGCCGCGGGAGGCGGTGGAGCTCCTTGAGGCCGCCATCGCCGCGTTCCCCGATACCGGAGGCGGCGAGGTCCGGGCCACCATGCTGGCGAACCTGTCACGCGCCTTGATGCGGACCAGCCAGCCAGCGCGGGCGATCCAGGCGGCCGACCTGGCCCTGGACCTGGCGGAACACCTGGGGCTCGAGCGGATCGTCGCGGAGACATTCAACAACAAGGGCTCGTCGCTCGGGCAGCTGGGCCGGCTACGGGAGGGGCTGGCCCTGCTCCGGGCCGCCATCGACGTGGCGCACAGCGGCGGCTTCGTCGCCGCCGAGATCCGCGCCACGAGTAACCTCGGCGCCAATACCGAGGATCCACGCCAGGCACGCTACGCGTATCGGGCGGCGGAGGAGCTGGCCCGCCGGGTCGGCAACCGGAACCTGGCGAGATGGTCTGCAGAGCAGGCGCGCTACCAGGACTACGTCCTCGCCGATGACTGGGATGCTGCCCTGGTCGAGGGTGCCGGCGACCGTGCCGACGACGCAGGGAGCCTGCTCGACGAGGTCCGGAGGATCTCCATCTCGGCCTTGTTCCAGGTGGCGAGGGGCGACTCGACGGACGCCACGCTGGCGCGTCTCGAGGTCCTGTCGACCCAGGTCTCCGACCCATTCGCCGACGCGGCGATGCACGCCTTGCGCTCGGATCGGGCGCTGCATGCGGGCGACTACGCCCTGGCCGGGGACGAGGCGATACTCGCGGCCGCGGATGATGAGCTCGCCGCGTACTACCTCGCCGACGCGATGCGCGCCGCCATCTGGGGCGGCGACCTCGCCCGGGCTCGAGAGGTGGCCCGGCGGCTCGAGGCCATCCCGCAGATCGGGATCGGCATCGCGGCCGATCGGATCGCCGCCCAGGCTGCGATGGCCGCGCTCGAAGGGCGACCCGGCGACGCGATCGCCGGCTATCGTGACGCCCTGTCCCGGCATCGATCCATCGGCGCGGCCTTCGATCTCGCGCGCATGGCACTCGACTTCGTCATCCTCATCGGTGGGGACCATCCGGCCACACGCGAGGCGGGGGCCGAGGCGCGGGCGATCTTCGAGCGGGTCAAGGCGCGGCCCTACCTCGAGCGGCTCGACGCGGCCACGGCCCGGCACGCGCCGGATGCCCCGGTGACTCTGGCGAGGGATAGCACGGCGGTGTCGGGGACTCCAGACTGACGCGTGGACGAGATCGAGGTAGGGGGGCTCGGCATCGCCTTCGAACGGCGAGGTGAAGGGCCGCCCCTGGTCCTCCTCCACGGGTTCGTCGGCGATAGCCGGGAGTGGCGCCGCCAGATCGATGCCCTGTCCGACGAGTTCACGGTCGTGGCGTGGGATGCGCCGGGCTCCGGGCGATCATCGAGCAGCGCCTGCAGCAGACACTGCACGCAGCCGACGCCCCGCCCGATCAGCGGGTGCATAGGCGCACCACATCGTGCCCACCGTCGTCGTGAGGATGGGCGAACTCGCCGTTGAGGCCGACGTGCTCGTCCCGGGTCTTGGGCGGTCCGGCCTTCTTGCGTTCCGCGATCCGAGGGCGGGGTCGATGCTCGAAGGTGGCGTTCATGATCGATCTCCCGCGAAGCCGTGACGGCTGCCGATCGCCGTGCCGGCGATACGACACCGCCCATCATCAACCGCGGATCAACGGCACGCCCGTAGACCTCCCCCGAGCAGCCGGGCAGGCACGCCACGATCTCGCCCGGAAGGGTTACTGGCACACGATGGCGAGCCCGCTCAGGCTCGACGACCCACCGTGGCTGGGTCGCCGCCAAAGAGGCCCGCCAGTTGAGCGGCCGCCAGTACCGCATGGCGGTGGTCGAGGTCGACGGTACGATGTGCGACCCGGCCGGGAGCGACCCGTCCGACCGGCCCGGGCACCCCGTCCTCCTGCCACCCGAGGCAGAACGGGCTCGACGTTCGGGCTTATCATTAGACCGACGGTCGGTTGGTTATTCCGAACGGTGATATTCCGAGTGGCCGAATGCCCCGCACGTTGAACCCCGAAGCCCACGCGCTCCGGCGTGACGCGTTCGTCGACGTCGCCCAGCGCCTTCTCCAGACCAAGGGCTACGAGCAGATGAGCATCCAGGACGTCCTTGACGAGCTGGACGCGTCCCGGGGCGCCTTCTACCACTACTTCGACTCGAAGGAGGCCCTGCTCGAAGCGGTCGTGGAGCGCTTCGCCGACTCAGCGGCGGCATCGGTAGCGCCCATCGCGACCGATCCGGGCCTGCCCGCCCTCGAGAAGCTCGGGCGCGTCTTCTCCGGCTTCGCCCGCTGGGACGAGGAACGGAGAGAGCTGCTACTGGCACTCCTTCGCATCTGGTTCTCGGACGACAACGCGATCGTGCGCGAGAAGTACCGAAACAGCATGGTGCGCCGCGTCGCGCCCCTCCTGGCGACGATCATCCGGCAGGGAAGGGCGGAGGGCCTCGTCACGGCGAGCTCCCCCGACCACGTCGCGCGCGTCCTCGCGACCCTCATCCAGGGCTTCAGCGACGCGGGCGGCGAGCTCTTCGTGGCCCGCCAGGCCAACACCGTCGCGTTCGAGGTCGTTGAGCGCACAGTAGCGGCCTACACGGAGGCCTTCGAACGGATCCTGGGGCTTCCTGCCGGGTCCTTGACGATCATCGACGGCCCGACCCTGCGCCTCTGGTTCGACTGACGACAGATCCTGCGAAGGGAGGCCCGTATGACCACGATCATCGAGACCGAGAAGCTCACGAAGTCCTACGGCTCGCACCGCGGCATCGTCGATGTCGACCTGTCGGTGGAGCAGGGTGAGGTCTTCGGCTTCCTCGGACCCAACGGCGCCGGCAAGACGACCACCATCCGGACCCTGCTCGACCTCATCCGGCCGACGTCGGGCGTCGCCCGCGTCTTCGGCATCGAGTCGACCGCCGATCCCGTCGCCATCCACCGCCGGATCGGCTACCTCCCCGGCGAGTTCACCCTCTACGACAGGCTCACCGGGGCCCAGACGCTCGAGTACTTCGCCAACCTCCGCGGTGGCGTGGACCGCGCCTACCAGGCGTCGCTGATCGAGCGCTTCGACCTCGACACGTCGCGCCGGTTCAAGGAGTACTCGAAGGGCAACAAGCAGAAGGTCGGCCTCGTGGTCGCCCTCCAGCACCGGCCCGATCTGCTCCTGCTCGACGAACCGACGGCCGGCCTCGACCCGCTCATCCAGCAGAGCTTCTTCGCCGCCCTCCGGGAGCTCATCGCCGAGGGTCGGACGGCCTTCATCTCCAGCCATATCCTCAGCGAGGTCGAGAAGTCCTGTACCCGGGTCGCGATCATCCGCGAGGGACGGCTTGTGAAGGTCGGCACCGTCGACGCCCTGCGGGATCTCGCCCACCACCAGGTCGAGCTGCGCTTCACCGGCGCCGTCCCGGCCGCCGCCTTCGAGGCCCTCCCGGGCGTCAGCGACGTGCGAGTCGACGACCACATCCTGCGGCTTCGAGTCAGCGGGGCGATCACGCCGGTCGTCCAGGCCGCCGCCCGCTACGAGCTGCTCGACTTCGTGAGCCGCGAGCCGAGCCTCGAGGAGACGTTCCTCGCCCAGTACGGCCAGCAGGCCGTCGAGGTGAATGATCATGGCCATTGAAGCCGGTGCGCCGCTCCGGGCGGCGCCACTCCCCGCGATCCCGCTCCGCCACCGCGTCTACGGGTTCGGCAGCATCTACGGCAAGACCATCCGCGACTCGCGGCTCGCCTTCATCATCGCCGCCGGCCTGCTCGGCGGGATGGCGCTCGTCATGGGCGTCGCCGTGTCGAGCGTCTTCCCGACGCCGGAAGCACGCAAGGCGGTCAACGATCTCGTCGGGAGCATCCCCGCCTCGATGGTCGACCTCTTCGGGAAGGTCCCCCCGGCGAAGCTCGGGACGCTGGGGGGCTACATGACCTTCAAGTACGGGGCGATCTTCGCCCTCGGAACCGCGCTCTGGTCGATCCTCGCCCTCTCCGGGACCCTCGCCGGCGAGGCGAGCCGCGGCAGCCTCGACTTCGTCGCGGCGGCACCGTTCGGCAAGCGCCGGATCGCGCTCGAGAAGCTCGCGGCGCACCTCACGATGCTGGGCTTGGCGATGGCCATCCTCGCCGCCTTCACCACAATCAGCTCGACGCTCTTCGGCGACGCCGCGCTCGGCGACCAGGTCCCGCTCCTGTCGTCGGTCGGCTTCGCCCTCTGGGCCGGCTTCCTCGCCGTCTTCTTCGGCGGCCTCGCGTTGGCCCTGGCACCCGTCCTCGGCCGCGCCGGTTCGACGGGTGTCGCCGGCCTCGCGATGGTCGTCCTGTGGGTCATGAACGGCCTGAACCTCGGCGGTCCCCTCGCCGTCCTCAGCCCGTTTCGCTGGACGGCGGACCACATCGCCCTGATCGGCCAGTACGACTGGGCACCCCTCGCGCTCGTCGGGGTCGCCGGCGCCGTCTTCCTCGCGATCGGCGTCGAGCTGTTCGGCCGCCGCGACCTCGGCGTCACGGCCGGCCTCTCCCTCCCGGGCGTCCCGGCCGCGGTCCTCGGCGTCCGCGGCCCCGTCGGCCGCGCCTTCGGCGACCAGCTGCCGCGGGCGCTCTCGTGGGGGATCGGGCTCGGCCTCATGGGTGCGCTGGTCGCGTCCCTGGTGGGCACGATGTCCGCCCTCGGGAACGATCCCACTCTCGTGAAGACGTTCGCCGGGATCTTCCCCGGCTTCGATCTCAAATCGGCCGGCGGCTGGCTGCAGCTGTACGCGCAGCTGCTGTTCATCGCGGCCGGGTTCGGCGCGGCCACGTTCGTCTCCAAGTGGGCGTCGGACGAGACGGACGGCCGCCTCGAGATGGTCCTGACGACCCCGACGGCGCGCGCCGCGTGGGCGATCGCCGGCGGGGTCGCCGCGATCCTCGCGATCGCGGTGATGACCGTGCTGTTCGCGCTGGGAATCGGACTCGGCGCGGCGTCCGGGGGCGTGGCCGCCGGCGAGCCCATGGTCGGATCGATCGCCCTCGGCCTCTACGCCGCCGCGATCGCCGGCGTGGGCGTCGCGGTCGGCGGCCTGTGGCGCACCTCGCTGGCGGCCGAGATCGCCGCGCTCGTCGTGGTCGCCACCTACCTCATCGACCTCGTCGCGCCAGCGCTCAAGCTGCCTGACTGGGTCCACCAGCTCGCCCTGACCGCTCACCTGGGCCAGCCGATGGTCGGCACCTGGGATGTCGGCGGAATCGTCGCCTGCGTCGTCATCGCCGCCGGCGGCATCGCCCTCGGGGCCTGGGGGATCGCCCGCCGCGACATCGGGCGCTGACCGCCGACCGGCCCGCACGCAGATGGGCCGAACGTCTCTTGCGCCCCTCCTGCCACCGGCCGCACCGTGGCGCGTGGACGCAGGCGCGCCGGCGGGGAGAGGCAGCCAGGCTTCAACGCCGAGACGCTCCTCAGCCCGAGAGGAGACGAAGCTTCGATGAACGCAACTACCGAGATCGGGGTTCCCCCGAGGGTCGATGCGGCCGAGCTCCGGCTTGGTGACCGCGTGCTCGAGCTCCCGATCGAACATGCGACTGAGGGCCTATCGGCCGTCGACGTCAGCTCGCTCCTCAAGGAGGCGCGGCTCACCACCCTTGACTACGGGTTTGCCGACACGGCAGCCACTCGCAGCGCCATCACCTACCTCGACGGCGAGGCGGGCATCCTGCGCTATCGCGGCTATCCGATCGAGGAGCTCGCCGAGCGGTCGACGTTCCTCGAGACCGCCTACCTGCTGATCTGCGGAGAGTTGCCGTCTGCCGAGCAGTTGGCCGACTGGACGACCGCCGTGAAGCACCACACGCTGCTCCACGAGGAATTTCGGCGCTTCTTCGACGGGTTCCCGATGGACGCCCACCCGATGGGCATCCTCGCATCGGCCGTCGCTGCGCTCTCCACCTTCTACCAGAGCTCGGACGATCCGCACAACCGGGATGACGTCGAGATCAGCACGATCCGCCTGCTTGCCAAGATGCCGACGATCGCCGCCTTCGCCTACAAGAAGTCGATCGGGCAGCCGTTCATCTACCCCGACAACAGCCTCGACTATGAGAGCAACTTCCTGCGCATGATGTTCGCCGTACCGGCCGAGGCCTTCACGCCCGACCCGGAGGTCGCTCGCGCCCTGCGCATCCTGCTCATCCTCCACGCTGACCACGAGCAGAACTGCTCGACTTCGACGGTGCGCCTCGTCGGCTCGAGCCACGCCAATCTGTACGCGTCGATCTCGGCCGGCATCTCCGCCCTGTGGGGCCCCCTTCACGGTGGCGCGAACCAGGAGGTGCTCGAGATGCTCGAGGCGATCACCGCCGCCGGCGGCGACGTCTCGCGGGCCGTCGAGCGGGCCAAGGACAAGAACGACTCCTTCCGCCTGATGGGCTTCGGGCATCGCGTCTACAAGAACTACGACCCGCGAGCCCGGATCATCAAGGCGGCGGCGGACACGATCCTGGCGAAGGTCGGCGCGGACGATGACCTCCTGCAGATCGCTCGGGAACTCGAAGCAGTGGCGCTCCGCGACCCATACTTCGTCGACCACAAGCTCTACCCGAACGTCGACTTCTACAGCGGGCTGATCTACCGCGCTCTCGGCTTCCCGGTCGGCATGTTCACCGTTCTCTTCGCCATCGGCCGCCTGCCCGGCTGGATCGCCCAATGGCGCGAGATGATGACCGATCCCGACTCGCGCATCGGGCGGCCGCGGCAGCTCTACATCGGCCAAACCCAGCGTTCGTAC
>Ga0209341_10001032_pt1 | contig 28037 bp, 30 predicted proteins | sample RifCSP13_2_FD_184020 | JGI IMG/M metagenome (GOLD analysis project Ga0209341, IMG submission 184020) | Soil microbial communities from Rifle, Colorado - Rifle CSP2_sed 13_2 (SPAdes) (version 2) | ecosystem: Environmental > Terrestrial > Deep subsurface > Rock core/Sediment | place: Rifle... | reverse complement strand
AGCGGCAACTGCTTTTATTTTTCGAACTGCTACGGTATCACCAATAGCTATTCCAGCATTATTTCTTACAAGTCCATCAACTCGAATTATTCCCTTCCCTTCATCAGAAGGATAAAGTGGTAAACACTTTGCAACAGTTCTACGTTTACCTTTAATTTCAATAACATCACCAGTTGAAGCACTTAGTGAGTCCATAGAATCATAATCAATTCGAGCTACTCCTCTACCAACATCGCGCGTATATGCCTCGAGTACTTTAAGGGAAAGTGTATTCTGGCTCACAAATTAAACAGCCCTAAACTAATTTTTATACCTTTGTCGTCTTTGATTCATTACATACAAGATCCAAAGCTTAAAATCTACAAGAGAGAGCAACATTTTCTACATTGGGTAAAAGACCTCTAGTTAGAAGACGTGGCCGAGGTGGAATGCAATTTCGTGCAGCGACTACTGGTAAGTTATTGCCCGCAAAATACCCAAGATTTGGACTTTCCGAGCAACGAGAAGGCCAAGTCGTAGATCTAGTTCATGAGAGAGGTCGTGATGCGCCTCTTGCTAAAGTCAGATTCGATGATGGTTCATCTTCATATATTCCTGCAATTCTTGGTACAAAAATTGGTTCAAAGATCCAGTTTGGATTAAAATCTGGAATTTCTCTAGGAAATGTAATTAGCATTCAAAATATTCCTGACGGAACAATTGTTAGTAATATCGAAAAACACTTTGGTGATGGCGGAACAATTGTAAAGTCAGCAGGCACATCCGCAACCGTCTTTTCACATAGCTCAGAAGGTGTTACAATAAAACTACCATCAGGAAAATTCACTACTCTAAATCCTCAGAATAGGGCAATGATTGGAACTCTTGCTGGCGGGGGTGCAGGTGATAGACCATTCATGCGAGCAGGTAATGCATGGCGTAGAAAGCGATCTAAAGGACAGAAATATCCAATTGTCAGAGGCGTCGCACAAGCTGTATACGTGCACCCACATGGTGGTGGCAGACATCAACATGTAGGTAGAAGCTCAACTGTTTCAAGAAATGCACCTCCTGGAAGGAAAGTCGGTAGCATTGCAGCCAGAAAGACTGGACGTGCAAGAATTAAAGAGAGACAAGACAGCAGTTCATCTTAAAATATTTTTACACTCAAGACTAATTAGTACTGAAACAAGAATCTTTACGTGGCAAATCAACGTGTACATATTTTTGTGAAAGGCAAAGTTCAAGGGGTTTTTTTTAGGCAAACAACTAAAACTATGGCAGAAAAGAAAAATGTTACAGGCTGGGTACGAAATCGCAAGGATGGTAGAGTTGAGACAATACTAGAAGGCCAAGATGTAGATGTCAGTGAGATTGTAGAATGGAGTCATAGGGGACCTACAAATGCTATAGTTGAAGATGTACAAATCATCAGTGAAAAATACAAAGGCGAATTTTCAAAATTTGATATTTTGTACTAATGTATTGTATTATAAGCGTCCAAAAGAAGATTTTTTATTTCGCTAAGATCTTGACCCGGTTTTATCAGTACATCTTTTTGAGGTTCTTTTCTATCTCTTCTTATTTTTATTAAAATAGACTCTTGTTGCGGTTCCATATCTGCAAAGAACCTAAACGTTATAGACTTGCAAAATACCACTCTATGCATACGCACATCTTCAATTATATTTTTTCCAAAAGAAAAACAATAATCTCTTAGTAAATCAAAAAGTGGTTTTAATGTTGGAGTAAGCTGTTTTTTGAAATCATCATAAGTTCTATTATGTCCAGAAAAAATCAGATCGCCCATAATATTAACACTCAATCATGAATATTTAGTAGTAGCTCTGCTAGTTCCAGTCTAAACAAATAGCCCCATCTCAAGTCAAGCAAGATCCGCCACGTAGACGACGCAGCGTGAATGCTCCGCCTTAGGATTGCTCCCTCCCGGACCTCATCCCTTTCAGCAGTTAGGTCTTGAAGACTATCCCTTCGGACAGCTTCAGTCCTGCATCCACCCGCTTCGGCGTGATTTCATTTCCGCAAGTCAAGCAGGTACTATCCATCTAGAGATTTACCCAGCAGTTACTGATCTCTGCATATAGCCGGTTTCAGATATGGGGCACGGCTGGCGCCCCGATCCTACCTACTACCAATATACCATACAATGAAATCTTATATTTGCATTAGGATTGTTCTTGTTTTAAATTTACGAGCATGGCGCAGACAGAACATACTACACCTGTACATTGATTACCACATTTCTGACAGACTCTTCTTTGTTTATTGTTTACATTTTTTACTATTGGAACCAATCTCATTACAGAACCATACATGCTATTTTTAATACCATTATGATGATTTTCTAAAGAATTTAGAAACTCACGTATTTCTGTTCGTATTCCTTCATTCATGTGCGGGCATTGTTCTGACTGGAAAGGAATCTCGTTTGTAAAAGCATAAAACACAATTTCATTTTCGTATATTTCACAGAAAGGCTTTATCTTTCTAATTTTGTTAGATATGATGGGTTCCATCCACCCAATCCTACTTGTATCTCCTGATAGTAGATTAATAATAAAAGTTTGAAGAACATCATCTAAATTGTGACCTGTGGCTATTACATCAACATCCAAATCTTTTGCACCAAAATCTATTGCACGTCTTCGCAATATTCCGCAGATCGAACATGATGTTGTTTTTTCAGTTTCTCTTAGTTCAAGTGACTCTTCTAACGTTAAATCAAAAAGTTCTTTGTATGCATAGGTTCTATGCTCTACACCATGATTGTTACAGAAATTTCCTACAATCTCTAATGCTTCGTCCCGATAATTAGGAATTCCTTCGTCTACGGTTATTGCTATTATTTTAAAGCTATGAGATTCGGACATTTTCTTAAGCACATGTAAAAGTGATAATGAATCCTTCCCACCAGATACTGCAACCCCGACAACATCTCCTTCTTGAATCATATTGTATTTTGATATCGTTTTAGCTGTTTTTTTTACAATTGAATCTGAAAAACATAACGAGCAAAGACTCTCTCCTGAATATTTTCTAGAAAAAACTGCAATATTTCCACATTTATTACAATTCATAAAGGGACATTTCTGTGCCCAAATTTAACCATATGTGAATTTCTAGGAATTAAAATTATTATTAGATGGTAATAAAACCTGATTTGGCTACGGAAAATCCAATGTTTAGTGCAAATAAAATAAACGTAAAACCATAAAGTGACCACATCACACTTTTTACCATCTTATCGGATGTATTTTTTTCAATTATACTGTGAATGAATTTGCCACCATCAAGGATGGGCAGAGGGAGCATATTGAAGATGCCTATGAAAAAGGAAAGCATCCAAAGCCAAAGTAGAAACGTGAAAACTTCTGGACTCCATGGTATGTAATAAGGAACTACCGGTTGATATGATGGAAACGCAGCCCTTGTTATTCCAAGCAAGCCTCTTTGTGGATCATCTGGTGATGCCTTGGTTACAACAGGAATTTGCAAAGTTTCACTATTTCGAATTATTGTGACAGTTGCTGTCTCACCAGGTACAAGCTTTATCTTTGCAAAATCTTGTGGTTGAACAACAGGAATACCATCTATGGCAGTAATCATGTCATCTTTAAGTAAACCTGCTGCAGCAGCTCCAGTTCCTTCTGTCACAGAAATAATTGGGACTCCTAACGGTTCATTATAAAACATTCCTCTGATAGGTTCTGGTGTCAATAATGCAAAAGATGGATTAAAGATAAGGAGGCCCGCTACTATGAAAGAAAAAATAACGTTTGATGTTGCTCCCGCACCTATCACTCTAAGTTTTGAAATCTTTTTTGCCTTAGCAAATTCTTCTTCATCAGGTTCTACAAAGCCAGCAAAAAGCGCAATAAATACAGCAAATCCTCCAGTCTTTATCTTTATCTTTTCTAGTGTTGCAACAATCCCATGAGCACCCTCGTGTATTACAAGAACAATAGGAATAGACAACAAAAACGGTACAAGAGCGGATGTACTTTGAATTGTGACCCCTGGAATCAGGACTGTTACTTCGGAAAAAGATTCAGGTTTAACAAAGAAATTGAATATGTTGGAGATTAGAAACCAAAAAGCAAAACCCATCATTATGAATCCCGCTACAACACTTGTGTTTGAGAATATTTTTGTAGCTCTCTCAGTTCTACCTAAAAGTTTCGTTAGAACAAGTTGTACGTTACGATTTTTGTATGTAAGACTATAAGGTGTTATTTCAAAACCACGTTTATCAAGTTTGGAGACTTTAGCAATTAAAAAAACCACGGCCCATATAACCAACACATAGAAAATGGGATTATTCGCAGAAAAATCAAATGCCAAAGTAATTGATACTCTTTTTAGTCAGGGCAAATTTATCAGTTGCTATGGGAGCAGTCATAATAATTTCAACATATCCGGATAAGCAATCAATTTTGAAGATTGCAAATATGACAGTTAAAGAAAAGATTGTCGCATGTGTAAATTTTACGAAAATAAATTCAATTTATACGTGGCAGAACAAGTTTGAAAACACTACAGAATTTTTAGCAATTTTTAAAACTACAGATAAGAAAAAAAAACTATTAAAAGACAAGATAAAAAAATCTCATCCATACAAAGTTCCAGAAATTGCTGAACTCAAAATAAAATCAATAAATAAACCATATCTGGACTGGCTTGTAACCTCAACTAATTAGGAACAAAACGTAAAAGTGAAACAATTCCACCAAGTGCTGAAACTCTTAATCCTACATCTGTAGTAGCGTCGACGGAAAATATCTCAACCCCTTTACTTTCAGCTTGATTTAGAAATTCTATGATTTTATCTTCATCTTGCTTTTCAAAAATCTTATCAGAAAAGATAATCGAGTCTACAGCGCCTGCCTCATTTGCCTTTTCAGTTTCAGCAAAACCCATGGTGAATTTGTTACTCTTTTTGTTAACTAGAAACATTATCTCATCTATTATGTGTGATACCTTGGCAAGTTTGCTGCTAGTTATGGCTTGTTTCATAGCCTCTGATTTTATAAATGTGTAAATCCCATCTTCTCCACCGGAATCAATTCCTTCAATAACTTGGATTTTGTGCTTTTTACCAATTGGTGCTTCCAAAAGGTAATTACAAAATCTCTTTCTGGTTTCACCAGGCCCAAATATTATGATCATATCACCTTCTCGTATAGAAGATGAGATTGCCTCTAGAACATCTTCAAAAAATGTTTCAATGTTAAATTTTGCTTTGTATCTCTTTCCACTTGCGCCAGAGTACAAGTTTGGCATTAGCTTCAAATGAGTACCACTCAGTCTACCTATCCCGCAATCACCAGTATCAATTGCTACTAACAAAAATCCAAAATTTTCCTTTTTATCAAAAATCAATTTTTTCTCAAGATCATTCCATTTCATTTTGGTCAAAGTAATTGGTTCACCTATCTTAAGTGTCAATGAATGGTGTGATCCTTTTTGTACTGATTCACTATCTGATTCCGTTATTATTCCATGAACTTTTAATCTATCAACAACATCATCAATTGAAACTTTTCCTACACTTAGTACAACTCGTATTTTGATTCTCTCGCCTCTATCTGGTCTAGCAAACTCTTTTTCTTGTCTAATAGCACGCGTAGTACCAGCAACAAGTTTGTCTTCTTTTTTTATGATCCTCCTTAGTACAAAAAGATCGTCGGGTTCCTCTGGTATTAACGATACAGAATTTTCATCAATCTTTTTTGTGATCATTTTAATCTTGTTTTACATTAGAAAAAGAGCAATAAAAAAGAAAATGGGCTAGGTTGTTAATTCACTAGTCTTAGTGGGTTGTTCCCCTGCCTTTTTTCTTAGATAACTTTGAACCCATTCTTGAGTTAAAACTCCAGCTTCTGTTAGGTTTACAAGTGTGTTTGTAGAGGCCTCACCAACAACCTTGCCCGTGTTTCGTCTAATTTGACGCCATTTTAGATTGGTGTTTCCACTCTTTGAAGAATATATCATACCTAATACGTCCTTTGCATTAACAAAGGTCATATCACGAATTTTCTTCAGAGTCACTTTATCTGCAGCCTCGATATAAATAAGACCGGGAGCAGTTTCACGTTCTGGAAATACTTCATAATCCTCAAAATAGCTTTCAGGAATGAAAGAATTGCACGTACTAAGGATTACAAATTTCCTAAAACTCTCAAGCGAACATGTAGCATCTATTGAAACCATCTTGATAAAATTTAGTCATTTGCCTTTTATCAAGCTTCTTGAAAGACTCAATTAGGAACTAGAGAATTTAATACTTGCAGGCGTTGATGACCAAATCCCTTTGAATATGATGAGAAGGATCTTGAGTTCTGAGCCTGCATCATAACATCTTTATCATAAATTCTGTGTTTGAATGCTAATGAAATCATTTACAGAATATCTAACATTCCATGTTACATCAAGAAGAGGGTTTGTAAACATAACGTCAAAGATTGAAAAGATCGTCCAAAAAAGTGGTATCATGGAGGGTCTTTGTCTTGTAAATGCAATGCATATTACAGCAAGTGTGTTTATCAACGATAACGAAAGCGGTCTTCATCATGACTTTGAAAAATGGCTTGAAGAATTAGCACCACATGAACCAGTAGATCAATATGAACATAATAAGACAGGAGAAGACAATGCAGACGCTCATCTAAAAAGACAAGTCATGGGAAGAGAAGTTGTGGTGGCTATAACCAATGGTGGACTTGATTTTGGTCCATGGGAACAAATATTCTATGGAGAATTCGATGGAAAGAGATCAAAAAGAGTTCTTGTCAAGTTACTAGGAGAATAATTAAGAAAGAGATCCACGCTTTTGACTTTCTTCAAGACTTGATTTAAGTTTGAAACTTTCCTCATGATTTTGTGGACCATGATTACACTTTACACATCCTATCTTAAAGCCATTAGAATCCCGGATATAGGTTTCACAACCGCAAAAACAGGTCATAATTATTTGAAACTCTTACTAAGATATAACTTATTTCAAAATTAATTTTTGCAACACTTTCCACGTGGAATATCGTGATCATGGGGACATCTTCTTGGATGCTTTAACATTGTACATAGTGCATCAGTGAATTGCTCATTCATATGATGTTCTATTCCGCAAACCATCTCTTCATCTATATCCACTTTGAGCGCACTATCCATCAAAACTTCTAACAATCTACTGTTTCGCATCATATTAGAACCCACTTGTTCTCCACTCTTGGTCAACGAAACACCTGTCTTATTATAATTGACAAGTTTGGATTCGTTTAGCTTTTTTAGCATCTGAACAACACTTGGTTGTCTAACATTTAGCATCTTAGATATTGAACTAATCTTCACAGGATTACCACTTTCTTTTATGTGCCATATGGCCTTTAGATACATCTCCACATGTTCGGCCTCTGCGGTACCTACAAACAGAACTTCATCTTTTGTATTTGACAGATTATTTTACCTCACTTTACATCCTTTGATTCTTTTAATAAGTATTCAAAATACTCACGTGCAAAGCCAGCAAGACCAGAATGATCTGCCCATATAGCAACTGCTTCAGCAGATCCGGAGGTCCCAAGATCTTCCCCCAATAAAATAACGACATATCGCTTATCTGAAATTACTCCTCCGCCGAAAAGCCCTTTCTTAATTTTTACTTTGGCTACTCGTGATAATGCTTTGAGAGTCTCTGAATGTGCATCATCAGAAACTAATATTGTGATGTCTACTCCTCTGTCATGTAATAATCTAAGCTTAGGAAGTGCTTCTTTTGCCAGATCTTCTGCGACTTTTGGTATTGCTATCAACACTTCATCTCTACACGAGTCCACCATTTCCAAAATTTTTGAAGCAATATTTACTACTCCAGAAAGAACCCAAATGTCAGGTCGTTCACTGGTACCACTTTGTTCATAAAGTGGAGTGAGTTCTTTTAAAATTGTGGATTCATTATTTTTGAATTCTACTTCTTGAGTTTGTCTTGTATTTTCTATTGCAGTAGAAGGTGGTTTTGCAAAATATTGGGTAGGTCTTGATTCATCAGAACCTATCCATCCTTTCTCTTCTAGGGTACCCAATACTTCATAAATTTTTGAATATGGTACACCAGATTTCTGACTCAGATCTGACGCATTTATCTGACCAGATTTTAAAAGTGCAGAATACGTCTTTATTTCATAACTTGTGAGACCTATTTTTTCAAGCGCCTTTCTTGCCTTATCTGAAAGACTCATCTCTTTTCATTCTTAGCCTTTTGATATATATGTCAACTTTGCAAGTATTTGCGAATCAGGCATATCAGACGAGGTTAATTCCGAAAACAAGCGATTAGTATGGAACTAATCCAGATTGCCAACCAGAAGGTACCTACACTAAGTAAAAAATCTACTATTAGATTTACTCAAAGCATATGTCCAGACTGCAACATGATTCTAGACGCAGAGGTCTTTGAAAGAGATGGCAAGGTATTCATGACAAAGACCTGTCCAACACATGGCGAATGTGAAGAGCTATACTTTGGTTCCTATGAAATGTACAAAAAATTTAGCACTTACTGGATGGACGGAAAAGGTGCTCATGCTCCAAATGTTATGATTGAGAAATGCTCGTGTCCAAACAACTGCGGTCTATGTTCAAATCACTTATCACACAGTGGACTAGCAAACATGATAGTTACTAACAGATGTGATCTAACATGTTGGTATTGTTTCTTCTATGTGAAAAAGGGACTTGAAGGTGCATACATGTATGAACCATCCCATGACCAAGTAAGAGCAATGATGAAGACTCTGAGGGCAGAAAGACCAATTCCAGGAAACTCGATGCAAATAACTGGCGGTGAACCTATGTTGCGTGAAGATATTGTTGATGTTATTAAAATAATGAAAGAAGAAGGTGTTGATCATATACAGATGAATACAAACGGAATTAGATTTGCTTTGGATCCAGAAGCAATGCGTGAAGTAAGATTAGCTGGTGTTAACAACCTCTACCTTAGTTTTGATGGTGTAACTGCAAGAACAAACCCCAAAAACCATTGGGAAGTTCCATATGCTCTTGAGAGTGCAAGAAAGACAGGCACTACAGTAGTTTTTGTACCAACTGTTATCAAATCAATTAATGACCACGAACTAGGTGGCATAATCAGGTATGCACAAAAGAATCTGGATGTTGTCCATGCAGTAAACTTCCAACCGGTATCATTGACCGGAAGAATGGGCAAAAAAGAACGTGAGAAATACAGAATTACAATTCCTGACTGTATCCAAAGAATTGAGGAACAGACTGGAGCTGAGGTTACTGTAGATGACTGGTTCCCGGTTCCAAGTTGCATGCCATTGACAAATGTCATTGAAGCATTTTCAAGCAAACCAAAATACGAATTATCAATTCACTTTGCATGCGGTGCTGGTACGTATATTTTTGAAGATCAAGAAACAAAGAAGTTTGTACCACTGACCAGATTTGCAGACATTCAAGGAATGTTAGAGCTCTTCGAAGACAAGGCAGAAGAAATCCGTTCTGGCAAGAACAAATACTTTACAATGTTAGAAGTTGTCAGAAAACTTTCAAGCTTTGTTGATAAGAAAAAACAACCAGCTGGTCTTGATTTGGCAAAGATGTTTGGAAACATTTTGATGAAAAGATCATTTGACTCTGTTGGCTCATGGCATGTCAAAGGACTGTTCTTAGGAATGATGCACTTCCAAGACAAATACAACGAAGACCTGGAAAGATTACAAAGATGTGATATTCACTATGTAACACCGGATCTTAGAATCGTTCCATTCTGTGCGTTTAATGTGATACCTGAATGGTACAGAGACAGAATCCAAAAGAAATACTCTACTACAGTAGAAGAATGGGAACAAAGAGTAGGGGAAAAACTAGAAGATGGCTTGTATCGAGGAATCATGAGACGAGGATCAGGAGACGAACTTGCTGCAGGCTGTGCAAAAAGCCAAATGTTTCATGAAGCATCTCAGGCTTTAATGTAAACCAATTCACTTTTATCTATTAATTTTCTGTCCTGTATGAAATGTTTGTTAATGCCATCACTTTTATAATCAAAATAATTTTTTTTGAATACGGGACAACCAAAAATTAATTACAATTCAATTTCAAAAATTCTTACGCTAAGATATGATCCTGAAAAGGTTTCCTTGATGAAACCGTTATCTTACAAAGATTTTACTCCGACTAAGATTGATGACATTGAATCGAAAATAAACGATATTGTAGAAGATGATCTATTAACAATGAAAAAAAAATTGAGAGCTAATAGTATTTCATTGTCTCTTAGTGGCGGAATTGATTCCGGACTCACGTTAGCAATGATACGGTCAGTGCTTCCAGATATCAAGATCGAATGCTTTAGCATGGGTTTTGGGGATGAAGATGATGAGATTCAAAGAGCCAAGGAGTTATCCAGAATTTACGATGGTAATTTTCATAACATAATAAAAGATGACATCCTAAATGAATTACCGCAATTAATTTACATCGTAAAAGAACCAAGATGGAATTTATATCAATACTATCCAATGGCTGAAGCTAGGAAACAATCAAGTATCTTTTACTCCGGTGACGGTGGTGATGAATTGTTTGGGGGTTATACTTTTAGATACAAAAAATTTCTTTCAAATTTATCAAAAAATACAGATTGGAAGAATAAAACAAAACTATATCTTTCATGCCATGAACGTGATTGGGTTCCGGATCAACACAAGATGTTTGGCTCAAAAATAAAATTCTCATGGGAGAAAATATACGCACTTCTAAAACCTTATTTTAATAATAACCTTGAACCACTAGATCAAGTTTTTCTTGCTGATTTTAATGGAAAACTGCTTTATGATTGGATTCCTTCCAATAATGCATTTGGGAAATACCTAGGTTTAGACATCAGGTCAATCTTTCTCACTGATAAAATGATAAAATTTGCAACTCATATCCCATGGAAGATGAAATATGATCCTAAAAAAATCAATGGTAAAATCCCATTATATTCAATTCTCACTAAACAAAAAGGTTTTAAAAAAATTCAACCCATTAAAAAGGGATTTTCCTTTGATTTGTGCTCGTTATGGAGAAAGAATGCCAAAGAAATTGTCAATACTTATGTGAATACAGATTCTGAAATAGTAAAAAATAAGATCATTAATGAAGAATGGTTAAACACAATACATAAAAAATTACTACAAGATAATTTAGAATTAAATGTCCGCTACATCAGCAAAATGTTAGGAATTCTCTCATTAGAAATTTGGTATAGATTGTTTATCGGTAAAACCATGAAAAAAACACAAAAACTCTAAAGAATAGACATCACAGAATTAAACTACATTTTAAAAAATTATCTAAAATTCAATGTTTGGTAATTTTTCCTTTCAATATGTTCTTTATTCTGCGGCATTGAGTATCCCTGATGAATTCTCTAGTTTCACTATCATACATGCTGTCATAACCATCATTTTTTGGTGTATATTTTAGATAATGATAAAGCATGTAAATTGCTCCCTTTCTTCCTATGGGTTTTCCCTTGACAAAATACAAAAAGAATCTACCCATTACAAATAAAGGATGATATCCTAAAGTACGCATACTTGCACCAAATTCATAGAAATGATGATCTTTTCCTAGTTCTCTTGTATGTCTAAATCGAGCATCATTGAATACCTTGTATGTATAACCATGTCGATTAGCTATATGCAAGACAAGTGATTCATAACCCATTTTTTCTGGATAAAAATGAAGATAAGTATTAAAAAAAGAATTTCTGACAAATCTGCCTGCACCATGAGGTGTGATGTAGATATTCTTGTCATAATTGCCAGAAGCAATTGCAATTTTAGGATCTACGTCTAACATTTTTATCATCTTCTCAGCATACTGGTCTTCATATATTGTATCATCAGTAGTAATCAAATGATAATCTGTTTTTTCTAGTTTTAATTCTTCGGCAAATTTGATTGCATTATTCCAGTTACTAGCGACTCGTCCTATGTTGTATCCCAAGTCAGGATTTGTTATTACATAAAGTCTGTTCCAATTAATTCGTATCCTTTCTAAAATCTCAGGTGTTTTATCATTTGATCCATCATCTATTACTATAACATATTCAGGTTTTAACGTTTGATTCTTCAACGAATTAAGTGCATCTTCAATGTTATTCTCTGAATTTCTACATGTTACAATGGCAAAATACGTTTTCATAAATCTAACATCTTGAAAATAATATGACAATTTTATCTCATATAGTTTTTCATATTTTCGTAGATGAAATGTAATAGTACTTATTAATCATTAATAATCATAACATATAGTCTAATAGAAACAATATGGCTAATTATTGCGGTTTTACAAATACTTGAATTATTCACGGGATGAAGTTGAATAAATTTTACTTATCAAGTGAACCTCCTTGGATGAGAATATCTAATTTTTTCTGGATATCTTTTAATTTGTCAATTTCTTCTGTTGTTAATTTTTCATTTATCGCAATCTTAAGGATCATCTGAGAAAGTAATAGTTGTAGAGGTACTAACACATCTCTTTGATGTCCTGGAGGCAGTTTGAAATAATATGGATTACTTTCTACGCCTATGTCTGCTTCAGAACTATAAGCTTGGCTTTTTTTGAAGTGGACATATCCAAACAGGACTAACAATGGTATTCCTATTACAATCACTACTGCTGCATAAATTGAAAACGAAGGAAAAATATATTTTAATTCTGGTATTCTTTCAATTGCCAAATAATAAGTCACTACTAATGTGTTCACTGCAGCAAAAATGAAAGCAAAATAAGTTGACCAGCCCATTCTAAAATAGAACCAGGCTCTAAAAGGCAATGTTTTTTTATATCTGGATTTCATTGTTGTAACCTTTCAATTAATAATTAGATGTAGTAACTATTTGAATAATATGACCGTTTATGCTAAAAAGTGATAACTCGATGAAAACTCTTCATACCAGAAACATGACAAATTTTGAATATTCTTTTACAAATTTACTACTAAAGGAAGGTGTTTTTGCAGACATCAACCAGTAGCGGAATACATCCTGCTAGATTAACATCAAGTGTAGCGTGAAAACTAACGCCAGATACTAGATTTTTTATTCATTTCAAATCATTTTCATCAATTTTGGGTCTCATCAAAAATATCTTCTTTCATAATTATTGTACTGTATGATGAATTCTATTTTTACATTCTAGGATCCCATTAATTGAATACGGCAAAAAATAACATTATGATAATAATCCAAAAACTAATTAGTCATTCATAAAACAATTGTTACGTTTACTTTGAAAAAAACTAAAGATGTTGTAGCAGGATTAGGAGAAATAGGCATACCAATTTTACAGCTTATTTCAAAGACAGTTATTGTAACAGGATATGATATAAATCAAAAATTAATAAATAAAAAACAATTTGAAAAATATGCTAGTCTTGACACTTGTTTATTACACATATGTATACCATACACAGAAAAATTCATTCCTAATGCAATATCGCTTTATCATAAATTCAAACCTAAAGGCATAGTTATTCATGGTACAGTAAGTCCTGGCACTACTCATATCCTTCAATCTAAACTTCCAATACCCGTCATTTACAGCGCAACAAGGGGAGTCCACAAAAGAATGCTTTATGATTTGAAACGTTATACAAAATTTTATGCAATAGAATCAAGTGCTCCTCAAGCAAACTGGGCGTCTTCAACATACTCTAACATGATGAAAAAATGCGGAGTCAAGACAAAGAAAATGTCTAGCCCACTTACATTAGAGCTTGCTAAAATAGTATGTGACACTTCCTATTATGGCTGGCTCATAAACTATGCCCAGCTTAGTAACATGATTGCTATAAAAAACAAAGTAAATTATGATGAGATGTGGTCCTTTGCAGATGAAATCCACAAATATTTAGGAAACCGACCAAAGATGTTTCCTGGATTTATTGGGGGACATTGTGTAATACCAAATCTTGAATTGATTAAAGACGACACTCTTAATCTTATTAGAGAAATTAATTCAGATCATGCAAAGATTCTAAAAAAGCGGAAAGCGCGGGGGAAAAAATATTGAAACCACATACCAAGACTTTCAGTCTTAGGACTGTAGAATGGAAAAACAACGCAGTAGTGATGATAGACCAAACAAAATTACCAAATAAGCTTGTCTTTGTAAAATACACTGATTACAAGGATGTGGCAAATGCAATCAAAACTCTAGTGATCCGAGGTGCTCCAGCTATAGGAGTATCAGGTGCTTTTGGATTAGCTCTGGCTGCACTACAAAGTAAAGCAAGAACAAAGGAAAAACTAGTAGGGGATCTTGAAAAGGCAAGAAAGACTCTCTTTGAAACTAGGCCAACTGCAGTAAATCTTGCATGGGGTCTTGATAAAATAATGAAAGTTGCAAACGAAATCAATGATGTTTCTGAAATAAAAAAATCAATAATTCAAACTGCAAAAAGAATGGCAGAAGAAGACATAGAGACCAACATGAAGATGGGAAAACATGGTTCAGCTTTGTTTTCAAACAACGATACAATAATGACACATTGTAATGCTGGTGCACTTGCTACGGTAGGATACGGAACAGCTCTAGGAGTTATACGTGCTACAAAAGAAAATGGGAAAAAGATCAAAGTCATAGCTACTGAAACAAGACCAGTAATGCAAGGCTCAAGGCTTACTGCATTTGAGTTAAAACATGACGGAATTGATGTCAGCCTAATTCCTGATACAGCGGTAGGATATGCCATGTCAAAAGGACTTGTTAACAAAGTCATCGTTGGGGCTGACAGAATCTTGCGAACAGGTCATGTTTACAACAAAATAGGAACCTATCAGGTAGCTATGATGGCAAAACAACACAAAATACCATTCTACGTGGCAGCTCCTCTTTCTACATTTGATCTAAAAAGTGATCCTAAAGACGTAATAATTGAACAAAGAAAGTCAACTGAAGTCACACAAATAGGAGATAGGAAAACTGCCCCTGACGATATAACTGTCATAAATCCAGCGTTTGACATGACTCCTCCTGAGTTAATCTCAGGAATCATAACAGAAGCAGGAATTGCAAAACAGCCTTTTGAAGAATCTATTAAAAAATTATTCAAGTCAAGGTTGTAAAGTATTTATTTCATACACGAATGAACTCATTTTATGAGTACAGTGACTTCACAACAAATCCTAGACTCTCTAAAACAATGTATGGATCCTGAAATTCCAATCAATGTTGTAGACATGGGATTAATTTATGGAGTTAATGTAAGCACTGATAATAAAGTAAATATCAAAATGACTATGACAACCCGTGGTTGTCCTTTACATGACACATTAGTTAGTGATGTAAAAAGATATGTCAACAAAGTTCCTGGAGTAAATGACGTTAATGTTGAGATAGTTTGGGAACCTATCTGGACTCCAGAAAAAATGTCTGAAGCAGGAAAGAAGATGATAAACTTTGGCAAACAAAAAACAATTACACCAATAAATTATGAAACTGCGATGCCACAAGGAGCAGGTTCTGTTGTAAAACAAGAGGATGGTTCATTGATATTGATGAATGAGCATGACCAAGGATTTATGGTAAACCAAGCAATTATTGATTTTTGGAAATTGTGCAACGGACAACGAAAAATAACAGATCTTGTGGATTCATTCGCGAAAATTACTGGACTTCAAAGAGGACAGGTAGAAAAAGAAGTGTTACAGCTTGTTCAACAGCTACGTGATGGTGGACTAATTATTATTGGTGAACCTGAAGTATCTAATGTAGAGTTTAAGAGATAAAATCTAAAATTCTTACTAAATTTCTTTAATTTCTGTTATTGTTCCTTGTACGGAATCCATTTTAACGATGGCTCTTTTTTCATTAAAGCCAAGGGCGACATACCAATCTCCACTATCCTCATCATATTTTGTTTCAAGCGTCTTAACCTGTTCTACTGTAACACTGTATTGTTTTATTATTCCAGAGATAGCCACTGGAACAGCCTCCTTTTCAGTCGGTAGTCTTCTTTTCATCAGACCTATTCCAGGACTCATAAAATCTCTTCTCTCATGAGGTATAATAGTTATTACACAGTCAAAAAAGATCGAAATTTTGTCATATGATCTGATCTGGTAAGGTTCTTTTGTAAATGACACTTACAAAAATTATGGTACTTACCATAGAACTAAAGGAAACACTTCACCAACTAATAGACAATCTAATGATAAATCCACAACAGATGAGAAATATGGCATATGACTTGAAACCGCTTACTAAAGATGATGTTGAAGTGGCCTTTGGAATATTTGTTGGATATGTGACAGGTGGATTTGCAGAGTTGTTCTTTGAATCACAAAAACGAAGTATGACTGCATCTGAATTAATACAAGTACGAAAGATTTTGTTTGAGCGAGCACTTGAAATGAAAAAAGCTATTGCATATGTACGTGCTCAAGAAAGCAAAAGCTAAACTTTTCAAGACAACACTCTATATAATGTGATACAATTAATTTTATTCTGATGAAACTTTCAAATGCACTTTCAATTATATTAATTTCAAACAGAAAGTCTATAATCAATACAATTGCCATTCTTGCGGTATCTGGAACTGTTGTTGAGCTTTTAGCTGGTATTTGGGACGCAACATCACATCTTATGCTCGAACCTGATCTATTTTGGACAATTCAACATGTTGCTGTGTATACAGGTGTTGGAATGATAACATGTTCTGCAATCCTAGGTTCAATTATTTTGATTTTTAATCCACAAAATATATCAAATAAAAAAGGACTAAAATTTCTCATCATTGGAACATTATTGCAGATTACTGCAGGTTATGCAGATTCAATCTTCCATGAAGTTTATGGAGTGGATGGATTAGTTACTATTTCACATCTTATTCTTGAAACAGGTCTATTATTGAGCGCGTTAGGCGGATTTCTTTTGTTGTCCAGTACAAAATCAAGTCCTAAGATAATTCTACAACTTGCTATACTGTCTGTACTTCTCTCCTCAACATGGATTGGTTTCAATTTTATGTTACTTTTCGCCTCGGTTTCATTATGCCTACCAATCTATGAGGTGTTCTCTTCTGGTTGCGCGGTGCTTTGACTGCTCAATTTCTTATATCCTGAGAATATAACAAATCCAGCTCCAGAAAATGAAATAAACAAGGGAATTAGAAGTTCTCCCGCTTTTGTATCACCAAAATCTGCCTGAATTTTTACAGATCCTTCAGAAATATTTGTGATTTCCAAATTGTACCTTCCACTATGTGAAAACTTGAAATAATTCACAGCCATCTTTGTTGCTATTTTTTTATCTGCGATCACATTTCCATTAGAATCTGATATCTGTACAAATATAATATTCTTTGAATAGTTTGGAATTGTAAGTATGTAAAAACCGATCCCATTTTTATTCAAATCTAACTCTAAACTAGTAGTCTCTTTTGATTCTAAATCTGTAGTGTAAGATATTTTTTCACCACCTGAAAACACAATCACTATCCATATTGAAGCAATACTTAACAAAGCTAGCCCAATTTTAAAGGAAGAATACATCACACTCGTAGTAATTCTTACTTTCTTAAATTCAAGACTATGTTCATCTAAGAAAGCTAAAACTATTAAAAAGGGCCCGGAGGGATTCGAACCCTCGACCTGGTGGTCCGAAGCCACCCGCACTATCCTGGCTATGCAACGGGTCCGATCAAGTAAGAATTTAACGGGGCTAAATATCTGTCTAGATAATTGAAAATATCAAAAAGAGTTGCAGGTGTGGAATATGCGATACGTGATATTGCACTAGTTGCAAAAAAACTAGAAAAGGAGGGGCAAAAGATAACATATCTTAACATTGGCGATCCAGTACAATATGGATTCCAACCTCCAGAAAATGTTAAAGATGCATTTGTCAATGCTGTGAAAAAAGGAGAGAATTATTATGCTGCATCAGAAGGATTGCCTGAACTTAGGAATGCAATTGCCCAAAAAGAAAAAGCAAAGGGTCTCTCAGTTTCAGAAGATGACATTATAATAACAAACGGAGTGTCAGAGGGACTTGAGATGTTGATGGCATCAATAGTGGAAACTGGTGATGAGGTTCTGATTCCAGGACCATATTATCCACCGTATGCATCATACGTCAGATTATTTGGAGGCATTCCAATAGAATTTCAAGTAGATCTCAATAATTCCACACCAGACCTTGATGACATAAAATCAAAAATCACATCAAAAACTGTTGCAATATGTCTTATTAGCCCAAATAATCCAACGGGTGCAGTCTTTAATGAAAAATCACTAAGAGATCTAGTTAGCATTGCAGTTGAACATGATCTGTACATAATCTGTGATGAAATATATGATCAGATAGTCTTCGATGAAAAGTTTGTCGGAATAGGTAAAGTTAGCGGTGATTCTCCAATCATATTAGTAAATGGTTTTTCAAAAGTACATCTAATGTCTGGTTGGCGAATTGGATATATAGCATTTAACAATTCAAAAAGACTTGAACTTCTTCGTGAAAACATACCAAAGCTTGCAAGAGTCAGAATAGCATCTAATTTACCAGTCCAACATGCTGCATTGGAATCACTTAGAGGCCCACAAAATTATATTTCAGAATTTGTTTCTCAGCTAAAAAAAAGAAGGGACTATGTAATCAAAAGGTTAAACGGCATCAATGGGCTTAGTTGCTCAATTCCAAAAGGCGCGTTCTATGCATTCCCAAAAATTGAGAGTTCAAAACATTCATCTGATAAAGAATTTGTTATTGATCTTCTAAAATCAAAAGGTATCTTGACAGTACACGGTTCTGGCTTTGGCACACAATATGGCAGTGGACACTTTAGGATGGTCTTTTTACCAGAAATTAGTGTATTAGAACCGGCACTTGATAAAATTGAAGAATTTGTGGGTTAAAACTTCCACACTGTGATTTTTTTTGGTATGATCTTTATTATACAATCTGTCTGAGCAAGAAGTTCCTGAGCAGTACTATTATTCAAACTCCTAAAATATCGTAATAAAATTTTCTTGGTTATACCTGAAACAATTTTCTTATTCAAAATTAATCTGGCAATTCCTTTTCCCATTACTCCATATATTGGGGAACGAATTCCTGCATCAACGCAATAACTAACTTTGGGATTTTTCTTTACATTCTTAGCTTTTTCTGTAGCAGTGTTAGTTCCAACATAAAAAAGTCCACCTTTGTACAAATACCACACAGGAACAATATGTGGCCCGCCTCTTTTGTCTATAGTTGCAAGTCTTAGTATCTTCTGTGATTTTAGAAATTTATCTTGTTTCATCTACTTCCTAAATCCCAGATATAGTAAAAAGCCTCCAAAAAAAATCATTCCTGCAGAAATTTTTTCATTTGTTATTTCATTAGATAAAAAAAAGTCCCATACAAATTCTGGTCCCCAGATAAGTAAATTTCTGATAATTGTTATAGATGCAACTACGATGAACAAAACTCCCATGGCAGTAGACCAATTACGTCCACGACGATTGATTATCCTCATGATTTCTTTTTAAATTTTGTAGACTTTAAACTATCTTTAATCCTGGATTCTTCAACTTGTTTTTTATCATTGCGTTCAAAAGTATTGGTGTGGCAACTTCTGCTAAATACGAAAGTGAACCAGGACCAAGAATAAGAGGTCTGAGATTCTTTATTTCTTTAACTAATCCACTGACTATTTCAATTGCTTTTTGATCATCAGCACAGATGAATATGTCAAAATCCAAAACAAGATTAGGATCTACTAGTTTTTTTTCTGATACTGTATGAAATGCAGCAACAAGCTTCGTTTTATCTTTCATATGTTTTTGCACCATCTCAAAGGCAGAGGGTTTTTTTTCAATAAAAGAAATGAATTCAAATCCTGAATCAGTTTTTGTCATAGGTACAATTGGAGAAATCACAATACAGCTGTCTTTTGCGTTAGAAAGTATTGCAGGACATGTAGAGTCTATGTTTTCATATGGAATTGATAAAACCAAAACGTCGCTTTCTTTTGCTATAGAAACATTATCGTTTCCAGTTATCGTACCTTTTATAGATCCATAAATTTCAGTAGCATTCTTTGAGTATTCAAGTGCTGCCTGTGCTGCTTTTGTTGCATCACGCGAACCAATTAATACATCATGGTTTACACACCATCTTAAGGCAAAACCTTTTCCCATTCCGCCTGTTCCACCAATGATTCCTATTTTCATAAATCAAATCCTGGTAATGTTATTATTATCTCTTCTTTAAAATCTGAAACACTCTTGTCTTTGATAATTTTTCTACGTCATGCGCAAGCAAAAAATAACGTAGAACGAATACTTGCTGGTCGTAAAGAAGGTTTTCCACTTACACAAACAGGTCTTCAACAAGCAGAAAAGATTGCAAAATTCTTAAAACCTCTTGAAATCTCAACCATTTATTCTAGTCCTATTGAAAGAGCAATGAGTACAGCTAATTTGGCAGCCAAAAGTCTTAACTTAGAAGTCAAAACAGATTCGAGACTAACTGAGATTGAGATGGGAATGTTCTCAGGTATGCTTTATGAAGACATGTTTGTAAAATATGGTAATGTATTTCTAAAATTCTATCAAGATAATCCAATAATTGAAGAGAATGGAGTAGAAACATTTTCTAATGTTAAAAAAAGAGTGTTAGATATAGTAAACTATTGTTCAAAAGAACACAAAGGACAAAACGTTTTACTTGTAACACACATGGATCCGATTAAGGCTATGCTTTCTACAATTTTACATCTAAAACCAGAATCTCTATACGAACTAATAATACGAAATGCTTCTCTTACAATATTAAAAAAAGAACAAAACAATTATTCGTTGGCGGCAATAAATTCAATGGATATAGAAAGATATGTTCAGGATTAACCTATAACTATATTATTTTTACCAGAACCAATATCTATAGGTGAGGACCATCATGAATGAATTGAAAAAAAATGCAGTTCTATTACTTCTATTAATCTTGTCAATTAATTTTTCTGCAACACATGCAGAATCTCTTCAATTATTTTCTTCTAAAGAAGTATATTCTGAGGGACAACCACTGCTTGTTTATGGAAAAGCACTTCCTAATGACGATTTGATTCTGAAATTATCTGCTCCTGATGATACTATTGCAAAATTTGATCAAATTGCTGCTGATGGAAAAGGTGAATTTGTACACGTGCTACTTACCTGGCCTAGTCCATCTACAACCTTTCCCTATGGAACATACGCCTTAGAAGTAATCTCTAATCAAGAAAGAGGGTTCTCCCAAAAAATAGATCTAAAATTTGCTCCATCATCTGAACTTGTCAAGGTTCCAATACAAAGAACTGTGAACACACTTGTTTTTGCACCACAAACTGCAGCCGTGAATGTTCCTATTAGAATATTTGTACAAACTACGAGTGATGGTGCATTAATTGCTGGTTCTCCTGAAAAACTTTTAGGAACTTCACATGTACACTTGCCAACAGGCGAAGTCACAAGTTTAGGACTTGCATTTAAAACACTCCATCAAGGGATCTATTATGCAGATTATACTCCAACTCAGGAAGGAACATACGTATTTCATATAGTTTCATTCAATCAAGGAACTGTGTCCAATGGTTCCGCTGCAACCGTTGTTTTAAAACAGGACATAGAGGGTATATCTAATCAGATTTTACAACTAAATTCTATACTTCATTCCACATCCGAAGAATTACAGAAACTAAAAAATGAAACCAGAGAATTTGGTTCAACACTTGAAAAAAGCCAACTTTCTCTAGTTGAAACTAATAAAAACATTGATAATAGTGTTAAACTAATTTCAGGTTCAGTAAAGAATATAGAAGAAGCATCTGGACAATTCAATTCGTTGTTTCTACCAATTGTAGCATTAATTGCAGTAATCATTGCTTTACAAATTACAATCCTTGCCAGACGAAGATAGCTATAATAGACAAAGAATAGATTTCTCTACCATGCCAAAATTGGCATTTTTTTTAATTCTTATATTACTAGTATCAGTATTTACTGGATCTTCTTATGGGTTCTATGATGTTGATCTAGTGCAATCAGCACCGGAACCAAATCTTGGAAATTCAGATATTATCAAAATATATCCAACTGTCACAGAAAATCAAATCAAAAGATACATTGTCTTTGGCTCTGGTTCTATTTCTGATGTAAGATCATCTGCAGAGAATTTAGTATATGGAATAAGTTCCGATAAAGGATTCTTTTCAGTTGGAACTTTCTATCAAAACAACATACCTAATCTTCAATCAAAAGGGTTTAAAATAATTGAAGATTTTCAATTAGAGTTTGATTCAATTCCACAATCGCTAGACAATAAAACAACTTTAGAGGCGTCAAGAATTGGTCAAATAACAGGCTCTGATGAAGTTTTTCGAAAATATGGATACGATGGTAAGGGAATAACTATAGGTATAGTAGATACTGGAACCGATTTTTCAAACCCTGATGTTCAAGATTCGCTGGCACGCGATCAAAATAATCATCCTGTAATGATTGATGCAGATGGCCAAGGCCTAGTCTTGACAAATTCCACCTTTATTGCGAACATAAATGCTAAGGGTGTTATAATGAATTTTACAAAACCAATTCCAAAAAATATCACATCTTCAGTATATGTGAATTCAGATGGTGTATTTCTAAATCTTGCAAAAAATGGTAATGGTACTTCGGTATTGGTCTTTAACTCGCTCTTTCCTTCTGGCGGAGCTCCGGTCCTTAACGGTACCATATCAAATGATATGAAAATTGGTAAAAATAACAAAGATTATCTTGTTTCAAAAAGTGGAATGTATCATTTGGGTGTAATCTATCAGGGAACCCTACAAGGTACATTTACACGATTACAACTTGTTCCAGTACTTGTTTTGGATTCTAAAGTTGCAGGTCTTTATGATACTGTTGTACCTGACATGTCTACATCCTGGATTGATTTCACACGTTTTGAATCAAAAGATAACAAACCTCCAAAATATGATTTTGATTTTACTGATGAAAACCCAATTACTTTGGGAAACGGAAAGGAATTCTTCTTGTATGATTCTGACAAAGACGGAAAATTTGATTATAGTTCAGGAACTCTAGGTGCGCGAGTACTTGATATTTATGGTGTTATAAAAAAACCATCTTTAATTGAACCAACAATCCGTGCAACAAACGGTACCTTGTTGTTTCCCATTGATCCAGAAGGAAATTACATTGGGGTAATGTATGACTTTTTAGGTCATGGTACATCAAGTGCTGCATCTATTACATCAAAAGGAATTGAAAAATACGATATTTATGGTAATTCAACGAAATATTCACTAAAGGGGGTTGCTCCAGGTGCAAAAATTGTTCCAATAAAGGCACTATGGTTTGGCGATTCGGTGTATGCTTGGTTATGGGCATCAGGTTTTCATCAAGAAAATAGTAACTGGATATTTGAAGGAAAACCTAGAGTTGACATCATATCAAACAGTTGGGGAGTTTCTAACTTTCCAACTCTGCAATCAGTACCAGGTCTTGATGTTTTATCGCTTATTCTAAGTGCTCTTACTGTACCAGGTTCAATTGACGAGAATTATCCAGGAGTACTCATTGTTAGCAGTGCAGGAAATGCGGGTCATGGATATGGAACTATGGGACTACCAAATGTGGCTCCATACGGTCTTAGTGTAGGGGCAACAACCAACAATGTCTATGTTGGATACGGCTCCTTTAAGAATCAACCAAGATTTGGAAATACTACTACTTCATCAAATGAAATAGCAGATTTTTCAAGCAGGGGGCCTGGAATAATAGGAGATCCAAAACCAGATCTTATGAGTATTGGTGCATACAGCTTTACACCTTCAAGCGTTACAAAAAAGATCAAAAACGCAACCGATCCGTTCACAATTTTTGGAGGAACAAGCATGTCAGCGCCGCTTGTTTCTGGTTCTGCTGCAGTACTGATGGAAAGTATGGTACAGCAAGACAAAGAATATGATCCATTCAAACTAAAAAATATTTTAATGTCAACTGCTACTGATTTAGAAAATGATCCCTTTACACAAGGAACAGGAATTGTAAATATAGAAAATGCAGTAAACTTTGTCAAGGGAAAAAGTGGCACCTTTATTGTATACAATAATGCGTCATATGCTAATATAAAAAAAATTCTTGACGTGCCAATGAATATGATAAATTCATCTTCTTTTGGCATAGAAAATTTTCATTTAAGCAATGCCTCATTGCCTATGACTCCTTGGTTTGGCGGTAGACTATATCCTAGTGAAAGAACTTTTGCAACTTTTACAATCGAGAATCCAACGAATAAAACTCTTGACATTACTATAAAACCGCAAATCCTAGAACTTGTTAAAAAATATCAATACAACGGTACAACAGAAGTCAGACTCCAAGATCCGCTAATAAACAAATCTGGAATATTCAGACCTAATTACATACATCTTGAAAATATCCTCAAAGATGCAGACATGACTTCATTCTTTGAAAAAAAGAAGTCATTACCAAGCGATACATCTCTTATGATCTTAAACGTGAATTTTCCCTTTGACAGTTTTATGAATAAAACTGAAAAGATCTATGCAAATGACATGAAGATTTCATCGGTGTATCTATATGACTGGAATGATAAGAACAATGACACCAAAGTTACACATGATGAACTCTCTATGGTAAATCGTGGTGGCTCATGGGGAACAGTGCAAGAGTTAAGAGTTACCGAACCAAATTCAAAATTCAAAAATGTTCCATTAGTCGGTGTATATCCAGTTCCAACCAAATACTCATACTGGATTGGTGATACTAAGAAAAATTCCACCTCGATGGATTATACAATTACAACAAGCTTTTACAAAAAGGAAAACTGGGAATCTATCTGGGTAAATTATGATCACTTGCAAGTTCAACCAAATAGTTCGTATAATCTTATTGCAACAATTATAGTTCCACAAGATTCTCAACCTGGAGTTTATCAGGGCTTTATCAATTTCCAAGATACTCTACACGAGGTAAACGTGCCTGTTTCTTATGCTGTGATAAAGGGTGTTACAGGAAAAGATCTACCATCTGTGATAAATGGATCACAGAAAAAGGATGCCTTGTATGACAATGGATACGTTGGCGGAGGTTTTGATATGACAAACAGGTATAATGCAGGAGATTGGAGACAATATTATTTTGATGTGCAAGACATGACAATTAATTCTGTAGCGCTAAACATTTCATGGGAAAACAAAAACACAAACCTTTCTGTATTTGTAGTTGATCCTGCTGGAAGAATCGTCCAGACAAATGTTCCACCAGGAGTACTTGGTCATTTTCAGGGATGGCCAACTGGTGACTGGCTTGGTACAAGTCCATTTAGTGAAGGTGGAGGATTCTTTCCAATAAAAAACAAAGATGACACATCTACAGTCTTGTATGCACCAATAAACCAGACTGGAACATATTCTGTTATGATGCATTCCACTTTGTTTGAAGGAAAATCTCTTGCAGAACCAGTAACAGTGACTGCCAAGTTTTCTACAATTTTACCTGATGAAAAAGATCCACAAATATTGTTTGTAGTTCCCGAATTCATCAACAGCACACACAAAATTCAACCAGAAATATTAGAAGAAAATATCGGTATTATAAAATATTCTCTTGATGGAAATGAAATTCAAATCAATGAGGAATCTAATATTCCGTCTGAGCTTCTCACGGAAGGCACTCACACCTTAAAAGTGATTGTTACTGACACAGTTGGTCATCGTGCAGAAAAGGATGTTAAATTCAAAGTTGATAATAAACCACCAGAACTTCTCGTCAAATCCCCAACAAACGGTTCTGCTGTCTCAAACATTATTTCTATAGACATTGATGTTTCCGAAGAGAATTTTCCTGACTCGGGAGGAATTAAAATAATGCTTCCTAATGGTACAATTTCAAACAACAAATTTGTACAGCTTGATACAAGGACACTAGAAAACGGAATGTATGACATTGAGATATCAGCAAAAGATTTAGCAGGAAATGAAATATCTAAAACAATTTCAGTAAACATAGATAACAGACCATTCTTTGAAACCCCCAAAGTAACCTTAGATCAAAACATCGTTTTACTACAAGGAATAATTATTGGAATAGTAATTGCAACAGCTGCTATAATAATAACGACAAAAATCAAAATTTCTAAGAAACACTAGAACAAGGTTTATATGCAATTTTTCAAAAACGAAAGCTTGCATGCCTGAACAGGATTCCGGTGCTAAGGGTACACTATCCCGACGAGATTTTCTAAAACTATTGGGTGCTGCGGGAACAGGACTTGCATTTGCTCCATATGTCCCATGGGGAAATTTTATGCCAAATCCAGATACTGCTTCATTGGAAAAGGCAAAAGTGATTCTGCCAGATGACACTCATGCTAACGTTAATACTTATCCAACAAATCATGCCGAAGTTATTACATATCCAAAAACAGGAGACAGTGTACTGGATGAAGAGGCTTTCAGAAAATGGCAATTTATCAGACTCCCGTCAGAACTTGGTGGTGATGCAAAAGATGTTAGTGCTTTTCGTGCTTATAGCATGGTATGCTTGCATCTTTGGTGTTTATGGAAATATTGGCCAGAAGAAAAAAGAAAGAGAGGTGAATGTCCGTGTCATGGAAGTATGTATAACCCTCTTACAGGAACAGCATTTGTAGGACCAGCTTCGCTTCAAGCTCCTCCCTCAAACACTCTTGCTAGACTAACCCTTGAAGCCGATGCCGATGGGTTCTTATGGATTTCTCCCGCAAACTGGAATGTCAATGAAAATGGAGTTGTAGGATATGGTCGTTTCGTTAAGTCGTAGAAACGGTCTTGTAGACTTCTTTTACTGGTTATGGGACGGACTAGACAGAACTGTATTCATTGGTACAAAGTTTTCTTTTCCAGCAAGATTTGTAAGCCCATTTGGATTTCTTGGCATGCTGACTTTTGTCGTTTTCATAATTCTAGGAATAAGTGGCGCACTATTGATGTTCTATTATGAGCCAATATTAAATAGAGCGTGGGATAGCGTTGAAAAAATAAACAATGACGTTCCATTTGGTTTCCATATTAGAAACATACATTATCACGCCTCAAATGCAATGGTACTTCTTGCGATTCTGCACATGTATTATCAGTACTTTAGTGGTAGATACAAAATACGAAACGAAATTTTATGGGTTACAGGAGTCATACTTGGAACAGTAACTATTCTCGAGGCGTTTACAGGATATGATATTATTTTTAGTGAACGTGCTGAACTTGCAATTAGTATTGCCGCTTCACTTACCAATTCGATCCCAATTGCAGGACCTACAATACGTGAGGCAATGTTTGGTAGCGGATTTCATGATTTTGTTTTAAGATTTTATGCACAACATGTGTTTGTTCTTCCTGTAGTAATGCTTGGATTGATGGCCGTTCACATGCCAAGATTTTTGGTGTTTGATGTACCTATGGTTATGGCAATTTCTGGTGCCATTCTAATCACAGGTGGTGTCTTTCCAGTCGATATGGGTTTCAAGTTTGAACCAACAGTACCGCCAGGCATCACTGTACCTGAATGGTATCTTACTGGGTTGTATGCATTTCTTAGAACACAATATGACAAGTTTGTAACTGGTGTACTCTGGCCTGGACTGTTTATCTTAGCCCTGCTAGTAGTTCCATTTATTGACAGATATAAGAAATTCTCTTGGAAAGACAGACCACTAATTACTGCATTTGGAATTACTGGTATTACGCAAATCATAGTCACTACATACTGGGGATTCTACATATCGCCAGATACTGCAATGCCACTTGTACAAAGACTCGTCATAGATCCAATATTGTTCTACACTGTAATGATCTTGCTTGTACCACTTGGATTTGGATTTTCATACATGATGATAAAGATGTCAAAGGAAGCAGAAAGGAAAGCAAAACTTGCTGCGTCTAAAGGACCGCAAAAAGTAGCACAAATAAATTTGTCTGCAAA
>Ga0209341_10001029_pt1 | contig 28081 bp, 16 predicted proteins | sample RifCSP13_2_FD_184020 | JGI IMG/M metagenome (GOLD analysis project Ga0209341, IMG submission 184020) | Soil microbial communities from Rifle, Colorado - Rifle CSP2_sed 13_2 (SPAdes) (version 2) | ecosystem: Environmental > Terrestrial > Deep subsurface > Rock core/Sediment | place: Rifle... | reverse complement strand
CCGCCCGATGCGGGAGTGAACTGGAGCCGCCGGCAGACCAAGTCCTCGGTCCCCGCGGCCGCGAGCGCGGCCGGCCTCGAACTCGGGATCTCCCTCGGTTCCCTGTTCGCCTTCCGGACGGATGCCTACCGCATCGCCGTCTACGCGGACAACTTCCGCGGAGACTCGAGCCTCAGCGCGGTGCCCCTCGTTCCCGGCACGGGTGCGGTCCTCCTGGAGACGCGATCGCTGACGGACCTCGTCGGCGCGGGGCCGACGCCGCTCCTCGCGATCGACGTTCGGGCCCTCGGCGCGATCGGTCCCAGCGAAGTGTGGACCGTATCCTCCTTCCGTCTCACCGCGAACCCCGGACTCCTCCCATCCCTCTCAGCGGAATCCGTGAATCTGACCCGGGACCAGCCTTCCGCGACGGTCACCGTCACGGTTCAGGTCCCGGGCTTTTTGTCCGGGGCGGTCGTCTACGTGGGGGTCCTCGGGGCATCCGCACCGAAGCCCATCTCGGTCGTCGGGGACCCCGCGCTGGCGTACTACCTTGCGCCGCCCGCGGGGATTCGCGTGGACGGCCTGTTCCGGGACTGGATCCCTTACGATGTGAGCGACACGGACCCGCGCCGCCTCAACGATGCCAACGTGGACCTCGTGCGGGAGGGCGCGGTCGTGAACGGGACCGCGGCGTTCTTCCACCTCCAGGTCGCGGGCCGTCTCCTCGAGGGCGCGATGCCCGTCCGGTTCGTGCGCTCGCCTCCGGGCCAGGGTGGCGGCTCGCCCGGCCCGATCCTGCCCCTTCCCCGCCTCACGGGCGAAGATATCCTCCGCGTCTACGTGGACCTCGACGCATCGGATGCCTTGGGCGTGCCCGTCGGCGGGATCTACGCGGACTATCAGCTCGATGTCCGTGGTCAAGGCGGGCGGATCACTTCGCAGACCCTGTACGCGTGGCAGAACCGTTGGGCTCCCCTGGCCCAACCTTCCGTCGCCCTCGCAAAGAACGCGACGGATATGGAAGGTGTCGTGCCGGTTGGACCGACGACGAACACCACCCGGCTGGTGATCGAGGCGACGGACTGGTCCGGCGAAGGCGACTCCACGGGTCCGATGAACGCCACGGTCGTCCCCACGCTTCCGCCCGTGGGCAGCTTCCCTGTCTACGGCGCGCCGGAGTTCGAGGACGTGGTCCCGCCGCTCCTGGGAACGCTCCTGCTCGTCGTCTTCGCGATCCGCCGCCGGAGGGCGGGTCCCCGCGAGGAAACCTGAATCGGCTCCCGGTCCGCCGCCAAGGTACTTGAGGGAAGAGACCGTTCCGAACCCCGATGGAGCTGGGGGTGGTCGGCAAGCCGAACGTGGGCAAGTCCACGTTCTTCTCCGCGGCGACCTTGGCCCCCGCCCAGATCGCGAACTATCCCTTCACGACGATCGAGCCGAACCGCGGCGTGGCGTATGTGAGGCACCGGTGTCCCCACCTAGACCTCGGCATGCCGTGCCACCCGAACAATGCGCCCTGCCAGGACGGCGTCCGCCTGATCCCGGTGGAACTCCTCGATGTCGCCGGCTTGGTCCCGAAGGCCCACGAGGGCCGCGGCCTGGGGAACAAGTTCCTCGACGACCTGCGGCAGGCGAGCGCGCTCGTCCACGTGATCGACGCCTCCGGGGCGACGGACTTCGAGGGGAACGTGGTCCCTCCCGGCAGCCACGATCCCCTCGACGACGTCCGGTTCCTCGAGGAAGAGCTCGCCCATTGGATTGCGGGGATCCTGTCCCGCAACTGGGAGAAGGAGGCCCGCCACGCGGACCTCGAGGCCGTCCCTCCGGAGAGGATGCTCTACGACCGACTCACGGGCCTCGGGTTCTCCGAGCCGCAGATTCATCTCGCGGTCCGCGACTCCGCCCTCGACGAGAAGATGGCCCGGTGGACCCCGCAGGACCTCCTTCGCCTGGCCCACGGCCTGCGCCGCCGCGGGAAGCCGATGATCCTCGCCGCGAACAAGGCCGACCTTGCGACGAAGGACCAGCTCGAGGCGGTCTCGCGCGTGGAGGCTTACCGTACCGTGCCGACCTGCGCGGAGTACGAACTTGCCCTGAGGCGGGCGGCGGGGGCCCGCCTCATCGCCTACGACGTCGGGAGCTCGTCGTTCCGCGTCCTCGACTCGTCGAAGCTCACGTCCGCGCAGGCGAAAGGCCTCGAGCGGGTGAAGGCGTTCCTCGGGGCCCATGGCTCGACCGGCGTCCAGGCCTGCGTAGAGGAGGCGATTTACAGGCTCCTCGACCTAATCGTCGTCTTCCCCGTGGAGGACGAGACGAAGTGGACGGACAAGAAGGGCAACGTCCTCCCGGACGCCTTCCTCGTCCCGCGCGGTTCCACCGCGGTGGACGTAGCCTTTAAGGTCCACACGGATTTGGGGAAGCACTTCATCCGCGCCATCGACGCCCGCACGAAGATGGTCGTCGGCCGGGACCATCCGATCCAAGATGGCGACGTGATCAAGATCGTGGCGAAAGCATGAGCGAGTCTTGGGACGTCCGCATGCTCACGTCCTCCTACCGCCGGGACGGACCGCAGGAGGAGCCCGTCATCGAGATCTTCGGTCGCACGAAGGACGGCCCTTCGATCACGATCGAGTACTGGGGGTTCCTGCCCTACTTCTACTGCATCGAGCCCACCCAAGCCCTTCGGTCCTACCTCGAGCGGGACCCGGAGGTTGTGCGGATCGAGGACGTGGAGCTCGAGGTCGCGGGCGTGAGGCACAGGTGCGGCAAGGTGGTCATGCACCACCCTTGGAAGACCCCGGAGTATCGCGAGCGTTGTCGCAAGTACAACTGCGACGTCTTGGCGGCGGACATCCCCTTCGCCCACCGGTTCATCTTCGACTTCGACCTGCCGTCTTGCTTCCGCGTCCATGGCACCGCAATCCAAGGCCGCTACACGACGGACCTCATCGTGAAGGCCGAGCGCTTCGAGCCAATCGAGCCCTTCAGCCCGAAGCTCAAGGTCCTGTCCTTCGACATCGAGAACACGATCCAGGATCCGAAGATCCTGTGCCTCGGCATGGCGTGGCGGGAGGGGGAGGCTCTCAAGACCGATTGCCTTAGCGGCTCCGAGCGAGACATCATCCGAGGGTTCATCGACATGGTGTCCAAGTTCGACCCCGATGTGATCACGGGCTACAACATCGACGGGTACGACCTTCCCGTTCTCGAGGCCCGGGCGCGGGTGAACGGGATCATGGGCCTCCCCCTCTCCCGGGACGGACAGACGATCAGCAACTTCAGCGAGCGGTTCTGGCGGGCCCACGGGCGGATCATCGCGGACGCCTGGTGGTCCACGAAGCTCGAACTGCACCCCAAGCAGGAGACTCTCGACGCGGTCGCGAGGTGGCTCCTGGGCGAGGGCAAGCACGACGTCGACCGCCGGAACATGGACCAGGAGTGGGCGAAGGACAAGGACCGCGTGATGGAGTACTGCAAGAAGGACGCGGAGCTCGCCCTGCGGATCCTCGAGAAAGTCGCCCGCCTGGCCAAGTCCATGGACATCGCGGTCGTCTCCAAGCTGCCCGTGGACGACGTCTTCAACGGGCGCACGTCCCAACTCATCGACTCCATCCTCATCCGCGCAGCGGACCGCGGGCGCTTCGGCGTGCCCATGACCCGCACCGGGAGGGGCGAGGCCCCCATCGAGGGAGGGTACGTGCACAGCCTCGATCCCGGGCTCTACGAGTGGGTGGCCGTCCTCGACTTCACCTCGATGTACCCGTCGATCATCATCGAGAACAACATCTGCTTCACGACCCTGAACGAGAACGGGACGGTCGTCAGCCCGACGGGCGTGCGGTTCCTGGACAAGTCCGTCCGCGTCGGCCTGCTGCCCACGATCCTCGGCAACCTCATGCGGGAGCGCAGGGACGTCAAGGCGAAGCTGAGGACGGAGACGGATCCGGACAAGCACGGGTACTACGACCGCCTGCAGTTCGCGATCAAGATCCTCATGAACGCCTTCTACGGCGTCCTCGCGTCCTCCTTCTACCGCTTCACGAACCCGCAGATCGGCGCGAGCATCACCGCCTTCGCGCGGGAGAACATCAAGCGGATCATCGACCAGCTCGAGTCCGAGGGCATCCGGGTCATCTACGCGGACACGGACAGCGTCTTCTTCGAGTCCCCGGAGAAGAACCTCGAGGGGACGCAGACGATTGGTCGGCAGGTCGCGGAGCGCTTCAGCCACGGCAGCGTGAACATGGAGTTCGAGCGGGTGCTCGAGACCTTCTTCAGCCACGGGAAGAAGAAGCGGTACGCGGCGAAGGTCGCCTGGCCTGTGGCGGGCGAGCTGATCGTCCGAGGGTACGAGATCCGCCGCACGGACGCCTTCAACCTTCAGAGCGAAGCCCAGAAGCGCGTCTTCGCGATGATCCTGGACAAGGACACGGAGGGCGCGGTGAAGTTCGCGAGGGACCTCGTGCAGACGATCAAGACGGGCCAGATTCCGGAGGACTTCCTGCCCGACGAGGGCGACCCCCTCGAGCCCCTCGTGATCTCCCGCACCGTGCGCGAGGAGACCCGCTACGCGAACCCGGACTCCATGGCGAACGTGCAGGCGATGAACAAGCTCAAGCAGGTCGGGGAAGAAGTGATGCCGGGGATGAAAGTCTCCTGGATCGTCGTGGATGCGAAGCGGTCCCCCATGCAGGTCGAGCCCTACGTCTCCGGCCGTCCATTCACCGCCGGCCCGGACTGGGACTACTACGCGCGGCGGGTCTCGCAGACCCTCGCCTACGTCACCGAAATCTACGGCTGGGACGAGAAGGCCCTGTACCTCGGCACGCAGCAGGCGACCCTGTTCCATGACAACTTCCAGGCGAAGCCGAAACGGGCCGAGCCCGCGAAGACGGACAAGAAGCTCACCCTGGAGGACTTCTTCTGACCTCCTGGGAGGAGGCCGTCTGCCGCTTCTGCGGGTGGGAGGGGACGAACCCCACCCGCGACGCCCACGGCTCCCTATTCTGTCCCACGTGCGGCCGGCCCGCAGAGTACAAGCTCGTGGTCGACGAGCTGAAGCGCCAGGGCCTCTGGAAGGGATGAACCGTGGGCCGACCCCGGAGACGGGTCGTCGCGATCGGCGACGCGATCGTGGACTTGGTGACCCCGCCCCTCGCGAGCCTGCACGCGGGTGATTCGCAGCGGGAGATCTCCGGCCTGTCGATCCTCCCCGGCGGGAACGCGACGAACTTCGCGCTTCAGATGGGGACGCTGGGGATGCCCACGTCCATTGTGGCCTGCGTGGGCTCCGATGCCTTCGCGGACGTGCTCTCGAAGGCGTACAAGTCCGCGCGGCTCGACGCGAGGCTGCGGACCGACCCGACACGGGCCACGGGGAGCACGGTGGCCCTCACCTGGTCCAACGGCGGACGGGCCCTGGTCACGGCGCTGGGGGCGAACGCGGGGTTGCGGGAGCGGGACGTGCCCGGGCATCTCCTCGAGGCGGCGGACCACGTCCACCGCGCGGGATTCTGGTGGGCCACGGGCCTCCTGGGCGCCCCGACCGCGCGCATCCTCCGGAGGGCCCACCGCGCGAAGGCGGGCACCTCCCTGGACGTCTCCACAGACCCACGCGGGTGGTCCCTGAAGCGCGTGGAGGCCGTGCGATCGTGTCTCCCCCATGTGGACACCTTCTTCGGGAACGAGACGGAGGTGTGCGCCGTGGCCGGCGTGCGTTCGCCCCTCGACGCAGCGCAGCGTCTCCTGGATTCGGGCGCGGACGAGGTCGTGATCCACCGGGGATCGGAAGGGGCCACCTGGGTCCACGGCGGCAAGGTCGTCCACTCCCCTGCCTTCCGGGTGCCGGTGGACAATCCGACGGGCTGCGGGGACGTGTTCAACGCAGGGTACGTGTTCGCCAGGCTCTCCGGTGCTTCTGTGTCCGAGGGGCTCGGATTCGGAAACACCTGCGCCGGGCTGCATCTTTCCGACCGCGAGCATCCGTATCCGAACCTGGCGGAGCTCCGGCGCTTCTTCCGCAAGCACGCCTGAGGATTCGTATCCGCAGAGGAGGATTTTCACTTTCGTGCATCTCCCCCTCCGGGCCTGCTTCATAGGGAGGGAATCCCTCTTCCGGCCACGTGGCCCTCGTCTCTGAAACGGTCCGAAAGGAAGCCCTGGTTTCCCCCGAGGCGTGGGCCATGCTCGGCTGCGCCGACTTGGAGTCCTACACGCTCTGGGACTTCCCCGCTCAGGGCGCGGGTGGCCTCCGCTACGGGGACGCATCCTTTAACGGCGTGACGCCGGCCCCGTGCGTCGTGAACCTCGTCCGTCGGTACACCCGCCCAGGAGACTTGGTCGTGGATCCCATGGCCGGCTCCGGAACGGTCTCCGACGTGGCGAGGGCGCTCGGGCGGCGGGCCATTGCCATGGATCTCGTCCCGCGGCGGTCGGACATCGTCTCCGCGGATGCCCGCGCCTGGCCCCTGGCCGGCGGCATCGCGGGTCTCGCGATCGTGGATTCCCCCTACTCGAACAACATCGCCTACAGCGACGACCCTCGATGTCTCGGGCGGATCTCGTGTCGGGATTCCCGGTTCTACGAGGAGATGGGCAGGGTGGCCTCCGAGGCCCATCGCGTCCTGCGGCCGGGAGGCGTCCTGGCCTGGATCATCAGCGACGAGTACCGTGGACGTGTGTACACGCCGGTGGGCTTCCGCCTTCTGTCGGTCCTCTCCCGCTCCTTTGATCTTCTCGACACGATCGTCCTCGTACGCCACAACGACCGTTCCGCGTCGCCGATGTGGGAGCACCGCGCTCGGCGCCTCAACTTCTTCCTTCGCGGCTTCAAGTTCCTCTTCATCGCGCGGAAACCGCTGCGGTGGCGAGGAGGGATGTCCCATGGAGAAAGCGCTGGAACGGACGAGTGACATGTCGCGGATGATCGTGTCCATGCTGCAACAGCGGATGAACGCCGTTGCACAGCGGCAGCGGGATCGACTCGAGGTGAAGGAGTCGGAGCACTGGATCGGGTGGCGGAGCGCGCGTCGGGATCGCGTGTTCGCGGAAATGCGCCCGAGCCGGAGAAAGGTCGAGGTGTTCATCCTGCCGTCGCGAAGGCAGCTTGAGGATCCTCGGAAGCTCGCGAGGAACGCCCCGCTCACGCAGGGCTGGGGATGGTTCCGAACGCGCTTCGAGATCGTGTCGCTGGCCCAGGTGGGGCCCGCGTTCCATCTGATCCGCCAGTCCTACGAGCACGGTCTCCGGCGGGGGAACGGACGCGCGGCTCCGCATCGCAGCCGCGGTCGCGGCCAAACGTCTTTATAGTCCCCGTTCTTTGGCACGGCGCTTTCAGCGACCCTGGTCGGGAGATGTACCTTCGGGCGAATCCGCAAATCCAGGGGGTGTAGCCATGGCCGAGGAACCCAAGGCTCCGGAACCGGAGCTCAGCATCACGGGCGAGGAAGAGCAGAAGAAGCCCGCGCGCCCGCGAAACCTGTACGCGTACGTCAAGCAGGCGTGGAAGAACCCGAAAGGCGGCGTCGTGGAGCAGACCCATTTTGAGCGCATGACGGGGTGGCGACGCGGTCCCGCTTTCGAACGCGTGGACCATCCCACGCGGATCGACCGCGCCCGGGAGCTCGGATTCCGCGCGAAGCAGGGCTACGTCGTCGTGCGCGCCCGCGTGCGCCGCGGCGGCCGGCGGAGGCCGAGTCCCATGGGCGGTCGGCACCCGAAGCGACGGGGCATCGTCAAGATCACGATGGCGAAGTCCATCCAGCGGATCGCGGAGGAGCGGACCGCGAAGCGCTACCCGAACATGGAGGTCCTCAACTCCTACTGGGTCGGCGAGGACGGGATGCACAAGTACTACGAGGTCATCCTCGTAGACCCGCGGCACCCCGCGATCCAGAACGACCCGAAGATCAACTGGATCTGCGATCCGGCCCACCGGGGCCGCGCCTTCCGCGGCCTCACGTCGGCGGGGAAGAAGGGCCGCGGCTTGCTCTACAAGGGCAAGGGCGTGGAGAAGAACCGGCCCAGCATCGGCTCGCACCGGCGGATCGGCAAGTGAGCGGGTCAGGCCCCTCGGATCTTCAACGCGAGTCGAGCGATCTCCTCGTCCCGAAGGCCCACGACCGGCTCGAACACGGGCACATCGACCTTGGGTCTCCCCTCCGGGCGGAACTCGCTCCCGCGGGTCCCTACGAAGACGGCGTCCGCCCGCGCGAGGCGGACGAGTTCCCCGAGGCGGTCGGGGTGTCCGGCATCCAGGACTTTGAGATGGGCGTCCCACCTCCGCAGGGGCTCGACCTCCATGGAGCCGCGGGGGGCGGCGACGACGACGCGGCAACCGCGCTTCATCGCCATCCAGGCAGCCACCATACCGGCGTCTCCGTCGACCAGGGCGAGTCCACGACCTTGGCTCCCGAGGGGCAGGCCGCCGGGACCGGGCCAGATGTACCGGAAGACGAAGCCCCGATTCTCCCGCACTTCGACGTGGATCTCGACCTCCGGGTGCGTGAGGTCGACGCGCACGCCGGGGTGGTCGCCGAGAATCGCACCCCCGATCTCTCGGGCAAGATCCGTGCTCGTGAACGGATGGGTCCCGACCCGCCGCGCACGGACCGCGAAGGTCGCTCCCGGGACGAGGGTTCTCGCCGCCTCCGCCCGCGCGAGCTTTTTCAGGGTCTCGATGTCCCCGTGTCCTTCCGCGGCAGGACTGATCGACACGACGCCGAAGACCCGCGCGAGGATCCCTCTCGCCTTCTCGATGTCGTCCGCGTGCACGTAGACACGCGCCTCATCGGCCTCCGTGATGCACTCCACCTGTTCCGCGGCGAACATGTCCTGGATGTTCGCGACGAGGCGGTCCCGGAGCTGACGCCGCACGAAGCGGCTCTTGAGGGCGATTTCGCCGAACCGGACGAGGAGGACCATCCGAGGTTCTGTCCTCCTCGACCCTAACGCGCTCATCGCACTTTATTTATGCACTCCCGCGTTGGCCCGGGCCCGTGGACCTCAGCCCCCCCGTCCTCCTCCTGACGACTCTCCTCGTGTTCGCCGTCGCGTTCATCTACGCGAACCTCGGCCTTGGCGGGGGTCTCCTGTTCGTCCCGATCCTGCTTTCCGTGGGCGTCGAGAGGAGCGACGTGGCCGTGCCCGTCTCCCTCTCCCTCACGATCGCCACCGCGATTGCCTCCGTGATCAACCATCAGAGGAAGGGGTTCGTCGACTTCCGCCTCGGGGGCACCCTGGTGGCGGGCGCCCTTGTCGGTGCGGTCGTAGGGACGCTCTTCACCCTGTTCTTCCTCGTAGACAAGGTGAGCTTCGAGGTGTTCTTCACGGTCGTCCTCGTTCTCTTCGGGGCCTACATGGTCCGGGATTGGGTCAAGAACGCCCGCGCCGTGGACGAGGACGATGCGTCGAAGATGACCCCGCCCCGGATGACGGGCGTCACGGCCGCCACGGTGGGCTCGGGATTCCTCTCTGGCAGCATGGGCATCGGTGGCGGCCTTCTCAACGTGCCTCTCCTGGTGTACGGCCTGGGGCGGAAGACCCGTAAGGCGATCGGCACCTCGTCGCTCCTGATCATCCCCACGGCGGCCGTTGGCTTCGCCGCCTACGTGGCCAACCTCGCCTTCCAGCCGGGCGGGCTCGCCTGGCCCGCGGAGTTCGTCCTCATCCCGATCCTCTTCCCGGTGGTCTTCGTCGGGGCGTTCGTCGGCTCACGCTGGGGTCTCCAACGGCTCCGCACCCGCCCCGTCGCGCTGATCTTCATCCTCGTCGTCTTCATCGCGGCGGCGAAGCTGGTCCTCGACATCCTCGGCCTCGTGTGAGCCCCGCCCCGCGCGCGGCTCCCTCCTTACAAAAAGCCCAAATACGGGGGAACGGGTGCCCGCGCATCCGAGCCGCAAGGGATGGGATGAGCCGGGCGAACGGATCGCGCTGGTTCTACAGTTACCTGCCGCAGGGCATGGCGGGCGGCGCGACGTCGCCCCTGATCCCCCTCTTCGTGGTCGCCCTCCAGGGCAGCCTCGCGGACGTGGGGATCATCGCCGCCGCGACGAGCATCGCCTCCGTCCCTGCGTTCGTCCTTTGGGGCCTGCTCTCGGACCGCATGAAGCGGCGCAAGGTGTTCCTCCTCCTGGGCTTCCTGGGCGCCGCCGTGAGCTTCCTCGCGATGGCCCTGAGTTTCAACCTGCCCGAGTTCTACCTCGCGAACCTGCTCATCGGGTTCCTGGGCGCGGCGAGTGCTCCCGTCGGCGCGGTCCTCGTGATGGAGACCTCGGAGCGCGACCGGTGGCCGGATCGCCTCGCCCTCCTGAGCCAGCTCACAGGCGTGGGATGGATCGTCGGTCTAAGCGTCGGAGCCGTCTGGCTGACGATCGGCCCGGGCTTCGTGGGCGAAGTGAGCGCGATGCGGGGCCTCTTCGTGATCGGGGCGGCCCTCGGGCTCGCGTCCGGGATTCTCGTCGGCGCGTGGCTGAAGGAGCCGACGGAGCACGTGGACCGGCGCTCCATTCACCTCGTGGATCTGCACATGCGCGTGGAGCGGGCGAAGTTCCTCCCCATGCGCCTGCTCCACTTCATCGATCCCCGGAACCATCGCGGCAAAGGTGCGAAGCTCTCCAGGCCGCTGCGCCTGTACCTCCTGAGCGTCTTCCTCCTCTTTAGCGGCTTCACCGCCTTCTACGGGTTCTTCCCGATTCTCCTGAACCAGGTCTACGGCTTCTCGAACCCCGAGGTCTTCGCCGTCTACATCGCGAGCCAGACCGCCTCCGTGGTCGCGTACCTGCGTGTGGGGGACTGGGTGCGGGAGCGGGGCAGTCGGAGGACGCAGGTCTACGCTTCCCTCGGGAGGACGGTCCTGTTCCCGTCCTTCCTCCTCCTGGGCCTCCTCCCGCTGTCCGGCAGCACGATCCTCGTGGCCATCCTGCTCCTCCACGCGGGCGTCGGCGTCTGCTGGGCGGTCATCAACGTCTCGGGGTCGACCCTCGTCTCCCATCTCGCCCCCGAGGAGCGGCGCGCGGAGGCCCTTGGCGCCTACAACGCGATGCAAGGGTTCGGCTCCATCCTGGGCCCGCTCCTCGGCGGGTTCACCGCCGAGTTCTACGGCTACGGGTCCGCCGTCGCCGCGAGCGTGGGCTTCGTCCTCGCCGGCGCCCTGTTGCTCGTCGCGAATCGCGCGGCGGAAGATTGAGCCGCGGGCGCGTCACTGCGTCACATGGACCCCTTGAATGTTTTGAACATACCTCCGGGGGGCCCTGGAAAGAAGCGTTATCTACCTTCGTGGCTTCAGGCGCCCAGGGAGGGTTTCCCTTGAAAGTGATCATCCTCGGAGGGTACGGCGCGATGGCCCAGTCCACGGTGCCGGACCTCCTCGAGAGCCCGGGCGTGGAGCGCGTTGGGATCGCCGGACGGAACCTGGACAAGGCGAAGACGTTTGCGAAGGTGTGGAAGGACGACCGCGCCGTGCCCATGAAGGTGGACGCCCGGGACAACGACGCTCTCCGGAAGGAATTCAAGAACTGGGACTGCGCGATCAACAGCGCCTGGTACGACCTCAATGTCCCGATCATGGACTCCGCGATCAGGGCGGGGATCCACTACATCGACCTGGGCGGCCTGTACCACCAGGCCCTCCGCCAGCTCAAGATGGACAAGCAGGCCAAGGACGCCGGGGTGACGTGCATCCTCGGGATTGGCTCGACCCCGGGCACGATGAACGTGATGGGCATGTACGGGGCAGGCAAGCTCGACAAGGTCCGCAAGATGATCCTCCGGAGCAGCGGGGCCGTCGTCGAGGGAGGCGAGCCGGGCAAGTTCGTGCCTCCCTACGCGGTCCGCACGATCTTCGACGAGTTCTCCATGGACGCCCCGATCCTGCGGGACGGGAAGATCAAGTTCGTGCCCGCCCTCACGGGCCTCGAGAAGTCGGAATTCCAGGCGCCCGTCGGCGCGGTCGAGGGCTACTACACGATCCACTCCGAGCTCGCGACGATGCCCCAGACGATCGGCAAGGGCATGAAGGAGCTCGACTTCATCGTCGCCTTCCCGCACGAGTTCACGTCGACGATCGCAACGCTCGTCCGCATGGGCCTCGCGAGCCGCGAAGAGCATCTCGTCGAGGGCGAGAAGGTACGCCCGTACGACGTCACTTCGACGGTGATCGACGACCTCCCGAAGCCCAAAGAGCCCGAGAAGGACCTGGACATCCAGCGGGTCGTGATCTGGGGCGAGAAGGACGGCGACCCCGTCACCCTGCGATACGAGGCGGCGACCTGGCCCCACAAGCGCTGGAACGTCGGAGGCGGGACCGTGGACACGGGCGTTCCCCCGTCGATTGCCGCCCAATGGATCCTGAGGAAGAAGGTCAAGCGCACCGGCGCCATCCCGCCGGAACTCGCCTTCGACCCGCTTCCCTACTTCAAGGACCTCAACAGCCAGGGCCGCGGGATCGTGGTCACGGAGTTCGCGGAGACGACGAAGGTCCTCAACTGAGCGGGCCGGGGGAGAGCCGATGCCGAAGAAAGGAGCGAGCGTCGAGGAACGGGTCCAGGAGCGCGACGAGTACGTCCCGAAGTCCGTGCGGACGGGCACCCCGATCTTCGTGGACCACGCGAGAGGCCACAAGATCGTCGACGTGGACGGCAAGGAGTTCCTCGACTTCACTGGCGGCATCGGCGTCCTCAACACGGGACACCTGCCCGACGCGGTCACGGAGGCCGTCCGTGCGCAGCTGGACAAGTACCTCCACCTCTGCTTCATGGTCGTGAACTACGAGCCCTACATCGAGCTCTCGAAACGCCTGCGCCCGATCCTGCCCTTCGAGCGCGGCAAGACGGCGTTCTTCAACAGTGGCGCGGAGGCCGTGGAGAACGCGGTGAAGATCAGCCGCGCGGTCACCAGGCGTCCGAACGTAATCTCCTTCCAGAACTCCTTCCACGGGCGGACCCTTCTCACCCTGACGATGACCGGGAAGTACCAGCCGTACAAGGTGAACTTCGAGCCCTTCGTGCCCCACGTGTACCAAGTGCCCTTCGCGTACTGCTACCGCTGCCCGCTGAAGCTCTCCTACCCGGAGTGCGGCGTGGCCTGCTTGGATTTCATCGAGGACGTCTTCCGCGCGGAGTCGCCCGCGGACAAGACCGCCTGCATCGTCGCGGAGCCCGTGCAGGGCGAGGGTGGGTTCGTCGTGCCGCCGAGGGAGTGGTGGGCGGGCGTCCGCAAGATCTGCTCGGACCACGGCATCCTCTTCGTGGACGACGAGGTCCAGGCCGGGCTCGGCCGGACGGGCAAGTGGTGGGCCACGGAGCACTTCGGCGTGACGCCGGACCTGATCACCTCGGCGAAGGCCCTCGGCGCTGGCCTCCCGCTCAGCGCGGTCTCCGGACCGGCAGACCTCATGGACATCCCGCTTCCCGGATCCATCGGCGGGACCTTCGGAGGGAACCCCCTCGCCTGCGTGGCGGCGATCGCGAACCTGGACCTGATCCGGAAGTCGATGGCGAACGCGGTCGAGCTCGGCAAGCTCATCGAGAAGCGGTTCCGGGAATTGGCCGAGGATCACGAGATGATCGGGGACATCCGAGGGCTGGGGGCCATGCGGGCGATGGAGCTCGTCAAGGACCGCAAGACGAAGGCACCCGCGAAGGACGAGACGACGGCGATCATCAAGGAGGCGCGGGACCGTGGTGCACTGTTCCTCTCTGCAGGGTGGCACAACAACGTCATCCGTCTACTCCCGTCACTCAACATGCCCCTCGGCGCTTTGGAGGAAGGGCTCGGCGTCCTCGACGCCTCGTTCGCTGCGGTCGAAGAGCGGTCGTGAGTCGCCCCCGGTCCGTGAGCGGCACGCTGTGCAAACGCCGTTTCCAGGGGAGGAATTCGTGGCCTCGCACGCCAGTCATCCCGACGGACGCAGCAATCTCACAATCGAGAATGGCGGGAGCCCATTCAGCAACTCTTATTACTATTGGCACGATTACGCATGAGGCTCCGACGCATGGGTGTGGGGCATAGGGGGATTGGGCGAACATGATGAGGAATCGCAGGGTTCTTGCTGGACTGCTCGCGGGTCTGTTAGTCGCCGTGACCCTGGTGGGTCTGCTCGGGGCAGCCCCGGTGGCCACGTCACCGGTGAAAGCATCCGCCACGTCTCTGTCGTACGACTTCTACGACTTCTTCAACGTGCCCTACGGCGAGTGGTGGGACTACCGGTTCTCGACGTACGGAGACCTGCCCATCAACGCGGATTGCTTCAACCAGACGTCCATCGCGGACGGCGTGTGCGTGCCGAGCAACTCTGCCATCCCGGATTACGCGACGTATCCGTACACGAACTGGTACCCGCTGCCGGGGGACCTGGCCTGGAACTTCCCTAACAACAACCCCATGGTCTACGCTCCCTACCGACTCAAGGTGACCGGCGTGGAGGTGCCGGGCTACAACCGCTCCGAGCCCGTCTTCCTGCCCGTCCTGAACTACACCCAGCCTGCGGGCAGCCGACTCGACTTCAACTGGAAGATGAACTACCTGGACAAGGCGACGGGGGACGCACTCACAGCGGCCGGATGCCCGGGCGTGGACCCGGCCGGATATGACGGCTTCTTTGGCCGCTCCCAAATCACCCTGACGTTGGACCTCCAGGAGTCGAAGCGGATTTTCAACGTCGTGGGCACGGACCAGGCCTCGGCCCAGAACTGGTGGAACACGAACACGAGGCCCGAGTGTTACCTCAACGGGGCCGTGGAGAACAGCGTGAAGAACTGGTTCCTCGCCATGGGAGGCGGCAGCTCCAGTGCCTCCGGCGTGGGCAAGTACGACATCGCGAACAGCTTCGAGTGGTTCTACGTTAACTACTATATCCAGATGAGCGCGACCGTCGATCCGGACGGAACGACGCACGTCAGCATCGATCATGTCGCCTGGGGCACGGAGGTCATGCTCGCCCGCATGTTCTATTGGGGAAACGTCTCCTACGCTGCGAGCTACCTCGACTCGACGAAGGCCGCGGGCTGGTGGGGCATGGAGCTCGCCTGGTTCGACGGCGACTTCGACTTCGCCGGGAGCCTCGGGGCTCCGGGGGCGGGCTTCAGCTTCACCCTCAACTCGGCCATGCAGTACCACTTCCAGCATCTCGCAAATCCCGGCGCGAACGGTCTGTACGACCACACGGACGACGTGCCTTACTGGACGTGGGGCCCAATCCTGACGGACTACACGAACGACTTCTACACGGCCCACCCGGCCTCCGAACTGGACCGGTACCCGTATCCATACTACAGCTACGTTCACTCGACGCCGGGAGGCAGGACGTACGGCCAGGCGCTGATCTACGATTACGCGCCGATCCGGTGGGACCTGCAAGCGAGCCAATCGTGGCACTTCCAGTTCCCGACGGGCGATGTAATCTTCTACGATCCGAATGTGATGCCGGTCCCCGCGAACCCGCAGGGTGGCTATGTCGCCCTGCACAAACCCCTCGCATTGCTCGGGACGAACCCCGCTGCTTTCGGGACGTGGAACGACGTCGCCCGGACCTGGAATCTCGTGGGACCGAGCCCGACCGGCGGTCCTGCGGGGACGCCGGGCCCCGACAGAGCTCCGGGCACGGTCGACGACCAGTACGCCCTGGAAAGCTGGGGCGCCATTTCCCTGCTCCCGGGCATCCCGATCCAAGCGAGCCTCTTGGGCCCGTGGAGCCAGCTGTACCCGGGCCAGACGATGGGGCTCACCGTGACCGCATCCGCGGGCGGGTCGCCCTTGCCCGGTGCCGCCGTCACCGCGACCCTCACCGGGGCGGGCAGCCTCACGCCCACCTCAGGCACGACAGACGCCTCGGGTAAGTTCACCATGACCGTCTCCGGGAGCACGTCCGGCACGTCGCTGCTGGTCGCTGCGAGCGTGACGCGATCCAGCCTGGGGTACATCACGGGCACGGCGAGCTACACGATCAACATCGTCGACTCTCTCGCGATGACGGCCGCGGTGACCTCGAACCGGCGCGAGATGATGTCGAGCGAGGTCGCAACGATTCGGGTCAACCTGACGAGCGGCTTGATCGGCGTGACAGGGGCGCTCCTGACCCCATCGACGCCGCTTGGAGGGACGTTCAGCTCGGTCCGTCCGCTCGGGTCCGGCAACTACGAGTTCGACTGGACCGCACCGAACGTCATCCGCCAGACGTTCGTCCCGATTAACGTGCTCGCGAACGCAGGGGGCTTCCTATCCACGTCGGGCCGCGTCGTGATCCTCCTCGATCCGAACAAGGCGAACCCCACGGACCCGACCCAGCTGTTCCTGCTGGTCCGGTCGCCGGCGACGTCCCTGCCGGTGGGTACGAGCATCACGGTGACCGTCTACGTCTACACGATCGAAGGCTACGTCGTCTCGGGGGCGACGATGGCCGTCCTCCGCGTCGGACCAGGGACGGTCTCGGCCGCCACGGATCGGTTGAACGGCGAGTACACGTTCACCTACACGGCGCCGGCGTCCGTGCCGGGTCCCACAGGCGTCCTGATCACGATCAACGTGTCGAAGCTCGGCTACCTGAACGGCACCGCACGTCTCGCCCTGACGGTCACTCCGTGACGCGCGACGAGGGATGAAGACCCCGGGACCGCGCGTGCGCCGTGCGGTCGATGAGGGCCGTACGCAGGCCCAGGGCCGAACCGGTTCCTCGCAAGGGGCGACTCGAGAGAGCTACGTAGGCCGGCCGGCGATGCAGCGAAGCTTGGGAGGGAGCGGAGGCCGGACGACATCAGAATCGGAACAGGGTTCCTCCCTTTTGCACCTTGCTCGCAAGGACCGTGAACACGATGGCCAGTCCCAGGATCAACGTGGACGCCGCATTCAGCTCCGGCGTCGGGATCTTCCGTGACAGGGTGGACCACATCACGACCGGCAAGGTCTCCACGCCCTGCCCTTTCAGGAAGAGGGTGACGACGAGCTCGTCGAAGGAGAACGTGAAGGACAGGAGGGCTGCTGACACGAGGCCGGGTTTGATCACCGGGAGGGTGACCTTGAGGAAGGTCGTCACTTCGTTCGCGCCGAGGTTCATCGCGGCCTCTTCGATGGATCGATCGAATTCCCTCAGGCTGACCATGAGTACGACGATGACGATGGGGATGCAGAACGTCACGTGGCCTACGATGATCGACAGGTAGCCGGTGTCCCACCAAGCGTGGAAGTAGGGCCACAGGTAGAGGTCGTTCAGGAATGTGATAAAGGCGAGGATCGACACGCCCATCACGATGCTGGGGATGACCAGCCCGGTATAGAGCATCATCTCAAGGTAGCGCTTCGTGCCGAACCGGTAGCGTACCAAGGCCAGAGCCGCGGGGGTCCCCACGAGGAGGGAGAGCGCCGTCGTCGCGAGCCCGATCATCACGCTGTTGAGGAGGGCCTTCATCATATCGACGTCGCCGAAGAGGGCGCGGACCTCCTCCCCTTGAGACCCGGGGAGGTACCATCGGAGGGAGAAGGCACTCCAGAATACGGTGTTGTTCTCCTGGTTGAAGGAGAAGATGACCACTTGGAGGATCGGCACATAGAAGGTCAGGATCACGAGGAGCGTGAAGATTGACAGGATTCGGCCGCCATGCCGCTCTCCTAGCCGGTCGAACAGACGCTCCATGCGACCGCGGGAAGGACTCCTCCACACCGCGCCGCCATCGGGCGCGCCGGAAGGCCGGACACGCCTGGTGAGATCCGAGAGCCGCTCCCACGCTCGGGACAGGAAGAGGGAGACACGGCTCCTCTGGCCGACCCCCGCTTCCTCGAGCTCCGCGTACCTTGCGTATACGGAGAGGACGGCGACGGTCGCGGCTAGGACGACGACGGAGGCGGCGGCTCCGATGGGGAGGTTCCCAAGGACGAGGAACCGCTCGTAGATGTAGTTGCCCACGAGGTTCCCGACCTGCCCCGAGAGGAGCTTGGGTTCCACGAACGACCCGAAGGCCGTGATGAAAACGAGGATCGATCCCGTGACGACGCCGGGCAGGCTGAGCGGGAAGGTCACGTGCCAGAACGTCTTCCATTTGCCCGCTCCGAGATCCTGTGCGGCTTCGAGGAGTTCCCGCTCGATCCGGAGGAGGGAGGTGAATGCGGGTAGGATCATGAACGGCAGCCAGATCCAGATCAGCACGGGCACGACGACGTTTGCGGTCCCGTAACCGAACGTCTCGAAAGCCCAGTCCGCGAAGCCCTGCAGTCCGAGGGCGTCGAGGGCCTGCCCGACATAACCCCCTCTCTGGACCCACGGGTAGAGCGCGTAGACCTGGACCACGAAGCTGATCCAGAAGGGGATGATGATCAGAGACAACAGGGCACCGCGGTTCTTCTCCGAGCAGATTCGAGCGAGGTAATAGGCCACCGGATATCCGAGGACCAGGCAGCCGAGGGCCGTGAGCGCGGAGACGACGATTGTTCGGACCGTGAGGGAAATGACCGTTCCCCAGGGGTCGAGGGCGCGAAGATAGTTGGTCAAGGTCAGGCTGTCGTACGACATCGTGAAGGTCCTGGGCGAGACCGTCGCGAGTCCGAAGAGCAGCACGATGGCCATGGGCAAGAGGAGGAAGACGAGGAACCATAACGACGAGGCCGCGGACAAGAGGGTCCCCTTGAGGGCATCTTTGCCCGAGGTGGCGAGGGACATCCAACGCACGATTCGTCCTGCCGCCGTTTCCCCCGCCATGGAATCAATCCGTCGTGAGGTCGAACCAGAGGGGGTTGTAGATGTTCGTGATGGTATCGAATCCCACATCTTGGGAGAGGTCACAGATCGCGAAGTCGTCCGGAGCGTTCCTGTTCGGATAGAGCCGCGAATCCGTCGTCATGTCGTAGCCATTCGGGAACGGGTGGGCCTGCAGATACTGGAACGCTGCGAGGTTCGGCGTGGAGTACAGGTTCCACTTGGTCAAACGAACGTTCATCCCGCCGCTGACGTCGTCCACTTGGTGGATGAAGTCGACGAAGGCATGGGCGATTGCGAGGTTCCTCGACTTGTTGTGGATTGCCGCGCAGTCGACCCACCACGTCGACCCTTGCGGCGGGATAATGTAGTCCACCGGCTGTGGGACGTTCTGATCGGGCCGGATCGCATACATCATGTCGCCGGACCATGCCTGGTTGATGACCGAACTGCCGTTGATGAGGGACGTCGCCTGGTCCGTGCTGTTGAAGTCGAAGAGCCGCGGCTTGGCGTCGAAGAGCCAGCCCCGGGCGGCATCGATTCGGGCAGGATCCGTCTCGTTGGTCGTCCATTGGGGGCCGTCGGGAGGGAACCGGCCCGTGGGGAGCAGGCCCTGGGCCTTCTGCCATTCCCATCCGGCCTTCTTCAGTCCCGCCCCGATGACGTCGCGCTCGTCGTCGAGCATCCGCATCCTCTTGCTGAGCGCGATGGGAGGCATCGTGGCATCCCTCGGCTGGTACGAGTCCATCCAGAACAAGTCGTATCCAACCTCCTTCACCTCGTCCCGGGCGGCCAGCTTGTCGCTTGAGAAACGGTCCGTCCGGAATCCGATCCCGGTCGTTCCCCAGAAGTAGGGGACTGAGACGAAGGGGCCATTCGGTCCGCGCCGATCGTACGGGTCGTCCGCGGGCCGGCTGATGAGTTCGGGGTCGATGTTCGCCTGGAAGTTCGGAAGCCAGTCGAGGTTCAGGGTGTAGATCATGTCCGCCTTCTTCAGAAGGTCAACGAGGTAGTTCGAAGGGAAGATGATGTCATATCGCCGCTTGCCAAGGGTGATCCAGTTGAACAGCTCCTCGTTGCTCGTGTAGGCGTCCCACTCCCCCGCGACCTTCACGTGCAATCCGTGCGTTTCGAGCATGTAGGCCTCGAAGTCGAGGAGAAACGATCCGGGCCAGTAGTCGTACCAGTTCGCGATCCGCAAGACGTACGTTTGCCCCTTGTCGAGGTCCCGGAGGGTCGGGACCCGAGAGTAGTCGACGATCCCCGGGGTGACTTCCCACGGAGGGACCGGTTCCTCGGGGCCCTTCACGATTCCAAGGGCGGATAGGACCCCCATCCCGGCGAGGGCGCCGGCGATTCCCGCGCCCGAGGCATACCTGACGAATTCACGGCGCGTCCACCCCTGGCCGTGATCGCTCGCTGTGTCCACACCCCCACCGGTTACGTGCGTCGCAGTTTCAAATCGTGCCGTGCTATATATAAGCACTCTGTGGTGGCCACGACGTCGGGCGCGGCCGAACGAGGACGTGGTCGCTATCAATCCCGAGAGAACGGAAACCTTCAATTGCGCTCTCAACGATGGCTATCTCATCACTCCCGGGGGTGTGGAGTGGGGGACGGATTCGTGGCCGCACGTACGGGAGGTCATCATTGAGCCCTGTGCGGGACCGTCGTGCGGCCGGATCGTTCCTCGTCTGCGTGGTCTTCCTCCTGCTCCTCGTCCAAGGGCCTAACGCCTCGGCGAGCGCAGGATCGTTCGCCCCATCGCACCGGGACGTTGGCGTCGACACGAACGGCGATCGCTTGTTCAACTATCTCCGCATCGACGCGTCCCTCCAGGTCACCACGCCGGGCGTGTTCACAGTGAAGGTAGTCCTGAACGACGACATGGACTTAGGCAAACTCACGGAGGCGTCGGTGACCGTCAGCCTTGCGGGCGGGGCCCAGATGGTCGGCGTCCTTCTCGACGGACCGGACATCTACAACGGAGGGGTGGACGGACCGTACTACGCGCACCTCACCCTCGAATCCGAATACGGGGAGACCCTCGCGACGGGCGTGCACGCAACGGCGGCGTACGGGTTTTCGGATTTCCAGCCGTATGCGGCCCGCCTCGTCTCGCCCAATTCGGAGAAGACCTGGGACAACGACACGGATGGGCTCGTCAACTGGATCGACCTGGGGTTCACGATCGACGTGGCCACGGCAGGGACCTACACCCTTTCGAGCCTGCTGACGGATTCCATGTATCTTGTCTCTGACCGGTGGAGCCAGGCGCGCTACCTCGGGACGGGTCGTTCGACGTTGCACCAGCTGTTCGCCGGCTATCCGCTCCGCCTGGTCCAGCGCAGCGGCCCGTACATGGTGACGAACTCCCTCCTGGATTCGCGAGGAACCGGGATCGATTTCGCCTACGTGGAGACGAAAGCGTATGACTACGCCATCTTCGAAGGGTCTCCGGTCCTCTTGGCCCCCCCGTACACGGACCATGGGGTGGACTCCGACGGGGACGGGCTGTACAACTCCCTCCAGGTCGATGTGCAGCTCTCCGTGGAGGCATCCGGGGCGTACAGCCTGCGTGGGCAGCTCGTCGGAACGGGGGAGGTGCCGATAGCGTCCACCTCGAGCAGCGTGACCCTCGGTGCAGGTTCCGCCACGGTTTCCCTGTCCTTCGAAGGTTGGGCCATTCACGACTCGGGAGTCAGCGGGCCGTATCGGGTGGATCTTCAGGCGTTCGACTCGTCTCTGCTCCTGCTTGCGGCGGGGAATCACACCAGCGCGGCGTATCCCTACGGTGCCTTCCAGCCTCGTTTGCTCTTCTTGACTCCGCCGCATGAGGACATGGGGGTCGATCTCGACGGCAACGGGAAGCCTAACGTCCTTCGGCTCTCGGTGCATCTGAATGCGACTCGGGCCACGAGGACGCGTGTCGAGGCGGCTCTGCGTCAGGGGGTCCTAGCCCCCGATCTCGTCCGCGTCGCGGTCACGACGAACGTGACGCAGGGGGCCCAGGTCGTCGCGTTGGATTTCCCCGGCGCGAAGATTGCCGCCTCCGGCCTCGATGGTCCGTACTGGGCCGTGATTTCAGTATACGGACCCAACGAGTCCCTTCTGGACCAGGGCAACCATCGCACGCAGGCGTATCTCGCTTCGGATTTTGACGTTGTGATGCCTCAGAACGTGCTGGTCTTCTCGGGAGACCACGGGGAGGACATCGATAGGAACGGACTGTACAACCGCCTCCGGGTGAGCCTCTCGGTCAACGCGACGATGTCGGGCCGCTACCGGCTCGAAGGCATCCTCTCGCGGGACGCTGCCCCGATTACGACCGCGGCATGTGTGATGTCCCTGCTCCCGGGTTCCGGCGTGATGGACCTCGTGTTCGGGGGACAGGAGATCCGTGCCGGCGGGCGTGACGGCCCGTACTCTGTCCACGCCGTTCTCACCTTCCTGGACGAAAATGTCTCCCTCGCTTCCGCAGACTTCACGACGTCGAGCTATCTTGCCTCGTCCTTCGAGAGAGTCGATTCGGTTTCCCTGGCGGGCCAGGTCGTGTCCATGCAATCCGGAATGCCGCTTGCTGGCGCCTCCGTCTGGCTCTTGGACTACGTGAACTACACAAGCCGTCAAACGGTCGCGGACTCCCATGGGAGATTCACCTTGTCGGCGTTCCAAGGAACCTACTTGATTGTGGTCGATCATCCTGAGGGCAACGCACTCCTACTCCGCCAGAACCTCGCGGGAAACACGTCGCTTACCATCTCTCTGTCTCCCCCCGCGCGCACGACCGTCCGCGACACGCTCACATGGTCGGGGTGGGATACACTGCTGATTTCCGTGCGCTACGCGTTCGGAACGGATGGACCCGCGTATCGCCTCCGCTCCGATTGGTGGAACGGCAACCGAGACGGCTGGCTGGTTCCATCTGAGTGGCCCGAGCTGCGCGAGCCTGCCGACACGTACCGGGACGTCATCGAAGGCGGGTCCTCCACGATTTCCCTCTCCGTGAACGGAGTGTCGTTCGGGGCGGTCGGTGGGGCGATGGTCAGCGACTTCCTCTCGGGCGACGTGCTCCAACCCTCGGTCCCGGCTCTCGAAGTCTCCCGCGTCTTCCGGTCGCAGACTCCCATTGGCACGCCGGACCGGTTGGAGATCGTCTTCGACGTGTACTACGATACGCTCTCCGTCGATCGCACGATGCGTCTCCTCGTGCCAGGACAGTATCGTTACGTGAGTGTGAGCGACGCTCCGGACATCTCGGTGCGAACGCGGAAGTACCTCCCGCCAATCTACGTGGAGCCCGATGTCGGCGCGAACCTCACCGAACCGCCCTCCCTCGCCTCCGTCCGCATGTTCTTCTATGTCCAACCTACGTACGCGGTGCCGACCCCAGCCGCCCCCTCGGGCCTCGCCGCACGGGTTACCGGGTCCACGGTTCTCCTCACATGGTCTCGGCCCACGACGAACGTTGACGGATCGCGCCTCGCGGATCTCGCAGGATACCGGATTTATCGGTGGTCCTCCTCCTTGGGCGTCTTCACCCTCACCAGCGGCCCCCTCCTCGGCTTGGAGCAGTTCGCGGACCAACCCGGGGTCGGGATATTCGACTACTGGGTCACAGCGGTAAACACGGATGGTGCGGAAGGACCCAGGTCCGCCTCCGTTTCCGCCACCGTTCAGGCGGCTCTGCTGCTCGTGACTGTGGTCGACACGGAAGGTGCGCCTGTGGCAGGCGCACGGATCACCCTCCTCGACCCGAGCGATGTGTCGGTCGCCCAGTCCATGACGGATGCCGTCGGCGATGCGGTGTTGCAGGCGCCGCCCGGGTCCTACGTGATCCGGGTCGTCGCCGACGGAATCGTCGACCACATGATTCCCGTCGAGCTTTGGGGGGGAACGGTCTCCGTTTCGATCTCGGTGCAACGTGGACCGTCGGACCGTGCCACCCCTCTCGATTCCGCGGGCGTCGTCCTCGCAACGCTCGCCGTCCTTGTCGGCACCGTAGCTCTCATGTTACTCCGTCGACTACGGCGCAAGCGGGGCCGGCTCGTCGGAACGGCTACGGATTCGTTGGCAGGACTTCGGTGAGGTAAGGATATATTATCACTCTCAGGACTAGAATCGTCCCGAAAGTATGCCGTTCGGACTGGTGCCCCATGGAAACGGTTATTATCCATGAGGATGATTGGGTTTGCACCTTTATCGTGGGCGGAAGAGGGGGAAAGACTACGGGAGCACGTGGTAGAGTCGTCATTGGATTGTTAGTGGGCTTGTTCTTGACTGGCGCCTTGATTGGTGTGGTAAGCATGCAGTCCGGCGGAGTCCGGCCTATAACCGCTCCGTCGAAGGATACGGGGGTCTCCGCTTCCGCGACATCTCTGTCGTACGACTTCCTCGACTTCTTCAATGTGCCCTACGGCGAGTGGTGGGACTACCGTTTCGCGACGTACGGAGACCTGCCCATCAACGCGGATTGCTTCAACGCGACGTCGATCACGGACGGCATCTGCGTGCCGAGCAACGCGGCCATCCCGGACTCCGAGACGTATCCGTACACGAACTGGTACCCCTTGCCGGGTAATCTGAAGTGGGACAACCCGTCGAATAACCCGATGGTGTACGCCCCGTACCGCCTCCACGTCACAGGTATGACGGTTCCAGGCTACAACCGCTCCGAGCCCGTCTTCCTGCCCGTCCTGAACTACGCGCAGCCTGCGGGGAACCGCCTCGACTTCGACTGGCGGATGAACTACCTGGACAAGGCCACCGGCGACTACCTGACGAACGTCGTCGGATGTCCCAGCGTGGACCCCGCCGCCTACGATGGCTTCTACATCCGCTCTCAGATCACGCTGGCGATGGACCTCCAGGAGTCGAAGCGGATCTTCAACGTCGTGGGCACGGACCAGTCGTCGGCCCAGTCGTGGTGGAACACGAACACGAACTCGGCCTGCGGCCTCATGGGCCCCGCGGAGACGAACGTGAAGAACTGGTTCCTCGCCATGGGCGGGGGCGGCTCCGGATCCGCTGGCGTGGGCAAGTACGACATCGCAAACAGCTTCGAGTGGTACTACACGAACTGGTACCTCCAGATGACCGCCACGGTCGACGCGGACGGAACGACCCACGTGTCCATCGACCACGCGGCTTGGGGCACGGAGGTCATGCTGTCTCGCATGTTCTACTGGGGCAACACCTCCTACAAGCTCAACTACCTGGACTCGTCCAAGGCCACGGGCTGGTGGGGCATGGAGCTCGCCTGGTTCGAGGACTTCAGCTTCGCAGGAAGCCTCGGTGCGCCGGGCGGTGGGTTCAACTTCGGGCTCAACACCGCGATGCAGTACCACTTCCAGCACCAGTCCTCCCCGGGACCGAACGGCCTCTACGACCGCACGGACGACGTTCCCTTCTGGACCTGGGGCCCGATCCTGACGGACTACACGAACGACTACTTCGCGCAGCACCCCGCCTCCGAGCTCGACCGCTACCCGAGTGCGACGTACATCCATTCGACGCCGGGCGGGTACACGTACGGCCAGGCCTTGCCCTACGATTACGCGCCGATCCGGTGGGACCTCGCGGCGGGCCAATCGTGGCACTTCCAGTTCCCGACGGGCGATGTGATCTTCTACGATCCGAATGTGACGCCGGTCCCCGCGAACCCGCAGGGCGGATTCGTTGCGGTTGCGATGCCCCTCGACCAGCTTGCCACGAACCCGGCCAGCTACGGCACATGGAACGGCCTTGCGAAGACCTGGGATGTCGTGGGCCCCTCCTCGACGGGTGGACCGGCAGGCACTCCGGGAACGGATGGCGTCCCGGGAACGGCGGATGACCAGTACGCGCTCGCGCCTTGGGGCTCTATTTCCCTCGGGGCGGCCGTACCCATGGTCACGAGCGCTGACCTGATCGGGAGATCCGCGTGGCCCGAGAGGCACCACTTCGTTCTGGCCGCGGACAGCGTGCAGACGCTCTTTGGCAAGGTGGCTAACCTCGGCAACTCGCCGGTCACGGCGCTCGTGGAGTTCAATCTCTACGACAGCAGCGGCGCGTTGGTCGGCACGTTCCGAACGGGGGCTGCCACGATCGGACTCGGCGGGACGATGGTCCTTAGCTACGACTGGACTGCGTCTCTCGGCAAATACAGCGTCACCGCCCAGGTTCTGTACGACAGCAACGGGGACGGCACCATCGATGCCGCCGGCGCGAAAGTGAAGTCCTTCGGATTCAGTGTCGTCCCGTAGGATTTCACCCTTTTCCCTTTTCCTTTCTTTTCCTTTTCTGACAACCAAAGGGACGTCGGAGGCCGCCCCTTGGACGGTCAAGATGAAAATGCCGGAATGTGTCGCTCGCACTAATTCCGCGGGCTTTGATGCGACCCCGTCGCACGGCCGTTCTCTCCATGTAGGACCTTCGTTTATTTATACCGAGTTACCCATCCCCATCGTAACACTTCTTGTGGTTGGGAGAAGGGTATATTGGCTGAAGGCGAATCTACGGTGCCGTCCACAGCTCCGCCGTCCGGACCTGCGGGTCGGAAGAAGTTAGTCGTCCTCGTGATTGCGGCCGTCTTGATTGTCGCGGCCCTCGCCGCAGTCGTCTACGTCCTCACGTCCGCACCGCCCACGCAGCCGCCGACGATCGGCCTCGATTATGTGACGGTTGCCGCTCAGGGCGGAAGGACCTCCGCGGACCAGGGGGAGCTCCTCACCCTTACCGCGACGGCCTTCGACACGGAAGGAACGGATGTGACGACGAGCGCGACGAGCTTCACGTGGTCCGCGTCCCCGAGCAACGCAGTCGACATTCGAGCGTCCGCGGTCCCCTACACGGTGCGGATCTTCGGGCTTATGGGGCAGGCCGTGACCATCACCGCGAACGCGACGCACAACTCGACCTCGAAGCAGGCAAGCCTCCAACTGACGATTACCCCGGTTCACTTCGAACTTGCGGGATCCGTCGTGGTCGCCGAGGTTGGCACGCCGTTCATCCTCACGGTTCGCGTCCTCCGAGCCGACTCCTCCGCGGCCGCCGGATACCGGGGGACCGTGCACTTCACATCGAACGACACGAGTGCCACACTCCCCCCCGACTACACGTACATTGCGGGCGACCTAGGCTCCCATGACTCCTCGGTGAATCTTTCAAGGGCGGGCATCGTAGGAATCACGGCGCAGGACACGCTCGCGTCCATCACGGGGATTTTGAACATCCGTGGGAACCACGTACCCGTTGCAGGGATGACCGCGACGGCCAGCCCCGCAGACCCGCAGGAGGTCACCGTTGACGGCACCTCGTCCTCAGATGCGGACGGCGACGCTCTGACGTATTCCTGGGACTTCGGCGACAGCACACCGCGGGACACGACGCCCACCTCAACGCACCGCTATTCGACTGCAGGCACGTATGAGATCACCCTCACGGTCGCGGACATCCACGGTGCTTCGGACTCCGTCAACCGAACCTTCCAAGCGAAGGTTCGGCCGACCGCGATTTTCACGGTTCGTCCGATGACGCCCTTCGGCTCGGACATCAACGCGACCGTCGATGCGTCGGGTTCCACGGACGATGGCGCCCTCGTCAGCTACGACTGGGACTGGGGCGATACCCAGACGAGTACCGTGACCACCGCGGTGACGACGCACACGTACGCGGCCTCGTACGACGGTCAGACGGTCACGATGACCCTCACTGTGACGGACAACGACGGTCTCACGAACACGATCTCACAGGTCGTGCTGGTGACTCTGCAGCAGCTGCCGCCCGTCGCTAACTTCACGTTCAGTGTCGATCCGAACACCAGGACCGTATCCGTCGACGCGACCCCGCCGATCAGCTCCGACCCGAACGGGAACATCGCCTACTACAATTGGACCTGGGGCGATGGGTCGTACCTGAATTCGACGTCCCCCACGGCGACGCACCAGTACCCGAGCAACAACGCGTACACGCTGAACCTGACCGTCGTAGATACGACGAATCTCCAGGGATGGAAGGAGCAGACCGTCACCATCAACCAGCCGGCTCTCCCCCCGACGGCGAGGTTCAATGTCACGCGGACGCTGATGCACGTCGATTTGGACGCCAGCGCCTCCTCGGATCCGAACGGCGACATCACCACCTACTCGTGGGACACCAACAATGACGGGACGCCCGACGCTTCCGGCGTCACGGCGACCTTCGACTACGCGAGCCCGGGCACCTACACCATCAAGCTGACCGTGACGGACGCCACGGCGAGGACTTCGACCGCGACGAAGAAGGTCTCCGTGGGCACCTCTACGATTGACTATTCCTACTTCGACTTCTTCAATGTGCCCTACGGCGAGTGGTGGGACTACCGTTTCGCGACGTACGGAGACCTGCCCATCAACGCGGATTGCTTCAACGCGACGTCGATCACGGACGGCATCTGCG